>ENA-OWPL01000062-OWPL01000062.1-human-gut-metagenome-genome-assembly--contig:-NODE-62-length-90372-cov-9.600352_pt1 | contig 90372 bp, 73 predicted proteins | sample MGYA00248263_ERZ651844 | MGnify/ENA primary metagenome ERZ651844 (study PRJEB26924, sample SAMEA4378256) | human gut metagenome | biome: human gut; feature: human-associated habitat; material: faeces...
TGCGCAGAATCCCGGCACGCATCCGCTTCGCTCCGCGTACCGGGTTACGGAAAAGTGCCGTCGCTCCGCGACGATGCCGATGTGGCGATGGCATTTCTACAACCGCTCTTCGGCGGTAGTTGCGTGCGCCACCGGTGTCACGGGGTAGGCGAGCCAACCCCGTGCTAACGTATTAAACCGCTCTTCGGCGGTTTTCCCTCTGAGTATGCTGATTAGGCGTCGATGTGCGTATAGCGTGAGAGGCAGAAGTTGGAAATTTTTCCAGATTTGGCATAAAAAAACAGTGAACTGTTTGATATTCGGAATAAAACGAGTACCTTTGCAGACCGATTATATCCAAAATTAGCGTTTTATTGTCTCACTGCGAATGCTTTTGGCCGAGCGGAGCAGGAGGCATAACTTGTGTAATTATTTAAAAATTAGAATTTTAAAAGTGGATACTTTAAGTTACAAAACAGTCTCAGCCAATGCTGAAACAGCACAGAAAGAATGGGTTGTGATTGACGCAACAGACCAGGTATTGGGTCGTCTTTGCGCGAAGGTTGCAAAAATTCTTCGCGGCAAATACAAACCAAACTACACACCTCATGCAGATTGTGGTGACAATGTTATTATTATCAACGCAGACAAGGTTGCCTTGACAGGAAAGAAGTGGACAGACCGCGTATATCTTTCTTACACAGGTTATCCAGGTGGTCAGCGTGAGTGCACTCCAGCCATCATGAAGTTGAAGGCAGAGAACAAACACATCAAGCCGGGAATGAACCCATTGTTCATCAAGGTTATGAAGGGTATGCTTCCAAAGAACCGTCTTGGACGTCGCTTGATCGAGAATATGCATGTGTACAACGGATCTGAGCATCCACATGCAGCACAGAATCCAAAAGTTATTGACATCAACAAGCTTAAATAATATTGAGGTAATATGGAACAGATTAATGCAGTAGGCCGTCGTAAGGCCGCTATCGCACGTGTATTCGTGAAAGAGGGAACAGGTGTGATTACAGTCAACAATCGCACATTGGCAGAGTATTTCCCAAATCCTATTCTTCAATTTATCGTTAAGCAGCCGTTGGCATTGCTTGATGTAGCAGAGAAATATGATTTGAAGGTTAACTTGGTAGGCGGTGGTTACAAGGGACAGGCAGAAGCCCTTCGTCTTGCAATTGCCCGCGCATTGGTGAAAATCAACGCAGAAGACAAGAGCGCATTGCGTCAGGCAGGTTTCGTAACCCGCGACCCACGTGCCGTAGAGCGTAAGAAACCAGGTCAGCCAAAGGCCCGCAAGAGATTCCAGTTCAGCAAGCGTTAATATTTATATTGATCTGGAACAAAATACAGAGTTTAGTATCCAAACCGTCGGGACTTGTGCCGCATAGCTCGGAGCGCTACCCGGGGGTTGATTAAGTAGAAAGTAAACAAAAAAGAAAAAGAAAATGTCAACACCAAGTTTTGAACAATTATTAGAGGCAGGTTGCCATTTTGGCCACTTGAAACGTAAATGGAATCCTGCTATGGCTCCTTATATCTTTATGGAGCGCAATGGTATCCACATCATTGACTTATACAAGACAGCAGCGAAGCTCGACGAGGCCGCTGCCGCTCTCAAAAATATCGCTAAATCAGGAAAAAAGGTACTCTTTGTAGCAACAAAGAAGCAGGCAAAGCAGGTTGTAGCCGACAAGGCATCAGCAGTTAACATGCCTTATGTTATCGAGCGTTGGCCAGGTGGTATGTTGACCAACTTCCCGACTATCCGCAAGGCAGTCAAGAAGATGACCAACATCGACAAGATGACAAAGGACGGCACATTCGACAACTTGTCTAAGCGTGAGCGCCTTCAGATTACTCGCCAGCGTGCGAAATTGGAGAAGACACTCGGCAGCATCGCTGACTTGAACCGTCTTCCTTCAGCATTGTTTGTTGTAGACGTGTTGAAAGAGCACATCGCAGTGGCAGAGGCTAATCGTCTTGGTATTCCTGTATTTGCAATGGTTGACACCAACTCAAATCCTAACGACGTTGATTTCGTAATCCCTGCAAACGACGATGCATCTAAGTCGATCGAGCTCGTTCTCGACACAGTATGCGCTGCTATGGCAGAGGGTCTCGAAGAGCGTAAGGCAGAGAAGGTTGACGCACCGGCAGAGGGCGAAGAGAAAGACGCAGCTCCAAAGCGTGAGCGTCGTCGCGTGCGTAAAGCCGCTCCGGTAGAGAAGGTTGAAGTTGCCGCTCCAGCCAAAGAAGCAGAAGAGGCAGCAGAATAATCTTCTTCACCTTAATAATTGAAATTTAATAACTCGAAAAAATTTATATTAGATATGGCAGTTACTATGTCAGACATCAGCAAACTCCGTAAACTTACGGGTGCTGGTATGATGGATTGCAAGAAAGCGTTGGAAGAAACCAACTGCGATATGGATGCCGCTGTAGAGATCATTCGTAAGAAAGGTCAGGCTGTGGCAGCAAAGCGTGAAGACCGCGAGGCTTCTGAGGGTTGCGTTCTTTCTGCAGCAACTGCAGATTTCTGCGCTATTGTAGCTTTGAAGTGCGAGACCGACTTCGTTGCAAAGAACGAAGGTTTCGTAGCCTTGACAAAGGCTATTCTCGACGCTGCAGTCGCTGCGAAGGCTAAATCGCTCGACGAGGTTAAGGAGCTTGAGGTTAACGGCCGCAAGGTTGCCGACCTTATCGTAGAGGAGATTGGCAAGACTGGCGAAAAGATGGAATTGGGCGCTTATGAGTGTCTTGAGGGTGCTGGCACAACATGCTACGACCACCTTGGCAACAAGCTCTCTACCATCGCTACATTCACAAAGCCTGTAGAGCGTCAGGTTGGCCGCAACGTGGCAATGCAGATTGCATCTATGAACCCGGTTTCTGTAAGCCGCAACGATGTGCCTAAGGAAATCGTAGAGAAGGAATTTGAGATTGCACGCGATAAGGCTCGTGAGGAAGGCAAGCCAGAGGCAATGCTTGACAAGATTGCAGAAGGCCGTCTTAATAAGTTCTACAAAGAGTCTTGTTTGCTCGAGCAGGAATTCATCATGGATCCGGCTCTCACTATTGAGAAATATCTCAAGGGTGTTGACGCTGACCTGACTGTTACAGCATTCAAGCGCGTAAACTTGAACGTGGACTAATCCAATAGGACATCAATAATAAAAAACTCCGGAACCGTGAGGTTGCCGGAGTTTTTTTTGTTGCATTACGTTTTGCTTTTCTGGTTGTGCCTGAAGGCAACCGGACGGTCGTGCTCCGTCTTTCTGTGGCAATAGGCGTTTCAGTCGCGGAAATAGATGGTTTGTGAGCCGTCGAGCGTCATTGAGAGGCGGTCGTTGCTCACGCTTACGTTTGTGAATGAGTCTTTCCCGTTGCTGTGGATGGCGTCGCGCAGGCTTGCCTCAAGAGTTTCCTTGCTGAGTCCCGTAGACTCAAGATGGGTGACAAGAGCTTGTCTTACCGCGTCGATGTCGGTGATGTCGGGGTATTGGCTGAAGTCTATGGCTATGTCGTCCGGATCCATATGGCCGGTGATTGAGTCGGCAGAGTATGTAAGGGTGACTGTGTTTCCGGCGATGGCGTATTTTCCGCTTATTTCGGCTCCGAAAGTTGCCGAGACGGGCAATGCTGCGGTTTCGTAGGGCATTGTTCCGGATATGCTCATCATCACACCCATCTCAAAAGTTTTGTCGTTGTTGAAAATTATTTGTTGTCCGTAGCCGGCCATCATATAATCGTCGATTTGTTCTGCGCTGCCTTCGGTTGTCCAAGACCCGATTATCGCTTTTTCAAGCGATGGTTGCTTCACGATTGCTTTTTGCTGTTTCTTTTCAGAAGAGCACGCCGATGCTAAAAGTATTATGACTATTGAAATCAGAAATTTTGATGATGTGCGCATACTTGTCTTGATTTTTTTGCAAAGTTAGTGCAAGCCGGGAGTAAAGAAAAGAACTTGCACCATTTTCTTTATTGTTCGGGTGACTTGAGACGGGTAAAACGGAAAATTTGGCAATAAAAAAACCGGCTGCCTAAAAAGCAAGTCGGTACCTAACTATTTAATAACTATGAGAAATCAAAAAATAAGAAAAGGCAATTTTGCCCATCTTTTGAGAGATTAATGGTTTACTCCCGCTACGTATCCTTTGCGTTGCATAAGCAGTGACGCATTTGGATGGAAACTATGGGAAGGAGCCACTCTCACTGAATAATTTGTGTGGTTCATAATAAAGTCTCCTTTCTTTTAATAATTCTGGCCGCTCTCTCGCGCGCCTCTTAACCTAAAACAATCTTTCTTTTTTCTGATGCAAAGGTAATGCCATATTTTGTTCTGACCAAAGAAAAAGTGTTAAAAATATGTTTTAAAACATATTTTTCCAACACCTTTCTATTTGCTGAGATAACATCTAACCTCGCCAATCGGTAGTTTGCCCTTCATCATCAGCGGTTTATGCGAAGAGTCGGTCGAAATCCAGGTGTGCATATCGTCTGACGATTTCTTCTTGCCGTCGGTTGTGAAAGAAAACGATACGTGGTAAGCCACGTGTTTCGACTTGTCGCGCAGTTCGATGGTTTCCGTGCCGACAAGCCGTATGCGCAGAGTTTCCTTCTTTTTCCCAGAGAACACAGTCGTTGTGTAAATGTGGTTTTTTACCATCGCTTTATAGTCGAGCGCACGGATATAGAAGAAAATGCTCAGCATATCGTAAGCCTGGCCGTTTGCCTGCAGCCGCACCACGTTGTTTGCTTTTCCCGGGCGTATGCGGGTGCATTCGGCGAGGCTTGTATTGCCGTTGTATGAATAGCGTACAATGTCGATTCCCGAGTGTTTGCCCTCATGCGATGCCTTCCGGTATACGATTGGGCGCATTCCCGAAGGTTGTATGGTGCAGCTCAGAGTGTCGCGCACGCGGTATACCTTGTCGGCCCACGAAATAGTGCGGGCTGATAGCGATGCATCGTAGTTATGTCCGGATTTTTTTATCGACAGGGTTGCAGAGCCGGCATGTTTCCATATCAGCCCCCAGTGATACACAATGTCGTAGTGCAGCGTCTCGTTTGTCAAGGTGTATGAGTGGGCCGTAACAGCAGCCGACAGAGCCATCATCAGGGCCAGTGTCCTTATTGAGAGCAGTCGTTTCATCGTAACAGTAATTTCTATATATGACAATTCAACAGAAAATAAGTTTAACCCGAATGTCTGTTTGTGGGGCAGAACTTTTGTCTTTTTGTGGATAAAAAAATGATAAATGAGGGTGGAAATTTTGTTTATATATTATATATTTGTGAAAAAATTATAGTACCTAAAAACAAGCAAAGATGAAGAAAATAGTATTAATGCTGTTGTCGGTTGTGATGGCTGCATCGCTGACAAGTTGCGGAGACAATGAAGAACCGACGCCAAAGTCAAACGATTATGTGATGCTATATCGTGTGGTTATGGCAAAAAACACCTTCAACTATGGCAATCCGACGTTGAAGGTGCTGAACCCTGTCAAAAACACGACGGAGACAATTGTCCTGACCGAAGATATGGACAATCGCAACAACCCAACCTATTCGCTTGACTATGCGGTTGTAAAGGCTTCGATTGCATTGTCGCTGACCGACCCCAACGACCTGTTTGTCTATTACTATCCTGTGATGGACATAAAGAGAGAAATGAAATTTGAGGCAGAACTGAATCTCAACATCGACGATGCCAAGACATCGCTTGTCGACCCTGTTAAAAAGGTGAAAGTCACGTCGCCTAAGGTGGCGGCATCATTTATTGAAACAAGTGGAGCGCTTGTCGCAATAGCGCCGGTTTCGTTGTCGACAATGACAATGTCGGGAGAGCAGTCCGTTGAATACTACACAAAGCATCAGCAGACCAAAGAGTCGGGTGCTGTTACATGGTAAGTGCGGACTCTCGTTAAACAATAGTTGTCTGTCGGATGAAAAATGCTTAAATTTGTGGCAAGAAGAACGCGCGGATAGCGTAGAAAAATAAACTTAATCGCTTTTCTAAAAAGAAACTTTATGCTGAACGAAAAGAAACAGGAATTATTTGAGAAAATCAAATCGTGGATTCTGATTTTTGTTGGATGTACGGCAATGTGTGCCGGCTTCGTGTTTTTTATCAACCCTTACAATATCATACCTGGCGGTGTTTATGGAGCCAGCATTGTGCTCCACAACATATTCCCGTCGGTGCAGGTGGGCACATTCGGCTATTGTTTTGAAATCCCGTTGATGCTCCTGTCCTTGCTCCTTCTCGGAGCGAAGCTGGGTATCCGCACAATTGTGGCATGCCTTGTGCAGCCGCTGATAATGAACGTGCTGTCGTGGATGGCTTATCCCGACCAGGCGTCGCTTGAAGCACTTGACCCAACGAGAATAGCCGGCGGACTTATCGATATGTCCGACCATCTGATGCTCGCCACGCTTATCGGCTCAACGCTTATCGGTATGGGATGCGGTATTGTGGTGCGCAACCAGGCAACAACCGGCGGAACCGACATCGTTGCGATGATACTTCAGAAATATGCGCATTTGAAATTCTCCACAGGCATCTTCATTGTCGACTCGTTTGTCGTGATGTTCGGTGTGGTAGTTATCGGATTCGGTGTTGGAAGCGACAGCGCTGTTGCTTCCGAAAATCCGTCGCTTCTGTTGATGTTCTATTCGTTGATTGCCATTTTCGTGGCGTCGCGTGTGGTGGCGTTCACAATTACCGGTTCTAAGAACGACAAACTGCTGTTTATTATCAGTGATGAGAAACTCACCTCGCTCCACAAATACATCCTTGACGACCTTGACCGCTCCGGCACATGCATAAAGAGTTCGGGACTATACTCTAAGGGCGACAAGGAGATGCTTATGCTTGTGGTGAACTATAAGGAGGCCAACATCGTTAAATCGAAAATCAAGGAGGCTGATCCGCGGGCGTTTGTGATTGTCACCGACGCTTACGACACCTATGGCGAGGGATGGAAACCGCTGCCTGTGGCAGAGGAACTTCAGCCGGAGTAAGAGAACGCAATACAACATTCTGCAATCGGCACCGGAATGACGGTGCCCCCATAAAAACATATATAAGATTCTGATGATTGAAGATTTGAAAACAGCATTGTCGGAGCGCATACTTGTGCTTGACGGAGCGATGGGAACACAGATACAGCGCTACGGGTTGAAAGAAGAAGACTACCGTGGCGGCGTCTTTGCCGACCATCCGCAGAAACTGAAGGGGTGCAACGACGTGTTGTGCCTCACGCGTCCCGACGTCATCGCTGAGATTCACAGCGACTATCTTGACGCCGGAGCCGACATTATCGAGGCAAACTCGTTTAATGCAAATGCCGTGTCGATGGCCGACTACGGCCTGGCGTCCTATGTGAAAGAGATAAACCGTGCCGCAGCCGCCATAGCGCGCCGGGAGGCAGACAAGCGCATAGCCGCAGGCCGCCAGTGCTGGGTGGCAGGCAGCGTTGGCCCCACGAGCAAAACATTGTCGATGAGTGCCGACGTGGAGAATCCCGCAGCCCGCGAACTCGACTTCGAAACGCTTCGCGAAGCCTATGTCGAGCAGATGTGCGCATTGATAGAAGGCGGAGTGGATATGTTCATCTGTGAGACGATTTTCGACACGCTCAATGCCAAGGCAGCCATCTCTGCAGCCAAAGAGGCGATGCGGCTCGCTGGCAGAAGTGTGGAAATTGCGCTCTCAGCCACATTGTCGTCGACAGGCGGACGTATGCTTGCCGGGCAGACAATAGAAGCTTTTGTGGCAAGCACAGCCCATTCTGGTGCGGTGGCACTTGGCCTGAACTGCGGTTTCGGTGCGGAAAGTCTGGAGCCATACATAAAGCAAATGGCATCGCTCACCGATGCCGCCGTGATGCTTTATCCCAATGCCGGACTGCCCAACGCTATGGGAGAATACGACGAGACACCTGAAATAACAGCCTCACATCTGTCGAAAATGATGGATGCCGGCGTAATCAATATTGCTGGAGGATGCTGCGGCACTACGCCGGCGCATATCCGGGCCATAGCCGAAGCCGCACGTTCACACACACCGCGCAAGCCTGTTGTGAGGAAGGCGGAGATGCGCTTGTCTGGACTTGATTTGAAAATCGTGTCGCCGGAGCAGAATTTCACCAACGTTGGCGAACGCTGCAATGTGGCAGGCAGCCGCAAGTTTCTGCGTCTAATCAACGAAAAAAACTATCAGGAAGCCGTTGATATAGCCTTGAAGCAGGTTGAGGCCGGCGCGCAGATTGTCGATGTCAACATGGACGACGCTATGCTCGACTCAAAGGCGGAGATGGTGCATTTTCTGCGTCTGCTCGCGGCGGAGCCCGATGTGGCGCGTGTGCCCGTGATGATTGACTCTTCGAAATGGGATGTCATCGAGGCGGGACTTAAATGTCTGCAAGGAAAAGGTATCGTCAATTCCATCAGTCTGAAAGAAGGAGAGGAGGTTTTCCTTGCCCATGCAAAGTTTATAAAAGAGATGGGTGCGGCAACGGTGGTGATGGCTTTTGACGAAGACGGTCAGGCCGACACGTTTGCCCGCCGCACGGAGATTTGCGCGCGTGCGTATAAACTGCTTACGGAGAAAGTGGGTTTCCCGGCTGAAGACATAATCTTTGACCCTAACGTGCTGGCTGTGGCGACAGGCATCGACAGCCACGACCGCTATGCGCTCGACTTTATAGAAACCGTAGGTTGGATAAAGCGGCATCTGCCAGGAGCAAAAGTGAGTGGAGGAGTCAGCAATTTGTCGTTCTCCTTCCGGGGCAACAACTATCTGCGCGAGGCCATGCACTCGGTGTTTCTTTACCATGCCATAGCCAAAGGTATGGATATGGCGATTGTAAACGCCGCCGCGATGATTCCCTATGACGAGATTCCCGCCGATGTGCGGCAGACCATAGAGGATGCGCTGCTTTGTCGCCGTCCCGATGCGACCGAGCGTCTGCTCGAGGTGGCGGAACACTTGAAAAACGAGAAGGCCGGAGCCGTCAAGGTGGTGGAGGAAGACTATTCCAACCTTCCTGCCGATGAAGCGTTGAGCCGTATGCTTGTGAAAGGACGCATGGAAGGCATAGAGCCGATACTTGAGCTTTCGATGTCGGAGCATGGTTCGGCGATAGCCGTCATCGAACAGCCACTGATGGAAGGCATGAACCGCGTGGGCACGCTTTTTGGCGACGGCAAGATGTTTCTGCCGCAAGTGGTGAAGAGTGCGCGCGCCATGAAACAGGCTGTGGCATGGCTTCAGCCATTCATCGAGCGCGAACAGTTGCAGTCGGGCCGCAAATCGGCTGGCAAGATTGTCATCGCCACGGTGAAAGGCGACGTGCACGACATCGGGAAAAACATTGTCGGGGTTGTGATGCGCTGCAACGGATATGAGGTGATAGATATGGGCGTGATGGTGCCGGCAGAGGAAATTATCGACACTGCCGTGCGCGAGCATGCCGACTATATAGGACTTAGCGGACTGATAACCCCATCGCTTGAAGAGATGTGCAACGTGGCGCGTCTGATGAATGAGCGAGGTTTGTCGATTCCGATTCTTGTAGGCGGAGCTACGGCTTCGGCGGTGCATACGGCGGTGAAGATTGCGCCGTGCTACGACCATATTGTGGCTTATACGCGCGACGCCGCAGTGATGCCGTCGATAATGCAGGAGATTGCATCCGATCCGGCGGAAGCCGAACGGCGCATAAAGGCTGAGCAGGAAAGCCAGCGCAGCGCATATGCCGAATCGCAGAAACCGCTGCTCCCGCTTGAAGAGGCACGCCGCCGTGCGTTCATGCCCGACTGGGAGGCTTATGATACGCCGGTGCCGTCGGCTATTGGTGCAACCGATGTGGAGATAACGGTTGAGGAAGCCATAGAATATATCAATTGGCGTGCGTTTTTCCCTGTGTGGCAACTTGAAGCATCGTTTGCCGAACTTGCAGAAATCCATGGCTGTGACCATTGCCGAGCGCAGTGGCTTGCCGGGCAGAAGCAAGACCGTCGGAAGAAGGCCTCGGAGGCTATGCAACTGCTCAAGGAAGCTCAGGTGGCTCTTGCGCGTCTGGTGCGCGACGCCAACACCAGCATTCGTGCGCGAGTGGTGCTGTTGCCGGCAAATTCTGCCGGTGACAACATCATATTCCATACCGATGGAGGCGATGTTGTGCTGCCATTGTTGCGCCAGCAGAAGGATGGTGAGGAATGCCTGTCGCTGTCCGACTTCGTGAAGCCTTGCGGCACTGACTATGTGGGTGCGTTTGCTGTAACGGCAGGACGTGGAATTGAAGAAATAATATCAGGGTATCAACAGACCGACGACTTCAAGGCACTGCTCTACCAGTCGCTGTCCGACCGTCTGGCAGAGGCTGCCGCCGAACTGCTCCACGCCCGTGTGAGGCGCGAAGTGTGGGGATATGCTCCCGATGAGCGGATTGACCGCCAAAGAGCGTTGCGTGCCCAGTATCGAGGCATCCGTCCGGCTGCCGGCTATCCGTCGTTGCCCGACCAGTCGGCGATTTTTGCCATCGAAAAAATCGTTGGCTTCGCGAATGTAGGAATCGCTGTGACGCCAAATGGAGCTATGAGTCCGGCATCGAGCGTGAGCGGATTGATGATTGCGCATCCTGCGTCGCGCTATTTTATGATTGGCGCCATTGCGCCCGACCAACGCCGCGACTATGCCGCGCGGCGTGGCATAACAGAGGAGGAATTGAGCAAATGGCTTCCGAAATGATGATATTGCCCGAAGTGGCTGAGCTTCTTGAAGCGGAGGCTCGGCGCATAAACGCACCGGAATTTGTGGCTGCCGATCCGGTGCAGTTTCCACGTCAGTTCTCAGCGTTGCCCGACATTGAGATAGCCGCGTTTTTGTCGGCAACCATCGCATGGGGCAACCGCAAGATGATTTGCAACAACTGCAACAAAATGCTGCGGCTGATGGACTTTCAGCCATATCGCTATGTGATGGATTGCGGTTATGACGATCTTGGCGAACGGTTCAATATTCATCGCACATTCTTCAGCGATGATTTCGCATACTATCTGCGCGGTTTGCGGCGCATCTATGACCGCTATCCGTCGGTCGACGCATTTGCCGCAGCCAATGGGGTGGGCGACAGCCAGTATCCTTCGTGGGAACTTGTCAGACTGATGTCGCATGAGTTTGCCGCAGCCAACGACGGGGCTGTTAACAGTCGTTGTCTCCCCACTGGACTTGACACCACCGCCCTTAAACGCATCAATATGGCGTTGCGATGGCTTGTGCGCCGCGACGGTATTGTGGATATGGGGGTGTGGACAAGCATCAAACCGTCGCAACTGTTTATCCCGCTCGACGTGCATGTGGGCAACACAGCACGAGCGCTCGGACTGCTTCAGCGACGCGGCAACGACCGCAAAGCTGTGGAGCAACTGACGGCACTTTTGCGCACGCTCCGTCCCGACGACCCCGTGCTCTACGACTTCGCCCTCTTTGGCATAGGCGTGGGCAACCGCTACACCGGCGGAGGCGTGAAGATTATTTGAATCTAACCTGCAGATTCAGTTTGATGAAAAAGCGACCACCTTGTTCGTAAATCTTTCCGAAAAGGTGGCGACTTGTGCTTGGAGTGTCGAATTTGGTGTTGTAGAAAAGGTAGTTTTCCAAATCATTGCGGTCGAAAAAATGGTAGCAAACGATGTCGCCGTCTTCCTTGATTACGATGTAGCCTCCATTGGCGTTGAACGTGCCATGCCACGGCTTCGAACATGTCATTCCGAGAGCGAAAGCGAGCAAGAATTGCTTGATTTTGTATTCATACATTGGCTGCGTGGTGTTCTGTGTCAATATCAATGGGTCGTCATTTGTTTCTTGACGGGTAATCTCTTCAAGTGATGACAGATTGGTGCTATAGTATAAGAGCAATTCATCGGCAAGGATTCGCTCCAATCCCAAGTCAAGGAGTGTCAGATTATTGTGGGTCTCCTTTCGGGCAGTGCCTATAAACGACAGTTTTGCCCCGATTTCTTTTAAGTAATTGAATTTTGCCCCGAACTTGCCTAACTTGTTGAATTCCGACATTTGAGAATGGTCGACATTGATTACTTGATAAATGAAGTTGGTGCTGTCTTTGTTGGCGTTTATCAAGGTCGAATTACCGCCTAATTTAGATTTGATGCTGTAGCCTAATTCTGGCTTTGAGCCAGTGTTGAGGTCGTGGATAACAATTCTTATGTCGGCCTTGTCGGTCGACTTGGCTTTGATTGTTTTGCAGTCAATCCGTTTAAGAAAATTGTGTATCTCAGGAATGTCAAATGTGCCGGTATGCGTTTTTATGACATTTAAAATGAAATGTGCCTTTGTTTGCATTTCTTCTTGGGAAACGTCGATGGTGCAATCGTTGGTTCTCGACACAAGGATTTCTTTTTTTGCGGTATTTACAGTATATGCAGTACGGTCGATTTGGTCGTTTCTGAAAATTTTAAGAATTGGGAAAAAACGGTCATCCTGTCGATTCTGGCTGGCGTCTCCACAATACAGCCGTCCGTCGGCAAGCAATTTCAGAAGAGCGTATAGCTCACTCCATTCGCCACGGTTACCTCTTAGTTCCATAACGTTTGCTTTTGGTTGTGACTATGTGCTTGATAATCTCCGAAGCAGTGGCTTGTATTGCTGGAACGGCAACGGAGTTGCCGAATTGCTTATATGCCGACGCGTCGGCAACGCAGATTATAAAATTGTCGGGAAATCCTTGCAGCCGCGCCCATTCGCGCGGTGTCATGCGCCGGATTCCATCGCGGTTTACTTCGCCTTTGATTTTTGTTATCGGAGTAAAATTTGTCAGACGATTGTCGATGACGAGATTTCGCTCCCGTCCCATACCGCCGACTACAATGGCGTTTGCCACCTGATTGTCAGCAATGATTTCATATCCAAATCCGTTTCCTTTGGCGGAATGGCGCTCTTTGTGAGCGATTAGGGTTTTGATGTACTGGGTTGACAAATAATACTTTACAGACACTTCTTTTTCTTCTTTTATGTCTGCGAATGTTTTGCTGTTGTCGGTTGGTTGAGGGTATGAGAAGCCATCGGTGCATTGGTCTTTTCTGAAGCCTACAATATAGACGCGTTCCCTATGTTGCGGCACTCCGAAATGCATTGCATTTACAATCTGGGGGTCGGGAACGTAATAGTCCAAATCATTCCGCAATACGTTGAGTATTGTTTCAATAGTGTGTCCTTTATCGTGGATTAACAGACCTTTTACGTTTTCCAGAAAAAAAGCCTTTGGGCGTTTCCTTCGTAGAATTTCGGCTACATCAAAAAACAAAGTGCCTCGGGTTTCCTCAAAACCGAGCCGTTTGCCAGCCAGCGAAAAGGCTTGACATGGAAATCCTGCGCACAAAATGTCGAAATCGTCGGGTATGAAAGCCTTTGTTTCTTCTTTTGTTATGTCGCCGAATGGATATTCTCCATAGTTGGCGAAATATGTACGCTTTGCTTGCTTCGTCCCATTCTGAAGAGAAAACGCATTTGCCTCCGAGTCGTTGCATTGCCATTCGGAAGCCTCCAATTCCTGCGAATAGGTCGATAAACGTAAACTTAGGCTTTTCGGTTGGGAGAAACGGGGCAGAAAAGAAATCACTGAAAAGAGGGTCCTGTAATGGTTCTGCTGCAATGTCGCTGTCAGCTGCGAGAGGGGGAAGATGGACTGATGCTGCTTTATCAAACGGTTTGCAGTGTATGCTTCCGTAATTATGAGCGTAATGCGACAGGATGGATAGTCTATCGTTCTTATTGTCAATCGGTTTCGTCATCTGTGAGGTTTCTTCGTTAGAAACATCACGGTGACAATGAATGGAACTCGTTGATTGACAAAGAATATGGAATGTTTCTTTTGCCAATCGGAACCTTTTGACAAAGGATCAAGCACGTTTCCACACAAGCATCAGGGGTACGCTATTGCTATGGTGGTATGCCCCTGATGTTATGAGTTGATGGTTGTTGATGCGTGGCTAAGATACGGGTTTTTAGTACTTTAGCGGAATAAAAACCATTTCGTGATTACACAGAATTCGTTTGCTAAATACTTTTTTATCTGCGTATTTTGGCATAACTTTGTTGTCTAAAAAGTAATATTTCTAACGAAGAAACGGCACAAAGGATTTTATGTTGGCAGTAGCGGTCAGAACAGTTCGTTGTACCAACTGCTGAGGTCGTCACGTATTTGCTTGTAGTGGCGGCATATGAAATCGACCAATCTTGAGGAGTAGCGTTGGGAGATGAATTCGTTTGCTGTCAGATAGCCATAGAAATTGCCGCGCGAGTCGACAACAACCGGAGGCGTTGAGGCATACTCGTTCCAAGGCGAGTAACTGCTGTACTCACTCCCGTAGGTCCCGTATTCGTTCCAGATAGACTTGCTGCTGTATTTGCTTCCGTAGGTCCCGTATTCATTCCATATCGACTCGCTGTCGTAGCAGTCGGCGTTCAGCTTTCCGAGAAACACATCATGGTCGCTGCCGCCATAGATGAGCAGCGTCTGTGCCTGGAGCGAAACCATGCACAGCAGCATTGCCAATGTTGCAATCGTACGTTTCATTGCTTTATTATTTTACTTTCACCAATTTAAGACGCAGACTGTTGAGCACCACCGTCACCGAACTTACCGCCATTGCGGCGCTTGCCCACATAGGGTCGAGCATTATGCCGAACAGTCCGGCGGCAACCGGCAGCCCGATAATGTTGTAGATGAATGCCCAGAAAAGGTTCTGATGCACGATGCGCATCGTTTTCTTCGACAGACGCACAACGCGCGGCAGCATCTGCAGGTCGGACGTCGGCAGGGTCACCATCGCTGTCTCAATTGCAATATCGGTTCCGTTGCCCATGGCTATCGACACATCGGCACGTGCCAACGCAGAGGAGTCGTTGATGCCGTCGCCTGCCATTGCCACGATGCGTCCGCGGTGTTGCATGTCGAGGATATATTTTTCCTTGTCGTCGGGCAGCATCTCGGCCTTGAAGCCCGTAGCACCCACTTCCTCAGCCACTCTTGCGGCAGAGGCGTTGTTGTCGCCAGTGAGCATATACACCCTCAGACCGAGCCGTTTCAGCGAGGCGATTGCCGGCGCGGAAGTTTCCTTGACCATGTCGGCAAGCACAAACACCGCGAGCAGGCGGTTGCCACAGCCGAAATAGATAGTTGTGCCGCCGTGGGCGTTGGCTTTTATGTCGGAATTCTTAACGTTGCGTTCGTGTGCCATCAGCTCGCTTCCCACCCAGTAGAGCTGTCTGTTGTGGTGAGCTTCCACACCTTTTCCCACGATTGCCGCGAATTTGTCGGTATTGGAAGGTGTGATGCCGCGGTCTTCGAGCGAAGCCACAAGCACACCGGCAAGTGGATGTTCCGACTGCTTTTCGGCGGCGAGCATCACCCCGAGATCCTCGTCGGTGGTGTCGGCTGAAATCTTTACGGAAACCACAATCGGTTTGCCTTCGGTTATGGTGCCGGTTTTGTCGAGCACGATGTCGGTAGCCTTGCAGATGCGTTCAAGAGCGGTTGCGTCTTTGATGAGAATGTGATGCTCGGCGGCTTTGCCGATACCCACGGTGATGGCTGTTGGCGTGGCGAGTCCGAGAGCGCACGGGCATGCGATTACAAGCACCGACACCGCGCAGATTATGGCTGTCGCCACACTTCCTCCTGCGATAATCCATCCTATAAGAGTGATTGCGGCAAAGGTGACCACCACATAGGTGAAATAACGGCTTATCACGTCGGCAACTCTTTGCACGGGAGCCTTGCTGCCCTGAGCGTCGCGCACAGAATCGACAATGCGTGCCAGCAGGGTGGTGTCGGCGTCGGCAGTGACGCAGACGGTTATGGCGCCGTTCTTGTTGATTGTTCCGGCAAACACCTTGTCGCCTTTATGTTTTGCCACCTGCATAGGTTCGCCTGTCAGCATACTCTCGTCAACATAGGTGTCGCCTTGACTCACCGTTCCGTCGACAGGGATTCTACCGCCAGGCTTTACGAGGACGATGTCGCCGGCGTGGATGTCTTTGATGTCGACAAGGCGCGAGCCTCCGCAGTCGTCGAGCACGGTTGCGTTGGATGGTTGCAAGTCGATAAGCGAGCGGATGGCAGACGATGTGCTGTTTTTGGCCTTTTCCTCGAGCAGCCGCCCTGTCAGCACAAACGCCACAATCATCGTCGCGGAGTCGAAATATACGTGGTTTCCCATGCCGTGCTTGGCGGCAAAGTCGGGAAACGCTATCTGGAATATGCTGAACACCCATGCCGACGCTGTGCTGAGAGCAACGAGCGTGTCCATATTTGCCGAGCGTTGCTTGACCATCTGCCAAGCCCTTTCGTAGAATCGCCGTCCGCAGTAGGCGAGCGATACGGTTGCAATTATGGCTGTTGCCCATTGCCATGTGGCTTGTGTGCCGAGCGATGTCATCGAAATCGACATAACGGCTATGGCTGTTGCCCATGCCGCCGCAAGTCGAATGATGTGGTTTCGATACTTTTCGCGGCGCAATTCTTCCTCGTCGATGTCGCCGTCGGTCACAAGGCCGTAGCCGGCAGCCTCCACGGCGGCCTTTATTTGCTGTATGTTGATTATTCTTGGATCGAAATGCACTGTCAATTCGTTGGCGGCGAAATTCACTTTCGCGATGCCGACGCCTTTCAGGGCCTGCACGGTGCGCTCCACATTGCTGGCGCAGACCACGCAACTCATATCGGTAACTTCAAATGTCTTCTTTACCATAATGCAAAATCTTTAGTGTAAAGTTACGTCTTTATGCGTATATTTGCAAAAAAATAGGCGTAGATTAATGATATTCTATTTCTCAGGAACTGGCAACAGCGAGTATGTGGCGCGCCGCATAGCCGCTGCGACAGGCGACGGGGTGTCTTCGATTGCGGAATGTGTGGCACGCCGCCGTTTTGATTTCGACGCCTCGAAGGAGCGTCGTGTGGGCTTTGTGTTTCCAGTGCATTTCTGGGGCTTGCCGGCGATTGTGGCGGAGTTTTTAGAAGCGTTGACACTTGCGGATGCGGGGCGTTGCTTTGTCTATACCGTCGCCACCTACGGCACGTCGACCGGACAGGCCGGTTGGATGGCTCGCAAAGCGTTGATGGATAAAGGTGTGGCTGTCGATGCCGGTCTGTCGGTGCGTATGGTGGACACGTGGACTCCTTTGTTCAATCTGACCGACAAGGAGAAGTGCCGCCGTCGCGAGGCGTCGGCCGAAAAGGAGATAGACGCAGCGATAGGCAGAATTGTAGCCTGCAGGGGCGGAAACACAGAGAGAATGAGAATACCGCATGTGATTGCTGGTGTTTATCATGCCACCTACGGTAGCCAGCGGCAGACGCGGCATTTCCATTTGATGGCAGACCGTTGTGCCGGTTGCGGACTTTGTGCCGACCGATGCCCGTCGTCGGCGATAGAGATGCGCGACGGCAAGCCTGTGTGGGTCAAGCCGCAATGCACATTGTGTCTGCGCTGTTTGCACCATTGCCCGGGATTTGCCATCCAGTATGGCAGACACACTGTGCGGCATGGGCAATATGTGAATCCTAATGAACGAAAAAGATAAAAATAAATAATGGCAAAAAAACGGAATCCGAGTTTTGAGATATTGAGGGTGGTGGCGATGTTTCTCATCGTCGTGTGGCATTTCCTGATGCACGGAGTGGGGCAGAAGCCCGACGGCATCACTTCCGACATCCCGTCGCTTTTCAACCTTTGCTCGATGGAGATGATAGGTTGCCTTGCGAAAGTGTCGACCAATTGCTATATCCTGATAACGGGTTATTTCATCATACATCAGACATCTCCAAAGTGGGAAAAGATACCGAAGACGTGGGCGCCGATAGCCTTTTATTCGGTGCTGTTGTTCTTCGTCTTCCTGCTTTGCTCAAATCTACGTCTTGGATGGGACGATTTCGGGAAGTCGCTTATGCCGATATATTTCAACCGCTATTGGTTTGGCACCCGCTATGTGGCGCTTGTGGCATTGGCTCCGTTCCTCGCCATCGTTGCGCAGGCGTTGACACGCCGGCAGTATCTTGTGATGCTCGGAGTGATGGCGGTAATCAATTTCGATTTCCTTCTCGGCGACCAGATGAGCGGCAACAATTCGCTGCTGTGGTTCGTATTCCTGTTTTATGTGGGTGGCTACATCAGACTGCATTTCAACCACGAAGGCGTAAACCATTTCGGCAAACTGTATTTCCTTGTGGCGATAGTGCTGGCTGCGATATTCCTTGTGAAAACGTTCGTGCACTACGGGGTGTGGTCGTCGCCGATGATGGCTGACTATCACGACAACAACGGCATCCTTTTCATCGCTGCACTGATGCTGTTTCTCTGGACAGCGCGCTATAAGGCGCCCGACACGTGGCTGGTGCGCTTCCTGGTGCGCATAGCGCCGTTGACGTTTGGCGTGTATCTTATCCACGACAACATCTACGTGCGCCGCCTGTTGTGGCACGACTGGCTCGATGTGCATTCATGGCTTCACTCATGGGCGTTTGTGCCTATGCTTGTGGCGTCGACGGTGGGCATTTTCTTTGCCTGTATAGCCATCGATTCCGTGCGCGACCGTCTGTTCCGCCTGCTGCGTGTGAACGACCGTATCGACACACTTTTTGCAAAAATTAAGCCCAAAAACAACGCAATATGATTATCAACGAACGCGATTTACGCCACCAGTCGGTGGTTGAGGCGGCACACCGTATGATGACGGCTGCCCGCACCGCTCCCAAGGCAAAGGGTGTGGACATCATTGAGATAGCACTTGTAGAGGAGCGCGAGGATTTGGAGAAACTGGCGGAGGCTATGCGCCGACGCAGCGAGGAGACTGGCTTCAAATTCCTGCTTCGCGACGCAGACAATATTCTTCAGGGCGAGGCAGTGATACTCATTGGCACGCGCCGTCACACGCAGGGTCTTAATTGCGGTTATTGCGGTTATTCAGCCTGTGGGCAGAATCCAGCGCAGAATCCGTGTGCCCTCAATTCCATCGATGTGGGCATTGCCATAGGCTCTGCCTGCTCTGTTGCCGCCGATCTCCGGATTGACACCCGTGTGCTGTTTTCTGCTGGTTGGGCGTCGGAAACGTTGCCGTGGCTTCCTGGATGCTCGCAGACCATAGCCATCGCACTCAGTGCCTCGTCGAAAAGTCCATACTTTGACCGTAAGCCGAAAGAACAGAAATAGACAATTGTGGATAGTTTTTGCACTATCTTTGTAAAAGATATATAAACAATATAAAATTCTAATGTTATGAAGAATATAGAAGTAGGATACTGTGTTAGACGTGATGGCAATGTGATTTTGCAAGATGTTGCTTTGGTTAAAATTACAGACAGGCAGATTCCGGAAATTGCAAAATACATATTAAGCGATGTTGAATATCAGACGGGTGAGCTTGTTTGTGTCCCGAGCAAAATATATGACCGAATTACGTCGTCAGTGTACGAAGATGCTATCTCAAAGTTGGGCAAACGGAAAGATGCGCTTTATGGCGACGATGAGGTTGAGTTGGAGGAATTCTTGCCCGATTCTCTTTTGAAACTGTTGCCGGAGGAAGTTGTTGCCGTTCTGCCGTTTGAAAGCAATATTGAAGATGAAGAGCCGGATGTAGAGGAAGAGAAATGTGTCAAGAAAGGGTGTGAATTGCCAGAACCAGACAATAGCAACACTCTGTATCTTGTGATTAAACAAGTGTACTTTGACCAGATAATCGCAGGTACAAAAACGGAAGAATATAGAGAGGTAAAATATTCTACTTACAAAAAGTATGTCAAGACGGAAGATGACGGCAGCGTGATGTTTAGTGACGCGATTTCTGATGAGGAGCTGTCGAAATATCAATGTGAAGACGATTTGAACATCTACAACAATGGAGTCTGTCCATTGATTCCTAAGAACTGGTGTTATCTGAATCTTGCAGTCGGCTACAATAAAAAGCGTGACACGGCATTGGTGGAAGTTGTCGACATAACATTTGAGGCGGAAACTGACAAGTTTGGTAATGTCGTCCGCTTTGATTTTGATGAATCAGACAACGTGTGCTTCTCTCCAACGGGGAAACTATGCCTGTGGATTGCCGTGCTCCATTTAGGAAAAGTTGTAAGGAAGGAAATTGTTTCAAAATAAAAAGGTAATGCCTGCCGCGTAGTGTGAATGCAGGCGTCTAAATAAGCATAAAAAAGCCGCACCTTTTGAGGATGCGGCTTTTCTTATGAATTGTATTCTCGAGGATTACTTGCCTTCCTTAGCGAGTTTTTCCTTGAGGGCTGCGAGAGCAGAGATGTCGCCGAGAGTAGTTTTCTCGATAGGAGTGCTCATTACAGGAGCCTCTTCTGCAACTTTTGCTTTCTTAGCGGCTTTCTTAGCCTCAGCCTTTTCTGCACGAGCTTCATCTTCGAAGATGCGGCTGTGAGAGAGGATGATGCGCTTAGAGTCCTTGTTGAATTCGATAACCTTGAAGTTCAGCTTCTCGTCAACCTGAGCCTGAGTTCCGTCTTCCTTAACGAGGTGCTTAGGAGTAGCGAATCCTTCAACGCCGTAAGGCAATGCGATAACCGCACCCTTTTCGAGCATTTCAACGATAGTACCCTCGTGGATGCTGCCTACAGTGAAGATAGTTTCGAATACGTCCCAAGGATTCTCTTCAAGCTGCTTGTGGCCGAGGCTCAAGCGGCGGTTGTCCTTGTCAATTTCGAGAACTTGAACGTCGATGTCGGCACCGATCTGAGTGAACTCGCTCGGGTGTTTGATTTTCTTAGTCCAAGAAAGGTCAGAGATGTGGATCAAGCCGTCAACACCCTCTTCCAACTCAACGAATACGCCGAAGTTAGTGAAGTTGCGCACTTTTGCAGTGTGCTTAGAGCCAACAGGATATTTCTCCTCGATGTTTGCCCATGGGTCAGCCTTGAGCTGCTTGATGCCGAGCGACATTTTGCGCTCTTTGCGGTCGAGTGTAAGAACTACTGCCTCTACCTCGTCGCCCACCTTCATGAAGTCCTGAGCCGAACGCAAGTGCTGTGACCAAGACATTTCAGAAACGTGGATAAGGCCTTCTACGCCCGGAGCGATTTCAACAAACGCACCGTAGTCTGCCATAACGACAACTTTGCCTTTCACCTTGTCGCCAACCTTCAAGTTTGGATCCAAAGCGTCCCATGGATGTGGCTGGAGTTGCTTCAAGCCGAGGGCGATACGCTTCTTCTCGTCGTCGAAGTCGAGGATAACAACGTTGAGCTTCTCGTCCAATTTCACAACCTCGTTCGGGTCGTTTACGCGACCCCAAGAAAGGTCTGTGATGTGGATCAAGCCGTCTACGCCGCCAAGGTCGATGAATACACCGTAAGAAGTGATGTTCTTGACAGTTCCTTCCAATACTTGACCTTTTTCCAATTTGGCGATGATTTCTTTCTTCTGTTGCTCGAGCTCTGCCTCGATGAGGGCTTTGTGAGACACGACAACGTTTTTGAACTCTTGGTTGATTTTAACAACCTTGAATTCCATAGTCTTACCAACGAATACATCGTAGTCGCGGATTGGCTTGACGTCGATCTGAGAACCTGGCAAGAATGCCTCGATTCCGAATACGTCTACGATCATACCACCCTTTGTGCGGCACTTGATGTAACCCTTGATGATTTCGTTGTTCTCGAGAGCTTCGTTGACGCGGTCCCAGCTGCGTGCAGCGCGTGCTTTCTTGTGAGAGAGGATCAACTGACCCTTTTTGTCTTCCTGGTTTTCGATGAATACTTCAACCGTGTCACCAACTTTCAAATCAGGGTTGTAGCGGAATTCGCTCATAGGGATGATACCATCTGATTTGTAGCCGATGTTTACAACAGCCTCGCGTTTGTTCAACGCAATAACTGTACCTTCGATAACTTCCTTGTCTTTTACTGTGTTCAAGGACTCATCGTAGGTTTTCATCAACTCTTCGCGAGTTTTGCCTGTCTCGACCTGGCCGTGTTCGTACGAATCCCAATCGAAATCTGCAATAGGAGAATTTGTTAATTCGCTCATTTAAAAATAATTGTTAATAAAATAAGTTAATTTAGTAAGTTAGACATTATGTTAATAATAGTCGGCTGCAAAGGTACGCATAAATTTCTATACTACAATAACTTTGCTGCACTTTTTTAGCTAAATCAATCCGAAATGACGCAGGGCGTGGGCGATGCCGTCGTTGTCGACTGCGGTGGTGACAAAATCGGCTGCCGCCTGCACTTCGGGGAGGGCATTGCCCATGGCCACTCCGATGCCGGCATGGCGCAGCATAGGGGTGTCGTTGCCGCCGTCGCCGAATGCCATCGTCTCGCTGATGGAGATGCCGAAATGGGCTGCCATGGCTGCTATTCCGCTTGCTTTGTCGGCTTTGCACGATGTGATGTCGGTGAAAGTCGGATACCAGCGGGAGCCGTGGCTCGACGGTGCGCCTGCGAGCAGCTGGGGCTCTTGGCTTGCGGAGACAAACACGGTCATCTGCACTATGCCGTGCCGCAGCAGCGGCGTGATGTCGTTGCCCACGGGAATCGACGGAACATTGAGCAGTTTCTGCAGTCCGTTGACAAGAGGAATGTCGGGGTTGCACAGCAGTATTCCGTCAATGCCCACCACAAGCGACATCGCACCCATGCGGTCTGCTTCAGCCTTGATCGACAGGGCGTCGGCCTCCGGGATTGGATTGCAAACGATGTTGTTGTCGCCGGCATAGCAGTATGCGCCGTTTGTCGTCACATAGCCGTCGATTAGATGGCTGATTGCCGACAGGTTGTTTATAAGTTGGCGCGGACGCCCGGTGGCGATAAACACTTTCAAGCCGTTGGCTTTGGCTTGCTCGAGGGCATCGACTGTCGATGCCGGAATCTCGTGGGTGTTGAAACTCACGAGTGTGCCGTCGATGTCGAAAAACAAGGCTTTTGTCGTCATTGCATCAGGTCCTCTTCGTCGTATTTCTGAAACAGGAAGTCGTTGTATGGGAAACGCTTCATGTGGATTTCCTTTGCCATTTCGTATAGGCGCGACTTCAGTTCGTCGATGTTTATTCGTTCGCGAGCGGAGATGAATATGCAGTTGTCGTTCATCTTTGCCATCCACGTTTGTTTAAGCTCTTCCAGCGGAATATTCTCACGCAGGCGTGGGGTCAGGTCGTCGTCGTCCTTCTTGACGTAGGTGAAGGCGTCCACCTTGTTGAACACCAGAATCATAGGCTTGTCTTTCGACTCGCATACCTCCTGCAGGGTGCGGTTGACCACTTCGATCTGTTCCTCAAACTGAGGGTGGGATATGTCGACCACGTGCACGAGTATGTCGGCGTCGCGCACCTCGTCGAGCGTCGATTTGAAGGAGTCGACAAGGTGGGTTGGCAGTTTGCGGATGAATCCGATAGTGTCGGTGAGCAGAAACGGAAGGTTGTCGATTATCACCTTGCGCACCGTGGTGTCGAGCGTGGCAAACAGCTTGTTCTCGGCAAATACGTCCGACTTGCTGAGCAGGTTCATAAGCGTCGACTTGCCCACGTTGGTGTAGCCCACGAGCGCGATGCGCGTCAGCTTGCCGCGGTTTTTACGCTGTATCGATTTCTGCCGGTCGATGTTTTTGAGTTCCACTTTCAGACGCGATATTTTGTCGAGGATGATTCGTCGGTCGGTCTCTATCTGTGTCTCGCCCGGACCGCGCATACCGATACCGCCCCGTTGGCGTTCGAGGTGTGTCCACATTCGCGTGAGCCGCGGCAGCAGATATTGGTATTGCGCCAGTTCCACCTGAGTGCGTGCGGTGGCAGTCTGCGCGCGCTTTGCGAAGATGTCGAGAATCAGGTTTGTGCGGTCGAGGATTTTCACCTTCAGCTCATTCTCGATGTTTTGCACCTGCTTTGATGTCAGGTCGTCGTCGAAGATGGCGAGGTCGATGGCGTTGTCCTCAATGTATTGTCTGATTTCCTCCAGTTTTCCCTTGCCCACGAATGTGCGTGGGTTGGGGTTGTCGACGCGCTGCAGAAACCTTTTCTCCGACTTCGCGCCAGCCGTTTCGGCGAGAAAGGCGAGCTCTGCCAGATATTCGTTGGCTTTGGCCTCGTTTTGTGTCGGTGTGATGAGTCCGACAAGCACAGCGCGCTCGCCGATGTCTTCTGTTATTGTTTTCTCGTCAATCATATCTGTATCGTAAAGGTAAAAACAGGGGAGCCGCAAGTCGCGCTCCCCTGACACTCCCTAAAAAAACCTATTGGTTGCGAATCGCTTCGCTGTTATTTTTTCTCTACTTTGTTGTAACGCTCGTTGAGAATCTTTACAATGTCGTTGGTGATGTTGGGGATTCCGTTGACATAGTATGTGGCTTTCTTGTCGAGCACCACAGAGATACCGTTCTTTTTTGCATATTCGCTGATGCACTTGTCGATAGAGTCGTTGAGCTGCTTCAGGCTGAGGTTGTTTTCGTTGACAAACTTGTTCTGAAGGTCGTTCATATGGCGTTCGGCATCGTAGCCCATCTGCTGGTATTTCTGCATGTCGGCCTTGTAGCTTTCTTCTGTGAGGTAGCCGTTGTTGCGTCCCTTCTGCTCGATTTCCGATTGGAAGCGCTGCAGTTCGGCAGCCTTTTGCTGGCGCACGTTCTCCAACTTGTTCTGTGCGCGTTGGTTTGCTTCAAAAATGTCTTTGGCAAAATTGTATTTGGCGGCGAGAGAGTCGCTGTCGATATATGCCATTTTCACTGTTGCCGGGACGTTTGCCTGAGGTTGTACGGCGGATTTCTCCTCCTTAGTGCATTGGCAGAGCAACAACACTCCGAGCATCAACGCAGCAACATTAATCACGCGGGTAATTTTCATTTCGGTTTATATATTTTTTAATTTAAGTTTTTCATTTCTTCATGACGCGCACATTCAATATTGTGCTTTCTCATCGCCGGATTGTCGTGGATATGGCCTGATGGGAACTTTCCATTTTTCACGAAAAGCACTTTTACGCCCAAAAGGATAATACACAGCGCAATAACGCAAATTGAAAGCAATATTGTTGCCATTCCATCATAAATTTAGGTGCAAATATATGAAAAGGAGGTTAAATTTTGCGTCTCTCTCAATTTATTTTTATACCTTAGAGGTCGAAAAAAAAGATATTTAACAATATTTCAAAAATAAGAGCGTTTAATTTTAAATTATAAACAACTATGACCATTACTGACCTCGAGCCAAAATTAGTTTTTGGCATCTTCGACGAAATCACTAAGGTTCCGCGCCCATCAAAAAAGGAGGGCAAAATCCGCGAATTCCTTCTTGAATTTGCTAAACGACACAACATCGAAGCCAAGACCGACCCAATCGGCAACGTGGCTATGCGTGTGCCGGCAACGGCGGGTAAAGAAGGCGCTCCGACAGTGGTGCTTCAGGGACACATGGATATGGTGCCCAACCAGACCAAGCCGGAAACACATAATTTCGACACCGATCCGATTTTGACTGAAGTCGATGGCGAATGGCTTCATTCAAAAGGTTACAAGACTACGCTCGGTGCCGACAATGGTATCGGTGTAGCTATGGCGCTTGCCGCTTTGCTCGACAAGTCGTATGAGCACGGCCCTATTGAGACTTTGTTTACTGTGGACGAGGAAACGGGTCTGACTGGCGCGAAAAATCTCGGCAAGGATATGATCACCGGCAACATCCTTATCAACCTTGACTCTGAGGACGAGGCTCAGATTTTCCTCGGTTGCGCCGGCGGTATCGACACTCTCGGACATTTCGACTATACTGACGCTCCTGCTCCTGCGGGATATCAGTTCTTCAAATTTTCGATTCTTAAATTCAAGGGCGGACACTCTGGCGCCGACATCCATTTAGGACGTGCGAACGCCAACAAGCAGCTTGCCCGCTTCCTCTTCAGCCTATATCGCGCATATGACGGTCAGGTGGCTGTCGCCGACATCAACGGCGGCGAGCTACGCAACGTTATCCCAGGCAACGCTTATGCCGTTATCGGTGTGCCTGCCGACAAGAAAGAAGACCTCCGCAAGCGCGTGAACGAGTTTGCTGCTGTGCTTGAAGAGGAGTTCAGCACTATCGAGGGCAACCAGGAAGTGACGCTTGAAACTGTCGACACTCCTGCAACGGTAATCGACGCCGACACAGCAAAGCGTGTCGTATGGTCTGTCAACTCTATCCCTAATGCGGTTCAGGCTATGAGCCACAGAATAGAGGGTATGGTCAACACTTCGACCAACACGGCGCTTATCCGCATGGACCGCGACAAGCATGTGATTACGGTCACCACTTCGCAGCGCAGCGAGGAGGAGAGCCGCAAATACGACATCGCCGGTCAGATTTACGCGCACTTCGATCTTAGTGGCGCGCGTGTGGAGCAAGGCGACGGATATCCAGGATGGACTCCTAACATGAATTCTGAAATCCTCAAGGTGGCTGTGAAGGCTTATGAGGATCTTTATGGAATCACTCCGCTCTGCACTTCTCTCCATGCCGGACTTGAGTGTGGAAACTTCCTGCTCAACAATCCGAAGCTTGACATGATTTCTTTCGGCCCGACATTGCGCGACGTGCACACTCCTAAGGAGTCGATGCACATCCCGGCTGTCGACAAATGCTGGAACCACTTGCGCCGCATCCTTGAGATGATGGCTGACGAGAAATAATAGCATCTGGTTGAACAATAACCCAATTACGGGTGTTTTGTCTTGGTGACACGCTTGTCACGGCGGATAAAACACCCGTCTTTTTTTATGTTTCAAACATTAATCGAACCACGACTATGGAAAAATCGGTAATACTGATATCTCTTATTGTGGCATCGGCGATAGCGCTGATGGCATGTCCGCGTCCTCAATCAACCGACAACGCCGCCATATCGTTGCCTACCGACACTGTAGCAGCCGCGCCTGACTCTGTGGCGCCGTCGGCTGACAATGCTCGCTATGAGCGTCTGACGGATGAAGACTACAAGAAGGTGGCGGATGAGCTGGGTGTTGACATCGCCACGATGAAAGCCGTGGTGGAGATAGAGGCGGGAAAGTCGCACAAGGGATTCGTGTCGCCGGGAAAACCTTTGATAAACTTCGACCTCACGATGTTTAAGAGGCAGCTGTCGCAAGCGGGAATCAAATATGGAAAATACACAAGCTATGTGTGCTTCAAGCCTGTAAACACTCGCAAATACGGGTCATACGGCAACGCGCAGTGGGCACGGCTCGAATCGGCGCGCACGATAAGCCGCGACGTGGCAAACAAGTCCGCGTTCTGGGGGATGTTTCAGATTGGCGGATTCAACTGGAAGAGTTGCGGATGCGCTACGGTGGATGAATTTGTCGAGCGGATGTCGCAGTCGGAGGCTGAGCAGCTTGAGCTGTTCGCGCAATTCTGCATCAACCGTGATTTGGTGAAATACCTGAAAAAAAAAGACTGGCACAATTTCGCCCGCCATTATAACGGCCCGAGCTACAAGAAGCGTGGCTATCACAACCGTCTGCGGGCAGCTCACGCCAAACATTCAAAATAAGCGCGGATTTTAGATGTGTATGCCGTATTCGTGCTTCAGCTCGTCCATCACGAATACGCTTTCTACCGACGCAAGATTCTCCACCGTGCCAAGCACATTGAGCACAAACTCCTGGTAGTATTTCATATCGGGGGCGTGGATTTTCAGCAGGTAGTCGAAGCTGCCGCTGATATTGTAGCATTCGGTCACTTCCGGTATGCCTTGCACAATCTTGGTGAATTCGGCGGCGATGTCGCGGTTCAGCTGCCGCATCTTGACGTTGCAGAACACCACAAAGCCTTGGTTGAGTTTGGCGGCATTGAGTACGGCGATGTATTTCTGGATATAGCCTCGGCTTTCCATGCGTTTCAACCGTTCAAACACAGGGGTCGACGACAGGTTGACCTGTTGCGCGAGTTCCTTGATTGTCAGGCGGGCATTGCCTTGCAGCGTGCGTAGAATCTGCAAGTCGACCTTGTCTAATTTTTCCGTTTTTTCGATAGGTTCCATATTGTTTGATTGCTATTTAAAATCTTGAAATTCGGATTCCAGTTCTTCTATACTTGGAAGTTTGCCGCGGAAGTCAACCGGCAATGTCTGTCCAAGCTCATAGTCTGATATGCCAATGGGCTTGTGCAGTCCCCTAAGAGCATACTCGGCTTTTATATTGTCTTTAGTTTTGCAGAGCAATAGCCCAATTGTGGGGTTGTCTCCGTCTCGGCACAGCAAGTCGTCGATGGCAGAACAGTAGAAATTCAATTTTCCAACGTATTCGGGCTTAAACTCTGAAGCTTTTAATTCAATGACCAGATATCGATGTATAAAAGTGTTGTACATGAGAATGTCGATATAATAGTCGTCACCAGAAACGCAGATGTGATATTGACGCCCCATGAATGCAAAACCAGCCCCCATTTCAACTAGGAATTGTTCAATGTGTTTGACTAATCCGATTTCAACGTCTCGTTCGTTGTATTGGTCTGAAAATGTAAGCATGTCAAATATGTATGGATCTTTTAGCAGCGCTTTCGTCCTTGTTGCGTCAATGGATGGCATGGTTTCGTCAAAGTTGTTGGCGAGCGCTCCGATTGAACCATAGCGGTTTAGGCTTATGGCTTCAGAAAGATAGCGGACATTCCAATGGGATTTTAAGCATTGTGTCATATACCAATATCTTGCGTTGATGTCTTTTACTTTTTGAATTAGCAAAATATTGTGAGTCCATGACAGGTGTTTGACCGGCAATGTGGGCAATTGCGCAGTCACTGATTGCGCAATTGCTTTTTTTGATTTAGTTGAAGTGAGATTTTTTTCATATTCCAGATAGAACTGAATCATACATTGCAGATTTCTTACAGAGAAACCCTTTACGTCGGAATACTCATTTTTGATGTCGGTCGACAGTCGTTGCAAGGTCTTGTTGCCCCATCCGTCTGATTTTTGGCTGGCATGTAGCATTTCTCCAATATCCCAGTACATTCGCAGCATTTCTTCATTGGCAGTTGCTGCCAACCGTTGTTGGGCTAAGTCAACGCGTTTCTTTACGTTGTTCAGCAATGCGATGTAGTGACGATGGTCTAATTTTTCCGTTTTTTCGATGGATTCCATAAAAAAGTCTGCAATTTTTATTGACACTGCGAAGATAATAAATTCCAGTTGTTTTCACGTCTAAATGGCGGAGTTTGTAGAATTATTTTCGCACGTTTGCGAACCTTTTGTGTTGTATATTGTTCTATATTAATAGAATTAAAAATGTTTTTATGAAAAAAGGATTTTTGACGCTGATTTTAGCAGGTTCTCTTATGAGTGCCGGCGCAGAGAATGCACTTACGGGTACCAAATTTACCGACAATTGGTCGGTTGGTATCAACGCAGGTGTTACACAGCCTTTGGCACACCCTTATTCTATTGGTGAAAACATTCGTCCGCAAGTGGGCGTGGAGCTTTATAAGCAATTCACGCCAGTGTTCAAGACCGGCGTGGAGTTCAATTCCGGAATAAACACAACGGGTATCTATGGCAACCGCGGTGTGCGCACTGCTTTCGACCATGCAAATCTCAATCTCCTTGGTGGCTTGAACCTTATGAACCTTTTCGGAGGCTATAAAGGCTCGCCTCGGGTGTTCGAGATAGAGGCTCTCGGAGGCATCGGTGTAGGCCACGTGTTTGGATGCAAGGACGCCGACGGCTCAATGGCTCACAAGAACTATATGACTTCGAAGTTTGGATTGAACCTCGGGTTCAACATTGGCAAGGCTAAACAATTCACGTTGGCTGTCAAGCCGGCGATTGTTTACAATATCGAGGGCCGTTCGCAAAGCAACAACGCAGTGGCTTTCAACTCAAACAAAGCCAACTTTGAACTGATGGCTGGCTTGGCCTACCATTTCAAGACAAGCAACGGAACGCATCATTTCACTTACGCGCGTCTTTACGATCAGAACGAAATAGATGGTCTTAACGACAAAATCAACAATCTCCGTGGTGAGCTCGATGGCAAAGACAACGATCTCAAGACTGCAAACAACAGAATCAACGATCTCAACAATGAAGTTGAACGCTTGAAAAACCGCAAGCCTAACGAGGTGCGCGTGGTGGAGACCGTAACCCAGCAGACTCGTTCGATGGAGTCGGTCGTTACATTCCGTCAGGGCAAATCGACTGTCGACAATGCCCAGCTGCCTAACGTGGAGCGTGTGGCAACTTATTTGAACAACCATAAGGACGCAACCGTAATCATCCGCGGATTCGCTTCGCCGGAAGGCAGCCAGGAAGTGAACGAGCGCATTGCGAAGGCTCGTGCAGAGGCTGTGAAAGACATCCTCGTAAAGCGCTATCGCATCAACGCAAGCCGCATCGACGCTCAGGGCAACGGCGTGGGCGACATGTTCTCTGAACCGGATTGGAACCGCGTAAGCATCTGCACAATCGACGACAAAGAGAAATAATAATTAACTTGACATAACAGGGAGGACCGCATCGGAATGAGGCGGTCCTTTTTTTGCAGGATGACCAGCCAAAAGTCCGACTGGTGTTGATTCTGAATCTTGCCACTTGAAACGTCGGTGAGGAAAAAAGAGGCTGCCTTATGACTATTTGTTGGTGGTTGGTACTCAAGGTGAAACGCGCTCTTTTTTCCGCTTGCCCGACTTTTTGATTGAAAAAAATCGGATAAAAATGATGTTTTTCAGAAAAAAGACGTAACTTTGCACTCGGTTTAAGGAAAGATGCCGGAGTGGTCGATCGGGACGGTCTCGAAAACCGTTGTACGGGTAACCGTACCGAGGGTTCGAATCCCTCTCTTTCCGCTAATAAGGGTGTAAATCAGCAAGTTATGCGATTTGCACCCTTTATTATGCCCAAAAAGTTTCTCGGTATTTCTACAGCCCCCCCCCCCTTTTTTACATTCCACTCGAGTTTTGCTACTGATCCTAAAAAAGCGACAGCGGCTTCCACCCGGAGCCGCTGTCGTGGTTATAGAAATGAAATAAAGATTCTTTTATTTATTGATTTTCTGCCAGCTGTCTTTGAGCGTTATTGTGCGGTTGAACACAAGATGCTCCTTCGTAGAGTCCTTTTTGTCGGGCGTGAAGTAGCCGATGCGCTGGAACTGGAAGTGTGCCCTCGGCTCTGCGTTTTCTGCGAGGAACGGCTCTATCTTAGCGTGTTCCACAACTTTGATTGAGTCGGGATTGAGGAGCTCGTGGAAGTCGCGGTCTTTAACCTCAGAGGCATTCTCCACGGCAAACAGGCGGTCGTAAAGGCGTACCTCGGCGTCGATGCAATGGCGTGCCGATACCCAGTGGAGCGTGCCTTTCACCTTGCGCATGCTTCCCGGCATACCGCTCTTCGACTCTGGGTCGTATTCGCAGTAGATTTCTTCGATACGTCCGTCGGCATCTTTCTTGCAGCCTGTGCATTTCACGATGTATGCACCTTTCAGACGCACTTCCTTGTCGGGAGTCATACGGAAGAATTTCTTGGGAGGATTCTCCATAAAGTCGTCGCGTTCGATGTAGATTTCGCGCGAGAACGGCATTGTGTGGGTGCCGCTTGTAGGGTCTTCCGGGTTGTTTTCCATCTCCATCTGTTCCACTTGGTCGTCAGGGTAGTTGGTGATTACAACCTTTACGGGGTCGATCACGGCGCATACGCGTGTCGCACGTTTGTTGAGGTCTTCGCGGATGCTGAACTCAAGCAGCGAGATGTCGTTGACAGCCTCGAATTTAGTGTATCCGATGCGGTTGATAAACGCTTTTATTGACTCAGGGGTGAATCCGCGGCGGCGCAGACCGGAAATTGTCGGCATGCGTGGGTCGTCCCATCCGTCAACGAGACCCTCTTTCACCAGTTGCAGCAGTTTGCGCTTTGACAATACGGTGTAGGTGAGGTTCAGACGGTTGAACTCAATCTGACGCGGGCAGTAGGTCTCGTCGGCAAGCTCCTTTACGAAATATTCGTAGAGCGGGCGGTGAGGCACAAACTCAAGCGTGCAGATGGAGTGGGTCACGCCCTCGAAATAGTCAGACTGTCCGTGGGCGAAGTCGTACATAGGGTACACTTTCCACTTTTCGCCGGTGCGGTGGTGTGGATGCTTGATGATGCGGTACATAATCGGGTCGCGGAAATGCATGTTTGACGACGCCATGTCGATTTTTGCGCGGAGCACCATCGCGCCCTCCTCAAACTCGCCGGCGTTCATACGCTGGAAGAGGTCGAGGTTTTCCTCGATAGGACGGTCGCGGAACGGGCTTGCCGTGCCTGGCTGTGTCGGAGTGCCTTTCTGCTCTGCAATCTGCTCTGCAGTTTGCTCGTCAACGTAGGCCTTGCCTTCTTTTATCATGCGGATTGCGAGGTCGTAGAGCTGTGGAAAATAGTCAGAAGCGTAGTATTCGCGGTTGCCCCAATCGTAGCCGAGCCATTTGATGTCCTCGCGTATGGAGTCTACATACTCTACGTCTTCCTTCACCGGGTTGGTGTCGTCGAAGCGCAGGTTGCAGGTGCCGCCGAATTTCTCTGCGACGCCGAAGTCCATACAGATAGCCTTGGCATGTCCGATGTGGAGATAACCGTTAGGTTCCGGTGGGAAACGCGTGTTCAGGCGTCCGCCGTTCTTACCGTTTTTCAAATCGTCGGCAACCATCTGCTCGACGAAGTTCAGTCCTGACTCTTTTTCTGGTGTCAGTTCTTTGTTCTCGATTTCTGACATAGGTGTATCTAACTTTTAATTTGTTTCTAATGATTAAAATACAAAGTTAATGCAAAAATGTGGAAAACAGGAAATAGTGTGAAAAAAATCCAAGTTGCGCAATAAAAAAACCGTCTTGGCTCACATGGGAGGCAAGACGGTTCTTTAAAAAATCAACCTAATATGTGGTGTTTATTTCTCATACCAAGTGCAGTCGATAAACTCGAACGTGCCAGGGGCAGTCACTTTGTAGCGCACGGTGTGGTTGGTTGTGGCATTGTTGTAGACTGCGAAATTGATGGTGTAGACCACTTCGAGTCCGGCAACCGGCGCTGCGTCGGCGTGGAGCGTGGCGAGTGCGCCAGGAAGCACTTCCTTGCAGAAGCGGTCCATCATGAGCGTTTCGATTTGCTCGTCGGTCATTCCCTCATAGCCGGCAGGATACTGCTCTTTCGCCTTTGCAGGGCGGAGGTCGACATTGCCTTGGTAAGCCGATGTTCCGCAGTAGTACTCGTTGTTGCCATATTTGGAGATGTAGAAGTTGCCGTCCTTCAAGCCTGTCGATCCGAGAGGCTTGTCGATGTGCTCATATACCCAGTCGACGCAAGCCTGATAGTACTTGGTGGAGATTTCCACACCCTTGCCACCCGGCAGCGTGATTTCCACGTTCGGGTCATACATCCACTTGCCGTTGGTGCGCACAAACTGAGCTGACTCCTCGGTCACACCGTTGGTCTTCTGCCACAATGAGCCGTTGAACGTATATTGGTCGCATACGAGCGACGTCTTGCTGCTTGCGTAGTATTTGTAAGCCACAAGTTTGGTGTCGCCGGCCTTGGCGTATGGGAAGTTGACCTTGAGATATGTAGGCAGATACTCGTCTGGTTTCTCCAGGTTGAAGTATTTCATGCCCATAGCCGTATAGTCGGCAGCCTGGAGCAGGTTGATCGACGTGTTGGCTTTCCAGTTGTTGCCGTCGAACGCGTAGACAGCTGATACGCTATTCGAGGTAACGGCAGTTGCGGCGCGCAATGCACGGCGCGATTTTGTTGCCTTAGCTTCAACAGCCGCTGTAGGCACGAAGTTGACATATTTGCCGCCGGAAATTGATGTGAAGTAACCGGTTACGGTGTATGTCTTATCGCTCTCGAAGAGAGCCTTCTGCTCGTCGGTGGCCTGATAGAGGCTTCCGATGGCGGTCTCTGCGCCGTCGATGGTGAAGTTGTAGTAGTTGCCAGAGATTGTAACCTTGCCGGTAAACTGGGCGAATACAGCCAGCTGGTTGTCGGTGATGCCGAGCAAAGCGTCGCAAGCCTTGCCGTCGAGCACTTTGGCGGAAGGATAGCTGTAGGCTTGGTTGCCTGTTACGGTAACTGTGGCTGTTGTGCCGGTAATCTGGAAGCCCTTGTTGTAGGCTGAAACCTCGCCGGTCACGTCAACCTGGTCGCCCACCTTGTAGGCTGTTGCGTCGAAACCGCTTGAGTAGTAAACGAGGATAGAGCCTGAATTGTCGGTGAGGATGAATCCGCGGCCGCAGATTGCAGTCACCAGACCCTTCACTGTGACGTTGCTGCCTACGGCTACTGATCCGAGCGCGCTTGTCATCTCATAGCCAGGGGCAGGCTCGTTACCCGAGCCTCCGAATGAAGGCTCTGTTTCGGACTGCTTGTAGTTTACGATGACCATATCGCCTTTCTTGGCGTCGCTGTATTCAACAGAGAGGATTGAAGGAATGTGTTTCTGTGCCGATACGGCAGGCGAGAAAGCCTCGATGTAGTCCTCTTCGCTGCCCCAGGCATCCTGATAGTCGGACTCGGTGACAGTGTATTCCGAAGCGGCGCCGAAATTGGTCACTTCTTCAGGCACGTTGCCAGCCACACGGTACGTGATGTTGATCGACGATCCGTCGCTCAGCGTGAAATAAGCGAAATCAGAATCGCTGAGGAAATTAGGAATGTAGTCGCGGGCAGTGATTTTGTCGGTGAAATAGTGCTGTGTTCCGACAGCCTTCAGCTCCTTGCTCAAAGTGTCGCCAGCCTGCTTGATGTTGGCGGAGTTTGCTGCAAGGTTGGTGTAGTCGGCGTCGGTAAACGTGTAGGCAATCATCTGCTTGTTGGTGATGCCTTTGTCGCCGTCGAAGCCGTCCAGTTTATCGTTCCAGTCGTTGGGGTCGCAACTTGACAACGCCACGAGGCATGAAGCGATAAGAGCGGAATATAATAGTTTCGTTTTCATTGTCTTGAATAGTTAGATGTTTAGAAGTTTACTTTCAGACGAACAGAATATGTGCGGCCGAAAGAGTAGAACACACGGTAGACATTGTCCCATTCGCCGGCAGTTGTGATGTTGTTGTAGGCATCCATCACGTAGTAGTGGTTGAACAGGTTGTTGATGTTGCCGTTGAGTGTGGCGCGCACACCGGCAATCTTGAAACTGTAGCTTGCGCTGAAGTCGAACTGGTTGCCCCAAGGAATTCTCCATGGATCGGCAACGTTGATTGTCGAGTTTGCAGAGTAGTTTGACGACGACACTTGATAGTCGCTGTAGTTGCGACCGCTTGCCACCCAGTCCAGCCCGAAACGGAAACCGTCGAGCGGACGGATGTTGATGCCGATAGAACCGGTTGTCTGAGCTGAGCCGCCCACTTTCACGCCTTTCTGGTTGAGCACTGCCCATGCGTGGTCGTCAGCAAGTATGCCCGAAGCCACTGTTCCGCGGAGGTCTTTCAAAGGCTCGCCGTTCTGGTTGTAGAAGTAACCCTTTGCGTTGCTGTCCCAAACCCAGTCGCCCACAGAGAGCATACCTTCGAGTTCGAACCATTTTACTGGACGGTATGTGAAGTTCATCTCCACGCCCATGTGGCGTGCGTCTACGCCCTGCATATTGAGAGAGTAGCGGTCGCCGGCGTGTTCGCCCGAAGTGATTTCGCCGCCGCGGGTCGATGTCTTGTCTTTCCAGTTTGTGTAGTAGGCGTTGGCTACAAAAGAAAATACAGGATTGTGGAATCCATAGCCGATTTCATAAGAGATTACTTTCTCGTTTACGGCGTCAGGGTTGATTGCGTTGCTCTTGGCCGATGTCAGGAACGCGCCGCCTGAGTAGAATGGAGCGCGGCTGATGTAGCCGAGGTTGAAGAACACGTTGTTGTAACGGTTGATGTTGTAGTTCGCGCCGCCCTTGATTGTTCCGCCGAGGAAGTTGAGCTTTTCCGACTTCTCGTGTGCCTTGTCGTAGTTGAAGTGGTCCACACGCCAGTAGCCTGTGTTGCTAATCGAGCCGGCAAGCACGAAGTTGAATTTCTTGTTGAGGATAGAGTACTCCAATTGTCCGAACACGCCTTCCTGATGAGTGTGTCCTATCCAGTCGCGGTAGACGATGTCGCCTACGCCGAGTTTCTCGTATTTCCAGTTAGGATCGGCTGCCGCTGCGTTGTTGGCTGCCGACACGCCGCTTCTGCTGGAGTCGTCCATATAGTACTCACCGTCGTAGAGGTCGACAATCTCGTTGTTGTGGCGGCCTACGTAGTAGCGCATGTCGAGACCGGCCGTAAGGGTGAGTTTCTTAGGGAGAAGCTCGTTTTTGTAAGTCGAAACGAGTCCGTACCATTCATGGGCGTTGTTGCTCTTTGCCATAACAAGGTTTGAACCTGTTGTGCTGTTGGCGTTCATCTCCTGAATCTTGTCGTAGGCGAAAGTGCCGTCAGGGTTGCGGAACAATGTGTTGAGCACTCCGTTCGACGCGCCGTACCAAGATGAGTAGCTGAGGCTTGTGCCGTCAGCCATTGTGCCACGTCCCTGTCCTGAGAAGCCGCCGCCACGTGCGATTGACAGGTAGGCTGCCGACGACAGTGATGACTTGTGGTCAATCTGCCAAGTGTGGTTGAGCGAAATCTGAGGTTTGTGGTATTGGTTGGTTGTGGAAGAGCGGCGCTTTCCGTTCTTGTCGTATCCGAATGTCGGATTGTAGCGGTACATCGACTTCTCGCCCATATAGTTCTGCACTTGCTGCCAGCCTTCGATTGTCAAGCCGTCCTGCGAGCTGCGCTTGTTGTGGGTCTGAGGAGCGCCAAATGCGGTCAGCGACAATTGGTGGGCGTCGTTGATGCGTTTGGAGATGTTGATAAACCAGTTGTAGCTGTTGAAGTCTGTGCCCTGGATATATCCGTCGCCTGCACGGTGGGAGAACAAAGCGGTCACTGCCCATCCGTTTTTCATCAAGCCTGTCGAGAACGATACGCCTTCCTGGTGCAGTCCGTCGTTGCCCATACCGTACCATACGGAGCCGCCTTTCTTGGCATCGAGCGATTTGGTGATGATGTTGATTGTACCGCCGACTGAAGGAGTCGATACAATCGATGCGCCAAGACCGCGCTGTGTCTGCATTGATGATGTCACGTCGCTAAGGCCTGCCCAGTTGCTCCAATAAACACCGCCCCATTCCATGTCGTTGACGGGGACACCGTTGATCATGACTGCGACGTTGGCGGCTTGGAAACCGCGCATGTTGATTTTTGAGTCGCCATATCCGCCACCGTCTTTTGTGGCCCATACGCCTGGAGTGGTTTTCAGGACTTCCGGAAACTCTTGGTTGCCCAGTTTCATGTCGATGACGCGGGCACTTACTTCCGAAATGGCAACTGGCGTCTCGCGTGTCTTGGCAATCGACTGCGTAACGACTACGTCGCGGAGCATCTGTGATGCTGCCTCGAGGCGAACTTCGCCCAAATTGCCTTGCGACTTTTTAAGCACTGTCTTGTAGCCGACATAGCGGATCTCAACGTCTTTGGAGCCTTGCGGCACTTCAATCTGGAAAAATCCGTCGATGTTGGTTACAGTTCCGATTTTTGTCCCGGGGATAGTGATGGTGGCTCCGATTACAGGTTCGCCCTGCTCGTCAACCACGCGGCCACGGCAATTGCTATGTTCGGCTGCAAGAAATTGCGCCGTCGATAGGAAAATTGCGGTAGCTAAGAGGAGTAGTCTCTTCATGCTGTAGGGATTTAGTTAATTTTAAAGAATAGAATATGTTAATTTTTCAATTTTTTAATTAATTGAACTACCAATTCAAAACTTCGTGAAAACCACTATGCAAAATTAGACTTTTTGTGTAATGAATGCAAATTTAAGCCAATAAAAACTACGCGTTGTCACCAAGATGTTAAAATTCAAGGTGTGCAATGCCATGCAGGAGGATGCCGTCGTCTGAGACTCCTTCCGCCTGAACCGTAAATGCAGAGCCGCGCGGCAGCGAGGATTTAGGAATGGTTATTGTTGCATTGCCGTTGCATAGCCTGACATTCCCGTTCCAATAAAGGGTCATGCTCTTCGCATTCTCGGAAGAGTGAACATGCTCAGGCTTCTGATAGCCTAATGGCTTGAACCGTGACACTCGGTTCAATGTCATGCCGTCAAGAGATGAGGCTCCGTTTTTCAGCGTGATTGAGATTACTCCCGGGCCGCCTTTGGCTCCCCAAATGGCTGCGCTGCCGGTTTTGAACACGTCGATGCGTTCCACGTCCTGCATTTGTATGATGTCAAGGTCGTAGTCGCCATCAAGAATCACACCGTCGATTGCGATGGCGGCATGCGACTTGCCGTAGACTGAGATCTTGCTGCGCACATAAGCTGTGTCGCCTTTCATGTATATTCCTGGAATGCGTCTCAGCACTTCGTGGATGCATGTGGCGTCGATATATGCAAGTTGGTCTGCGGTCATGGAGAAGTCTGCCATGCCGGAGAACGTTCCGTTGTGCTTGTCACGTCGCGCGGCGGCTACGTCAACATTGTGGAGACGTATTGTCCTGCCGGATGCGATATCGTTGAAAACTGCCGCATCGCCGCATCGCCGTCCTGACTGCACGGCGATTGATGCGCTGTCTACGGGAGGATATGTCGTCTCGTCTATTCTGACGGCGGTCTTTTCGTATTGGTTGCCGACGGATGCGTTTACGGCAAAGGTCGTTCCGTCGGGGTAGTCAAGCCCAGAGATTGCGAAGTTGCCGTATTTGTCGGCTGTTGCGACAGCATACATGTCGGCATTCGGCGAGATGATGCTGACTTTTGCAAACGAAGCGTCTCTTGGATACGGTGCTGTAACGATAGCCTTGCCTGAAATCGTTTGTGAGACCTCGTGCTTTACTGGAGGCTGAGTGAACTGTCCTGCAAGAATGCTGTCAACGCAGTATCTGTCGCAAACGGAACGGTGCAGCAGCGAGTCGACCGCTGCCGCATTGTATCCGTTTGCGAAAAATCGGTCTGCGTCTGCAACTCCTCCGCGCACGTCTTGCGAGAGCAGTATCTGTGGGATGATAGACGGTGTCTTATTGTCGTGGCCTTTTGTTATGGCTACCGACATATGCGCTGAAATCTGTGATGGAAGGCATATATTGAGGCGTATGCTGTCGGAAAACTCGGCATGAGCCGTGATTGTTGCTTTCACAGATTCTTTTCCGTAGGGAGAGAACACTGATTTTATGCCAAAAACTGCTCCGGCGCTGTCAATTGCAATAAATTGCGAAATGCCTTCGGGCAGCTCCTTTTTGGGGAAAACTATGGGCTCTCCTGGTTTGATCTGTCCGTCATAGCATACGCAACCTCTCGAAATTACGGCAAGTTTGACGGCTTTCGCGGCCGAGTTGTCAAGCATGATTTTAAAAGCTTGGCCGGTGTCGGTGCAGTGCAGTGGATTGGATTTTTCCCAAGCGTCGGCTGTTTGGATGTCAGTGACAGGAGCGGGGCTGCTTCCGATGCTGATAGGCGTAAGGCATTCGTAGCCGTGCAGTCCTGCAGAATAAAGGGTGTAGCATCGCAGGAAACACTGCTCTTCAGCCAAATCCTTTGGCGTGTCGAGATATCCGGCGTATGCGCCGTTGTGTCTGGCTATTTTGATCCTCTTTATTGTGAAGCCTTGCGTGTCAAGGAGCTCGGCGTATGCATACATGTCGGCATCCGTGGGAATCAGGCTGGTTGCGTCGACAGCATATATGCACAGCCAGATTCGTTCGCCTGGCATATAGCTTGTGCGGTCGGTGTGGATGAATAGCTTCTCCTGTGGATACAGTTGTCTCTGTTTGTTGAAAAGCATAGACACATTTGGGCATATTTGCTGTGGTCTTGACGTCATTGCCGCCGTCAGCATGATGACGATGAATAAAAAAAATCTTTTCATATTCTTGTGTTTTATTTCTTGTGTCTCAGTCGGCAATCTTGATGCTTATGGCTTTCAGTTGCTGCCAGCCGGCTTTGTCTGTGACACGGACCATAAAATGATAGTCTCCGTTGTCGATGTCGTAAGGAATTGGAATGTCGACTTTCGCCTCATACGACGTCGCCCCTGTAGGGATGGCAAAGTCTTGGTTGTAGATCCACGGATTAACAGGCGTTTTTATGGGGTCGAGCGGACAGTCGCCGGCGGATGTGGAATGCGAGTGGTGGTCGAAATTGTTGTGGATTTCGAGGTTGAAGTTGCCGAGCTCCATATTGTCGGTGAATGTGTAGCGGAAAGGAATTGTCTCTCCTTTGTGATACACCTCGCAGTTTATCGGGGAAGGAATGTCGCCATCAACGATTTGTGGCTTTTCAAGATCTTTTGCCGGATCGTCGTTGTTGCTGCATGAGCAGATTGCGATAGACGTCAATGTCGCGTATGCAAAATATAATATCCGTTTCATAATACGATTGCTTTTCTTGTAAAGGCTTGTCTGCCGACCAATTGCCGACAGCCAAGCCGTGGTGGTGTTATTTAGTTATCTGAATGCCTTCAACTTCCTCTGTGGTGGAATTGCCCTCGGCATCGGTTACAGTAAAGTGGAGATGGTACTCGCCTGCTGGTGCGTCGGCAGGAACGGCTAGATGTTCATGGAAATGGGCAGATGTCTCGCCGAGATATTTGCCTGTGTATTTGAATTCCTTCTCGTAGTCGGCGGCGGTATTGTGCAGTTCCACTTCTATTTCAGCGATTTTGTTTGGCGCGCTGATTTCCGCCTCAAGATGCATTTCTCCGCCGGCAACCGCAGTCTTGCTGTTGCCTTCGCCAGTTTCCGTTATTGTTATTTCTGGGGAGCCTTCCACCGGCGTCGTTATTTTTAAAGAAGATTTGAACACAGAGCTTTGTCCAGCCTTGTCGGTGACGGTGAACGTCAGCACATATTCACCGGCAGCAGTCTCGGAGGAAATGTCAATGTGCTCGTGGAAAGTAGTGTTGCGCACACCGATGTATTTACCATCGGTCCATGACTTCGCGACCACAGTGGTTAAGCCGTCGGCTGATGTTACAGCAACGTCGATGCGGGCGATGAGCCCTTCGGCTTCAAGATTGCCTTCAAGATGCATGTCTTTGCCCGCCGTGGCGGTTTTGCTGTTTTCCTCGCCAACTTCGGCGAGTGTGGCTACGGGTTTGGAAACATTCGGCTCATCGTTGTTGTCGCACGATGTCGTAAATAGAGAAAAAACACTCAGTGTCAAAGCCACTGTAAGAAATAAACACTTTTTCATAGTTCCTAAGTTTTATATGTTAATAAATCACTTTTATTCCAGCAAAATAACTTCTTGGCAGAGACGGACCATAGACGTAGTCGGAGTCGCGGTTCCATCCTTTGTCGAAGTCTTTTTGGTAGGCGTTTGTTATGTTCTGTATGCCACCGTTTATCTGTAGAGTCAAGTCGTTGTATACAGGAATGTCGTATGAAAGCTTTACGTTCAGTGTGAAGAAATCTGGGGTGTCGACTGCTGTCGGAGTATCGACGCCCGATCCGGCGTTGTGTCCGACGAGCATGCTGCCCGTGTAGTTTCCTGTGACAGCCGCTGTGAAACGTTGCAGTGGGGTTGAGGTAAGCGTGAAATATCCGTAAGTGTTCGGAGTGCGCATCATTTTACGGTATTTCTGTTCCGGAACCTCATCGTTCCATGCAATGGCTTTGTCATATTTGCTTTGTTGGAGTGTTACGCCGGCCTGGAGCGAAATCCATCTTGACAGTGCAACCTTGCCCTCGATGTTTAGACCAAGCACCTTTGCGCCGTATGCGTTATAGCGTTCCTGCACAGTGTTGCCTTGGCTGTCGGGTTGGTCAAGTTGCCTGAGCGCAAACACGTTGTTCAAATCCGTGTAGAAACCTTCGACAAGCAGATTGACTTGTGCATTCTCAAACTTGTGATAAATGTCTGCAGACAAACTGAAACTGTTGGATCGTTCTTCTTTCAAATTGTCAGCAAGAACAGTGACCAGACGTTCACCACCGACAATGCCGATGTGCAAATCTTCGTCAAAGGCCTGTGGCGCACGGAATCCTCCGGCATAGCTTGCGCGCAGGTTGACATTCTCAGTCGGATTGAAGCGTATGTTGGCACGCGGACTGAAAATTATGCGGTCCACAAAATTGTGTTTGTCAAATCGGCCTCCGATGAGAAAACTCCAGCGTTTGTTTTTCCATTCATTCTGGAAAAACAAGCTTCCGATTCGGGCATTTTGCCGGAAGTCACGGTTGTAGCCGAGGATGATGTCTTTCAGTCCGTCATGATTGTATTCCGCACCAAGAGTCAGGTCTGATGGCATAAATATAAGTTTGTCGAAAGAATGCATATATTGTGCGCCGAGAATATAGGTGAGGCCATGTGTGGTGCCGTAGGCCTTCTGTGCGGCCTCAATATCATCAGGCGTGCCTTCGCCTATTCCTCCATAATAGCTTTTGCGGGCAGTTGACTGGAACGAGAAATATGCGTTTACGCGGTTTTCCCTGTTTGGCGAGAAATAATCATAACTTAATCCTCCGCCTTGAATGTTGTGCTCTGTTTGTTCGGCGATGTTGGCCTCATGGGCTATGTGGTCAAGCATGTTTCCGCCACGTCTGAACTCATGGATGCCATGATACTGCAACGTCAATTTGGAGTAGGGATTCAGCTTTAGAAAGGAGTTGAGTCCTAATGTCTGGTTGTGCAAGACGGGCAACTCGCTATATCCGTCGCCGTCATAATCAAACGGTTGACGGTAACGGTTCTGTCCATATATGTAGAATCCGGCTCTGTTGTTGTCTGTGACCAATGACAGATTGGCTGATGTGGTGTTGTCAAACGAGTTTTTTCCGCCGATGCTCATAAACGAGTGCCCCACTTCTGCAGAGTTCCGGGATGGCTCTTTGGTGATAATGTTGATGGTGCCTCCTATGGCTGATGCTCCGAATAAAGCAGAACCGCCGCCGCGCACCACCTCTACGCGCTCAATCATATTCGTCGGGATTTGTTCCAAACCATAAATGCCGTTCAAGGCGGAGAATACAGGGCGGGAGTCAATCAATATCTGAGAGTAGTGACCGTCAAGTCCGTTGATGCGTACTTGTGTGAAGCCGCAATTCTGACAGTCGTCCTCTGTCCTGACTCCTGGTTGGAAATTCAAACCTTGCGCAAGACATACTGACTGTGTCGCATCAAACAATTTGGGGCTTAATACGTTGACTAAATTCGGCGCAAGTTTGCGCTTGGTTTCGTTTCTGTTGGCTGATACTACAACATCGTCCAGTGCGATGTCATCTTGTTCGATGGCAAAATTCAGCTCTTTGGTGGAGTTGGCATCGATAGTTATGCTTTTTTGTGTGGTGCGGAAGCCTACGGATTTGACTTCTAAAGAAATAGTGCCTGTGGGAAGGTTCTTTAGAAAATAGTGCCCGGAGGTGTCGGTTGTAGTGCCTATGTTGGTTCCTTTCACGAATATTGTTATGTAAGGCAGGTGCTTCCCGCTTTGCTTGTCGATGACATGCCCATAGATATTGGCGTCAGAGCCATCTTGCTGCGGACTGCTGGCATCTGCCAGAAAGGGAATTAGCATAGCCAACAATGTGGCGACTGTGATTTTGATTTTAGTAGTCATAGTGTTTATGTTAATTGATAATTAATAATTAATGATTCAGACTTGCAAGTATGAGTAGTTGATGGTTATACGTGTATTATATCTCCCACGTTGCCATAAAGGAGAAGTTGCGGCCTGGCTCCGGCACATCGATAAGACGATAGTGACTCGTGTGGTCGTAATATCTATTGTTTAGCAGGTTGTCGCATCTGAGCGACAGCCGTAGTCGTGCACCGCCTATTTTCAGTGATTTCCCGACGGAAATGTTTATGAGTTGATGTCCTGGTGTCGGTTCCTCGGGAGGAACGATTTCGTTCTGTCGTCCGACAGCTACATATTCCACAGCTGCAAATCCGCCCTTGGCATCGTCTGCAGCAGGCAGGTCGTAGCGGAGTTGGACACGGACTGACCATGGAGTGGAGAATGGCAGGGAATAGCCTTTCTTATCGCCTGACAGCTGACGGGCATAGAGATATTCGCCGCCAGCGTTGATTTTGAAATGCTGGAGGATGAGGAATGAAAGTTCGGCCTCAAACCCACAGCGCGCCACGCGGCTTTGCTCATAGTTGTAGAGCTGCAGCCCTTCTTTATATTCGGATGTGGGACACAGGTAGATGTAGTTTGGAAAATAGTTGAAGAATGGTGTTACGGAGGCCTTGATGCCGTCATGGCTGTAGACGGCAGCTGCGTCGAGTTGGTATGACTCTTCCGGATTCAGATTGGCATTGCCTTTCTCATAGCGGAAAATGCTGTAGTTTACACCGTCTATGCCAAGCTCTTTAGCTATAGGCATTCTGAAGCTTTTCCCGATGTTGACTTTCAGAACAAGATTGCCTATATGGTTGTCGATGCCTGCTGACCATGTCACGCTGTTGAATGCTCTGTGCAGGTTGGCGGAACGTTCGGCATATATTGAGTCGCCGCTGGCTGTCGGTGTCTTGAACCAGTCGTGGTAGCTGTGAGTGTTTATGCTTCCGTAATCGAAGCGTATGCCGGTGCTGAGGATGATGTTGTCGTTGACGGCAAAATGGTCAGACAGAAATATGCCGAATTGCAACAGCTCAAAATCTGGCAGTACAAAGCTCCAGCCTCCACTGCGGTTGTGCTGATATTCTGCGTTGACTCCTCCTTTGAGAGAGTTTGTGCCGATTGTCTGCTTGACGTTGGCCGCGGCTGAGACTGTGTTCTTGTCGAAACTGTGTTCAAGTGTGCCGTCGGGCTTGGGCATGTATCCGTGTGACACTGGCTCGGAGAGCTCGCGCTGGTGGTTGTTTTGCCAGCTGATGTTGCTTTCCGCCAAGCCTCCTTTCCAATGCCATTCGGTGTGGTTCGAGACAAACAGATGATTGACACTGTGCTGCGGCAGGTCGACGTCGCGGGCCGACCGGTCGTAGTCAATCTCAGACAAGCGTACCTCGAGGCCATGCGCGTTGGCGAAAAAACCACTTTTGGTGTTGACGTCGGAGATTCGAAGCCAGCTGCTCCATTTGTTTCCCGTGTGCCCAATTGTAAGACTGCCGTCGGTCTCGCGTCCTGACGTATTGCGCAGACGGCGATTGTGCAGTTTTATGTAGTATGAATAATACTGAATGCTGTCTACAGGAACACGCTGGTCGGCATAGTCGATGAAGGTGGCGTTGGCTTTATACCAGAAATTGTTCTTGCGGCCTGTCAATCTTACAGAGGTGCCGATGGCGTCATTGACGCTGCGGGCAAACAGGTTCGCGCTCCACTTGAATCTGTCTTGCGGCACGGCGGTGCTTGTCAGATTGATGACTCCTCCTATGGCGTCGGAGCCGTAAGACAGCGAGGCAGGGCCTTTTATCACTTCCGCGTGGTCGATGTCATACTGGTCTATTTCCAGCCCATGGTCGTCGCCCCATTGCTGCCCCTCGTGTTTGATGCCGTTTTCTGCCACAACCACGCGGTTGAACCCGAGCCCGCGGATTGTTGGTTTGGACTCATTTGATCCTACTGACATGGCTTTGACGCCGGGTATCTTCTCGAGGCTTTGCATGAGCGAGCCGCTGAAATTAGTTTCTATAAATTGTTTGCCGACATATGTGGTGCTTAGTGCCGACCTCATTTGCATATCTTTACTATAGCCGTTTCCCTCCACGACGACATCCTTGAGCACAATTCCTGCTTTTGTCGGCTGCCGCAGACTGTCGGTGTCGGATTCCAATCCGTTTCCGAGACTGTGGCCTGACGCGCTGCCGGCTGTTGAAGCAAGGATGCAGTAGGGTAGGATAAAAATGGGAAGCGACTCAGTTAAAAACTTCCTGTTCATCCTAAAAATTAACGTATTAGTGGATTGTGCGATTTTTCATGTCCGAAATTATTTATTCGGATATGAAATGAATAAAAACTTGAAATTAAGCTTGATATGCAAAAGGAGGCGCACGGAGAAATGCGCGCTTAGTCGTTGCTTCCAGGATTCCTGCGCAAGGGAGCGCAAGAATGAACGACAAGAGGATGGTTGTGAAATCAATATGAGGCTCTGCCTCTTCGACAAAAGGCGATAGGATGAATTGGCAAATCGGACAGTCGTTGTCGGCTGTGCCATTGTGCGAGTGGCATGTGCCCGACGTTTCGACAGTGGAAATGGCATCGGAGTCGTGAACGTGTGTGGCTTTCACGATTCCCATAGGCAGGAGCGACAACAGAAGCACCAGCGCTATTATAATCCTATTTCGTCTTAATGTTTTCATTTATGCCGCAAAGATAATGATTGTTTCTAAAATATGCAACATTGTTGCATATTTCAATTGTGTTAAATTTTGCTATTTGTGAAATTGTTGGTATTTTTGCATTTAAATTCAATTAAAAGAGTGTTGGAATGAATGCGACAGACATATTGAAAAGAAAGGGATTGAAGAAAAGTGCACAGCGAATCCGTGTGATCAACATTCTGAAAGACAAAGGAATGCCTATGGCTGAAGATGAGATAAAAGTGGCGATGGGCGAGATTTATGACCGTGTGACGTTTTATCGCACGATGCAGGCTCTTGAGAAAGCGGGAGTTGTTCACCGCATTTTAATAGACAACAATAAGTCGGAGTATGCCTTCAACGTTGAAGACGGACATCATTCGCATGTGCATTTTTTATGCACAAAGTGCGGTGCGGTTTCGTGTCTTAAAGATGTCATGGTTGCCGACTATCGTTTGCCGGAAGGCTATGTGCCTGCCGAGAGCGAAGTGCTGATAAAGGGGGTGTGTCCGTCGTGCAGCGCGGAGAAGAAGTAGTAAAGGTTGCTTTTTGTGCTTATTTTGAAATGAATCTAATAAAAATGCTTGTTTCGCAGATAAATCAAAGAAAAATTCTTAATTTTGAAACTCAAAATAAAACAAGGTGAAAATAGCGATTGTGAAATATAACGCCGGAAACGTGTTCTCTGTGGAGTGTGCGCTACGCCGTCTTGGCGTGGAGCCGGTGTTGACTGCCGATCCTGATGTGCTGCGCGCCGCCGACAAGGTGGTTTTCCCTGGTGTGGGAGAAGCGTCGTCGGCAATGACTTGTCTGCGTGGCGGCGGCCTTGACGGCGTGATACGCTCGTTGCGGCAGCCGGTGCTTGGTGTGTGTATCGGGCAGCAGCTGATGTGCCGCCATTCGGAGGAGGGCGACTGCGATTGCCTCGGCATCTTTGATGTCGACGTCAAGCGTTTTCAGCCTGCGCAGGGCTTCAAAATTCCGGAGATGGGTTGGAACACTGTCGCGGCTGTGCGCCAAAGCCGGTTGCTTGAAGGCATTGCCGACGGCAGCTATGTCTATTATGTGCATAGTTACTACGCTCCGGTTTGCACCGACACGATAGCCGTTACTGAGTTTGCTGTGCCGTTCAGCGCGGCGATGCAGCGCGACAACTTCTATGCCACACAGTTTCATCCTGAGAAGAGTGGTGATGTCGGGTCGCGCATATTGCAAAACTTTTTGGAATTATGATGGAGATTATACCGGCAATAGATATTATCGAGGGCAAGTGCGTAAGGCTTACGCGCGGCGACTACGACACGAAGCGAGTCTATAACGAAGATCCACTTGAGGTGGCGCAGGCGATGGAGAGCGCCGGATGCCGACGGTTGCATCTGGTGGACCTTGACGGCGCGAAGGCTGCCCACATTGTGAACTATCGCACACTGGAGCGGCTGGCTTCGCGCACGTCGCTGACAATCGACTTCGGCGGCGGTCTGAAGTCTGACGACGACGCGCATGTGGCTTTCGAGTCGGGCGCGGCGATGATTACGGGCGGCAGTGTGGCGGTGAAAAGTCCGGAACTTTTCCGTGGCTGGATTGCCCGCTACGGTGCAGACCGCATTATTCTCGGTGCCGATGTGAAGAACAAGAAAATAGCCACCGTGGGATGGACGGAGGACAGCGGCATCGACTTGATGCCGTTTGTGCGTGGATATATGGAGCGCGACGGCGTGCGCAATGTCATCACGACCGACATTGCGTGCGACGGGATGCTTGAAGGCGCGGCTGTGGACCTGTATAAGGAGATGCTCGAAGAATTGCCGGGTATAGTGCTTACGGCAAGTGGAGGCATAGGCTCGCTTGCCGACGTCGAGAGCCTTGACGCCGTCGGGGTGCCGTCGGTGATTGTGGGCAAGGCGATTTATGAAGGGCGTATATCGCTTAAGGATGTGGAACGGATTAACATGAACTGCAATGCTTGCTAAGAGAATCATACCCTGTCTTGATGTGAAAGACGGCAAAACGGTGAAAGGTGTCTGCTTCGGCAATCTGCGCGATGCCGGCGATCCGGTGGAGCTCGGTCGGAGATACAGCGAGGAGGGTGCCGACGAACTGGTGTTTCTCGACATCACGGCATCGAGCCAGCGACGCAAGACGCTGGTCGACATGGTGAGCCGTGTGGCGCGCGAGGTGAATATTCCTTTCACTGTGGGCGGTGGAATAGGCAGCGTGGCTGATGTAGAGGCGTTGCTCAATGCCGGTGCCGACAAAATTTCCATCAACTCGTCGGCGTTGGCGCGTCCGGAGCTTATCGACGAGATTGCAGCCCGTTTCGGCAGCCAGGTGTGTGTCGTGGCCATCGACGCGCGCTGTGTCGACGGCGATTGGCAATGTTTCACTCACGGAGGCAGCCGTCCTGCCGGACGCGGACTGTTTGAATGGGCTGCGGAGGCTGAACACCGTGGCGCAGGAGAACTGTTGTTTACGAGTATGGACCACGACGGTGTGAAACAGGGGTTTGCCTGCGATGCTTTGGCTCGGCTGAGCGCAAGTGCTGGAATTCCAGTGATTGCGAGCGGAGGCGGCGGACGGATGGAGCATTTTGCCGAAGTGTTTGAGCTTGGCAATGTCGATGCGGCGCTGGCGGCGAGCGTGTTCCACTACAATGAGATAGGAATCGGAGAATTGAAAAAATATTTACAAGAACAGCATATCACAGTGAGATTATGAATTTGAATTTTGAAAAAATGGGCGGACTTGTTCCCGCAATCATACAGGATGCACGCACAAAGAATGTGCTGATGCTCGGTTTTATGAACAAGGAGGCGTTTGAGAAAACTCAGGCTACGGGCTTAGTGACATTTTACAGCCGCACACGCAATTGCTTGTGGACAAAAGGTGAGGAGAGCGGAAACACGTTGACGGTGGTGTCGATTGCCGACGACTGCGACAACGACACGCTGCTCATTAAAGCAATCCCGGCTGGTCCGGTGTGCCACACTGGCGCGGCGACATGTTTCTGCGATTCAAACGACTATGGCGTTGAATTTTTCGACTATCTGCAGAAATTCATCCAGCGCCGTTATGCGGAGATGCCAGAGGGATCCTACACCACTTCGCTTTTCAAAAAGGGAGTGAACCGCATGGCTCAGAAAGTGGGAGAGGAGGCTGTGGAAACGGTCATCGAGGCTACAAACGGAACCGACGACCGTTTGGTCTATGAGGCTTCCGACTTGATGTATCACCTTATCGTGCTGCTTACGTCGAAGGGGTTGTCGCTCGACGACCTGTCGCGCGAGTTGCAGAAACGTCACAAAGAATAAGAAACAATCAATATAAATCATGTCAGCAATCATTGATTATAAAAATGTGGAAGTGCTCCGCAAGGAGTTGCTCGTGTTGAAAAACGTGAACTTTCAGCTTGAGGAAGGTCAGTTCGTGTATCTGATAGGCCGTGTCGGAAGCGGTAAGAGCAGCTTGATGAAGACGATGTATGCCGAAGTGCCTATTGAAATGGGCGAGGCGAGAATCTTCGACTACGACCTGTCTGCCATCCGCCGCAAGGACGTGCCTATGCTGCGACGGCAGATTGGTGTGGTGTTCCAGGATTTCCAGCTGTTGTCTGACCGCTCGGTCTACGACAACCTGTTGTTTGTGCTTAAGGCCACGGGTTGGAAGAACAAGACCGACATCGACGAGCGTATCAATGAGGTGCTGAGTGAGGTGGGGATGGAGCACAAATCCTATAAGATGCCGCACGAGCTGTCGGGTGGCGAGCAGCAGCGCATCGCCATTGCGCGCGCTCTGCTCAACCGTCCGAAACTGATTCTTGCCGATGAGCCTACGGGCAATCTTGACCAGGAAACGGGACATCAGATCATGTCGCTGCTGCACCGCATCTGTGCGGAGGGAACGGCTGTAATTATGGCAACCCACAACATCCAGCTTACGGAGGATTTCCCTGCGAGGGTTGTGAAATGCGAGGATAAGAACGTAATAGAACTTTAATAACGATTTGATATTCGATTGAAAGCGAAAGAATGAAGGTACTGAAATTTGGCGGAACTTCTGTCGGTTCGGCGGAGCGAATCAGAAAAGTTGCCGGAATTGTGACTGGCAAGGGGAAAAATATTGTGGTGCTGTCGGCAATGGCTGGCACTACCAACACTTTGGTTGAGATTTCTGATTACCTGTACAAGAAAAATGTAAATGGAGCGCACGACATAGTAAACGCTCTTGAACTGAAATATCTTGAGACCATCGGCAGCTTGTATGACAAAGAGTCGACAAAAACGGCTGCAACGGCTGCGATAAAGGAGCGTTTCGACTATCTGCGCTCGCTTGCCAAGGCTAATTTCACGGTCTTGGAGGAGAGGGAGATTCTCGCGCAGGGCGAAATGATGTCGACTGCGATGATGCATCTATATCTGCAGGAGCAGGGCGTGAAGTCGGTGTTGTTGCCTGCACTTGAGTATATGCGCACCGACAGCAATGGCGAGCCCGATACGGCATTTTTAAAGGCTCGCCTGTCGGAGATGCTCGACGAGCATCGGGATGCCGAAATATATATCACGCAGGGCTACATCTGCAAAAACGCTTATGGTGAGACCGACAACCTGCAGCGCGGCGGCAGCGACTATTCGGCGTCGCTCATTGGCGCTGCTGTCGGTGCGGAGGAGATTGAAATCTGGACCGACATTGACGGTATGCACAACAATGACCCGCGCTATGTTGAAAACACGCGTCCGGTGGAACGTCTGAATTTTGAGGAGGCTGCCGAGCTTGCTTATTTCGGTGCCAAGATTCTGCACCCCACATGTGTGCAGCCGGCGAAACTGAACAACATTCCCGTGCGTCTGCTCAGCACACTCGACCCGTCTGCCAAGGGCACGCTGATTGACAATATGGCGGCAGACCACACCATCAAGGCTGTGGCTGCGAAGGACGGCATCACTGCCATCCGTGTCAAGTCGAGCCGCATGCTGCTGGCTTACGGTTTCATGAGCAAGGTGTTTGAGATTTTTGAGGCGCATAAGACGCCGATAGACATGGTTACGGTGTCGGAAGTCGGTGTGTCGGTGACTGTCGACAATGAGCGAAACCTTGAGAGCATCATTGCGGAGCTGCGCAAATTTGGGACGGTGACCATCGACCACGATATGGTGATAATCTGTGTGGTGGGCGATCTTGAATGGCAAAACCGTGGCTTTGAGGCGAAGGCTTTGGCTGCTCTGAAGGACATCCCTGTGCGGATGATTTCCTATGGCGGCAGCAACTGCAACATCTCATTCCTTATCCGCAAGGAGGACAAGGTGGTGGCACTCGCTAAACTGAGTGAGGAATTGTTCAACTGACAATAGGATTGTGTTATGACTACATTTCCGATTGATGAATTTAAAAACATAGAGACTCCGTTCTATTACTATGACATGGAGTTGCTCCGGCTGACTCTCGACGAGGTGAAGAAGCAAGCCGGCGGAAGTAAGGTGCACTATGCGGTCAAGGCTAATGCCAATCCTCGCATCCTCGCAGCGGTGCGCGAGGCTGGATTGGGTGTTGACTGCGTGAGCGGTGGCGAGATAGTGGCGGCTCTGAATGCCGGATTCTCCGGCGGCGACATAATGTTTGCCGGGGTGGGCAAGACCGACCGCGAGATTGCGCTGGCACTTGACGCCAACATTCATTGTTTCAACGTTGAGTCGTTGCCTGAACTGCTAAACATCAACGAGATTGCCGGAAGCAAGCACATGATGGCGCACATTGCAGTGCGCATCAATCCCAACGTGGACGCCCATACGCATCAGTATATCACAACGGGGTTGAGCGAAAATAAATTCGGCATCAATCTTGAGAATCTTGACGAGTTTGTCGAAACGGCGTTGTCGCTCGACAATATTGACCTTTGTGGTGTGCATTTCCATATAGGCTCGCAAATCACGGAGACTGGACCGTTCGTGCTACTGTGCAGGAAGGTGGGTGAAATTCTTGACCGCATGAAGGCTCTTGGGGCTGAAATCACAATAGTGGATATGGGTGGCGGTTTCGGAATTGACTACGACGATCCTGACGGCAATCCGATTCCCGACTTCGAACACTATTTTGCTGTGTTCCGCGACAATCTGCAGCTTTCTCCCGACCAGGAATTGCATTTCGAGCCGGGACGGTCGATTGTGGGGCAGTGCGGCTCGCTGATTACGCGTGTGCTTTATGTGAAGGAAGGCACAGCCAAGAAATTCGCCATTGTCGATGCCGGTATGACCGACCTCATTCGTCCGGCGTTGTATCAGGCTCATCATAAGATTGAAAATATCTCATCCTCATCAGCGGTCGACGACGTCTACGATGTCGTAGGACCAATCTGCGAGTCGTCTGACAGCTTCGGCACCGATGAGCGGCTGCCGCTGGTGCAGCGCGGTGATTTTCTCGCTTTGCGTTCGGCCGGCGCTTACGGCGAGATTATGGCATCTACCTACAACTGCCGCCGCTTGCCGGGCAGTGTGTTTTCAACTGACTTATAAAACAAAATTACAATGAAATATTCGTATCGCACCGAAGGCACTTGCTGTCAGGCCTTCGACATTGAGACAGAAGACGGCAAAATCAAAGACGTGCAGTTCTATGGCGGCTGCAACGGAAATCTGCAGGGAATATGCTCGTTGATAAAAGGAATGCCGATAGGCGACGTGATTGGAAAACTGCAGGGCATACGTTGTGGCTCCAAGCCTACATCGTGTCCTGACCAGCTCAGCCGTGCCCTCTCGCTGATTGTGGAGAAGGAAGGAAACGGGAAAAAATAGCGGAAAAGAAACGCGAAACAGTAAAAAAGCGATGGGAAACCAACTTGGTTGGTTTCCCATCGCTTTTTTACCAATTAAAGGTTTATCGCTCCATCCGGGAGTCAAGACTCTGCCGTCCGAGGAAGAACGTGCGGGCGCGTATTGTCTTGGCATCGGTGGCAAACGGCTTGCTGTAGAGGGCTGATGTGGCTGTTGGCTCAGAGCCGTCGGTGGTGTAGCGGATTTCAGCCGTAGGGTATTGACTGTTCATCACAACTTTCCCTTTCACCACTTTGATGCCCGGCTGCGCCACGTGGAAACAGAATCCTGCACGCTGCAGCGACGGCAGCTCAAAGTCTGACAGGATGCGGTTGTATGCAGCCTTGGTCTGTCCGGGAAGCGGTTCTGTGTTCCAGCCTCGTTCAACAAGTCCGAAGATCTTAGGCAGCAGATAGTATTCCACCATATCGAAATTCCGGATGGTTTCCGAGAACAGTTGTCCCTGGACACCGATAATGTTGGCTTTTGCCTCAGGTAGAAGCGGCAGTTTGCCGGCTTGCTTCTCCATGTCGAGCGGAAGTCCGTCGATGGTCTTTGTCGACGACATATAGATGTTGTACGGGCGAGCGTCCCAAGAGCGGAACTCGTCGACATATCCTCCCCAATACAGTCCCGGCTCTCCTGGATGGGCGTTGTAGCACAGGTCGAAATAGAAATTGCTCACGTTGCAGAGCACCACGGGATAGCCGTTGTTGGCAACGGAGTAGGGGATGGTGTCGCCGTTCCATTCAGCCACGGTGTTCCAGCAGTTGACGGCAGCGAAGTGTGGGCGCAGCTGCTTGTCGACGTTGTCGCTATGGCGCATTGCCGCTTCCTGCCATCCTCCGATTTTGTAGCCTTTCGCTGCAATCATATCGGCTATGCGGGTAATGAAGTATTCTTCAACTTCGTGAGTGGTTGTGAATCCTTTCTCTGCCATCAAACGCTGCACTGCGGGCGATTTCGCCCATGGGTTTTTAGGCACTTCGTCGCCGCCCATGTGGATGTATGGCAGCGGGACGCCTGCTTCACGATACATCAGGATAATCTCGTCAACAACGTTTTCCATCAGTCTGTAGGTGCCTTCCATCGCCGGGTTGAGCACGTTGTCGTTGTATCCTTGAGCCGATTTGTATTCAGACGTGTCGTAGTCATCCCACACTTGGAAATATCTGGCAGCCTCCGGATCAGTGTTTTCCAGATTGCGGCGGCGTGCCTTCATCGCCACGATTGCTGCGCGGGCGTGTCCCGGAGATTCGATTTCTGGAATCACTTCCACACCGCGGGCGTAGGCATAGCGCAGAAATTCCACAAAATCGGCTTTGGGAATATATCCGTTTGATGTGGTCGACAAGTCGTTGGGGTTTCCGTTGCCGGCATACGACTGGAAGAGGAAGCCGGATTCTTTTTCGGTCATTCCGCGGCGGCTGCCCACATCGGTGAGCTCCGGCAGTCCCGGGATCTCGATGCGCCAGCCCTCGTCGTCGGTAAGATGGAATTGCAGACGGTTGATTTTGTAGATTGCCAAGCGGTCGATGAGGCGCTTCACGTCGGAGAGTTGCGAGTAGTCGCGCACCACGTCGAGCATCAGTCCGCGGTAGTGCAGGTCAGGCCAGTCGCAGATAGTGGCGCATGCCACTTCGGGAGAGCCGGCGTTGCGTTCAGCCAGGCGGGCGAGTGTCTTGACTCCGTTGAGCACGGCGTCTTTTGACACTCCACGCACGGAGATGCCGTCGGCGGCAAGCGTAATTTCGTAATATTCATTGTTTGATCGTCCTGCTGTGTTGCGCGAGTCGGCGCCGCTCATCAGCGACAGGCGTACTCCGATGGTTTTTTTGCCGGTGCCGGTGAGCGTCTGCGACGCGTATGCAGCCTCGCGCTCAAGACCGTCGTCGGCATAGACACACATTGTCGACGACAAGTCGACCGTGCCGTTTTCCGTAGCCACAGATTTCAATGCGGGAAGAATGCTGAACGGTCCCGACTGGCTTTGAGTGGCTGGGTTTACCTCCTCATTGGCGGCATAGCGCAGTTCGCCGGTAGGGAAGCCGGGAATATGTCGGAAACTGTTCCATTCCAATGGTTTCACGTTGATGCGGAGCGGACGTGCCATGGAGTCGCCGGAGAAGGCGAAGTGCGCTCCGTCGGGCGCATAACTGACGCCGCGCACCTCACCGCGGGCGCGGAAGTCGAGTACTACGGAGTCGCCGGGAGCAAGGGAGAAACCCTTGTCGGGAGTCAGTTTATAGTACCCTTGAAACACACGGCTCATTTTTATGTGACCCTGCTTGTCGAGAGGCAACGAGTTGCCCGAAAAGGCATTGTAGTAGATTGCCCAATCGTCGGCGAGGGCCGTTCCACTTACGTTTTTGATTACAAAAGAATATGTATAGTCGCGGTTGCGGGAGTTGGTGCCGTCGAGTTGCCACGACAGCGTCACCGGACTTTCGTTGACCACTGCCGAAGCCGACAGCGAGAGCAGCAGCGCTGCGAGAGGTAAATGTCTCATAGTTGGTTTGTTTGTGATTATGTTTTATGCTAAATTTGCTTTGTCTCAATCTGGTCTGCAATGTTCTGGCAAGCATCGTCGAGCAGGTCGAGCACATTCTCGAAGCCTTCCGAGCCGCCGTAGTACGGATCGGGAATGCAGTCCCAATGGCGGTATTGTCTGAAAAATGATGCTATGCGTTTCACCTTGTCCATCTCTTCCGGAGAGTTGGCAAGCCGGCGCAGATGGTCGTAGTTGCTGTCGTCCATTGCGAGTATGAGGTCGAAGCGTTCGAAGTCGTCAGAGCAAACCTGTCGGCTGCGATGCGTCAGGTTCAGCCCCCGGCGTGTGGCGTGCACGCGCATGCGCTGGTCGGGCAGGTCGCCGGAGTGGTATGACGATATTCCGGCGGAGTCGATGAATATGCGGTCGTTCAGTCCGCGCTCGTCTACGATACGCTCCATCACACCCTGTCCGGCAGGCGATCGGCAGATGTTGCCCAAACACACGAAAAGAATCTTGTATTTCTTATTATCTTCCATAATTGTCATTGCTTTTAATGAGTGTCAATCCACCATGAGGTGGCGGTTTTTGCCGATGCAAAACTGTGTGTGCTGGGGTCGCTTACAGAAACTCCGCAGCAGCGGTCAAGCTTGATTCTGCCGGCTGAGTTTGTGTAGTAGTACGGAGTATGCACTTCGTAAACCACCGTTTTCGACAGCTGTTTCTTGAATTCGTCGAGCAATACAGCGTCGTTGCCGATAAGGCGTTCGGCATAGTCGCCGAGATCCACAAACACTGCCGGTCTGAAATAGTCGAGCCTCTGAATCGATGAAACCTCAGAATCGTCGATGGTGTGGGTGATGTTTATGCGCTTCATCAGAGCTGCGAGATTGTCCATCTCGTGGCAGTCAACCACAGACAGTGTGCCGTAAGGCATACGATAAGAGGAGTAGAAATCATAGAATCCATCGCATAAGGCCTTTAGGTCGGGAGTGCCGAGCAGGTGCTGCCCGATGTTGGCATACGGTAGTCCGGCAGCCATCATCTCGCAAGGCGACGCAACGACATAGTCGGTTAGGTGGCGCAAGTCGTAGATAGCCTCGATTGACGCCATGTAGCAGTCGTCAAACAAGATATAGTCGAAATGGAGTCCCGACATTCTGATGCCCTCGGCAAAGTCGGTCATGTCAATTTGCCAGTCCGTTTGAGTGCCGCCGAAGAAACGCGTGGGAAAACCAGCGTCGTCGCCGGCGGAAACTGTCAGCAACCGTTGCTGTTTCCCTTTTGAGGCGAAAGCCGATTTGGGCAGCCATCCATATCCATGGCATCCCACGGCCAAGGCATAGTGGGACGAAGGCGACAACGACTTCACTTCGGCAAGCATTGATGCCAGTCCGGCTGGAGTGGTTATGTCCGGGCGGTTGCCTGTTGAATATTTTTTGAGAAGGCGTCGCGATGTGGAGCCTTTCGAAGGGATGATTTCAAAAAGAGTAGCCTCGCTTTCCGATGTTGCGAAATAGACAAGCACACGCTCGCTGTAAAGACCGTTGCTGGCAATCACACTTTCCATGTCGTCGATATTTTTCGACAGATATTCTGTGAGGTCGCCAGTCCAGGGCATAAACATAAGAAGCGTTTTGTTGACGGCGGTAGGCTTTTGTTCGGGTGAATCTTCGCAAGCCTGCATCCCTGTTGCCAGAATGCAGACCAACCCAATGATTAATGTTTTTATAAATGCTCTCATATGTAATGCAAAGATAGTGCAAGGTGAGCGAAAAACATTCAAGCTCGCTTGAAAATGTTTTTCCGAACCGCCGCCTATGTTATGAAAAGATAGTGCAAGGTGAGCGAAAAACATTCAAACTTGTTTGAAAATGTTTTTCCGAACCGCAGCCTGACTTATTAGGTGGTAGATTTCGCTTGTGGCTGTCGGATTGATGCGAATATTTCGCTTTTGACAGCAGATTGCTCGGATTCGTGGCAAAAGTATAGATAATTTGGGAAAATATGGCAAAATGAAATAAAAAATTAAATTTTGCTGAAAATATTTTGGAGATAAGAATATTCTGCTTACCTTTGTGGCATCAAAAACAGCAATTGACTTGCAAAATGAGCAAATTGAACTTCACAAAGATGCATGGCGCAGGCAACGACTACATATATATTGACTGTATGAAGTCGTGTCCGGCAGACTTGCCGGCTCTGTCCAAAAGGCTGAGCGACCGCCATACGGGAGTGGGTGCCGACGGGATGGTGCTGATAATGCCGTCGGAGATAGCCGATTTCCGTATGCGCATGTTCAATGCTGATGGATCGGAAGGCTTGATGTGTGGCAATGCCGCACGCTGCGTCGGAAAATACGTCTTTGAGAAGGGGCTTACCGACAAGAAACGAATTGCGCTTGAAACGCCGTCGGGCGTGAGGACGCTATGTTTGCATTTTGATGGGACGGCAGTCGACCGTGTCACGGTCGATATGGGTTGCCCGGTTCTGGAACCCTCGCGCATCCCGGTGCATTCCTCTTGTGCGGAGGATATTGAGATTGCAACAAGTTTTGGGGCAACAGCCCTTACCGCCGTGTCGATGGGAAATCCTCACGGCGTTGTTTTTTGCAAATTGGCTGATGTCAATGTTGAGGGATTGGGAAAAGAGTTGGAGACCAACGCTGTCTTTCCCGACCGTGCCAACATCGAATTTGTTGAGGTCGCAGCCTCCGACAGCCTTCTGATGCGCGTGTGGGAACGGGGCAGCGGCGAGACGCAGGCTTGCGGCAGCGGCGCTTGTGCCGCAGTGGTTGCCGGCGTGCTGACAGGGCGCTGTGCGCGGGATTGCAGTGTCAGCCTTCCTGGAGGATGTCTCGACGTGGAATGGCGCGAGGCTGACAACAAAGTGTATCTCACCGGACCGGCACAGTTCGTGTTTGAAGGAACGGTGGATGTGTGAAAATAGGAAAACGGTAAAAAAGATAACTATTCAAAAAAATTGTTATGTCAACATTAAGATTTAAAGTGGTAGAAGAGGCCTACGGACGCAAAGCGGTGCCGGTGGCTATCCCGAGCGAACGTCCGAATGAATACTATGGCAAGTATGTATTCAACCGTGCGCAGATGTATAAATATCTTGACAAGGACACCTATGATGCTCTCGTTTATGCCATCGACAATAAGGAGCCGTTGAGCCGCCGCCTCGCCGACCGCGTGGCTGCCGGCATGAAGCAGTGGGCTATGGATAATGGCGCGCGCCATTACTCACATTGGTTCCATCCGCTGACCGACGGAACAGCCGAGAAGCATGACGGATTTATCGAGCATGACGGCAAAGGTGGTGTGGTCGAGGAATTTTCTGGCAAATTGCTCGTACAGCAGGAACCTGATGCGTCAAGTTTCCCGAACGGTGGAATCCGCAACACGTTCGAGGCTCGCGGATATTCGGCATGGGACATTTCTTCTCCTGCTTTCATCATTGACCATACATTGTGTATCCCTACGATTTTCATCTCATACACAGGAGAGTCGCTCGACTACAAAACACCGCTTCTGCGTGCGCTCAACAGCGTGGACAAGGCTGGTGCGGCGGTAGCGCAATATTTTGATGAAAACGTAAAGCATGTTATCTCTTACCTCGGCTGGGAGCAGGAATATTTCTTGGTCGACAAGGCGCTTTATGCCGCACGTCCCGACTTGGTGATGACCGGACGCACGCTGATGGGCCACGAAAGTGCTAAAAACCAGCAGCTTGAGGACCATTACTTTGGATCGATTCCATCGCGTGTGGAGGCATTCATGCTCGACCTTGAGATTGAATGCCACAAACTTGGCATCCCTGCAAAGACCCGCCACAACGAGGTGGCTCCAAACCAGTTTGAACTTGCCCCGGTTTATGAGGAGACCAATCTTGCCAACGACCACAACCTGTTGCTGATGTCATTGATGACAGAGGTGGCTCATCGTCATAACTTTGAGGTGCTGCTCCACGAGAAGCCTTTTGCTGGCGTCAACGGCTCTGGAAAGCACAACAACTGGAGCCTTGGCACCGACACTGGCGCAATGCTGTTCAGCCCTGGAAAAACGCCGAAGGACAATCTCCAGTTTATCACATTCCTTGCCAATGTAATGGCGGCAGTGCAGCGTCACAATGGCTTGCTGAAGGCTTCCATTGCCTCTGCAACCAATGAGCACCGTCTGGGTGCCAACGAGGCGCCGCCTGCAATCATCTCAATGTTTCTCGGCGCACAGATTACAGACGTTATAGACCGTCTGCTTGACACCGATGTGGACGACGACATAGCATTCTCTGCAAAAGAGGGTATGAAGCTGAAAAACGTGTCGCAGATTCCGGAACTGCTTGTCGACAATACCGACCGCAACCGTACGTCGCCATTCGCATTTACAGGCAACCGTTTTGAATTCCGCGCACTGGGCTCTTCTGCCAACTGTGCTTCGGCGATGATTGCCCTCAATGCTGCTGTGGCTGACCAGCTGACAAAATTCAAGGAGGCTGTCGACGCACGCATCGCTGCCGGCGAAATCAAGGAGCGCGCCATCCTTGAGGAGGCAAAGAAACTGTTCCGCGAGAACAAGGCAATACATTTCGACGGCAACGGTTACAGCGACGAGTGGAAAGAGGAGGCAGCGCGCCGCGGTCTTGACTGCGAGGCAAGCGTGCCGCGCATCTTCGACGCTTATCTGAAGCCGGAAAGTGTGGAGATGTTCAAGAAAACGGGTGTGTTTACCGATGTTGAACTCGAGGCACGCAACGAGGTGAAGTGGGAGATGTATACAAAGAAACTTCAGATTGAGGCTCGTGTGCTAGGCGATTTGGCAATCAACCATATAATTCCTGTGGCAACACGCTATCAGTCGCTGTTGCTCGACAATGTGATGAAAATCAAGTCGATATTCGACGGCGACGATTCAGGATTGGCTGAGCAGGAGAAGGAAACCATCAGGAAGATTGCAAAACATATGTATGTAATCAAAGACGAGGTGACAAAGATGGTGAATGCACGCAAGGATGCCAACAAGGTGGAGAACGAGCGCGAGAAGGCTATCCTCTACCATGATACGGTGAAGCCGTGCATGGACGTCATCCGCTACCATATCGACAAACTCGAACTGATGGTCGACAACGAGATGTGGCCTTTGCCAAAATATAGAGAACTTTTGTTTATTCGCTAAAAGTCTGAATGGAACAAATTAAGCATGAATGTGGTGTGGCAATGGTAAGGCTTCTGAAGCCTCTTCGCCACTACTACGAAAAATATGGTGCATACACTTACGGGCTCAACAAGCTCTATCTGTTGATGGAGAAGCAGCACAACCGCGGTCAGGAGGCCGCGGGTGTGGGCTGTGTCAAACTCAATGTGGAGCCCGGAAGTGAATACATCAATCGTGAGCGTGCCCTTGGTTCTGGTGCAATCCAGGAGATTTTCGACAAGGTGAACCGTGAGATTGATGCGGCTATGCACTGTGAGGAGACGATTGAGAATGTCCCGTATATAGGTGAGCTATATATGGGGCATTTACGTTACAGCACGACGGGTAAGTCGGGGATGAGCTATGTGCATCCGTTCTTGCGCCGCAACAATTGGCGCTCGCGCAACTTGCTGTTGTGCGGCAACTTCAATATGACCAACGTTGACCAGATTTTCAACACGGTGGTGAGCCAGGGACAGCATCCGCGCATATATTCCGACACGTTTATAATCCTTGAGCAACTCGGCCATGCGCTCGACATGGAGCACGACAGATTGTATCGTGAATATCGCGACAAGGCTGCCGACGGAAACGGGCTTGCGCGTCTCATTGAGGACAATATCAATGTGGACAACATCCTTCGCGACCAGGCGCGCCTGTGGGACGGCGGTTTTGTGATTTGCGGCATGACGGGCTCGGGCGATATGTTTGCCTTGCGCGACAGCAAGGGCATACGTCCGGCTTTCTATTATCACGACGATGAGATTGTGGTGGTGGCTTCGGAGCGTCCGGTGATTCAGACGGTGCTGAATGTTGGGGTCGACGATGTGAAGGAACTGACGCCGGGTTCGGCTTTGATTGTGGGCAAGAACGGCGGTATTTCTGTCGACGACATTCTCGGAGAGGGTGAGAACCGGAGGTGCTCGTTTGAACGGATCTATTTCTCGCGCGGTAGCGACAAGGATATCTATAAAGAGCGCAAGGCATTGGGCGAAAACGTGGTGTCCGACTTGCTTGAGGCGGTGGAACACGACCTCGACAATACGGTATTTTCGTTTATTCCCAACACTGCCGAGGTGGCGTTCTACGGCATGATGGAGGGCTTGGAGGCTCGCCTCGCAAAGCAGAAGGCTGAAGCCATAAAGGCGCTCGATGCGTCGGCTGCCGACTACGACCGGCGGTTGGCTGAAATTCTTAACAAGCGTCTGCGTCAGGAGAAGGTGGCGATAAAGGATATTAAACTGCGCACGTTTATTGCCGAGGGCGCTTCGCGCAACGACCTTGCCGCTCACGTCTATGATGTGACTTACGGTGTGGTGCGCGAAACGGACAATCTGGTGGTTATCGACGACAGCATTGTGCGCGGCACTACGTTGAAGCAGTCAATTATTCGTATGCTCGACCGTCTGAACCCGAAAAAGATTGTCGTGGTGTCGTCGTCGCCGCAGGTGCGCTATCCCGACTGCTATGGCATCGACATGTCGCGTATGGGCGAGTTCATCGCTTTCAAAGCGGCAATTGAGCTGCTGAAAGACAGGGGGATGCAGAGTGTAATCGACGAGACTTATGCCGAATGTCTGCGACAGCTGGAATTGCCTATGGATGAGATGGAGAATGCGGTGAAACGCATCTATGCGCCGTTTACCGACCGTGAGATTTCTCGAAAAATGGCGGAGATGCTCACCCCTGCCGGTACTCGAGCCGAGGTGGAGATTGTCTATCAGTCAATCGACGGTCTGCACCGAGCCATCACGTCGTGTCCGGGCGACTGGTATTTCTCTGGCGACTATCCTACTCCTGGTGGAAACCGCCTTGTCGACCAGGCTTTTGTAAACTATTACGAGGGTAACGCCGACAAGCGTTGATATAATAAATCTTGAATTGATGCGTTAAAGTCATTGGGAGCATACGCTCTCAATGACTTTTATTTACATAATGGATATGAATAAAATAGGACTTATATTGGGAGGCGTGGCTGTGGCTGTGAATGCTGCTGCCGAACTTCCGCAACTGACTTATCCTGTGGCTGAGCGTCAGGATGTGGTCGATGATTATTTCGGCACGAAGGTGGCCGATCCATATCGGTGGCTTGAAAACGACACATCGGCGCAGACGGCTGCCTGGGTGGCTGCCCAGCGCGAACTGACCGACAAGTATCTCGAGGCGTTGCCTTATCGCAAACAGATTGCCGGCGAGCTGCGCAATTTGCTCGATATGGAGCAGATTGGCGCTCCGACAAAGAAAAAAGGCAAGTATTATTATTTCTACAACAGCGGATTGCAGAATCAGTCGGTGCTTTATGTGGCTGACAAGCCGGGTGAGCGCGGACGGGTGTTGCTCGACCCCAACACGCTTTCTTCGGAGGGCACGGTGGCGCTGCTTGGCATCGAGTTTTCGGAAGACGGAAAGTATATGCTTTATGCCGTCTCGCGCAACGGCTCTGACTGGGAGGAGATCTTCGTGCGCGACCTTGCTACGGGTAAGGACTTGCCCGACCATATCAAATGGGTGAAAGCCTCGATTACGTCGTGGTATAAAGACGGTTTCTTCTATAGCGCATACGATGCTCCTGCCGACGGCAAGGAGTATTCTAACGCAAACGAGAATCAGAAAGTATACTATCATAAGCTTGGCACGGAACAGAGTGACGACAAGCTCGTGTTCAGCGATGAGCGCTATCCGCAACGTTTCTTCATGGCTCAGCCCGACGAGGATTCCGATTTGCTGTTTCTCTATGTCGAGGCGGCTGGAAACGGACAGGGGCTTTATGTGAAAAGCCTGAAGAAGCAGGATGCTGAATTTACCTGCATCAACGACCAGTTTGATTACAGTTGCGGCGTTGTGGGCGTGGTGAAAAACAAGATATACATGATGACCAATCTTGGCGCGCCGAAGGGTCGCCTGGTGGTTGCCGATGTGAAAAATCCGGGCTCGGCAAATTGGAAAACGGTGCTTCCCGAAACTTCCGATGTGCTGTCGAGCGTGCAGATTGTCAACGGCAAGCTTGTGGCTGTCTACGACAAAGATGCGTCAAACCATGCTTATGTCTACAACCTCGACGGCAAGTTGCTCCATGAGGTGGCGTTGCCGGCGGTGGGAACAGTGTCGTTCAATGGCTCGGCAAAGAGCAAGGATGTCTATTACACATTCTCTTCGTTTGTCTATCCGCCGACGGTCTACAACTACGATATCGACAAGAATGTCTCGACGGTCTACAGCCAGCCGAAGGTGAATTTCAAACCGGAGGACTATGTGACCGAACAGGTGTTTTTCTCAAGCAAGGACGGAACGAAGGTGCCGATGACGCTCACCTACAAGAAGGGGCTGAAGCGCGACGGCAGCAATCCTTTGTGGATTTACGGCTACGGCGGCTTCAACATCACGCTGTATCCGTCTTACAAGGCGCGCCGCATGTTTATGCTTGAAAACGGGTTTGTCTATGCACAGGTCAACTTGCGTGGCGGAAACGAATATGGCGAGGATTGGCATGTGGCTGGCACGAAGATGCAGAAGCAGAACGTGTTTGACGACTTTATCGCCGCTGCCGAATGGTGTGTCGAAAATGGCTACACAAGCAAGGACCGCATCGTGGCAGAGGGCGGCTCTAACGGCGGACTCCTTGTCGGTGCGTGTGTCAACCAGCGTCCCGACCTGTATCGTGTGGCGTTCCCAATGGTGGGCGTGATGGACATGTTGCGCTATCACAAGTTTACAATCGGTTGGAACTGGGCGCACGACTACGGCACAAGTGCCGACAGCAAGGAGATGTTTGAATATCTGAAGGCTTACTCGCCGTTGCACAACATCAAGAACGACGGGACGCGCTATCCGGCGATTATGGTGACTACTGCCGACCACGACGACCGTGTGGTGCCGGCTCACTCGTTTAAATATGCCGCTATGCTTCAGGCAAGCGACACGGGCGACCAGCCCAAGCTGATACGGATTGAGAGCAATGCGGGGCACGGTGGCGGAATGCCTACGGAAAAGGTGATTGCCGAATATGCCGATGTCTATGCGTTTGCAATGCATATTCTCGGACTTAAACCTGTGGTTGGAAAATAAGAAATGAAGAAACAAATACTGACAATGGGACTTGCGGTTGTGGCTTCTGTGGCTTCGGCTGCCAGTCCTGCTTTTACGACGGCGGCGGAGCGGGTTGACTCGCTGATGCGCTGCCTTTTCCACGATGGCGAGCCGGGGGCGGCTGTCGTGGTGGCGAAAAACGATGATGTGATTGTCGACAGCGGATATGGCGTGGCCGACATTGTGACGGGCGATCGGATTGACGGCAACACGATGTTTAACATTGCGTCGATTTCAAAGCAGTTTACGGTGGCTGGCGTGTTGTCGCTTGCCGACCGCGGGTTGTTGCGTGCCGACAATGCGGTGGCTGATTTCTTGCCTTATGAAAGTGGCCAGTGGCGTAAAATCCGGCTGTCGCATCTGATGAGCCATTCGTCGGGGGTGATTGACGCGCGTCCGCGCACCGACCGCCAATGGATGCTCCATGCCACCGATAAGGAGAGCGTGGCTTATATGGACACGTTGCGGCAGTTCCGCTTTGAGCCTGGTGAGGCTTACGAATACATCAACCCTACGTTTCAAGTGCTTGAATGCGTGATTGAAAAGGTGTCGGGACTGGCGTTCGACGACTATCAGCAGCGTTATGTCTTTGACCGTGCCGGTCTGCGCCACACCACTTATTTCGAGCCGCAGAAGCGGATTCCGCGGATGGCGCATGCCTATCAGACTGGGACTGGCGGCGGTGAGCAGGATTTCGCTGGCAAGGAGGTGTATCTGGGACGCACTGTCGTTGATGGGTCGCCGTGGAAGGAGTGCGACTATGGCGAGGAGACGTTTTTCGCCACCAAAGCCGATGGCGGGATATACTCGTCAACCCATGAGATGCTGCAGTGGATGCGGGCGTTGGAGCGGGGCGAGGTGATAAGCCAGGAGGCTTTGGCTCTGGCTTATGCTCCCCACACGCTGGTGAGCGGCAGCCGGTGGAGCGACTATCAGAACCGCCCGAATACGTGGTATGGCTACGGATTCTTCATCGACCGCACTCCGGGGGAGCCTGTGAAGATTTATCACACTGGCGACAACGGCGGTTTTCAGAACTATGCCGCCTCGTTTCCGTCGTGTGGTGTGAAAGTGATTGTTTTTGCCAACCGCAACGACTTCGACCGCTGGACGCTTGTGCGCCAGATTGACCGCATCCTTCGGGAGGAAGGTGTGCTGGAATAGGCGTCGATGGCCTATTCCGCGCCTATCTGCCGTAGCATCTCGGCTGTCGTGGCGTGGCGGCGGCCATTGAGGTCGCTGAGAAAGCGGTTTTCGCTGTCGGGAGGCATCTGCCGGGCATTGTCGAAACGGTCGGGACGGGTGATGTGGGTGACAACCACGCGCTGCACGTGCGACCGTGGGCAGCTGCCGATGCTGTATCCCATGTTGCGGTTGTCATTGCCGGGGCCGTTGCTGCTCCAATAGCGGATGTCGCCGTTGGGCTCATATCCGAGAAACACTACGCTGTGGCCGCGTTCCTGGTCGTCGCCTGCCACGTTGTTGCATCCTATCACCGCACCGCTGTCGCTTCCCGATGGGTTGCGGTTCCAGAACAGCTTCATGAAGTCGCCCGGCGTCGCTTTGTCCCAGACGCTGTCGGCTGCCCATTCCTCGTCGGATAGGTAGCGTTCGTTGTCGCTCTCGCGGTTGCGTTCGGAATATGCTCCGCGAAACGCGGCGATGCTGTTGCCGGCGCCAAGTTCGTGGACAAGCACTCCCAGCCCTGGGCCGTTGGCATTGGCACGTCCCCAGAATCCGAATCCGTCGTCCTCCGTGGCGAGCGGACGCATGTTCTCCCAAGCCTCGCGCGAGATGTTGTTGTCGGTGTCCCACATCAGCAGGGCTTTTATCAGCACGGCATAGGTGGCGCTGGAGCAGAACGACGGTTGGGCGAGGGCGGGCGTGAACGACGGCCGGTTGTCTGCACTGTCCATCTGGAATGCCTCGTTGAGCGCTTGTATTGTCGTTTTTGAGAAATCGGCGTTCGGGCGGCCTCCGGTATAGTATCCGCCGCGTTCGGGAAACGAGTCGACAGCGGCGAGCACGCATTCATTCCAATCGGTTGCCGATGCGCGCAGACCAGATATGCATATCGCGGCAATGGCGATGGCAGTGGCAAATATCCTCATAGCGGTAGTTATTTTTTTGACGTTCAAAGGTATGCTTTTTCGGCGAAATTACAAAAAGAGAATCTTCTACGTGCGTGGCAAAGGATTGCCTATCGGTGGACTGCATTTGGAAGAGGAAAATCAATGATATTAACCCAATGTTTCTTCATTCCAATATTCATGTAGGTTCTCTTTTATGCATGTCATCACAGCCGAGAAATCTATTTGCTCTTTCCATCGTATTTTTTTCAAGAATGCTTTCCACCAAATATTGCGTGTGGCATCTGTTGCAAACTTGTCAGTGAAGAGATTGAGATTTTCTCGGTATGATGTGTTTCTGTTTTTGAAAGTGTTGGCTATGGCTTCCGCAAGAAGTTTTCGGTCAATCTCATGGTTGGTGAACAATTGATACACATCAAAGAAATCTTTCATGCGGCTATTGCTTTCGTCTCGGTCAACCATTGCGTGAAACTTTTCTGCTATTAATGTCTCCAAGGAATAGGCGTATAGTTCCACAGGGGGGATATTTGGCAGTAAAAGAGGGTAGTCCAAGGGCAGTGGGTAAGGTGTTACGACGTCGCCAAAACCAATATCGACAGAAACTTGTTGTACAATTGTGTCTAAGTGGGCAACAAGTTTTACACATGTGCCGGGATATTTTTTGTCGACGGCTATTGGCTCCAATTCAAGTGAAGCCGAATCAAAAGTTACTCCATCGTCTTTACATTCAATTTTGCACACTTTCAGAAACGCCTCTTTTATTTTCTCCTGGTCATTGCTGATACGGTCTCCCAATAGGTCGATGTCAATAGTGGGGCGAGACTTAAACCCGTCCAACGCAAACAACAGAGAACTGCCTTTCAGCAAAAAGTGACTTTTGTAAGGACTTGCGGAGATGCGGAACAATAGGCGTTCATGCAAGTATCTTACCAATACCTTAACATAATCTTGCTTCTCCTCTTTGGCAAGGTTCAGCAGGCGTGTTCTGACAGATTTTCCTATATTCTTTGTCACAGTCTTGTTTCTAAATATATAGTCAATATATTTTTTACTCGTAGTCTTTGTGCATATTCATGTAGTAGGGAAATGTTGCGGGTTTCTTTTTTGAGATAATTGTCAATCACTTCTCCGCATACGTCAAGGCCTATTTTGTTACGATACTTTATCGCATCACAGACCGTCCGTTCAATATCTGTGATAAGGACATCATGCCCTGATATGTTTTTATGAATTATGCCGAACTCCAAATTATCCTTTTTCCAAAAATAGAGGTCGATGGGTGGATATGCAGGCAAACGTACTTTCCGCTTGGCTTCAATGGCAATGCATGTGGCAGAAGGAACTTGTGTGGAAAGTCCATAGTGGGCAAACGCACTGTATAGGCAAAGCACTCCATGTGGAACGATGCGCTCCACATCTATCATATTGTTTGCCAATGCCGACATTTCTGCATAGATGCCTTTGCGAATCCGCATAAGTATTCCGTTTTCTGTGGCGCGGCGGAGCTGTTCATATTCTCTACGGCTTTTCACTTCGTCGGTGGTGATGAATCCTCCTCGCTGTTGTAGCGTATTGATGATTGCGCTTGTGTTCATATATGCCTTTGTTTTGATGCAAAGGTACGACTACTTTTTGAAAATAAGGAATATTTGATGTAAAAAGTTACGGAGAATATTGATAATCTCCGTAACTTTTTACTCTTTTGTCGGAGTGTGGGGGCGTTGCAGCTCTTTGATGGAGGCGAAGTAGGGGGTGGTGTGCTGTCTGCCGCCTGGCAGGTCGGCAATGTCGACGGTGGTAATCGGTGTGTCGGATTTCAAGCTGAAGCCGAGATAGTGGAACCCGGTTGGTGAGAATCCCATCTCGCGCAGTGTCTGCGCGTTGAAATATCTCGGACCATTGCCGTCGAGCGGCAACAGCATTCTGTTCTGTCCGTTGTGGAGCAGCAGATATTTTGCTTTCTCGCATCCCGGCACGAGATTGATTGAGCCACGCTCGTTGCCTGTGCGCACGTAGTACAGCCGTCGTGAAAGGATTGTAGGCAGTATGGCAGTTTCGTAGTAGCCAACCAGAACAAGGTCGTCGGGACGGGCGTATGAGAGTCCGTGTTGCGGGATGGAATCACGGATTTGTTCGTAGGCGGATTGTCCGACAAGAATCTTTGTCAGATGCTCAAACAGCAGACTGCCCTCATTGTCGGGGTCGTTGTGGTCGGGCAGGAGCGGAAACGCACCGATGTTGACCGTTTCGATGCTTTTGAAGAAGTAGCGGTTGCGCACGGCTTCATCGTCGCCTCTGCCGGGAAACAGTATGTAGCCTCCGATAATCTCTTTTGCCGAGTGGAGGCGTACGTTCTCCACCTTGTCGCCGTAATAGATGGCATCGCGGTAGCGGTGCATCTGGTTGATGGCGTCGCTCGGTGGATAGTCGGCGGCACGGAGTGCGTTGATTTCATCTTTGTCTTCTTTCGAGAATTCGTTGTCGTCACACACCCGATACTTTGCGTCGAAGAGGTAGGTGAGCTCGAAACCGTCGGGCTTGCGTATGGTGAGCACTATGTCGGGGCGGTTGTCGGTGGTGGCTGTGTGCACGTCGCCGCTGGTGCGGTTGTAGGTGTGCTGATAGTGCAGCCTGATCTCGTCCTCGTTTTTGCGGTAGTATACGGTGTGCTCTTGGCTGTTGTCGGTGAACGGCTCGATCATCGGCATCGGATTCTCAACGATTTCATCATTGTTGCCGAAGTGCAGACTCAGAATTTTTGCCACCATTTGGCGCATCTTCAGGAAGCACCACAGTTCATAGAGTTCCCATATTGGACGGGTTCCGATTTGTGTGCTGCCGTTGAAAAGCTCGATGCCTTTCTGAAGCATAATCCAGTAGCGGTACACCTGCGAGTAGCCGGTGCGCTTCTGCAGCACCAGGCTCTCGGTGCGCAGAGGTTCGGCTTTGAGCCGGCGCAGCAGCGGTGATTGGGAGAGTTTGCGCAGTTTTATAGCATACTCGTCGAGCGTATTCAGTTCCGAGTCAGTGATTTCATTGCCGTGATTGCGGATGTGGTCAAACACCTTGGCGAGTCGGCGGCTGATGCGTTCAAGCGAGAATTTTACGAAGCGGTTTTCTGCGGTGTCGCAGGTGTTTATGGTAGCTTCGTGGCGGAAATAGTCGCGGCCGAGAGTGCCGCGGTTTTCGCTTTGCGCATATTTCTGAGCCATTGCCGGAGTCCAGCGCTTTATGCGGTCGGCATGGCTGTAGTGCACCTCTTTCGTTTCCCGCAGATGCGGACGTGTGACGATATAGGTGACGGCTTTGATATAATTGTCGATCACCTGTCGGAAAATCGACAGCCAAATCACGTCGTTGTCTGTGCGGCCGCCTTTGTCGAGGCTTTGCACGGTCTTGGTGAGATACTGGAATACGATTTCGTTGTATTCGCGGTTTATGTCGTTGAGGATGTGCAGATAGTCGTCCTTCGTGTCGAGTTTGGGTGAAACCACGCGAAACGCGAACGTGTCGGTGCGCTCTGCCATGCCCACGGGCTTGTATCGGTAGGAGAGCTCAAAGATGCCGGGTTCGTTGAGAAACGACAGCGGCGCGGTGAGCACCCACTTGTTGTCGCCCACGCTGATTGCTGTGAAAAGGTCGCTCACTTCTTTGAGCTTATGCACCACGCGAGGCTCCGATTCGATGTCGCTGAGGTAGATGTTCACGTTGTAGACCGCCGTCTCGTAGAAGACGGGCGGCAGGTTGTCCCATTGCATGGCGGCCTCTTCCCCTGCGTCGGTAAGCCGGTGGCTCTGAGAGGGAAGGGCGATGGCAAGTCGGCCGGCAAGCGACGAGCGGTAGCTGCAATATCTTGACGCGTTTTCACCAACGCGTGCGCTGAACCTCCGCCAGCAGTTTGCTGTGTCGGCGGCGGTGCTTGCCTTTATTGCCACTTTGCTGTCGGCGCTTTGGAAAGAGAGTACTGCCATGGCTTCTGTTTTTTTTACGGCCAGAAACAGGTGAAGTGTGCCTGTGGCAGACGCTCCTGCATCTCGGCGATTTTCCTGCTTGCCTGCGGATAGTTTTCCGTAAACTGGGCAAGCGCTTTGAGTGGCTTGTCGAGCAGGTCTTCGTCGCCCTCGATGCGTGGCAGCACTTTCATCATCAGTATGGCTTCCATAGCCTGTGCCAGCAATGCCTCGGCTGCCTCGTCGGGGTTCTCTTCGCGGAGCGAGAAAAAATAGAGTATCAGCTCGTTCTGCACGCGGTATGCTATTTTAAACGGTGTGCCGTTAAGCGCGGAGTTGAGTGAATGGAGCAGCCCGGGGACGTTCTCTTTTAGGTAGGAGGCATCCTCTGCACTGAGTATCGACAACGCTTCGGAGGCTTGCACCACTTTGGGCAGAAACAGGTCTTTCGGCTGTGGATTGTCGTAATAGTGCAGTGCGTCGCCTCCCTCAAAGAAGTTTTTAAACGGCGTTTCTGCGTCTTCGATATTCATCTCGATGGTCATTGCGCGGTCAATCACCTTGCGTGAGAACTGGTGCGTGGTCTCGTCCATATTCACAGTGCCTACAACTATCAGGTTGCTCGGCAGGCGGAGACCGTCATTTTTCAATCGGTCGTAGACCGCCTTGTATGTTTCTGTGTCGGTGATGTCCAAATCGCGGTGCAGCTGGTCGGCATATTTGCTGAAGATATCCGCTTTAATGAGCGGCTCGCTGGTGATGGTGCCGTCGGAAAGGAGCTTGCGGCTCTCAAGTACGCTTAGAAATTCGGCAAAGTATTGTTCCACAGGCGCAAGGTTCATCTCGTCCATACACACGAAAAACGGCACGTCTGGATAGCGCATAGCCTTGACAAGAAAGCGCACAAACGGAGTCACAACATAGTGCGGACCGCCAATCTCGCTTTCGTAGCCGAGCAGCTCGCTGCTGTCGTGCCAGTTGGGTTTCACCTCTATCAGCTCATAGTTGCCCGGAGCGGTCTTGTCGCTGCGCAATGCCGGGATATCCGGACAACTTTCAAAAGCCATCTGCTTCACAATCCGGCTTTTTCCCGTTCCCGATATTCCCGCCAACAACAAAAATGGCTTCGTCCGCATGGCAGGTATGTGAGTATGCAATTCCTTTACAACGGAAGATGTTGCAACAGGAATCACATCTTTGTTCTGTTGTGAAATATAGCTTCTGAAATCACTGAAAGCTAATATATCAAGATAATTTTGGTAATAATTAATACAACGGAAAGATGCATATTGAGTACCATGATATTCTTTAGCAAATACTTTTTCAAGTTCTGGCTCTGTTTCTTGCAACTTCGCAATAACGGAGCGCAAAACATCAATATTTACAATTTGGAAAATGCTCTTGTATTGGGGATAAACGCTTGAAATATGTGGATTAATGAATTTCTCAAAATTTGCAATATACCCCGAATAATCATTTGTATGTGAGTTTATCAAATGTATAAACCGAGTAAAACTTTCACGAACTTTGTCAATTAAATCATCAGTTGGAAGCATCATTGGGGATTGTTTATTTGGCATCTTCTTTGGAAAGTCTGAGAGCTCCAATTTGCAGGGAGTATTTGAAAAACTTATAGCCAATTCTTTCTCAAAAGAAGATTTATTAGGCAGAAAAGAATCGACAAGTTCTGCCGAGTATGATTTTAGCAATTCTTTTTTAATAGAATCAAATAAACTATCCTTATTAATCGCTCTTGCTCTTAAAAGCCATATTGCAAAGGCTCTCCTTAACCCATCATTATGTAAAATGGAATTAACATTTTTAAATAGCGAAGGTTTCCTTATTAATTCTCCGTCTGCAACAGCGAACAAAGGAGAATTGCCTCTTTTGGGGAAAGGGTATTCACCCGATGGGTTCTCCAAGGAAGTTTTACTCGTATTAACAGAAAAGAAGTTACTGCCTACTGCGTAATCAGAATTATCTTTAATAGCGGTAAAGAAATTGGCTGTGTAGTAAGTTTTGTTAATTGCTACGACATTTCCAACGAATTTAATAAATTCGTCTTTATCGGATTTAGTTTTTGTGCTACAATTCTTTGAATATTTAGTAAAATATTCATCAAGAGCAAACAAATAGCGAAGTGCGCTTGTTGCTTGGGTAGCACCTTGTGCAGAAGGATCATCTGTTAAATTGGACAGATAATTATATGCTGCAATAACAGTTTCTTTTGAGAAATAAGCCATAGTATTAATTGTTTAAATGCCTTGTTAATGCATATGCTACCACCCAGCCTAAAATAGGAGGAACAGCATTTCCAATTACTTTGTATCTTGATTGTAAAGGAATGCTTCCAAAAAGATAATTATCTGGAAATGATTGAATTCTTGCTATTTCTCTGACTGTGTATCTTCGATTTTCTATTGGGTGAGTAATACCACAATTCTCAGGTTGTGCAGATGCCGTTATTGTTCCATTGATTTCACCGTAAGCAAAACGCCTAAAAAATTTAGGTGAATGGTATCGTTTCGGATCATCAAATATTCTTTTGAAACGAGGTGTCAATTGTTCGTATGGGATATCTTTCCACGATTTTCCTTCAAAAGCAATTTGAGGTAAATCAATCAATTTAAATTTGCTTGCGAACAAGTCGTCAAGTTTATCTCCATGAGAGCAAGGACCTATCAGGTCAACCGTTTTTTGTGTTGTTAAGCTATATTCCCAACAGCTATTATCAGGAAGTTTACTAACACCATGGAGGATTGAGCCGAGAAGAAGTGGTTCTTGTGTGCCTTGTGCAACAGATGGAATTTTTTCTACTTTTACGACATTATCCAGTTCATTGAAATCAAAAGCCTTATATTGATTGTCAACACCAATAATAAGAAAGCGGTATCGTTGCTGAGGCACTCCATAATTTGATGCACAAATCAATTTGAAGGAAACATTAAATCCTAAATTTTCCATACGTTTTTTTATTTCTTCTGGGACTGGAGTGCCATCGTCCATATGACAAGACATAATGCCACGGACATTCTCGAACACAAAAGCCTTAGGACGTTTACCTTTCAAAACTTTACTTTTGAGTATGCGTTCGCATTCTTCAAAAAGCGTTCCTCTTCCGTTTTTGTCATTGACACCTTTCCTGTTGCCAGCATTTGAAAAAGGTTGGCAGGGAAAGCCAGCTAATAAAATATCAAAATCTGGTATAGATTCTGCATCGACATTTCTAATGTCCTCCAACAAGCATTTTGCACCATCTTTTACAAGTAAAGGATTTGAATTATAGCACATTGTAGCGTCTTTGTCAAAATCATTGGCAAACACGATTTTAGTGTTTAATTTCTTAAATCTTTTTCCATAAAATTCAAACCCTCCAGAGAATCCCAAATCAAGACCTCCGCAACCAGAAAACAATGATGCTATTTTTAGTTTCATAATAATAAAAAACTCCGAAGTTGCTTCTGAAGGCGACCAAACCTGTGCAACTACAAAGGAGTTTTCTTCTAAAAGTTACCGGCGCAATTGCCGTTATAAGTTTAATTCGTTGGCCATTTCCAGAAAAAAGTGTTGAAACTAATGGCGAACACGGATTGTTATATTGTTGATATTTACGACTTTAGAAGTCAAAAATCTCATCTGTGCCGTTTCTTAGTTAGAAACCGACGGGTGAGACGCAGACAGAAAGTGCTGATTTACAGCATTTAATAGAAAAATCAGAGCTTGATTGCATGCGGTTTTGGTCGGAGAATCAAGGTGTGTATCTGAAATGTTGAATGCGTGTTTTTGCTATGGCTGAGAGTGTGGTTCTTTGGGTTTGAAAGGGTCGTTTTAGAAGTAAAGTGCGTGGATGACAGACAATTAGCCCTATAATTGGAGCTTGGCAAATTGTGCTGATTTCGTGTAGGAAACTCTTTGTATTTGTGATTTTTTTATCTTAACTTTGTCATTTAAAGTAACAGTTCTAACTAAGAAACGGCACAGCCGTGTGCTTCTCGGTATTCACTGAGGGTTTTCTCTGACAAAAAATGTTTTTATTGGGTGCTTCTCTGTGGCAGTAGCGCATCTTCGAAGCGCGTAGCGGCGCGAGTCTCCCGTCTGCTTGATATGATGTCGGTGATGGCTGTGCGTCAGCGGCGATGCTCCGCAACGCATAGAGCCGACGCGATCAACCCCCGACGCTGTCGGGGGTTAACTGAATACGTGACCGCTTCCGCGGTCATCCGCCCAGCTTGATGCGGTGCAGCTGGAGTGTGCGATTTATGATGCGAAGCTGTCGATGATGGGCGCTGATGCCGCAGAGATGTGGCGGGAGAGAGAGCAGGGATGCGGAGCTGTCGATGATGGGCGCTGCTGCTGCGGAGATGTGAGAGTGCAGGGATTTATGGAAGTCCGCAACGCGGACTCGCTTTCAGTTAACCCCGGACCGCGTCCGGGGCTTGGATGAAGTAGCGGTCTGCACCGCGACGCGGTGCCGCTGGCGACAACGAGGTGATGGCATGAGCGTCATCGGCGATGCTCCGCAGCGCATAGAGCCGACGCGAGCAACCCCCGACGCTGTCGGGGGTTAACTGAATACGTGACCGCTTCCGCGGTCATTCGCCCAGCTTGGTGCGGTGTCGCTGGTGTGCAAAAAAAACAGCCGCCACGAGCGAATCGTGACGGCTGTTATGCAGTAATATCCTTGCTTATTTCTTGGCAGGAGTTGTTGCTGGAGTTGTAGCCGGAGTTGCCGGAGCGTCCTTGAGGTTGAGTTTCGCCTTAACCAAAGGAGTCACATCGTTGGCAGTCGGGTTTTTGTAGATCACCTGAGAGTCCTCGAGGATGTATGTGTAACCGTTCTCGTCGCCAACGGCTTTGATGGCAGTGTTGATTTTCTCATAGATAGGAGCCATGAGTTTCTGCTGCTGCTGTTGGATGTCCTGGTTTGCAACCTGCTCGAAAGTCTGGATTTTCTGACCGAGTTCGTTCAGCTCCTGTTCGCGGCGCTGTTTGATAGTCTCTGGGGTATCTTTCGCCAAAGCTTGGTATTCCTGAAGTTTCTTGTTGAATTCTTCCTGAAGGGCTTTGTATTCTGTTTGATATTTCTTGTTGACTTCTTCAAGCGAAGCCTGTGCTGTTTTGAGTTCAGGCATCAGTGTGAATACTTCCTGAGTGTCGACAGTTCCGATTTTCACCTCAGCGAAGAGGCACATTGGGGCAGCCACCATGACTGCAAGTAATAATTTTTTTAGCATTTGTATTTAATGTTTGATTTGTTAATTCATTTTTGCTGATGCAAAAGTAGTAAATTATTTTGAATAACCTAACTTTGCGAGCACATCATTGCTCACGTCGATGCGTGGAGAAGCGAAAATGATGCCCGCCGACGACGCACGGTCGAAAATCGCCTGGTAGCCCTTCTCCTCCGAGAGCTTTTTGATGGCTTCATAGATGTCGTTCTGGATTGGCTCCATCAGCGACTGGCGTTTTTTGTAGAGTTCGCCCTGCGGACCGAAGTACTTTGCCTGCAGTTCGGCGGCTTCTTTTTCTTTAGCCACCACTTCCTCTTCTTTCTTTTTCTTTTGTTCGTCGGTCAGAAACACCATGTCGCTCTGGTAGTTCTTGTAGAGCGTCTCGGCTTCTTTCGACTTAGCCTCCACTTCTTTCTGCCAGCGCAGCGACACCTGGTTGAGCTGCTCGTTGGCCATCTCGTATTGCGGGATGTTTTTGAGGATATATTCCATGTCTACGAGCGCATATTTCTGCGCGTGTGCGGCAATTGAGAATATCGCTACGATTGCTGCTGTGATAAAAAATCGTTTCATAGTCGTTTTGGTTTTTGTGTATGTTTTGTATGACAATGAAATTTGCTGTGGGTTTATTCGTGAAAGGATATTTACGCCTTTTTTAGAATTCTTGACCGAGGATGAAGTGGACGTGGCTTCCGCCTTTCTCGCCAAACACCTTGTCGAAACCGTATGCCCAGTCGATACCCATCATACCGATCATCGGCAGATAGATGCGCACACCGGCTCCGGCGGAACGCTTGAGGTTGAACGGCGACACGTCCTTCACGTCGGTCCATGCGTTTCCGCCTTCAAGGAAGGCGAGACCGTAGATTGTGGTGCTTGGCTGCAGCATGAACGGGAAGTGGAGTTCGGCGGTGAAACGCGTGTAAGCGTAGCCGTCGCCCGAGCGCCATGGGGTGAACACACCGTTGTCATATCCACGGAGGGCGATTGTCTCCTGTGCGTAGCCGTATGAACCCGACATACCGTCGCCTCCGACGTAGAATGTCTCAAACGGTGATTTCAGATATTTGTTGTAGCTGCCGAGCAAACCGATTTCGGCGCGTGTCATCAACACGAGAGTCCATTTGCTGTTGGGGTCGGACAGCGGAGTGTAGGTGCGGGCCTTGAATTTGAGTTTCCAGTATTCAATCCATTTATACATCTCCTGTGTCGCAGCAGTCGCTTTCGCAGTTTGGTTTGCGGTGGACATCGCGTTGGTTCCGATGCCGCTGTCTTTGTAGAGCTGTTCCCAGTTCTTGTTGCGGAACAACGATACCGGCGGCGTGATGTTCAGGTCGAGCGAGAAGTTGGATCCGGTACGTGTGTAGATAGGGTTGTCGATACTGTTGCGTGCCAGCGACAAGCCGAGCACGAATGCGTTCGATGTGCCGTTGCGCATATAGTAGAGGAAGTCCCAGTTTTTCAGCTTATACCAGTTGAAGCCCAGCGAGGCTGTGAATGTGAAGTAGTTGTCGGGCCAGTTCAGACGCTTTCCGAATCCCACCGTGATACCAGCCATCTGGAGGTATTTGTCGGGGTCGTATGCGTTCTGATATTGCTGCTGGTAGTAGTCGCTGTAGCTTGAGCCGTAGTAGCTTCCGTACATGCTGCTTGTGCCGAAACCGTATGGTCTGGCGTAGCTGTTGCGATCGTAGAAGTTTGAGTTGACACCTGTCTGACGTGAGTAGTAGCCCGAAACGGAGAGCGAGTTAGGTCGCTTTCCGCCAAACCACGGGTCGAGGAACGACAGGCTGTATGCCTGATAGTATTTCGCATTGGTTTGTGCGCTGATTGTGAACGTCTGACCTTCGCCCTGCGGAATTATGCCTTTGTAGGAGCTTGGCTTGAGCAGGTTCTTTATTGAGAAGTTGGTGAATTTGAGCGACACCTTGCCGATGATACCCGTCTGTCCCCAACCTGCCGAAAGCTCGATTTGGTCGTTGTTTTTCGACTGCAGGTTGAAAATCAGGTCAACCGTACCGTTGTCGGGGTTAGGCTCCGGCTTGATGTCCATGTTCTCCGGGTCGAAGTGTCCGGTCTGGGCAATTTCGCGGGCGGAGCGCATAAGGTCTTCCTTAGAGAAGAGTTCGCCCGGGCGCACACGCAGCTCGCGGCGTATCACCTTCTCATACAGGCGGTCGTTGCCGTTGATCACGATGTTGTTGATGCGAGCCTGCGGACCCTCGATTACCCGCATTTCGAGCGCAACGCTGTCGCCCTCGATTTTCGACTCGATAGGCACGAGCTGGAAGAAGAGGTATCCGTTGTTCATATACAGGTTGGCAACGGCGTCGTCGTCCTCAAGGGTGCGCTTGTTGAGCAGTTTCTGGTTGTACACATCGCCGGCTTTCATTCCGAGGATTGCGTCGAGAGTCGACGACGGGTAGATGGTGTTGCCCGCCCACGAAATGTTGGAGATATAGTATTTCTGACCCTCCTCGATGTCGATATGCACGTCGACAAGGTTGTCTTTGTAAGCCGTCACGCTGTCGCTCAGGATTTTGGCGTCGCGGTAGCCAAGTTCGTTGTATTTCTGGATGATGAGTCCGAGGTCGGTTTCGTAGTCCTTTTCCACGAATTTTTTCTGGCGGAAAAGATTCAAGAGTTTCGACTTCTCGTTGGTTTTCTTCATTGTGCGTTGGATTTTGTTGTCCGACAGCACGTCATTGCCGTTGATATATATTTTGTGGACTTTCACCTTTTCGTTTTTGTCGATGTTGATGTCCACAATCATCTCGTTCTCCTTGCTGAGGTCGGGCGACTGCGTGATGTCGACATCCACGTTTCCGAAGCCTTTCTGCTTGAAGTAGGCGGAAATGATTTCTTTTGCGCGTTGCACGATGTTCTGCGTGATTTGGTTGCCCGGATTCAGGTTCAGCCGTTGCTGCAGCTCCTCGCGCTCGTTTTTCTTCACGCCGTTGTAGTTGATTTGCGAGATGCGTGGTTGCTGGCGCAGGTCGAACAACAGCCAAGCCTTGTCGCCGCACACTTTTTCTACTTTTATCTGGATTTTAGAGAACAGACCCTGTCGCCAGAATCGCTTTGCGGCGCTTGTGATGGCGTCGCCTGGGATTTCCACAACGTCGCCCACCGACAGACCGGAGTATCCTATGACGATATAGTCCTCATAGTTCTGGAGTCCGCTGACCCGGATTCCCGCGATTTCATATTTTTTCGGCATTCCGGTGAAAAACATCGGAGGATTGTAGATTGTGTCTGTAGGCTCCGCGGCTTTGACCTCAGGAATCATTACTGTGGCCAACAGCGCCAAGGCTATAAGGAGTTTGGATCTCATATCTTTGAAAAGTAGTTTCATCTATATCGTAGTATAATCTATTTTTGTTCGTTCACTTGTTCGCTTGTCTTTCCGAATCGCCGTTCGCGGCTCTGGTAGCGCAGGATTGCATCGCAGAAGTCCTCTTTCGTATAGTCGGGCCAGAATGTGTCGGTGAAAATCAGCTCGGAGTATGCAATCTGCCACAGCAGGTAGTTGCTCACACGGCAGTCGCCGCCGGTGCGTATCATCAGGTCGGGGTCGGGGATGCCTGCCGTTGCCAGATGGCTACTTATTGTAGCCTCGTTGATGCTGTCGGCGTCAATCTTGCCTTCTGCCGCCTCTGCCGCAATGCGCTTCACGGCGTCGGTGATTTCCCACCGCGACGAGTAGCTGATGGCGAGCACCATCCACATTCCCGTGCAGCTGGCTGTCGTTTCCTCACACCGGCGCAGCCGGTCGAGAGCATAGTCGGGCACGGTTTTCGTGTCGCCGATAATCTTCAGGCGCACGTTGTTGCGCACGAGGTCGGGAGTTTCCCGCTCGATTGCAATCGAAATAAGGTGCATCAGCGCGTCTACTTCCTCTTGCGGACGGTTCCAGTTCTCGGTAGAGAACGTGTAGAGCGTGAGGTATTTCACACCCAGGTCGGACGCTATTTCCGTGATGCGGCGCACGGCGTTTACCCCCTCCACATGTCCCATCGACCTGTCGAGGCCGCGCGTTTTTGCCCAACGCCCGTTGCCGTCCATGATTACGGCCACGTGTGCAGGCAGCGGCTTTTGCCCTATTTCTTGTATTTTGCTTTCTAACGACATTCTGTAAAATCATTTATTTGACATAGTGGCAAATCTTGCAGATTTCTCCGAACTCATACGAGATGCTGAGCATCAGAGTGGAACACCAGTCATTGTTTTTTAAAACACCGCTCTCCACGCCGTACAGGTCTTTCAGCCCGTCCACGCCGTCGCCGAGCATCATCCTTGCCCGCATCTCGAGGGCGAGGTTGAGGCGTCGGTTGATTTTATATTTTGCGCCGAAACTGATAGGTATGTTCGGCACGAAATTCTTGCTTGTCGAGTAAGTAGCCCCCAGTCCCAACGACAGGTATGGGGATATGCGCTTCAGCTTCCGATAGTCGTCGTTCATTCCGAAGTTCAGAAAGTTGAATTCGAAAGCCACGCCGAGGTCGAAATACGTGTGGTTGAACTCATAATGCGCGTTGTCGGGAAACTTGTTGGCGAAATCGTCGGAGTTTCCGCTGATGCTTGCCACCGTAAAGTCGGCTTTCACGGCGAAGCGCTTGTTGATGAGGTATCTGAACAGTGCGTTCCCGGCAAAACCGGGATGCTTGAGCACGTTGCTTTGGTTCACGTCGCCAAGATAGCCGCTGATGCCGCCTCCGATGCCCGCCTCATAGCGGTATTCCTGGGCAGTCACCGAAACGGAAATGAGCAACGCTGCCAGCAGCGTTGCTATCCGTAGCGTGTATGTCTTGACGATGCTCATTCTAAACTATCGGTTTGAATGTCAGACGGTTCACGACGCCTTTCCAGATGCTGTTCTGCACCATGCCGTTGTTGCCGTATCCGCCGAACACATAAATATATGGGCAGTCCCATTTTGTCACGGGTTTGGCTGTGCGTGTCGCTGCCGGGCTGTCGATGGTGAGCCACACCGGCAGGCTTCGCGGATTGATTGCCTGCCATACCGATGCCGCGCGGGTAGCAGCTTCAAGTGTGCTTGTCGACACGAACGCCTGCGCTCCGTAGAAGTCGGGCATATAGTCGGGCAGTTGCAGCAGGTCGTCGCCGAGCTTCCAGTCCAGACCATTGTTGTATGAGATGTATACCTTCTTGCTGATCACGCCGTTTGCCGTGCGTCCGCCGATGGCGAGTAGCACGGGATATTTGTCGTAGTCACCGCTTGCGACGCGTTGGAAATAGTAGTAAGGCACGAGGGTGATGCCTGTAAGCTTCGGCAGCTGTCTGTTGCCTGTCGAAGCCCAGTTCTTGCCGTCGTATCCCCAAGTGGCTCCGGTGAAGTTTCCGTCGGCCATCTCGCCGCCAACCATGAAGAGCATCTCCGACGTTCCCCAGTCGCTGTTGTATTTAAACGCCTGTGAGAATCCTTTTACAGGAAATTCCTTAGGCGCGGCGGTTTTTGTCTCAGTGCCGTTGTCGGTCAGAGCGACGGTGAAATATCCGGATTCGCTTGCTGCAACAGCGAGAAGCGTGTCGCCGTAGCCGGCAATCAGCGAGGAGTATTTGTTGCCGGTGGCGGTCCAGTTGATGCCGCCGTCGGTCGATTTGTGCAGATTTCCGTTGGCATCGAGCACAAACAGCGCCTTGTCGGTAGCCGTGAGGCTGTTTACGTCGGGCTTGAAGGTGAATGCCACGGTTTGCTTGTTCCAGTTGTTTGTGGCGATGTCGGTTGTCGACGACATCGTGTAATTTCCGTTTTCAGCCACGAGGCAGTATGTGGTGCCGCCGTATGCCACGGCTTTTGCCGTTTCGGGGTCGGTAAGCGCGCCCGGCAGGTTGCGTCGCGACATCTTGTTCCAATAAAGCGAGTCGCTCTCCAGATTGTGCACGTTCACTTGCAGCAGATACTGCTTTGTCGAAATGCCGTCGGCGGCTTTCACAGTCAGCGTTACGCGTCCGGTGAAGTCGATGCTGTCGGTCGCCGATGCGTTGTAGGTGTAGGTGGTGTCCTTCATCGTTGTGGCTCCGGAGATGGAGATTTCGCCCACCGATGTGCTTGAAGCCAGCGAGATGCTCGCCACGAGGCGTGTGATGTCGGTGCCTTTCGGCAGCGAGTCGGGATTGTATATCAAACGACGGTTCACGTCGATGGTGAAAGGAATCGAGTCGAGCAACGTCATTACAGAGTCGTTCTTCTGCAGTCTGAAGTTAGAAACCAGAGTGTTGGCAGAAACGACTGTTGGCTCATTGTCGCCGTTGCCTGATGAATTGCATGATGCCGAAACAATCAGCGTCAACGCTGTCAGGATGGCATATATCGGAATTAATTTTCTCATCTATGTAACTTTATTTAAAGTGCAAATTTATAACTATTTTGTCAATGACTGTATAGAAAATGTGTTAAACAGTCAAACAAAACCAAAAAACTTATCGTATAATGTTGAATATTAAACGATTCTCGATGCGTTGCACTTTCATGCGCCCTTGGGGCATAGGGGCTGATTCAACTCCGTGGCCGAAAATTGCGTCGGAGCGTTCCACTCTCGCTTCGTCCCAGATGCCGCTGTCGAGAAACGCGCGGTGGAGCGACGGGCCGCCTTCAACGAGCAGCGACGTGACACCGCGGCGGTAGAGGTCGGCGAGTGTGTCGGCAATCGACTCCGGCAGACACGCCTCTTCCACGCCCTCGCCGGTGTTTGGCAGTGTGTGTCCGCTTGAAGAGTAGAGGAGGGTGCGGTTGCCGTCGCTGAAAATCTGTCGGTCGGCGAGGTCGGAGCAGCTGTTGTGGCTCATCACCACGCGCAGCGGTTTCCGTCCTGTCCACAGGCGAGGCAGCAGCGACGGGTTGTCGCGGCGCACGGTGTTGGCTCCCACCATTATGGCGTCATATCCGGTGCGCTCGCGGTGCATCAGCGTCATTGTCGTTGGCGATGAAATCACGGCTTTTTCCTGGCTGCCGTCGCTGTCGACGAAGCGGTCGGCCGACTCTGCCCATTTCAGCGTCACATAAGGGCGGTGGTGAGTGTGGGCGGTCATGAATTTGCGGTTGATCCATTGGCATTGGCGTTCAAGCACTCCGGTGGTCACATCCACTCCGGCTTCGCGCAGCATTTTGATGCCGCGTCCGCTCACTTCCTTGAACGGGTCGAGGCAGCCCACCACGACGCGGGGAATGCCGGTGTCGATGATCAGTTTGCTGCAAGGCGGAGTCTTTCCGTAGTGCGAGCAAGGCTCAAGCGTGACGTAGATGGTGCTTTGCCGCAGCAGCCGTCTGTCGGCCTCGGCGACAGAGGCGATTGCGTTGACCTCGGCGTGTGCGTGGCCCCATTGGCGGTGGAAACCTTCGCCGATGATACGCCCGTCAGCCACCACCACGGCGCCCACCATCGGGTTGGGCGACACGCGTCCGAATCCGTTTTTTGCCAGCTGAAGCGCGCGGCTCATATATGTTTCGTCAATATTCATAAGAATTTAATACCTTTGTACAAGTGAAAAAATCGATTGTAGACATGCACGACCAAGTTTTAAGTCAGACTATAGCAAATATCCGCCATCGCCTTTCCGACAAATATGCGAAAGGGGAGATCGACGCCTTTGTCAGAATCATATTCCGTCAACTGATGCGCTACGAGCCTGTCGACATTTTGCTCCACAAAGATAGTGTTTTGTCGGGGTTTATCGTTGGAAAAATTGATAAAGTAGTGTATGAACTGCTGAAAAATCGACCAATTCAGTATATTTTCGGACAAACGTATTTCTGCGGACATACATTTAAGGTGGATGAGTCAACGCTTATCCCGCGTCCGGAAACCGAGGAACTCGTTGACTGGATTGTTGATGACAACAAGAAAACCGACCTGCGGGTGCTTGACTGCGGCACTGGAAGCGGATGCATAGCCGTGTCGCTTGCGCTGGCATTGAAGTTTGCCGTGGTCGATGCCATCGACATCTCCGACGGCGCGCTAAGCGTGGCGCGTTCCAATGCCGAGGCGCTGAAGGCTGATGTGGCGTTTGCAAGGCGCGACATCCTTACGCTCTCGGGCGATGCGTGCCGCTACGACATCATTGTGAGCAATCCGCCGTATATCGCCGACTCCGAGAGAAAGGCGATGGAGCCTAATGTGCTCGACTATGAGCCTGCCACTGCGCTGTTTGTGCCTGATGCCGACCCGTTGCGCTTCTATCGCGCCATTGCCCGCTACGGACTTGGGGCTTTGCGGCAGAACGGACGGCTGTATTTTGAAATCAACAGCCGTTTTTCGGCAGAGATGCGTCAGATGCTTGAAGCGATGGGATATGTCGATGTGGAGGTGCGTCCCGACATCAGCCGTCGCCCGCGTTTTGTGCGTGCCGTGAAAGGAGGCGACCGATGGTGAAGCGTCAGCTGACCTACGAGTCGGCTCTCGCCAGGGCTGCGTCGCTCTGTTCGCGTGGCGAACATGCTGAGGCGGAGATGCGTCGTAAACTGCGTCAGTGGGGCGCGGAGACGGGCGATGCCGACAGGGTGGTGGAATGGCTTGTCGACAACGGGTTTATCGACAACAGCCGCTATGCCCATGCGTTTGTCTACGACAAGTCGCGCTTCGACCTTTGGGGACGGGTGAAGATACGCCACCAGTTGCGGCTCAACGGTGTGGCTGGTGATGTGGTTGAGGAGGCGATGGCTGAAATCGATGAGGATGAGTATGTGGCGAATTTACGCACGCTGCTTGCGGCGAAAAGTCGCACTCTGACGGTTGCCGACCCTTACAAGCGCAAGGCGTCGCTGATGCGCTATGGCGCGTCGCGAGGATACGAGCCGTCGCTTGTGCTGAAGGTGATGGGGGAGATTGTCGACGGTGCTGAAGATTTTTGTGACGATGGGATTGAAGAGGCTGATTGACAGTGTTGCCGAGGTGTTTTACCCTCGGTTGTGTCCTGTGTGCGGAGAGAGGCTGGTCGCCGGCGAGCGGTCGGTGTGTCTGTCATGTCTGGCGGTGATGCCGCGTGTGGGGATTGCTCAGGGTGGCTGTCCGGAGGTGGAGCGTTTGCTGCTCGGCAGCAGGCTTGTTGAGCGTGCGGTGTCGATGTTTGAGTATCATCGCGCCAGCCCTTACGCTGAGATTCTAAAAGATGCCAAATACCGCAACAGTCCGCGGATTGTCTACGACATGGCGCGCTTGTTTGCATGCGAGCTGCTGCCTGGCGGATTTTTCGACGGCGTGGATATGGTGGTGCCGGTGCCGCTCCACAGCAGCAAGCTTGCACGCCGTGGCTACAATCAAAGTGCGTATATAGCATCGGGGGTTGCGGCGGCTACGGGCATACGGATGGTGGAGGCGCTTGCTGCCGTAAAGCGTCACTCCACGCAGACTCATCGAAGCGTTGCCGACCGCCATGCCAATGTGGCTGGGGTGTTTGTGGCGAAGCCGGAGGTGGGGGAAAAGCATGTGCTGCTTGTCGACGATGTGATAACAACGGGATCTACGGTGATTGCTTGCTGCGATGCGTTGCAGGTTGCCGGTGCTGCCTCGGCGCGTGTGCTGTCGCTTGGCTTTGCCGGCGGAATGTAGAGGTCGTTTCAAAAAATAGGCTGCGGCTTGCACGGTTTTTCACTCGCCTTGCACTATCTTTAAATAAGATAGGCTGCGGCTCGGAAAAACAAAATTTCAAGCAAACTTGATTTTGTTTTTCGCTCGCCTTGCACTATCTTTTGATAAGATAGGCTGCGGCTCGGAAAAACAAAACTTCAAGCAAGCTTGATTTTGTTTTTCGCTCGCCTTGCACTATCTTTGCAGTCGGTAAAAAAGAAAATAATTAACTAAACGATAATAATATGAAGAAATTTTACGCATTGTTATTGATGGTTTTTGCCGTGGCTATGGGCGTGTCGGCACAAACTTACTACAACGGGAAATTGGACGTTGAAATGTTGAGCGAGAAGATTGCCGACGGCATGGACGCTCGTGTGTCTTTGTCGGAGTCGGCTGATGGCACTTATGTGTTTAAGTTGCCTGATTTCCGCATCACAATCAATGAAACGGAACTGCCTTGTGGCGACATCGTGGTTGAGGGCGTGACACGCAAGGATGGTAAGTTGTCAGGTTCGGTCAACGACTTGAGCCTCGCGATGGGGCAGATTCACGCAAAGGTCGACTTGGTGGGCACTGAGACTGCCGAAGGTGCTATGGATTTGGCAATCACTGTGGGTTGGTATACTGATTATCCAGATGATTTGAGTGCTACAATGCCTATCAACGTTACTTTCAAGGGTCAGCGTGACGCTGGCGTGAATGTGGTTGAGGCAAGCGGAGCGGCAGTGCGTGGCGCAGAGGGCGCAATCGCTGTTGATGGCTTTGCAGGCCGTGTTAACGTCTACACTGTCGACGGCCGCTTGGCAGCGTCGGCACAGGTTGACGGCGAGGCAACAATCTCTGTGGCAGCCGGACTCTACGTGGTTCGTGCAGGCGAGAAAGCAGTGAAAGTGGTAGTGAAGTAAAATTCATTACAACATATTGATAATAGTGCACCCCGGCGGATTCCCGTCGGGGTGCGTTGTTTCTACTATACCGTAGTAGCGCATCTTCGAAGCGCCTGCCATCACGCACTCCGTCGCCGACACGGCATCATGCAGACGGTAGATTCGCGCCAGCGTCGCCTATATCGTAGACGTGCACCACGGAGTGTGGTGGTAACGCATATCGGAAAGATGTGAGGGGGGGGGAAGTCCGCAAGCGGACACGTTTTCAGTTAACCCCGGACTGCGTCCGGAGCTGGGCGGCTGGAGGGGTATGCACCGCAGCGCGGTGCCGCTGAGTGATGGGCTACATCGCTGCAAGGCGCGTCAGCAGTGGGTTTGGGACAGACGCCGCTGTCGGACAGAGAAATAATTGTCGTAAAATAGTGTTGGTTAGCATAAAAGTTGTTACCTTTACACCGAATTTTCAATATTTGAAGAGCGATAAAGCGCATCTTTGCACGCTGAAATTCACGGGATTGCAGATAGAGGCGCATACCGTAGTGCATGGGAAAAGGATGCGTTGCGAATGAGTATATTTGCATAATTGCTCGCGAGGGCAACAACAAAATAGGACGTTGAATTGTTTTAATCTCTGAGTGTTAAAAAATAGAATATAAACTAAAAACTGAAAATATGAAAAAATCATTTTTATTGAGCGGCGCTTTGCTCTTGAGCATCTCGGCTTTTACGGCTAATGCGCAGCAATTGCCTAATGTGGGCTTCGAAAGTTGGAAGACGACTTGCGGAAAAACCACATGGACATCGACTATGACGGACGGGAGTTTTACTCGCCCTGGAACTGAGCCAACAAGTTGGTGCGGATCAAGCGTAATGCCTTTTAATACTGGTATTACAAAATCTGTTAGATGTGAAAAAAAGGAAGAAAATGGCAACTCTTTTGTGGAGATTTCAAATAACTCAATTTTGGGTAATGTGATTCCAGGATATATGACAGTTGCTCAGCCATGGGTGTTTGTTGGTGGAACAAAATGGTCTAATGCGAGTTCGTATGCTTCCGGAGGAGATGGTGGGTCGCATGAAAGCGTGGCTTTCTCAAACAGACCAGACGCATTGACGCTTAGATATAAGAAAGAGGGAGCGGAAATTTCACATATTATAGCATACTTATGGGAAGGAACGTTTAAATCGTATGTTCCATCTTCTTGTGACAAAAAAGGTAATCAGACGTTTGGAACGCAATTGGAGGATGTGGACAGGGTGGTTATGGGACGCCAAGATGATGACAAAGTGTTGCAAAAGGGTACATTGATTGCAAGTCTTGATGAGGAGATTACATCGGTTGTGTCTACATGGAGCACGGTTGTGTTACCATTGAATTATAAGACAACGACTGTTGTCCCAGCAAAGATGAACGTGGTACTTGCGGCTTCTGATTATTGGACACGAAGCAATTTGAAAGGGGATACGAAGTTGTATGTCGATGATGTGGATTTTGTTTACTACTCAACATTGACATCGTTGAAGGCAGGAAGTAAGACAATTGCATTGAAGGATGGCGTTTATAATTATACTGTTGCAGGCAAGATGCCGACAAAGGAGGAAGTCGTTGCAACTTGCAAGAGCCAGTTTGCCGATGCGGCAGTGGCTGTAGATGAAGCCAACCATAAAGTAACCGTTACTGTAACCAACCAGGGCGGTAAGGATGTTGACGGCGCAACACAGCACGTCTACACATTGCAGTACACCGCTCCGGTGGTTAAGCAGTATGCTGGTATCTTGAATGTTGAAATGGAAGGTGAAGATGTAATCGCCAATGCCACACAAAAAGTGACAATCAGCTATTATAATGATAACACTTGCGACTTCTTGTTGCCTCATTTTATGTTTGCGGGAGATGATATCGGCAATATCGAAATACCGAATGTGAAGGTGTCTGAGGACGCTGCCGGCACAAAGACATTTACCGACGGTGAGGTTGAGGCAATGGAACTTGCTGGCGGTGGCATCGTGGCTCACGTGGTGCTCAACGGTGGTACAATTACATCTGCCGGCGTTATCAATATGCCGATTACCGTTGGATGGATGCCAGAGTATCCAAATAACAAAACAGAACAGCCTATCAAGGTATTTTTCTCAAGCGACAAAAAAGTAGAAGTGACAGAGGCAGGCTACTACTATGTGGTTAAGGGCGACGACTACCAGCATCCATTGGTTGAGCATCAGACAACGATGCTGAAGTCAGTCAAATACGGAGATATGAACGGATTTACTTATACCCTCTCTCTTGATGGCGTGAATGCCGGTGGCATCAACTTTGGCGATATGGCGGTTGCCGGACTCGACAATACGGATGAGCAGTATAGCGGAACAGACTCGGCTGTGGCTCTTGGCAATGGCAAGACAGCATCAGTAACTGTTGACGGAGGTAAGAATGCGACGACTGGCAAGTATGAGGTGAAATTCGCCACTACTGTCGACGGACAACTTTACAACATCGTGTTTACCACCGATGACTCTTCTTCATCAGTCAACGACGTTGAGGCAAGCGGCGCAGCAGTGCGTGGCGCAGAGGGCGCAATCGTTGTAGAAGGCTTTGCAGGCCGCGTGAACGTCTACACAGTCGACGGCCGCTTGGCAGCGTCGGCACAGATTGACGGCGAGGCAACCATCACTGTGGCAGCCGGACTCTACGTGGTTCGTGTAGGCGAAAAAGCAGTAAAAGTGGTTGTGAAGTAACATTATCACAACATATAATAACAACGCACCCCGGCGGCAATACGTCGGGGTGCGTTGCGTTTTGCGGAGCCTGTCGGTTGTTATAGAAGTAAAAAAAATGTATATAACATAAAAAATGGCGATTTAAATGTTGATGCATATCCAAAATATCGTAACTTTGTACCCAGAAGTTACGAAAAGAGTGTAATTTATTGGAGCTGAGCGTAGGTTAATTGCTCATGATAGTAATAGGTTACGATTTAGTTAGTTATCTACTGCATCATCCTTCTGCGCGTTGCGTAACCTTCAAAGAACTCTTCGTATGCAAAAGTAACAATAAAACGGGAGATTTTGAAATGAATCTCCCTAATTTTTTTCTTCTCATACAAGTTTTTCCGTAAAAGCGATTTTATCCGTCGGCACACCATCGTACAAAAGGATTTTGAACGAACGTATGCCGACTGCCGCATAAGCGGAGAAAAGGGCTTTGCATCACGCCTAAACAACAGTTTAGACTGATGATGCAAGGCCCATTTCTTTTGTGCTTATGCCAAAGAGGTGCTTTTACGGGTTTCTGACGATTTTTCTTTTTTGCTGTTCCTTTGAGCCGTAAGCGGAAAGCCGTGTCTGACCGCCCGATCCATGAATGGAACAAGCCGTCACACACGGCAGGCAAACCGGGAAGAATGATTTTATCCGTCAGACCGGACACGCTCGGCCAAACATATAAAATCATACTTCCTTGCCGGTGGTTTGCCCGGTTTCACGCCTCCGGCAGTGTCCCTTTTCCTTTTGGCGTTTTCCCTTTTTCACGGATTTCTCTTTCGAAGTTTTCCTGTCCAATCTGCCTCCACTTCCGTTTACCTCCATTTTCGCATCTTTCAGGGAGCGCATCAGGTTGTCATTTCCGTTCTGGGCGCAAAGGTAATTCCGGGATTGGACGGGAATGCAAGGTCAAGCCTCCTGTTTTCGGAAAAAATCTCCAGCCCTATGGGTAGTATTTTTCCCGAAAAACCTTGCATCCCCTAATCCCTACCTTTTCAAGCACCCGAAACGAAAACGACCGATGCGACAGAAA
>ENA-OWPL01000068-OWPL01000068.1-human-gut-metagenome-genome-assembly--contig:-NODE-68-length-85920-cov-18.078856_pt1 | contig 85920 bp, 103 predicted proteins | sample MGYA00248263_ERZ651844 | MGnify/ENA primary metagenome ERZ651844 (study PRJEB26924, sample SAMEA4378256) | human gut metagenome | biome: human gut; feature: human-associated habitat; material: faeces...
CTACACTAAGGAAGAGTACGACAACTTCTCTGAGGAGGAAAAGCGTCGCTGTGTCTGTCGTGCGAGCTTCTATGCGGCTGCGTACGGCGGTCTCGTCTACTCGTATGCTTCGTCGAATTCGAATACGGTTGGCGGTGTGCGTCTTGCCTTCTCAAACAGAGACTTGGCAGAGTATGCAGGTGTGCAGTTCATTGACATTTGGGCTGATTTTGTCTTTAAATCTAACGATAATAACAAACAATAATTCAACAGCAATGAACAGGGTGATTAAATTCAAAGGCAAGAGTGTTGATAGCAGTGAGTGGATTAAAGGCTATTACTATAAGGAGTGTGATAATACCTACATCATTGAGGACAGACAGAAAGTTTCTATGCTTAATCGTAATGAAGCAGTATTGATTGACCCCGATACCGTCTGCCAGTTCACCGGCTTTCTCGACAAGAACGGCAAGGAGATATATGAGGGTGAGGTGTTGCGCTCGGAGAATTATCCGTATAGCTGTATCGAAGACAACGAGCGCGACAACTACTATGCCGTAGTGTATTACTGCGAGGAGGGAGCTTTCTTTGGTATAGTGACGGCAGTGAATCCCGACTCTAAAGTATGCGGTATTTCTGACGGCATTGGTGATGATGTCCAGAAAGAGAAAATGAAGAACTTTGAGGTTGTTGGCAATATCCACGAAGAGAAGTGGCAACAATACGGCAAATACTTTAAGACTGAAGAAGGAAAGGAGGCCGACAATGATTAATGTAGAAGACCTTAGAATAGGCGACATTGTGCAGACAAACAAAGACTGCATGTTTCCGAAAGACACCTTGTGCATCGTTACCGAAATCCATCCCGACCGACAGCGTAATGACAAGAAGGGAGTCGTCAGTCTGAAGGCTGTCAACGACGAAGACGACGGTCCCTGGGGGACATGGTGCTGCAACATCGATGGCGTGCCCATCACGCCCGAAATACTTAAAAAGAACGGTTTTAAAGAAAAGATCGTTGGCAAGTACTTTACAAGACCAATTAAAGCAAGAACAGGTAGCTCCCTTGCCAGATATTTGGCTGTAGAACGAAAAAAATACGCTTGGGCAATATTCATAAAGTATTACAACGTGAAAGGCTATGCACTCTTATGTCATATAAAGTACGTTCACGAACTACAGCTCGTCCTTAAAATAGCGGAATTTAGTCTGGAAATTAAAGTATAGTCCTATGAAAGCAAAAAACAAGGTATTGTTTGACAGATACAACCTTTACTTTAGAGGTGTTTGGAAGAAACCCCACAACTATCCCTCGCTGTTAGATATGGTAGAGCGTCGTATAGGATGGAGGGTTGACGTACTTCGTTGTTGTAATAACTGGGAAGATATTGTTTCTACTGACCGTAAAGTGCTTTCCAACTTTTGTAATCCGAAGGTGTTCCACTTTCCGAAAAAGTGTTGTGTGCCTCCTGAAGTTTTTGACCCTGGATGGTCGCTACCTAATAAATATCGTGTTGTTAGGAAGAAAAACAATCGGTATAAGATCGTCTTGAACAAATACAAACCTTTTCCCACCGGAGGTAGAACCTTGGTGGTAGATTATAAGAGAGGTTATATCCGTGAGGTTGGCGATAAGGTGTGGTATCATCCCGATTGGATGGATCTCGGTTGTGATACCTGCGCCGATTTAGGAACTTGCCTTAATGGTCGCCACGACAAGAGTTTTTGTGCGTTTGCGGCAAAGTGTGGAATCGGTCACGGTAACACATGGCAGGAAGTAAGATGATCAAATGCCAACACCCATGAGTTTTAACAGTACCGACCGCGCAAGCGAATAGCCAATGCCGTGACTGCATCGCCACCAGGCGGCTTTGCCGACCCTCGTGACGGACTGGGCAACACCACGCCACATATAGTATATAAATTTGAATAAGACATGAAGCTCAGAATTATTCCAATGGAGGTCTACGACGGTTGCATACCCGTGACCGTCTGGATGGTTCAGAAAAGAGTCGGAGGCTGCATCTTCGGCAAATGGGTCAACATCAAAGGATTTACCGACAAGCGAAGGGCTGCGGCATTAATGAGCATGTTGTATAATTAAACAGAACCCCATAAAACATAGAGACTATGGAAAAAGAAACAAACAACCGCATGGAGGCATTGGCCTACATCATCGCCGACTTGAAGGCAGAGAACATGATGATGACAGAACGCGTGCATCAGCTCGTGGACGACCACAACAATGTGGCGCGTCTGTTGCGCGGAAAAGAGAAACACGAGCCTAATACAGAAGGCTACACTTTTAGTGAACTGACAGAAGCCTTGGAAAAATGCGAGGCATTAGAAAAGGAAAAAAAGGAGCTGAAGCAGCAATGCGCCCATCTCCAGATGGAGCGCAACGAAGCAAAGAGCCGTGCTGATGACTGCGAGCACCAAAGGAAAGAACTTTTTAAGCAAATAGCACGTTTTGACAAGTTGGAGTTTAAGGAGATAGGAACATCTTGCACCAGCAAACCTCTTGCGCCGGAAGACAATCTGGTGAAGGTTGGTTCTACTGAATGTTGCACCTGCCGACACTTCCTCAAGATGGATAAGTATTTTTGTGTGCTGTGTACGTGCCACTACGACGGCATGAAAGCCATGGAAGATATAGAACGCAAGAACGCCGATGATTGACACCGCACGATGTGAGCATGTCCGCACCGCCAAAATATTTCTCCCTACATTTGTAGTCGGGGAAAGCAATGTGTTAGCACATTTAATGAAAAGTGTTAGCACATTGCAAAAAGCCTCTTTGTGGAATTGGGTAAAAACATAGAGGATAGTATTGGCGAGGACGTTGACGTGAACCGCGAGTTTACCGCTGCCGACCTCACCACCAAGGACCTCACCGCAGGCGTAGCCATCGACTTCTCAAAGAAGTTCAACGCTGCCTTCGCACAGCACGGCTCGTTCAAGCGTGTGTGCGCTGCTGCAACGGATGCTCCGTCGGCACCAGGCACAGGTGGCAATAATTCGGGTGGCGGTCAGAAGCCACCTTCGGAGATTGAGCCGTAACATCGGCGAGTGTATCGCCATTTCAGTTCTTTCTAGTTTTGCAAGACTTGGAAAGAACTGGAATACCTACTGACAGTCGTCTGACTAAACAAAATTGCGTAACATTTCAACTATGATACAACATCAGCATTGGGAAGACTCCACTCGCATACTCATTACCGACGAGCAGCATCATGGCAGCATACAGGCGTTTATCCCAAACCGCACCGAAGACAAGCCTTTGGATGGCGAGGCAGACGCTCTCATCTATTCGCTGTGGGTGGGAGAAGCGTACCGTGGTCGCGAGGTGGCAAAGCACTTGATGGAGGCAGCCGAAAGTGAACTGAAGCGCTGCGGCATATCGACCGTCGCAATATCGTGGGACGGACGCGACTCTCCCCAGTGGGTGTTACATTGGTATGAAAGATTAGGCTACGAGGGAAAAGCGTTCGACTATCGCTGCTGTACGCTTCTCAAACGGCTGTAGCTTTATCTTATATCGGATTATCGGATTGAACGGATGCTCCCTATTCTCTTCATTCGATTCATTGGATGACATGAAACATCAAATGACACGAATTTCACGAACAAACAGGAATCCGTAAAAATCCGCGAAATCCGATGTAAAACACTAACTCATCCCGAAGGCCAAGGGATCGTACTCAGTGTGTCGCATGTAACCACTCCGTAAAACGTAATTAACGGGCTCTGATGCAGACGAGCGAGACGAAGGAAAACGCTATAACCACTGCATATCTTATTTTAATTAACGGATTTATAGACAAAGAAACAATTATGAGAAAATTATTTTCAATTCTTTTTGCGCTTGTCGCAGTAGTGATGTTATCCTCGTGTCGTTTTGTGTCGCCCGATGCCGACGAGGAAACCGTGTTGGTAAAGAAACCATGGATATTCGGACATGGTGGGGTTGACGACACTCCAGTTCAGAGTGGTCTGACATGGTGTGCACTGAGTACTCGTGCCGAGACATTCAAGATTGTTCCGGTACGCCACGAGGTGCTTCTTGACGACATCTTCTCCGACGACAACACTCCGCTCGACTTCCATTCTGTCATAGTCACGCAGGTGGAGCAGGGTCGTTCTCCTATACTGTTGCAGAACTATGGACGTGATTGGTTTAATACTAATCTATACAACTATTTCTGCAATCTTGTCAGAGACCATATCTCACAGTATAGTCCATTCGATTTGATGTCTAACCGTCAGGTATTGAGCACTATCGACAAGAAGATTTTGAAGCAGATGCAGGATTACGTTGCAGTCCTCTCCAAGCACAAGCCGATGCCCGTTATCATCAAGGATGTTATTATCGGTAAGGCAACACCCAACAAGGAACAGCTTGCCGAAATGAACCGCACGGCTAAAATGGTACAGGCCAAGCAGACGCAGGAACGTGAATACGAGGTTCAGGTGGCTCGCGAGAAGGCTGAGCGTCAAAAGGCTGTGGCAGATAAGGCGTATATGAGCGAGATGAATCTTAACCCACAGCAGTTTATTCAGCTTAAATGGGTGGAGACGGTGGCTCAGAAGCAGGGCGCAAACATAGATGTGCTCGTAGGTCCAGCTGAGCACATGTGGACATCAAACGATAAACAATTAAAACAACAACGATTATGGTATCAATTATTTCAGCGTTAATAATCCTCTTGGTTATCTTCGTGCTTTCCTTAATCTCCTCTTGGCTCGACAAGTTCGGACGGAAGCACAAGGAGAAGTTAATAGAGAAAGCTATCGACAAGGTTTCCTCGCTTCTTAACTCCAAGATTGCATTGGTGATGGATCAGTACAAGACTGGTCCGTGGTATCTTATGGTATATACCAAACAAGCCAACCACCCGATATTGATTTCCAACAACAATATCCGCAGTGTACACCCAGACGCTCTGCATCGCAAGATTATCATCAAGCAGTTCAATGGCGAGGATATGGTTATTGAGAACGTGGAGAACTATGAGTTGTGCTCGGCAAACGAAATGTGCGACTACGACATGTAGGCGGACACGACTAACGTCATACTTTGACTGGATGTTTCATTCTTAATTTTAACTTAGGCATGGTCCTGTTGTCCGTGAGGAAAGCAGGGCTTTTTGTTTATTCCCTCCTCTAACCATGTCCGCTCCTTCTCCCCGTCTTTCCTTATATTTGCGCTATAACATTTAACAACACACACATTCATCACAATGACAACAGTTAGCAATATCAGCGAGCTCCAACAGCGTAGTGAGGAGCTCCAGTCGCAAGGCTACGAGGCCGTTCTGCCTGGCGCGTTCTGTGCGCCTAAGCAGGGAGGCAACGTGTTTTCGTGGGGCGAGTACGTTCACCAGAAACTCACGGCTTCGGCCACCATGACCGGAGCGGAAGGCAATGCGGCAAGACGGGAGATCTCCGCCGTGTTCGGTTCGTCGGGCGGCGAGAACAAAGCCAAGCCCGAAGGTGTGGGTACGCCTGGACTGGGATTTATGGAGTGGGGCGTGGGCAACCGACTGCCCAACCTCGTGTATCTGCTTTCCAAAATGTCGCCCTTTCCGGCAGCGGGAGTGGATTTCGTGAAGAAGATTCTCGTTGGTCGCGGACCATGCGCCAAGTATCACTATACGCAGTACGTTGGTGGCAACATCACCGAGAAGTTTATCTCCTTCCCCTCGGCTGGCACCCTGCTCCGCGGACAGATAGCCGACCTCAAGGCTAAGGAAGACCAACTCTCACAATCGGATAACCAACTCTCACAATCGGATAACCAATTCTTAAAATCGGATAACCAATTCTTAAAATCGGAGACCAATTCTGAGAGTGAAGACAGCGAAGAGATGAAGTCGCTCAAGGCAGCACTGGCAGAATGGGAACGCACCAATGAGGAGCTGCAAGAGTTTATCGAGAACAACGACCTCATGCGCACCTATCTTGAGATGGCAGGCGATATGTCGCTCATGTCGCAATGCTTCTGCGAGCTACAGCTCAACCAACGTCAGTTGGACGAGAACGGCCGACCCGTGCCCACATCACAGTGGAACCCGAAGATTGTCGGTATAAAACCTCGCTCGGTGTTCACCACCCGACTGGAGCGCATGGATAGTCAGTATCGCATCAACTATGCCTACCTCTCTAACCAGTGGCTCGACTCCACTCAGACGCTCACCGAAGCCGACCGTCGCATTGCTGCCGTGCCTTATCTCGCAGCCGACACAGCCGTCTCAGACCTCAAACGCCATGTGCGTGAGGCACGTCAGCAGCGTGTGAGCCGCAAGAACCGCCCCACACGCTTCATCATGTCTCCACGCGACTTCGGTGGTCCCTACTATGCCGATGCCCTTTGGCACAGCATCTTTGCCGGAAGCATCTTTGAGTATGCCTTCACCATTGTTGACGATCGTCTCACTCGTAAGCGCAACAGCAATATTATCGGTCGCGTGATTTACATCCATCAGGAATACCTCAAGCAGCTCTACACCCAACAGGGCGAGAACAAGAGCAAGACGATGGCACAGATACAGCAGGAGGTGTTCACAGACATCAATCGCTGGCTGTCTAATCCCGACAACGCAGGTCAGGCTCTTATCTCTGCCGTGTTCACTGGCTTGGACGGCAAGGAGCACAAGGCTTGGGAGATTGTGGAGATTGAGAGCAAAGCCAACTCGCAAGCGCAAGCCGAGAAAACCGAGCTTCAGGAAATATCATCCATCATCTTCTTTGCCATGGGTTTGGACTCGAAGCTCATCGGCAACACCCCAGGCGACGCTACATCATCGGGTGGCACCGACCTCCGCGAGCGTTTCCTCGTAAAGCAAATCCAGTTTGCCCCATTGCAGCAGCTCATGCTCCGTCCGTTGGAGGTGATAAGCAAATTCAATGGTTGGGACCCGCACCTGGTGTGGCAGATTGACCGCGAAGTGCTCACCACACTGGATAACTCGAAAACTGGGGTGACGATGCAGGAATAGTAACGAACAAATGATATAGAGAATGATAGAACTGAATAAGATATATAATGAAGACTGCCTGGAAGGAATGAAAAGGATTCCGGACGGGAGCGTGGATTGCATCGTGTGCGATTTGCCGTATGGTACGACTGCTTGTGCTTGGGATAGCGTGCTTCCGTTTGATGAGTTGTGGAAGCAATATCATCGTGTTCTCAAAATGGGGGGGGTAGTTCTTTTGTTTGGTAGTGAACCATTCAGTACTTCCATCCGCACAAGCAATATGAAAGAATGGCGATATGATTGGATATGGAAAAAGAATACTTCAGCAGGATTCGTTCATGCTAAAAACAGACCTCTGAAGAATTACGAGATAATATCTGCATTTTGCCGTTTCGGAATGGGCCATAAGAGTACAATGGGAGAGAAGCGTATGCCATACAATCCACAAGATTTGCGGCCATGCCACAAGGTTAGTCATAGTGCACTAAACAAATTCGGTGGGGTTGTAGGCAAAAGACCTTCTCTGAAAGAGACAGTCGTAACGGAATGGGAGAACTATCCTACATCTATTCTTGAGTTCAACGTGGAGCCTGACTCTTTCCACCCCACTCAAAAGCCCGTCGCTCTTATCCAGTATCTCATTCGCACCTATTCCAACGAGGGCGACACCATATTAGACAACTGTATGGGCAGCGGCACCACCGCCATTGCAGCCATCCGCGAGAAGCGCAACTTCATCGGCTTTGAGCTCAACAAGGAGTATTACGACAAGGCTTGCAAGCGCATCAAGCTGGAGCAAGCGCAACTCACGCTGTTTTAATGAACGCTCTGATGCTAAATATAATAAAAAGATTTATAGAACAATTAGCAATATGGAAAATGTAGAAAAAATAAAGGAAGCAACGATGCAAGGCCTACTGAAGATGTACGGTCTTTTGATGGACGAATGCGCGGCTCAAGAAAAGCGAATATTTGACTTGGAAGATAAAGTTGCTGCACTCTCGTCTCAATTGAAGAAAAAGAAGAGATATTTGAAGTTAGAATGTCCGCGTCTCGAACCGGCCATAAGCACTTTCAAGGAGTTTGATTTTCCTCATGGTAGAATACTAAAGCTCAAGAACGTCTCCCCCGACTCTCGCGCCGACTACGCTATTGTGGCAGTAAAGCGTTTCTATTCAACCGACAATAAACTTGAATGTTACGCATTTTACGTTCACGAAAAGTTTGGTCTGAACAAATTGTATATTGCTGATAAGCAAGCGAAAAACATTTATAGCAAACCTTCCAGAGGTTTTGAAAACTACATTTTCTCCCATGTAGGATTAGACCTGAATCAAGGTTGGAAAATTGCAAGTGGTTTAATGGCTTTTGATGAAGTTGAGAAACTTTTTCAGTTGGCAGAGTCTATCGGCTACTGGACACCCTACACGATTACATCCAGTAAACCTTCTCGTGGATGCTCTCGCGTACCTGTACACGGAGCCCATGTTAATAGTTCATTTGAAAGGATAAAAAGAAAATCATAGATACTGTAGGCATAAGAAATGAGTTGCAAATCGGTCTACCGATAACTCAAAATTCAAAATTCAAAATTCGTAGTTATGATTATTTCAACCATCAAGGAGCTACGGCTCCACATCCCCAGCAACGCCATCGACGAGATAAATTCTCTTCAAGGCATACTCGACAACAGCGAGAAAGATTTTCTGCGCGACAAGTTGGGCGACTCGCTTTACAACCGATTGTGCGAGTATTATCAGACCGTTTCGCCCGACGACTTCTATATGGCAGTCAGCAACGGCGAGCACACTCAGCAGCCCTGGATGCAGCTCCTGCTTATGGCACAGCGCATGGTAACATACGATGCCATGTCGCGCTTCGCCTACACACAGGCTCTCTCTATCAATGGCACTGGCATCAACGTGGCTTCAAGTGACGACTACGGCACGGCATCCAAAGACCTGCTTGACAAGGGTGTGCAGGGCTATAAGCGCGAGGCAATGGTTTCGCTCAATCAGATGCTCGTAATGCTCGAAGGTTGGGCACGCAAAATGGCTACACCCGCAGCCATTGCCGAAGCTGACTCCACCGACCAACCGACCAGCGAGCCAAAGGACGAGCAGCATAAGGCCATTGAGGAGATAAGTCTATTGTGGCAGGAGAGCCAGTACTACTACGCCCACCACGACCTCCTCATTGCCACATGTGCCGACCTTCAGCAATACCTCGACATCTACGAGAATCGTGAGAAGTTCATCCGTCTTCTGCCCGACCTTCACTTCATTCAAGACGAATACATCAGTGAGGCTATTGGCGAAGACACGGTGCAACGTCTGCTCCACACCGACAATCCCAACGACAAACCCTTTCTTCGCAAGGTACGTCGCCTGATGGTGGCCCACCTCGAAGAGCGCACAACAATTCTCACTATTGACAAGGCACGCCGAGCCGCTGCTCACAACGAAGCCATTGCCTTACGCTCCTCGGTGCTCCGGCTCATGGAAATGCGCAAGGCAGCGGACGCTGCCAACACTACCCCCGACAATCCCTCAACCAACACCACCGACTCAACAAGCAAAGGCTACGAGAACAACCAGCCAGACAGCAAGATATTCGTGTCGCCACTGCTGTATTAGTATTTCCAAGGCTTATAAAGGCCCAGTAAGGCTCAGTAAGGCCCATTATAAAAAGCAACATTATGGAAGAAATAATTCGCATTCTAACCCCTGCCCTTACCGCCCGTATGCTCACCTCCGATCAGCGTGAAGCCTTCGAGCGTGGTCTTACTCTTCTTGAGCAGAACCCACGGGCAATGTCGTTCGTAAAGGAGAGCCGACGTTTCCGCGACTATCATCGTCGTGTGCGCCAGCTCCTCACCTATCTGCAAACCATGCAGACCTCTTGCACAGAGATAAAGCGTCACGTCGGTCGCCCCACCAAGGAGGAACAGGCTCTCTATGCCGAGCAGCAGAAGGAGAAGGCTCTTGAGGAAGCGCGTCGCTCGCTCTTCCCCGACCTGCAGCCCGACCTCACCTTGCAGCCTCTCACCTACGGCGGCATCGTGGCCAACCCCAACGGCGAGACCATAGCGTCCACCATGCCCAACCTCATGCAGCTCCGACCCTTCCTCTCCGTCCGACTGCAAGAGCAAGTCAACACCGTGCGCTCCTTGCGCAACGAGATGGCAGCAAAGTCTGAGCAAGCCAAGACTATGGTCGAAGCCAATGAGAAGGCAGGCAGACCTATCTACACCGAAGAAGAGATTGCCCATCTCGCCACCCGTGCCGTAAAGATAGAAAGCGACATCCTCCCTCGTATCTACATCAACGTAGACCGCGAGATTGGCGAGGCGTACCTTCGCCTATCCCCACGCACCGGCGACCCCGAATACATCGCCCGAATAGAGAAGGCGTGCAACGTCCCACCGCAGAATTTACGCGCCCAGTTCCGTCCTTTTTATGAAAAAGCACTTGCCCGTGACCCTCTCTTCGCCCAGTCGGTAGCCGACAAGATAGCCAACGACCGCCCCGAGGTGAAAGCCGCTCGCGACGCAGCAGCCAAGCACAAAGCCGAAGCCGACGCTCTCATCAAGTACATTTTGCGAAAGGACAAGCCATCGACCAAAGCCCGTGCAAAAGGCCTTGCCGACCGCATCGCCCAACTCCGCAAAGACTACGCCGACATTGTGACTGAAGACGAACTGAAAGGCTACGAGGCTATTCTTGAGAAAGTAAAAGAAGAAATGAAATGACACCATTCGAGATATTAAAGACTATTTGCACCCATGCCTGCCACGACCGCCACGCTTGCGCCGAGGGCTATTGTGCCATGCTTGCCACCGAAAATATCAGTCAGCTTATGGCTGTGTGGCGATCCAACTGGGAAGACATAGTAGAGAGCAAGTATGCCGACATCATTAACGACCGTCTGCCTGCCCTCTACCCCACCCTAAGAGCAGAAATGAATGCAGCTGGCATCTACGTCAACGAATGTCCGAAGACAGCACCAGAGTTTGTGTTTGTCCTCGTTACTGACTATGACACTATCGTTGACATCAACGACTATGCCCGCTGCTACATCTTGGGCAAAGCCTACGTCCGTGCATGGAATCACAGTCAGTTGTATAGCGACCGTTGCGACCAAGCCCTAATCGAAATCCACGACCATGCCTATGGCCATGTGAGCAAAGGTTGGGTTGCAGCCTACACAGCTGCCCGACTATGGACCACCGCCGATGCCGTGCTCAATGGCAGCGTGACGTGCGAGGCACACGGAGGCACAGTTAGAGCTCGCTCCTACCGCAAGCTCGAAGCCTACGGTGACACAAAGGTATATGCCGCATCAGAACGAAACATTACACTCTACGGCAACGCCAAAATAATAGTATAACACTTAAAGCCCAGCAAGGCTTAGAAAGGCTTAATAGTTTCCCAAGGCTTAGAAAGGCCAGTAAGGCCCAGTAAGGCTTATTAAAAAAATCAACATGAACAGCAAACTAACCATTCTTGCCGACGGCAAGCCCCTCGCCCTGAAGGAAGACGCATCCATCAGCATCGAGTTGAGCAATCCCTTGTTCAACGACGTTGAGATGTTCTCCTATCCCGTAGAGCTGCCCTTGGAAGGCAACCGTCACTTTTTGAAGAACGTGGATGATGTCAGTTCCGACATTCGCCCCGTCAGCTACGAGCACACACCTATGCAGATCGTCGCCGACGGCGTACCCTTCGCCTCCGGCACAGCCATCATCCAGGAAGATGAACGCTTAGAAGACTCCCTCTCGCTCAACATCGACGCATCCACACAGTCATTCTCCGACCTCATTAGCGACCTCAAGTGCAACGAGGTGCCTATACCTTCTAAATATAAGGACCAGCTCTTGATAGGCGAGAAGATTGATGAAGTGAATGTTAGCGTGTCGTATAACACTGAGGTGGTTATTAAATACAAAGGTAAGAAAGGTAACAAGAAGTATGGTTCGGTGGGCAAATCTGACACTCACGCTACCTTCTCTCCCCAGGCCCTCGGTTTCTCTTATCCTGCTCAGTGCAAGGAGGCAGGCGACAAGCACGCGGCTGTATTGAAGAAGATATACATCTATCCGAACAGTAACGAAGTGAATGTGCCCGACGTTCTTACGTCATACATCAACGTGAGCGACCCCTACCCCATCAAGCCGTTCTGCAATGCCCGTGTATGCTACAAGCATTACGATCTTGCCGAAGACGGCTCAACGTCAGACAAGGTTGTAGAGTCTATCGACACCCGTAAAGGAGAGGATGATAAAAATACGAGCGAAAAGGAAATGTACGAAGACCGTGGTCCTATCTGGGTATTGGATGCCGACCGTCCGCAGTCGGGCATCTGCTTCTACGTGTTGTTCTTTCTCGACTGCCTCTTCGAGCACCTTGGCGTGCAGTTTGACAATTCGGCTCTTACAGCCATCGGCGACATGAACCGCCTCTGCTTCTTCACCACAAAATGCTCCTACGACATCGAGCCGTTGTATTATGGCGAGAAGTACAAGGAGGAAGACGAAGCCGTGGAAGCCGGATTGAAAACCACGGACGATATTAAGGTCGGCTTCTTTCAGAAGCAAGCTAACAGCGAAAAGGAGGTAAAAAATCTTTTTGAAGATGTAAATATATGGCTCAGTTCGCGCGGTTGTGGCGGTCAGCTCAAACTCGAAAATCCCAAAGACAAGAGCGTGCAGGAGGTCAGATACCGTGAGGTTACGTATAAGGTGGTAGAGAAGAAGTACGAAGGTGGCTTCTACAACCAAGGTGTTTTCAAGGCCACCGAAGTGGTAGCTGTGGAAGGCGACTGGGTAACTGAACGTGTAGGCGAGAACAAAATTGCAAGCATCACTTGCAAGAGTACCATCGATTCGGCGCAGATGAGTGCAAGTATCTTCCGTATGTATGCCAACGGCAAAAACTTCCCTGCCGAGTCGGTGTCAGATGTTATCGACTCGCTTGAACAGCAGTTCGGCATAAAGTTTCATTATGACTACGAACAGAAAAAGGTTACGGCTTATCTCATTCGTGACGTGTTCCGCAAGCAGAATCCCGACCCTCGCCCCCTCCATGCCGAAGTGCTCTCTATGGTACCCATGACGGAGAAGATAACCGGTGTGCGTGCCGGATATGCAGCCGAAAGCGAAGCCAAAGAGCAAAAGGACAACGTGAAGAACAAAGTGAAGGACTACAACACCGATTACGACTACATCGAATACCCCAAGAACCGCACCGTGACAAGTCTTACATATAAGGATATTATTCATCGTGTGCAAAATGGCGAAATGAGCGTGTTCATAGACCTTCAGACGGGCAATAAGTATCGTGTGAAGATTGACAAGGATTTTACCAATGCTGGCGATATGAATCCGCGACTGTTTGAGGTGGGAGCCATGAAGGGAGTGGAAACAGGCGATTGTTCTACGCTCAACGAAGACTACATCATAGAGTTCAAGTCATCGTTTGTTCCTGTCGGAATGGTGGATGCCAACTACCGTAAAGCTCTATCATCAACATCGGGCAGCACGTGCGTTAGCGATGACCCAAAGCAGCCAACCGAAGTAGGTAAGGAATATAAAGGTAAAGAGGTTGGAGGATTGAACGAGTCTTACGCCAAGACCCAGATGGCAGCTCTCATCGACGAGGATATGGAGCATGAGTTTGTGAAGCAATACATCAAGAACCCCATGTCGTCAATGGTTGCCGACTTCTACGTTACCGAAGAACTCTCGCTGCGTGAGAGCTATGATCCGTCGTCTACCGATGACGGCAACTCGCCCCTTCAGTCATACGACTGGGGCTTGTCTGTGGCTATCATGCGAGGTGGCGGCATCGATGCGACACACGAAGCCTACGGCTATAACTATGACGGATTCGGCAACTCGAAGTGGCGCACAAAGGCTGGCGACTATGCCCTTACTACCGACTCCATCGACCCATACGGCAACGAGTACGACTACAACGGCGTTGAGTCGGGCATCGGCAACGAGGAACGCTTCTCCTTGAAGCCACGTGCTTGGGTGCAGCCCGAATGGGCAGACGCTCCACTCGTAGTAAACACTCCATCGGTAAAGAACCGAGGCTACGTAGACGTGTTCCTCGTCGATTACATCTACTTCCTCCTTCACCGTAAGAAGTATTACGTCAAGTGCCTCGCCTCCGTAGCGCAGATAGCCGACATTCAGAACCACTGGAAAGAGTGGTGGACCATTGACGGCAAGAAATGCCTAATCAACAAGGTAAATGCCGACGTGACGGCGAAGGAAGGAATGGGAGAAGTAGAAATGGAAATCTACAGCATTTAACTAATAAATAATAATTACCAATTAATAATTAAAGCAATGGCAAGTTATTTAAAATTACTATCCGGTTCGGTGTTTAATGGTAATCCTATCTCTTTTATTGTTAAACCTATTAATTTAAATAAAACGCCCTCTTTCCATCGTATGATATTCGAGATAAAATGCGGTATAAGCGAAGGAAACTATGAAACCATAAAGATGTCGGAACCTATAATCAGCGAAAAAGTTAGAAATGTTGTGGTTGATATTTCCTCTGCTCTACGTTCTTTTCGCGATTCGTATATTTACAAGTCCGAACCTGGTGTAATGCCCGTAGTGAAGTTCAACGTGTCGGCATACGACGAGTATATGCTTGATGGTGAAGTATATAAGACATCACCGGTGTCTTACTTGTCCGGAGACGATGTGAAGCAGACCCTATTCGGAGGCTTCTCCGATTACGACCGACTCACGGCCACAAACGACACAATGCCCGTTAGCCGCATGACACGCAAGCCCACGACCATACCGCAGTTGGCATGTGTAGGCGAAACTATCATCTACGTAGATCCCTACTCGCCTGCCATCGACTTCACCACAGCCACATGGGATGCGCCCGAAGCCAAGGCTTTCACGATAACCAACGAAGGACGACAAACCATTGGCGACATTAGCGTTTATGCCATGCCGCAGGCAGAAGCTGTCCGTCGCACGGAGTTCCGCTTCATCAATTCGTTCGGTGTATTGGAGAGCGTCAGTGTACCGAGAGTATATAGCAAGAAGCTCAGTATTACAACCAATAATTACACCTTGACACAGAAAGAATCTCTGCGCTCGATCTCACGCGCAGCAACTCGCAAGCAGAACAATCAGGAGGAATGGAACTTCCAGACTGACCCTCTCGATGAAGCATGGCTCGCATGGTATCTGCATGAGTTCCTGATGACAGAACACGCATGGATAAACATCAACGGCAAGTTTCTGCCTTGCACCATCACAGCCGACGACGAAATCTCTTTTGATGATAAGACAAAAGAAGGTGTACACAGCGTGTCGTTTACGGCGAAACTCGACTTCCGAGGAAGCACAATCATTTGAGTTTTGAAATTCGAGTTTTGAATTAGGAACCGGTCGGCTTGCAGCCGATTTACGACCTCAAGAGTCACCATGCTCCTGCGGTCGTTTGCGTTTAAGTATGTCCGTATTATACTAACGCTTTTTTCTAAATTCGTAACAGAAAATCAACATAATATATGACACAAGCAACAACCAGAGACTATTGGATTTCGCCCTCGGCATTGCACATCGAACTAAATGCCCTTGGCAATCCTGACTATATTCAGGCATCGTGCATAAGCGGTGCCCAAATTCTTGTGTACGTTAAGAATATTATCGGCTTCGATGCTGGACACAATTACCGGCGCTGGTCCTTGCAGGCAGTTCCAACGGTATTCAACACCCACACCGAGAAATACGTTTATGCCGCCATCCCTCGCGACATGACGCTCACGGCTTCGGCATTGATTGTGTTCCCGTCTGAGCAGGTAGACATCTACGGCAAGAACGAAAAAGAAGAGCAGATAGGCGATGAGAAGTACTACTACATCTTTCTGCAAGGTGTCATCACCTCGTCGGGTGATAATGGCACGGTGCAGCGCGATTGGAAGGAAGGCTGCAGAATCGTATATGGCTACTTGTCCTCAGACGAAGCAATCAGTGCCATTCCCTACGAAAGCGAGTGGTATAACTATGCTTCGGTAGACGGAATCGTAACATTCCTCAAGGACATCACGATGAAGGCGGGCTCTAAATTTCGCCAACTTTTCGCAAAGACTCTCACTATTGTGTCCGGAGGACATATCGCTTTTGAAGGACAAGGCGAGGTGAATGGAGTAGCCACAACGGGCACGCAGTTTGAGTCTACCGACAAGATTGTAACTCCGAAGTTTCTTGACGATAATGCGCTGTCAAAAGTAAAACAGGATGTCGCGCAGAAACTTATCCGTTTTTTGGAAGGTATCGCATTCGGCGAACAGAGCGACAATAACCCTCTCGGCATCTCCTCTGACGGAATCGCCACACTCAAAGAGGTTGTGTCAGCTGCGTTCCGTTCGGGTGCGCTCGGCTCTGGTTTTAAGCTTGGTGATTACAACGGAAGTGGTGACAGTTACTTGGAGGTAGACCGCCTGCTTGTGCGCAAGGCGGCGGAGTTCGTAAGGCTCGTAATCCGAGAGTTGCAAAGCGTAGGTGGTGAGATTGTTCTGTCGCCTGCTGCCATGAAGATTAGCAATGTGGTCTATTTCGAGAAAGGTGTGTATCTTCCCGAATATGAAGCTCTTCCTCTGCGCTACAATGTTTACCGCTGCTACTTCTCGCAGAAGAAAGGCGACGAAGAGATTGAGAACCAGTTCGTCGAGGACGACCTTGTGCGCTGTCAGACGTTCAACGTCAAGGAGGGCGTGAATGAGAACGTGAAGAACAGATACTACTGGCGTAAGGTGTACAAGGTAGGCAAAGATTTCATTGATGTGCTTGCTGATTTCTGCGATACTGGCAGCGATATTCCGCAGGCAGGTGACGAGCTTGTACAGATGGGCAATACGACGGACACGGCACGCCAGTCAGTCGTTGTTCTATCGGCATACGGAGCGGATGCGCCATCGTTAAAGATGTACGAAGGCGTAGATAGCTACTCGTTAGAAAACAAGGAGGTCTTTGTCCTATCGCGTTCCGAGATGTTCGCCATAGCCGATAAGTTTAGGTTCGTTACGCGCAAGGCTAATGGCGAGATAGAAAGCACGCAGTCGTTTGCGGAGCTTGTGATGTCCGTGGATGGGCTCAGAACAACGGTCAAAAGAAACAAAGAAGAGCTTGACGACGAGATAAAAAGCACGCAGTCGCAGATAACACAGACCGCAAATGATATAAGAACAGAGGTTAGGAGAGACTACTCTACCAAGAAGGATGTAAACGACCAAATAGCAACTGTTAGCTCTTCTATAACACAGACCGCTACACAGATAGCGATGAAGGTGGGCTACACTCTTGCCGAGCGACGTAACCTGCTCGTCGGCTCGTTGTTCCGCAAGCAAGGCGAGGGTTTCTTTCTTCTGCGCTCTAAGATATATCGCACGTCGGCGCATGAGGGTGCTAATGTGATATTCGCACCAGAAGCTAAAGCAGGCGGTGTGCAATGGGGTGGAGCGGCGAACTCTCACAACATACACGTCACCAAGGGCAAGACGTACACGCTGGCTTTCTGGGTACGCACGAAGTCTGCCAGAGTAGAAATTGTGGGCGAGACGATATGGCATAGCTCGGCAACCGACACGTCGCGACCAAGTGGATATACCGGTCCTAACGGTAGTGCGAATTTAGGCGGCGTAACGATAACGCCAAGCAACGGATGGTATCTCTACCAAAAAACCTTTACCGTGGCAGCGAACGCCCCTTATGAGTGGATTTCCGTGGCGTGTCTAAAAGCTAACGCATCTACTGCGAGTCAGCAGGTGTACATCGCCCACCCTATCCTCATAGAGGGTACGGCGGAGGACTTTGTGTGTTGGAGCGCATCGCCTGACGACTACGACTACATCGGGGGCAACTTGCTTGACAACACGCGCACGTTTAATAAGACAGGCAATCTGATGCGAATGGATGCGTCAGTGGTAACTAACGGGTCGTACAACAACGGATGCTCGGTAATATATGCAAACGCTGCCTCCAAATACATTGAGATGGCGCAGTGGAGCGTTAGCTCTATCATCAAGAAAAATGAGGACTACATATTATCCTTTATGGCAAAAGGTTCCGGCAGCATCGACGCATACATGTGGAGTGGTTCTAATCTAAGCATATTCGCCGAGGACAGCGAGCGCGATACAACAACGAGCAACGCCGACGGAGGTCGTCGCTTCTCTCTCACAAGCGAGTGGAAGCGTTATTGGGTACACTGGCGTTCTGAGGGCACTGGCATACCTAATTATGTATTAATCCGTTGTTCGCAAGGCGGAAAGGCGTGGGTGACAATGCCGAAGTTGGAGGTGGGTGCAACGCCTACCGATTGGATAGAGGGCAAGAGTGGTTTTATCGAAGACAGTGGCATTGCAGCCAAACTACTGCGCACAGGCTTAGACGTCGAAAATGGCAAGATAACGGCAACGGCGGATAAGTTCGAGGTACGCAACAACAGCGGTGAGACAACGGCAAGCGTTAATGAGAAAGGTTTGTTAGAGGTTGGCGCAGGAGTTTTTTCGGGACTAATCCGTAAGAAGATGACGGAGATAACGCCTGAGAACTTAAAGGACTATGTCACCGACCAAGCAGCACTGGCTCTCGGAAATATCCAGATTGACTTCGAGAAGACCGGCTGCTTTGTGAAGTTTACGGGTAACATAAAGGCGATGACTAAGTCTGATGTTGTTATTGTTCCACCTTTCTACATGCCCAACCATACAAACTGGGGCAAACTGAGCACAAAGACGGTTTACGAGGCTATGGCGTATGTCGGACAGACCATTATTGTTGTCAATGATAGTGATACAGAAATGACTACAATCGGATATACGAGTATGGATTTCGACCATGCCAGCAAATATTTTGGCAGAGGGCAAGGCGCGATGATGACCTGCGTTGTCAATAAAGGTCAGAATAGTTGCACTGTGGTATGGAACGGCAGACAGTTACCGTTTTCAAGCCCTGCACTTGAAAGCGAGTCCGACCCGACAAGTACTGCTGAAGACCCGACAGCAACAGAAGAAGAACAACCAAAAGAATAAGATATGAAGAAAATAGTTAGAGGCAATGATTTTACGTTGCGCATACCCGTAAAAAAGATAGTCAATGGTGAACAGGTAGCTTTTCCGCGCCTGCCTGCACGGACATCGTTGTGAATATCGTGAACCAGTATCGGCGCGTGGCTCTGAGCTACACTATCGACACGACGGAGGACAATATCATCAATGCGCGTGTAGAGGGCGACGCTGTATCAGTGGGCACATACGCCCTCGAAGTGCGAGGTAAGATTTTCGGCAATGACTGGCGCAGCAAGGAGTACGAGCAGTTTGCCATCGTAGACAACAACGCTTCGGGCGACACAGCGTTCAACGGCGAGCTTATCGAGGGCGAGGACTCCGTGGAGATGAACACGGCACTTGTTATCCTGCCTCCGACGGCAGAACTGACGCAGCTTATAACCGACGCAAACACAGCTATTGAAACGGCGAAGCAGACGGACGCAACGCTCAAGGCTAACGAGAGTGAGCGCACGGAGGCGGAACAGCAGCGAGCGTCAGCAGAAGCCGCTCGCGTGTCAGCAGAAAATAAGCGCAGTGAGAGTGAGGAAGTTCGCCATGCAGCGGAGACAGAGCGCATGAGCAATGAGGACGCTCGAAAGTCAGCAGAGGCGCAGCGTGCCAATGCTGAGAGCGAGCGTATCGAAGCTGAAAAGACACGCACAGCGAACGAATCCGCACGTGTCGCAGCGGAGAAGCAGAGAGCGACTACTTTTGCCGAGCTTACGGCGAACGTAGACACGGCTGTCAGCAAGGCGAACAGCGCAGCAAGTGCAGCAAACACGGCTACTGACAAGGCAAATGCAGAGGAGGGCAAGCGTGCGGAAGCCGAAAATCTGCGCACGGAAGCAGAAGCTACACGCAAGCAGAACGAAAACACGCGGCTGGAGGCTGAAACCGAGCGTGTACGACAAGAAGCAGCGAGAGAAACTGCGGAAGCTACTCGCCAGAACGCAGAGACGGAGCGAGAAAAAGCTGATGCCGAGCGTGAGAAACGTGTGTCCGAAGCAATATCCGGCACGTCTTCTGCCGCCAAAACCGCCACTGACGCAGCAGCAGTGGCAACAGAGACAGCCAAGAAAGCTATGGTTGCGACTACAGAAGCAGAGAGGGTAAACGCCGAGCTAAGGGGCAACGTGCTCGTAGTGACCGATAGAAATGGCGATGTCAGCACTCTTGACTTTGAGCAGTGGGACTTGGAGGAACGAGTGAATATCACCATTACGACATCTGTTGCTGGAGTAAGCGTGAAAGGCGTGGCGGTAAACGTCTTCCTTAACGACGCTTCGGTGTTCACGAAATACACCACGGATGCTGACGGCAAGGTGTCGTTCACAATTCCGAGAGGAACGATGTACAGAATAGCTTTCCAGGAGTTGAAAGGCTGTGACCCACTTCCTTCTCTCACTTACACCGCCGCACTGAGAGTACGCGACATCAACGTGGAGTATAAGCCGATAAGCGACGAGCGAGCCTCTGTGGTAGTAACGATAGACAAAGCGGAGAACGGAAGTGTAAGTCCGTTCGGAGGCGTGGCAGTGACCTGCGCCATTGCAAACGGCGACACAATAACAACGGAAACCGACAGCGAAGGAAAGGTGACGTTCCGCGTACCATACAACAAGAAGTACAAGATTACCGCAGCCCAAAAAGATGGCTATTATGCTTTTCGCGGCATATATGAGAAGAGTAATGTGGCAGATGTGGCAGAACATAATCTTTACTTCCACTACTACCCTACAACGTCGGGCGTGTTCATTCTTGACGCTACAGGCGCACAATATACGGCAGATGAATGGCAGGCGGCTGGCAAGAACGCGGAAGAGGCAGTCCTCATAAAACTCGTGACGCAGAACCTCGCTAATGGCAACAACTGCTTCGGCTTCTCACCCGCAGCCTTGCAAGCCGGCTATCCAAACAAGCAGTGGTGTACACAGAATACGCAGTTCAACAACATTCCATTAAACGGTAACAATGTAAAAGATGCACTGTACTACGATGGCGTAAAACAGTCAAAACTTGTGCGCGAAGAAGCGGAAGAGCGTGGATTGTCTATACCTCTATTCACTTACGCCTATGAGCAGACGGTGGATTTGGCGGATGTTCAGCTACATGGCTTTATTTTGACGATTGGACAGATGACGGAAGCGAATGTGAACAAAATTCTTGTGAACGAGGTGGTAAAGATGCTGCATGGCGGTAATGCAAAATTATTCAGTTCTTTATTCTCTCGATTGAAATGGACATCAACGCAGTACAGTGTCGTAGATGCTTGGGCTTTTAGTTCCAGTTCGGGCGGTCACGTCAAGTCGGACAGCAGCCTGGCTCTGCCGGTCTTCGCTTGTTAATCTCTTTTTCTCTCCGTTTTCCGCGAGCAGCGAAAATTAATAATAAATACAAATAAAGACTATGAAGAAAACTATTGGTTTTGTCCGCACGTTCATCCCTGCGGATTTGTTTAAAAAGGAATATGCGTTGGGAGGTCTAACCATTTATCACATCGACGAGCAGTTGAATGTTGAGATGAACGCATACGAGTGTTGGGAGTGTTCGGTACGGAGTGGCGAATACACGCAGGACGAGGTTATGGCTGCGTTCGAGGAGTTTAAGGCAAAGCTCGCAGCATCGGAGCTTGCAACTGCGAAGGCGCAGAAAATAGCGGAGATAGATGCCTACGACACGTCAGACGCAGTGAATAGCTTCTTGGTGGACGGCACTAAAATGTGGCTCGACAAGGCGACACGCGTCGGTCTTATGAACTCCACTACTATCGCTCAAAGCTCTGGGTTGGAAAAGGTCACACTGTGGTTTGGTGATACGCAACTAATGCTCACCTGCGACAAGGCGATAAGCCTACTCTCTGCCATTGAGATGTACGCTGTCCAGTGCTTTGACACTACGGCAAGACATAAAGCAGCAATAGGTAATCTGACAACCATTGAAGAGGTTGAGAAGTATGACATCACAGCAGGCTACCCCGAGAGATTGGAAATAACAACATACGATTAACAACAAAAATTCAAATATCATGGAAGTAAAAGTAAGACGAATAGCAAAAAAGGAGACGTACACAATAGGTAAGATGTACGTCAACGGCGAGTATGTCTGCGACACTCTTGAAGACAAGGACAGAGGACTAACATCTAACATGTCAGTTGCGCAGATATGCGGAGTGAAGATTAAGGGCGAAACGGCTATACCGACAGGCAGATACCTCGTCGATATGAAGACGGTATCGCCAAGGTTCGGAGGTCGGGCGCAGTACCAGTTCTGCAAGGGTCGACTGCCAAGGTTGTGCAATACGCCCGGCTACCAAGGCGTACTTATTCACTGCGGCAACACGGCGAAGGACACGGAGGGCTGCATCCTTGTCGGCGAGAATAAGGAGAGGGGCAAGGTGCTCAACTCAACGGCGACGTTCCGTAAGGTGTACGCGAAGCTGAAGGCTGCGGACGAGAGAGGAGAACAGATCTGGATAACAATCGAGTAACACGAGAAAAACATGAACATAAGAGTAATACTGATGCTGCTGAACTGCATCATATTGGGAGCGACAACGCTCTTTATTTTCTATAAGGCAGCGCAGCTCGATATGGTAGATGAAGGCTACGACGAGAACAAGCGAAACCGACAAGGTGCTATCGGATGGTTTATTGCGTCTATATTCGTAGGCGTTCTCGCGCTGCCCGTAATGGTGCTGCGTGAGGTTTATCAATGGAAGCGTTATAAGCTACCGGGTATTGAGTGGGATGATATTTGTCGCTACGGATTTACTATTGTTATCGGCTCTATGCTGCACGTACTCCTGCTTGTGGTGGTTACGCCATCTTCTTGTTGACAGCGAAAGTAAAAGGACTAAATCAAAAAAACCGCTTCCATCCTCGCAGACAGAAGCGGCCCAACTTTTGTTATACTTTACAGAAGTATGGCTAAGAGCCATATTCGTGACTGCAAAGGTACAATATTTTTTTGTTTTTACATCGGATTTTGCTGATTTTAGTTCACTAACATAGGACCCGTGTCGCGGCCTGTAAACGATATATTGATATTGCGAGCATAGTCTCCGTTCTTTTCCGTCATTTCGTCAACGTGTAGCTTCACGCGGAACGTCTTTTTCCCATATTCGTCGCCCTTATCAAGAGTCTTTATCTCTGCCCAGGCACCTTTTACGGGCTGGTTGTTGTCCCAAGTGCTTAGTTCGTGCTTCTTGTATTCGGGTTGCCATTGCTCCTTCCATCCCCACACCGAACCGCCGACCTGCTCTATCCCGTAACGACCGTCGTACATGTCGTCAGCAGGGGCATTGTAGACGAGAAAACTGATCGTATAGTAATCGGTCTTGTAATTACCCACCTGCGGGTCGCTTTGAAGTCCGAACGATCCCGTACCGCTATTGTTATGGGAATAAGACAACTGATGCACAGGCTTCACTTTGAGAAGTTTTGAAAAAGCCGACTCCACCGGCACATACTCCGGTTCCTCGTTGTCGTCGCTGCTGCAACTGCTCATACTCACACATGCTGTCGTCATCATCGTCAACAGCAGCATCATTCTAAAGATTTTCTTCATACATTAATATTTTTATACGTTAGTACTTTCGTAGGTTTGTATATTTTTGTTTTCTGTCATTCAATGTTTTATAATACCGTCATCACAAGATTGACAATCCTTACAGCTACATGCGCTCGCTTGTCACCGACGACCTCAAGGTGATGCTCGCCGGCAACGACCTCACGGGTGGCGTAGTGCCGGCGGTGGCTCCACAGGTGGCGGTGGTCAGAAGCCTGGCGGCGAACTGGAGCCGTAACGGTCGCTAAGCGGAAAACTTAACATTCCCCACGATAGGCACGCGAGGCTTGCCGTGGGATTTTTTCTTTGCAATGTCCGTAGGACGAAAAGCAAAAAAAACACTGCTATCCTCGCGGACGGCAGTGCTCAAAACCAAAATAGTAACATAATCATTAAAGATTATGAAACATGTCGTTTTATCACTCTGCCTTAATGCTTGCGCTGATTTTTGCGCCACACGACGGGCAGACTGTCTGTATCTTAAATTCTGATGGTGCTTTTTGTGTCTTTTCGCATTCCTGCCATTGATCTTCGTCTGGGAACAACTCAGTTATCTTCACGCCTAATGCGTCGGCTATCTCATAAAGGTTGCTCAATGAAGGATTGCCGTTGATACGCGAACTCATTGTAGCTTTCGTGATTGTGCGCTGATTGTTGTCCTTGTCGGTGCGGATTATCTTGTTGGCGAGGTCGGTCAATGTAAGACCCTTCTCCTGCATGATTTCAGCTATGCGGAGATTGTTTCTCTTTCGTTCCATAATAATGTTCTTTGATGTTTCTATTCTGTAAAGTATTAAAAGTTTGATGCAAAGTTATATAATTATATGAATATTTACAAACTATTTTGAAGAAAAATGATACAAATACGAATATTTTTAATACTTTTGTTTGGTATTATGATATTATTGAGCGCGTCTACCCTACCCCATTCTTCTCCTCGGCATATCGTGGAATGTTGGTGACGAGGAAGGCAGTGGCGCAGTTTGGGCATACCAGCACTTTGTGTGCGTCTTGTGGGGTCTGGGCGAACAGCGGACCTAAGCGTTCACGCTCGGCATACTCCTTCAGTTTTTCAAAGCTCACCTTGGGCTCTTCGATGATTGTGCCGTCTTGAGCCATGCGATAGAAGAAGTCGCGAGGGTCAACGTCTATTGCCCAGGCTATCTTGTATATGGTGGAGAGCGTAGGATTGCCCGAAGTCATTTGCGACACGGCAGCCTTGGTCACACCCAGACGTTCTGCCACTTGCTGAGTGGTGAATCCCTTTCGGTGAACGGTCTCCATAATGTTCAGTTCCGTAACGGGAGCGTATGGCTGCACCACCTTGCGCCCATCTTTCTTTATCTCGATGTCTATCATATATAGTGTTTTGTGTTGTTTATAACGCAAAGTTAAGATATTTTGCTTTTATGCGCAGGACATTGTGCGTATTTCGTCGTTTTTGTGTAAGTTTGGTCTATTGATTAAGTGTTTTGGTATAGGTTGATGTTGTTTTAACGTACTAAACATGAGCGTTTTAATCTGTTTGTTCCCCAAAATAATCGTTGTAATTTGGGTTTTCTCGAAAGTGGCAGCACGTAGGTTGCTACCCATAAAACCATGTAAATTTTTAAGAATTAGAGCAAAGGTGTTGTTTTGAACGGCTCAACCTCACAAGCGAGCAACCGCCGCACTGAGACCCCTTGGCTTAGTGTCGGTTAGTCAAATCTTATTATATATGCTAACGAGTATAAAGGGGGGGGGTGGTCTGTGGTGGTCTGTGGTGGTCGTGAATGTGCCTTATATATAATAAGGTGTAATAATAAAATAATACAAAAATAAATACCTGTATGAAAAAATCCTTATTTTATTTGGCGGTGTTAGATTTTTTCCATACCTTTGCAGCAGTTAAAGAAAAAAACCAAATAGTAACAAATAAAATACTTTAAGATTATGAACAAAAGAAAATTGTCGTTGTTAATTGCGCTTGCAACAATAGCAACTAACAACAAAGAAGGATTTACAGTAAATGCAGCAACTTTGCAACCAATTACAACAGGGTACGCTGTAGCCATCGCAGCAACACAAAATTCGTTTGGTCTCGAAGGCCTTGCGAACGTTGTAAAATACGTTAGCGAACACCCTGAAATAAATGCTTTTGGCGGTTGGTATAATAGCCAAAATAATATGTATTATTTTGACGCTACAATGATTATTAAGGATTTGAAAACAGCTATAGAGATCGGGCGTGCAAATAAACAGCTTGCAATTTTTGATCTTACGAACGGCTTACCTATCGACTTATAATAAATGAAGAGGACCGGCGCCGCCGGTCCTTACATTCAACAAATTAAATATTATATATTATGATATACAACAAAGAAATTAACGGCGTTAAATTTTCGCTTGTTTGTGAATCTTGGTGCACTCGAAACAGTTGGGGGCACAGAGTAACTTTGTATAAAAATGATACCGCAAAAGTGGGTAAAATAAAAATACGCTATTATAATAGAACTTGGGAGGAATACCAATACCAAAGCGCAATAAAAGGCGTTATATATAATGCCATTCAAGAAATTAAAGCGGTTGCAAAGAAAGCGTTTTTAACTTTGCATAACTACAAACTTTTGACGAAAAAACGCGCCGCCGAATTTACCGAATATCTTGCAAAGGATTTAGAATATAATACATATAAAGAACTTTTTGAAATGTTTTAATTGTTTGACGTGCTGCGAATTTGCAGCACGTTTTTTTGTATCTCGTTGTATGGTGCTGTATGGTGCTGTATGGTGCTGTACCTCGCTGTATGGTGCTGTATCTCGCTGCATCTCGCTGCATCTCGCTGTATCTCGCTGTATGGTGCTGTATCGTGCTGTACCTCGCTGTATCGTGCTGTATCTCGCTGCATCTCGCTGTATCTCGCTGTATCGTGCTGTATCGTGCTGTATCTCGCTGTATCGTGCTGTATGGTGTCCCCTGGTGCCCCACTCCATCACATTACACACATTATATAATATCACAGATATTAGAGTATTTGAGGCGGTGCCCACTCATTATAGATATTATAGAGCATCACTGATATTATGTTTTTTATATTGTTTGCATTATATAATAAGGTGTAATAATAAAATAATATGAAAATAAATATTTGTATGAAAATTTTTTTATTTTATTTGGCAGTGTTAGATTATTTTCGTACCTTTGCAACAGTTAAAGAAATAAACCAAAATAGTAAAGAACAAAATACAAAAGATTATGGCAAGAATCACTAAAAAACAGGAGTTCGACGAGCTTTCCAAGTTCGGTTGCGCTTTCCTTCAGACCAACAATTATGGGGGCTATTGCATCGTTATAGATGATGGCGGGGAACAGGTATTGTGGCGCGACTGCACCAGCAGAAACGAGCATACGGCGCGACGTTGGCAGCGCATCAAATACACTTGCCCGCGTGATCCTGAAACCGAATCGCGTCCGTACCTTACTATATACGGCATCCGCTATTATTTAGACGACTTCATGCGCTGCGCCTAACCATACCAGGGAGGCTCCGGCCTCCCCTATTATAGAAAACATATAACATCACCAACTTTATAAATACTTTACTGATTATGAGTACACCGAATTCTGCATTAACAAATGCTTCACGTTATTTCGTGTTAGGAATGCCTGTATATTACACACAGGAAGAAATAGACGAGCGCAAACTCGACCAGGACCTTTTAGGCGAGTTTGATGAACTGGACACAGAGGCTAATTATGAAGCGGACAAGGAAAATGTGGCCTGTGAGCTGAAGGCGAAGGGATGGCACGATATAGAAGAGTGTGACAATGATCGCAGTTATCCAACATCTCTATTTTCAGAGATTACTAAAACTATTTGGTTTGGCAACACGTATGTAGATGTTACCGTTCAAGCCGGCTGCACGTCCGGCTATTACGAAGCGGCTAATTTTGACTGGTTTGCAAAAGTAAAGGTTAGCGGCATGATAGAAGGATGGCACGAGACCTTCGAGTATGAGCACGACGAGCTGGAAGCCGACGACGTGATCCGCGACAACTGGTACGACAACAAAGGACTCAGCAAGATTCACGCTGCGCACATTCTCCGCAAAATTGAGTCTATTATAGACGACCTGAAAAACGAGGCTGAGCTTGCCTTCTCACAGTATTGCGACGAGGAGTTGTTTTGCGATTTTATCGCCTTCAACGGTGAAGCCGGCTACAGCAAGACGGGCAAACGCCTCTGGCAAGAAGTAGAAGAACTGAATAAGAAAACCGCTTAAACAATATATCATCATGGCACCAACTATTACAATATCACGCACAACGAGTACACGTGCCCTTCTCACGGCTTTATTTGCCGTCGTCGTGTTACTCGTCAGTCGCACGGTAAAAAACGCTCTTGCAGCCCTTAAAACGACCCGCCAGTGGCTCCGGGCTCAGCACAGCTTTTATGGCCAGGATGGCGACCCTATCCAGTGCACCGGCTGGCAGTTCGTCGGCTACAACATCATGGCAGCAGTAGTGGCAATATTGCTCTGCATTAAGTATTAATTAACGCCTTATTATAGGCACATAAAAATATCACCAACTTTTAACATTTACAGATTATGGCACAGATAGCATTATTCAACGTAACCAATGATTCACAGTATTTACCACAGCGTCGCGACATGTTCAACGAGGCGCGATGGAAGGAGGCTAAGCGCCTCCTGGCACAGGCCCTGAAGTTGACAAGCAAGGAGGCAGGCAGATATACGTCGCGCTTCCTCCAGGATAGAATGGTCGGTGGGGACTTTCCGGCACCAGCCGGAGGCTATCACAACGGCATCACGTGTATAGCCAACGGAGGCGAGCACAGCCAGCAGCGAGGCGAGTTCACAGTGTACGATATTATAGGCAGCTCGTATATTTATGAGGCACCGACAGGCGACATGTGTATAGCCAACATTCCGGAAGAAGGAGAAACGGAGTACTACCGTATATCGGTATTGGCTTATTAAACCATCATTCACGGGCTGCACCTGGCAGCAGGGCAGCCCCTATTATAGAACACTTTTAAAATTGAGAATATTATGAACGAGATATTTGTCGAAGCAAAAAATCTTATTTGCAAAGATGGCGAGGTGTGGCTGTGGAAGTCTGATGGTATGAAGTTTGTGAACTTCTTCGCCACAAAGGAGGATGCACAGAAGTATATAGATCTGCATCATCAGTTTTGCCGTGAACGCGGCATGAAGGAAGAAGCCTATAGCATCGGCACGGAGGCAGACTTTATGGCGGCTGCGAAAAAGTATGAAGCCGACAAGAAGGCCAACGAGGTGAAGGAGTACGGAAAGCACGTTGACGCATTGATAGAGCGCAAACAGCTCGAAATAAAGGCCCTGGACGGACTTGTTCAGGTGTGCCGAAAGTTTGATGGCAAGGTACTTAATAAACGCTTCCATGATGCAGTGAAGGAGGCGACGGGCTTTTATAGCTCGTTCGGTGAATACAGCTTCGAGCTGAATTGCTACGACTATTACGACTTTTATCGCCCCAACGTCTCATTGTCCGTTGACTGGAGCCACGGCATCAACCGCTACACCGGCAAGAAGAAGGAGATGAATCCGAATGACTGGCAGTGGAACACTGGCGACCGTCTGGATGCCGAAAAAGCGGTTGCCGTTATAGATTTTTACAAAAACGGTCGACTTGCCAAAATCGAGGAACTGAAGGCTTCAAAGAAGAAGTATGCAGCCTATCTGCGACTTGCACGAAAAGCGGAGGCGATAATGAAGGATATGGAAGGTTACGACTACGAGATTCGCGAGTTCGCAAAGGAGAACGCATTGAGCCAGTATAGCCGTCACTCATACTTCTGGAGGGGCTACTAAATCAACATCATGGGCTGCTCTGGCAGCAGGGCAGCCCCTATTATAGAACATATAAAAATTTGATAAAATCATGGATAAGAAGAAATATATCGACGTATTGACTGAACAGGCAAACAAGCATCACAGACCGCAAGAAATGGCTCTGAGCGACTTCTGCGACTATCTTATAGAGTTTTTCAGTGTTGATTCTTTTAAGACTGGCACAACTGGTCAGCATTTCTTAAACTGCACACAAAAAAATCCCGCTTTTGCCGATCTTGCTCTTCTGTGGCTCAACGACGTAAAAACGGCGATGGAGCATGGCCAGTGGCTTGACGTGTTTGGCATACTGTACGAAGAAATGTATCTAAGCCGTGGCAAGGCATCGAAGACGGGTCAGTTCTTCACGCCTCAGAGCGTGTCGGACTTAATGGCACAGATCAGCGGCCTGGGAGCCGGCGACCACGGCAGGGTGAACGACTGCGCAGCAGGTAGCGGACGTTTGCTCCTGGCACATTATATGGAGAAGAGCAAACTGGACCATTCAGCCGGCAGACGCTTTGAGTATGTGGCACAAGATAGCGATCCTATTGCTTGCAATATGTGCGCCTTGAATTTAATGGTACACGGCATGTATGGTCGTGTGGAGTGTCGCGACACATTGCGTATGAGTAAGCCGACGGTGGTGTATTATATCAACGAAGTAAAATATCCGTTTAACACGCCTTATTATAGCGTGAGAACGGTATTAGCGGAAAATCAAAAATAAGGTATCACGGGACGATTTGCCCCTATTATAGAACATTAAAAATACTAAGGATTATGGCAAAGATATTTGTTAATGAGACTGTAGGTAAATTGCAAAGTTTTGTTGGATTCTACGATTCAATCTGGAGTCCAGATGATGATATATATTATGAGTGTGTAGAAGAAGATCTGGAGGAGGATGTTGATTTTACCTTCGACTATAAGCAGTACCAAAACGACATCTGCAAAGCATATACGGAGGTTTGGGAATTGTGGATGCAGAAGTTTATCAGCGACGATATAGAACTGGAGTTCGTAGAGGTTCACAGTCCTCGATATTATAATTACGAAAATGATTCTTGTCGCGTGAAAATTCGCCTGACACAGGCTGCGGAGGATGCTATTATAGCCAAGATAGGAAAACACCGCGATCAGCTGGCTAAGTGGATAAAGGAAAACCACACAAGCTATGATGGCTTCTTTTCTAATCTATCCAACGACATCGACCAGTGGCCCAGTCGTTTGTTCGATAGCGACGAAACTTTTCAGCCTGCCTATCTCTTCTGTATGCTCTATTATATTGTCAAGGCAGAATATTTGGCGACAGGTGAGACAGAAAGCTTGGAATACGAGGCTTGCGGTCGCATACGTACAGATATTAGTGTAACATCATATATGAAGGACATAGAAAAAGTTGCTTAATTATATGAGAACATCTAAAACAATTCATTCTTTTCTGCTTAGTGAGCAGAAAGGACACACACTCCTCACGGCTCAGGAATATCCCTGGAGCGTGTTGCAGGTGATACCTACCACTCCGGCAGACTTCGACCGCACAGTGGCAGTTCTGGAGCAGCGAGGTTTTGTCGCCCATCACGACATCGACCGCACATTTTGCATCATCCACCTGACAAGCGGCGACCACGACGGACAACACCCTGAACGGTATATCACCATCACTCAGAACAACTACATGCAGTACATCGAGGCATTGAAGGACACGATGGCACAGGCGGCAGTGTGGTATGAGACGAATATTATAGAACCCTTTAAAAACGACAGATTATGAGAGTACCGAAAGATATACCTAACGAATTGAAGCGTCTAATCAATGCTATATTGAAGCGTGATGGCGATTGCGAAGGTTGGCTTAATGGATATAATCGAAATCCATGGGGATTCACCTGGTATGGCTCCAGTATGATTTGTGAGCCTCTGTTTTGTTGTTATGGCTGCATTGGCTATGGCATCAATTATAAGGGGTACACAATTCATGTGGATAATGAGCTGTCACGAATAAAGATTTTTGATGAATAGTATATTATATAACCCTTAAAAAACGACAGAAAATTATGGCAAGAATAATTATACTGAGTACCTGCGACGCATGGAAGTCGCGCAGTTCATTCCGACTTTACGGGACATGGGCGACTACGAAAGCTGGTTGTCGCCGACTGTTCAAGAAAATTGGTGAGCTTATTGAAGATGGCACGTTTGCTTATGAAGACGAAACATTGCCAGTGAACGAGCAGTTGGCGAAGTTTAAGGAAGACGGAAAAGGCTGCGTTACAGGATTTATTTATGATATTCAGTCTAAACTGAAATACGGAAATATGGAGTGGTCCGAGCTTAGATAAACACCCCTATAACACAACCTCTTTTTAAAAAAAACGACAGAAGATTATGAAATTTAAGACAGTAAAAACGATATTGATGGATGCTCAGAGCAATCAGCAGCACGGAGTAATAAAGATGCACAGCGACTGCGTGTGTTTCAGTTTTACCAACGGCGACAGCGGCGAGGACGACATCATCGCCTACAGCAGCGACACGGAGGTTATTTCGGTGTTAGGCAAAGCCGGCAACAGCTATATCGACTGCGAGGCGATAGAGTGCATTGAGGTGTATAAGTAGACCATTTCATCTCGCGCCCGGCATGGCCCTTGCGAAGGTTCGACCCCTTCGGCGGAAACGCATAATCATAATCAGAGTATTTTTTGTTTAGCTGCTGCTGCGGTCCGCGAGGATAGCGGCAGCCACAACGCCCACCATGCAGGCATGGCGCCAGGTTCGAGCTCCTGGATGGGCGACTGAAAATAATAAAATACGCATTAATATATAATTTATGCGTCATTAATTTGGTAGTTATAAATATTATTGCTACCTTTGCAACAGATAAAGAAACAACTAATTTAAACTTTAAACTATATGCGTAAATCAATAGACACTTACATCGAAGCGATTGCTCACGACAACGAGCTGTATATTCGCGAGAGCTATATGACAGTAGCAGACTACATCATCAACAACGCAGAGAACTGCTCCGGCTATTACGAGTTCTTTGACGACGACGAACTCGACGAGACTGGCGAACCGACAGAGGCTCAGATTGACGAACTGAAGGCTTATCTCTTAGAGAACTATACTACACCGATCGAGCATCGTATCGAGGACATTGTGCTCACTAAGCACGGCAACGGTAGCGATAATCTACAGTATGTAGCCGACGGCAAGAACTTCGAGGTTGATGGCGAGTTCTATGTTGATAAAGAATACCGCCTTCACCACACCCACATCTTCGAGAACGGCGACGAGCAGGAGATAGTAATACCCTACGAGAATGGCGAACACAAGTTATAACTCTTCCAGCCCTACCGCAACACGGACAAGCGGAAAATTATGAAGATTAAGACCTCAAAGTACAATGAAGTAAGATTATCTGATGTTGCTCAATACATCAAAGTTCCTGCACAGATAGTAAAGCCATCTACGCCAACAAACGGAGTGTTGATTGGTGAAGTTCAATACGAAGACGGAAAGAAAGAACGAGTATATTCAGACTACGACGTCCGTATCAATAACATTCAGTTGCCATTTGCAGCTGGAAAGGAAAGCTACTTCGATAGCGAGATAGAAATAAACTAACAGATTCAGCCCTACGCATCACGGTTAAGCGGAATAATATGAAACAGTTTCTTTTACAATTGGGTAAGGAAAGTAAGGTATGTTCTAATATAGCAGAAGCCAAGGAATTTGTCTCTCGTTTTGGACATCTGACGAGTGCAGGAGAAAAGAGAATCACCGGTTTGTTTGATGGCACAATAGGCATAAACCGAGACTTCGCCTGGATGATGCCCAAGCATATTCCAGAATTAAAGAACTACCCTGAGCAGCATTGCAGAATGTGGATAAAACCATGTCCTGCGGACACCAACGAAGGAGAATAACCAGTACGCCATGCACGAGATAATAGACGTAATACACGACTATCTGTTTGTAACGCTCCGTCTGCGCAATGTGCAGACGGGCGCGACAAGAGACTGGAGGTATTGGGACGACCTGGAGGATTGGCTGTGCAAGGAGTACGGCGTGAAGGATCTGAAAGGTCTCGTTATAGAAAAGTTGCCTAATTATGGCGATTGGGTAGAATCAGAGAAATAAAAATCATTCAGCCCTACCGTCGAGGAAATAAAGGATATTTAAAAGTCTAATCAACCACAGAGGACACGGAGAACACAGACGATGTGAAACTTGTGGTTTAAATTGATATTGTTATGGCAGAACAGATTAGAGTGTGGAAGTCGAAGAACTTGCACTCCACCTATATGCTTGTATATCGAGACGAGCTGACGGGGAGGCTGCGCGTCACTCGGATGGATGGCAGGAAGTGTGACAATGAAAATGGCCTGATAAACAGTTATAACATGTTTGGTGGTGGTCTTTGGGCAGCTTGCAGGGACATGGGTAACGATGTTGCGGAGATACGCGCTGCCGTGGATCGTGAGATAGCCGAGGAGACAGCACAGCGAGAGCGTGAGGAGCTTCGACTGAAAGCGGAAGCCGAAGCTAAAGCGAAGGCTTTACAGAAGGCTCAGGAGATTAGGGCTGCGCTTGCCGGCACAAAGGACAGCGTATGTATCAAGCCTATTGAGGTGTTGCAGCGGTACGACCTCTTAGAGGAGCGTCTGGAACAGCTGAAGTCTGGCGAGTATGCCGTTTGCATCAACTATAAGAAGAAGGGCGTTGTTGAGCTGCGCACGAAAGCACGAACGACCGACCATCTGAAGGTGTTGGCAAAGGTGACGAAGGATAAAAGAAATAGTAAAGCCTCTTTACATCGTTTTGCCGTGAAGGTGCGCGAAGCGTATCAGTCGGGCATTGTCATCATCGGCAAGACTCACGCCCTTAAAGGCTTCGGCAAGCGCATTGTGGACGCTGCTCTCTGCGTCAAGAAGAGCCAGAACACATATTACTCATCGTCTGCGCCACGTCAGTATTACGACAAGAACACGCTTGTGTATATGAAGCTGGAGCAGATAGAGAAAAATGACTTATAATGTTATAGACTATGGCAGAAAACAGTAAAACGACGAGATCGGCAGGCAGACCTGCCATCGGTGGCAAGAGACGACAATATGTTGTGACAGACGATGTGCACGAGTGGATAATGTCGCACGGTGGAGGTAAGTACTTGACGGAGACCATGCGCTGTGTGCGCACTACGAGCGGAGGTAAAGGTGCTGTGACAGATTATGCGATGTGCATTCTTCGCGCTGCCACTTGCTTCGATTTTGAGGTAGACCTTACCGAGCCTTATGCTGACTTAGGATTGAAAGCCCGCGACATAATATTGTCGGAGGTAAAAGAGCCTGAGACTTACCATGTTTACAAGGAAGGAACGTGGAAAGATGGCGTTTTTAACAATAACATTGGCTCCCTTGCTATCAGTTCATCGTCAGAATGCCCTGAAGACGAAAGCAAGCGACGTTATTACAGACCGTCGGGAGACTTCGGGGATTATAAGCGTATTCCTTACAAGCGGGTGAAGGCAGGAGACTATTGTTTGGTTAATCGGTATGTCGACGACAAAGCACGAGTCGTAGGAGTATTGGCACAAGTAGAGAAGTGAAAAATAAATAATAACAATAATAAAAAACGAAATATTATGGCAACAAAGAAAGTTTATCCGTTTATTCATGCAGAGATGTTCGACCTTGAAGACAACAACGACAGAAAGAATGTTGTGTTTGACGCGCGAGAGGTCGAGAGCTACGAATCATGGTCAAGTAAAGATGATGAAGATGGGAACAAGTGCGTACAAGTCAATTTCAAATCGGGACGAAAAATGTGTCTATACATGGAACTCGATCAAGAGCTTTACCCTGGCGACAATCTGATTACTGCAATCGACATGGTGCAGTACTCTCACTTCTGGCACGACAACGAAGACTCTATCCCTGACGAGGACGAGAATTAATATAACAACAACTTTTTATACTTTACAGAATATGGCTAAAATTAAGAATTTTGAGGATTATTGCGCTTTGGTGGACGAAGTAAAGGTGCATGATTATAAGTATTTTGCACAGAACGCCCCCTCTATAAGCGACGAGGAATATGATGCTCTTTACTTCGCTTTGCAGGAATATGAAGACGCGCATCCGGATGATATACTGAAAGACTCACCTACCCAGCGGTGCTACAGCGAGAACGGCAACGGCAAGCGCACTGTTGCGCGTCGCACGGCGTGCCTCTCGATGAAGAAGCTGCATGATGCCAAGTCGGTAGTGAAATACCTGAGAGCGCAGCAGCGCACTGCCAATATCAGCAGTCAGGGCGCGAAGGTAGATATAGAGTGGAAGTTCGACGGCGAGACCGTGAGTCTTGTGTATCGCCGCGGCTCGCTCTCGGAAGCTACCTACGGACATGGCAAAGAGTTGTACGGCATCGACTGCCTGGAACATATAAAGCATGTTCAAGGCGTGCCTGTCCAGGTGGACGTATGGAGCCAGTACGACCGAGTGGAGGTGAGAGGTGAGGTGATCATCTCGCTTGAGGAGTTTGCCCGTTATAGCAAGGCTGGCAAATCGCCCCGTTCTACGAGTAACGGCATCATGGCGAAGAAAGTGGCTGTAAAGGACGAGTGCAAGCGTCTGGAGTTTCATCCCTTCCGCCTCATTATGGACGGCGTGATAAGACACACGGCTGCTATGCAGGCTCTTGAGCGTAATGGCTTTAAGACTTCGGGCTTCGTGTCGGCTCTCAATCTTGAGAAAACGGATGCCGAACTGGAGCAGGACATTGAGAACATCGTGTGCTCTGCCGAGGTGGAGCGTGAGTCGCTGCCCTACCCTACCGACGGTCTTGTGTTCAAGTTCGACAACTACGACTATTACGACCGTATAGGACAGACCGATCATGACGCAAAGTATAATTGCGCTTTTAAGTTTCGACCGGTGTTTAAGGCCGTAACCACATATCGCGGATACCATACTACGGTAGGCGAAAAGACTGGCAAGGTGACGTATGTAGCCGACTTTGACGAGGTGGAAATGAACGGACACCGTTTCGCCCATGCCAACTGCGGAAGCGAGCGCACGTTCCTCCAGAAAGACCTTGTGGCAGGTTGCAAGATAGAGGTCAGCTTGCACGGCGATGTTATCGTGTGTGTGGATAGAAAGATTGAAGACGAACCGGCTATTGATGAGAACCTTATCATTGAGGAAAAGCCTATCATTGAGGAAGAATCTATTGCTATTGACGAGGAGCCTCTTGTTATAGACGAATCGGGATTTGTTCATCATCCGGAGCCTCACGTTATAGAGCCGGATATTTATCAGGATCGGGAGCCGGAAGCAGAGTCGGAGCCTATACCTCAGCTGAAGCCGAAACGTAAGCGTAATTATCCGCAGGTAGGCGAGCCGACGCTACGAGAGGAACGTGAAGACACGTCGGCAAGGAGAAAGGATGGCAAACTGAGCGTAAAGAAGGTATTCGCCGGTGCGCTTGCTGTACTCATGTCAGCGTCAATGTTCGTAGTTGTGGTAGCATTCGCCGGAGCCGCCCTATTCTTTCTGCCGATGATGGGAGATGTTGCAAAGAAGTGAGTTATGTTTTTGTGGAAATGTGGAAATGTGGAAGTACAGAAATACATAAATACACATTTTCACAAAAACATAAAACAATAAACACACAAACACATCCATACACAAACGCACACACACATAAATACATATATACATATATACATATATACATGAATAAACAAAGCAACTAACAAATTAATCAACTAACAAAGCAATACACACACAAATACACTTATAAATAAATTAAGCAATAAATAAATAAACAAATAAATAAACAAATAAATGTGCATGGATATTTGTTTATTTCAATTATAATTCTTAAATTTGCAACGTATTACAGATTATACGTGTTCTGTATATTTGAATAGTATCATCAATTTTAAAATATACTTTATAGAAGATGGAAAGACTTAGAGAAGTGCTTGCCTTTGTAAACCACAAAGGCGGTGTAGGAAAAACAACAACGGTGCAGAGTTTAGCGACCGGATTGCGCCGTTTTGGTAAAGGAAAATTCGGAGTGGATGCCGATGGACGCAAACGCTTGCCGCGTGTGCTCATTATCGACCTTGACCCGCAGGCGTGTGCCTCGTTCCTCTTCGGATGGAGCGAGACTCAGAACGCAGGTAAGCCTACCGTTTACGACGCATTGGTACAGCAAAGCAATTTGCCCGTTTATCAGGTACGTGAGGGAATTTACCTCGCGCCAGCTGCGTCGCAGCTTATATCCATAGAACCGTTTCTGAATCAGCGGGCATTGCCTCGCAAAGCCCTTTGTAAATTGCTCGCCAAGCCACTGAACGAGTTAGCAGGCACCGAACTGGCAGACGGAGGCGTGAACACCGTTATGGATGCTTTCGACTACGTGCTTATAGACTGCCCACCGGCTATGTCGTTGCTTACATACAATGCTCTCACAGCCGCTACGAGTGTAGTGCTGCCCGTGCAGCTCGAAGTGTTGGCAACAAAAGGTATTGCCGAAATCATCAACGCCATCGAGGAAACACGTGAGGATCTTAATCCCGATCTTGACATTCGTGGCTTGCTGATGGTAATGAGCAACGACCAGACCAACGCCACAAAGGAGTTTAAGGCATATCTCGGCGAAAAGTATCAGGACTATATGTTTGACGCTTATACGCGCCGCGACACGAAGATGGTCGAAGCGCAAGCTATGCGAGAAGACATCTTTGCTTATGCACCGTATTGCAGGGTAGGGCAGGACTATGAGCGTTTTACCAAGGAGATAATCAACAGTTTCACTTTTTAATATTATAGGGTATGGCAAGAGAAATGAAGAAACGAGTTGCGCATTTTGGTCTGGAAAATTCAGACGCTATAGACGAGAACGAGCGCATTTTGGAAGCAGGTAGACAGCAGCGTCAGGAGAACAGGGAGAAAAAGGGAAGTGGAGAAGCGGCAGCGAATACTGTCACTGCTTCGTCCGCAGAAGTTCCGGCGACTGAAAAGCCGACTGTTTCTACAACAACGTCTGAGACCGAGACATCGACAACTATAACTCCTGTAGCAGATCAACCGGCAACCACATCATTCAGCAACGATATTGCTGCGAACATGCGTAAGCCGAAGGGTAAGAAGACCGAGAATGGCATCACCATATACGTGCCGATGGAGTATTACGAGCGTATCGCCTTGATGAAAATGCGCACTGGCGTGCCTATCAAGGATTTGGCGCTACAGGCTGTGATTGAGTTTTTGGACAGAAACAAAATGTAAAATCTAAAGTCTGATGTACACCGATATGGACAACTTTGAAAAATGCGAGGCGATATTCAACGAGGACTTGTAATATGTAAGGTAAAATCCTACTAAAGTTTTTTACCTTAAAGTTTACGAAGTCACTACAAAAGTGTGCTGTTTTTGGTTTGTAATACCTACGGATTTGTTTACCAATACCTACGGATTTGTTTACTTAAACCTACGGATTTGTTTACCAACTCCTGCGTTTTTGTTTACCTCACTGTAGGTAACTGATTGATAATCAATACGCTCAAAAACCTTAATATAATATAATTATAAACTATGGATTTTTCGTTTTGAAAGAATAAAAGAATAGTTTATGTTACATTATATTAAGGGAAATTGGAGGAGTTGAAAATCAACGAGTTAGAGCATACGAAGTAAACAAATATATAGGAGTTGGTAAACAAAAACGTAGGTTTTGATACATAAAAACGTAGGTTTAAGTACATAAAAACGTAGGTTATGGCAAAGAAAGCGAAAAAAGAAGACAATGAAGGCAAACTTCAACATGCCTTGAACGAATTGCGCTGGATAAACACACCTGTCAACTATACATCATACGCTAAAAGCTATTCTCTCATACAACAGGACGTTATGCTGTTGGTAAGCGGACGACTGCAAGACCATTTTGCCAAGTTTCTTAACGAACATCGTTATTTAAGCAAGGAACGACCCAATGGAGGTATAACGAAAGAAGACCTGTTGAAGATGGGACCGATACGTTTGCGCCTGGCTGACTTCGGTATAGACAGCAGCCATTATGACGAGTCGGTAAAGGTGATAAACCAAATGAAGAAGATAGAGTTTCATTTACCGCGTTTCGATCCAGAGACAGGACTTAGAAAAGGTGAGGACTATATGCCTATATTCAGCAAGATATTTATCCCGAAGAACTTCACATCACGAGAAGGAGAAGATTTCAACTATTCGGGAGACGGAGAAACAAAGATAGACGAGGACGGACAGGAAGTGCGCAAGTTCCGTCGTGACGGATATATCGAGGTTACAATAAACATTGAGGTGGCAAAAGCCGTGTTTGATATGGCAGACGGATATTTCAATCATCTTGAACGTATCGCCTATTTCTGCAATTCGGCTTACACGTCACGTCTTTATCTTCTGTTGATGAAGTACGCGAGCAGGGGGCAGATGCACCCTGCTATAGATTATCGTGAGCTGAAGGAAGCATTGGGTATGTTTAAGGTCGATGTGGAAAAAAGTGAACAACCCGCAAAGGTTGTCACTACTGAGAAATATCAAAAGTTCTCACAGTTCCGCAAACAGGTGTTGGACGTGGCACGTGGTGACATGGAGCGACTGTGCGAGGAAAACAAGATAGAGATAATGCTATCGTGCATTGACCCCAACAAAAAAGGCTATGAACCTATTTATAGGGGTAGCGTCAAACGAGGCAATCCTGAAAAAATCAAGTTTCATATTAAGCGCACACCGTTGGGCTTGGCGAGAGAATTGGAGTTGCATCGTGGTTCGTCAGAAAAACGTTTGTGCGCCAAGTTAATGTCATTATATCCTACGCTCGACGAAGAACGGCTCAAGGCGTTTGTTGCTGACGTTCCCGAAGACCTTTGGAACGACTTTAAGGCGTATGCCTATAATGGAGTGCCGAAAGCGGTAGAGCAACCGCATAGATGGAATGGCACGGTGGAGGATTTCGTGTTTTACATTATGGAGCAATGGATAAAACAGCATAGTGTGAAGCATGAAGCCCAGCAGCAGACGTTTGCGTTTGTCGAAGCGGAGGAAGTGAAGCCGAAACCGGGCGAAAAGGAGTGGCAGAATCTTTTGACCATGCTTGACGGTGAAACAGGCGAGTGGCTGGGTAGTGAGATGTCGGACTTGTTGAAAAAAGTGATGCTTGATGATTATGACGGCAAGACTGTCCGGATTATTGCGACTCAGGAGCAGGTGACAGCCATAGAGAATCTATTGGAGAGCAATGTACTACAAGGTAAGTTTAGCCAATTACTTGGCTATTGCTTTAAGGGCAATAAACGTAAAAAGGTCTGTTTGGATTATAAAAAACTTAACAAATAGTTTCACACCGCTTACCCATTCCCAAAGGTAGGCGGTGTTTTTTAGTATGTCCTGTTTGTGTTGGCGACTTTTTTTATTTTTGTACACAGAAACCAACAAGACATAAATATATGGGAAAAATCAAAATCATTACATTATGGCTTATGGCTGTAATCACGTTAATGAGCTGCGCCGCCTCAAGAAAGGTGGAGCAGGGGAGTAGTGAGCAACGGCGTGATAGTGACGTAACTATCGTTAAGGACAGCGTGGTGAAGTCGGAGACGATGACGGACAGCAGCGCCGTTAGAGTCACGGACGAGAATCATACATCTGGCACTATGACCGACAAGGGTAGTAACGAGGAAACTATCACTGAGCGAGTGACTGAGAGTACGGATGCCCAAGGCAACAAGACCACCACCACCGATCGAACCGTACACCGCAAGGGCGACTATGAGCGCAATGCCACATACGAGGCACGACTGAAGCATCAGGAAGAGATAATGACGCGGATGCAGCACGTAATAGATAGCTTAGTGTTGAGTAACAGACTGAACGCGGGTACCCACTGGGCAAAGAAGGATAGCACGAATGTGGTGAAGGAGAAGAACACAAAGAATATAAAGTCTACGTCAGAATGGTGGCAGCTTGCTCTGATTGTTTTCAGTGTTTCTTCTCTTGTTCTTTGTTTTAATACCTCGTTTTATAGTAAAAAGAATAAAGCATAAGAACTTATGAGTAGAAAGAAACAAGACATAATAGAGAATACCGAGCAGCCGGAAGTCACCTTACAAGACTTTGTTATCCCTGCCAAGATAGAAGCCTTTTGCGAAAAATACAAGCCGCTCGACCATTGGCGTGAATACTGCGACATGTTCACCGACTATCAGCTTCGTACGTACTTCAAGGCAGTAGTATGTCCGTTGGGCGATCCGTTGGCATTGTACCTTCAGGAGCTGGCTGTGAGAGGCTTTAAGATGAAGGACGATGAATGTGGAGAGCCTGTCATCTACGCTGCGCTAAGGTGATTTTTGTTTTTGAATTTTGAATTATCGGCAAAGCCGATTTTGATTTGTCAATTTTGAATTTAAAATATATGAAGAAACCTCATTATTATTACAAGGTGTCGGCTACGTCTAATGTAGGTAGCGACATTCAGAAGTTTATGAACCGCTGCCAGGAAGCCGAGCAGAAGGCTCTTGATTGGGCTAAAAAACATGGAGCAGAGCACTATTACGAGTCGCCTGAAGGCATGGCAGGTGGAGTAGGAGCCGTGGAGTTTGCCGACACCACCGGACGTGACGGTTGGGATAAGGAAGTGTCGCCCGATGGTCGTGTGTTCTTCTTCCCCATCGAAGGCACCGACTTGGAAAAAGAGATGAATGCCCTGCCAGTCGTGAGTGAGGCAGAGCTGTTTTGCATACTAAACCTTCAGCCGAAGCGCACGAAAGACAACCTGCCTTTGCCCATGACGTTTGGAAATAGCACGCCCATCGTGTTCCTGCATCAAGGCTACTGGTATGCCGACGTTCCGTATGTAAGTGCCGACATTACACTTACCCAGATAGAGGAAAAAGAGTTTTATCGTCGCAAGATGGCAGCGATAAACGAACGAAAATAAATAGTAAGTAGTAGATAATAAGTGGTTAATAATTAGTTTTTAGTTTAGATTTTTTGTGCGTTACCCGTCCGTGAGGATAGGTAACGCTTTTTTGTCAGTCTTGTGTAGGACGGTCGGCAACCATATAACCATCATCCATGCTCATATTTTTGTAGCTTTTTGCTTCGTTGAGCATACGAGTGAGATTAGCGATTTGCTTTTGTTGTTCTGCAATCACATCGAGCAGACGTGCGCGTTCCTCGCTATGACGCTCTTCGCTCTTCATGCGTTTAGCTTCGAGGTCGAGCAGTGCTTTCATATTTTGGTCGCTAACATTGCCTACTACGATCATCTCTCCTTGCCCCGTATCGTGCGTCTGGACACATATAGAGGAGGGATTGTCCGTACCGCTGCACTCTTTTTTATCAGAATCAACAATTCCTGGTACGACGGACGGAATTAGCTGCACGTCTAACGGGTCGAGAAGCGCACGACTGCCAGCTTTACGCTCTGTAACATAGCCGCCGTCAGGAGCGAATATGTCACCTTCTTGTGGTTGTACGTACATTGAGTTTCCCGTTGGGTCGCTATCTTTGTCGTAAAAGAAAGCTGAGATAGGCACTTGAAAGGTGTTACAGAAGCGTAGAATGCTTGATACTGGCATGGGACATCTGCCTTGCTCCCATAGACGCAGACTGTTGTTAGATGTTGATCCGATGGCTTGCAGGATGGTGTTGATGTTTATCCTGCCGTTGGCCTCCATCCATCTGTTGAGAAACGAATAATTGTATTGGTACTTCATAACTGAATTATTTAAAAATGACACTTAAATCGTTAAAAAAGATAAATACTGAAAAATAAAAGTAGCTAAGCTATTGTTATTTATATTTTAATTCTTAAATTTGCAACAAATATAATGAATAACTGAAAAATGACAAAGGAAAATATCGAGAAAATAACGACACCATTGCAATCTTTGAACGCTAAAGATATTTCAGTGGAAGAAAAGAAATCGTTGTCTGATTTTATGCAGTCAAAAGGCTTCTCCGTAGCCACTTTTTATCTGCGTTTCTTTAAGAACGGCTTTTCTGTTTGGGAAATCATCGGCATTAACGAATGTAAAAAACAATTTTTAGCTATTCCGGAAGTAGCCGAGCTATTATTGTCGTATGCCGGAGACGAAGAGCAAGGAGCCGATAAGGGCGACAAGGGGTATCTCTATACCTTAGCAAAGAGTGATAAGGTTGGCGCTTTCTACGAATGTCTGAGACGTGCCAATACTGGACTTTGTAAAAAGTTTTTCGACTTTATGAACGAGCGAGGTATGAGCACCGGCACAGTTATCAAGCGTTTTACCACTGACAACTGGAAAGAATGGGAGTCTAATGGTATTAAGAATTGTCTTTGTCAGTTTAACCTAAACTAAATAAAATGATAGATGTTACTTTAGATTTTGAGACCTGTGCACTTGCACCTACAGCTGCCGTGATGAGTGTCGGGGCAGTAGTATGGAATCGCGATGGAGATAAATCACCTTTTTATGGTGGCAATAGTGCTGTTAAATATCCTACATTCTCGGCTCATGTAGACCTTCGGGGAATGTTCATCGAGGGTTTTACTTTCGATGAAGAGACAGCCGAGTGGTGGAAGCAGAAGAGCGAAGGAGCAAAAGCTGCAGTTCTTGATAGTGATGATGACGCTACACCATGTTCGCCTATACAGACTGTTGTGCGTAACTTTTTTGGATGGGTTAAAGAAATCAAAGAAGCGTTGCACAATCAGGACTTGTGTCTTTGGGCTCAAGGTTCAGATTTTGACATTGCTATCTTGCGTAATATCTGCTATAAGTTGGGCATAGAAGTTCCCGTGCATTACACCAACTTCCGCGACCATCGCACGTTTATCTACGAGGCGGCTCGCTTGATATGTAATGCCCGTGGAGAGTTCTATCATCCGAGTAAGGCATACGACCTTATTGAGGATTATAAGGACATTGATAAAGGCGCGGAACACGACCCTGTATTTGACTGCAAGCGCAGCATCTATTCCACATGGCAGATGATGCGAAAGTTGGCTTGTTTGAAATATATTGAATAGAAATGCCTAACCATGAGTATCTGAATTGCCCTTACATCCCTAATCGCCGGAACAAAAGGCAAGGACGGCCTACGCATCGGGAATATCTACACCGCATAGCCTATACGGAGACCGTGCGCGACTATGACAGCGACAACAAAGTACTGCTTTTCCATGCTCCATTCGCCTTAGTGAAGGATGTGTGTCAGAAGTTGTTCACGATGATGCAGGGCAATGTAGGGAATATAATAGTAAGAAACGAGCATTCCTGCCGAGTGAAAAACGGCAAGTGTTATTGGCGTGTGGCTGTGGAGATAATAGATCTTAATGAAAGCGTCATTTCGTTTAAGGAGTTCGTGCTGATGCTGATTAACTGCATGAAGAACTTGGCTAACTGCACCATCCGACACTTCCGCACGGAAACGTTTCTGAACTTATAGTAAAAACAAATGTAAAAACAGAAAGAATAAAGGACAGCATGGAGAATGAGGTAGCGGCAACGCCCTCCTATAAGTAAGTTTTATCAGGGTGGACACAAGAGCCTCGGATTCTGGTAATACCGAAAAGTTTGGCATTTCATCGCTGTCCTTTCTTTAATAATAACAGCAATCATGTTCTTTCATCCTATCATAAATCGTCTTGCCAACATCGACCTGCACCTTCTCGTGAAGCCCGCCAACGAGCAGCGCATCGAAGGTCAGACCGCATGTTTCTGCCCTATCTGCCAAAAGGGGCAGGACGCGGATGTCGATGCCAAGCAGACACCCCACTTCATTATTTATGAAAATGAGCGAGGTGGGCTTTATTCGGGCGTGGGTGTTGACGACAACCGAATGGCAGAGCATGGTGCCGTGAAGTGGAAATGCACCCGCACGGGTAAGACCGGCTACGGAGCCATCGAGTTGTACGCAGCCAAGATGAACCTTCCGCTGCACGGATATAGTCTTCAGCGCATCTGCCAAAGACTTGTAAGGGATGTGTATGGCGATACCGACGAGGTGCGGCGTGCCTTCCCAGAGGTGTTTGCCAAGATGGACTACCGTACTCAGGCACAGCAGACCATCGAGACATTCTCTTTCATGCCGAAGACCGACTTCTCGCCACAAGAGCTTGCAGCCCTTGGGTGTGAGGTGACGCTCGACAAAGGATTGCCTCGCTTCGGCTTTGGCAGTACGTTTACGCCCGACATGCTCAACAAGGACTTCCGCATCTACTCTCTGTTGAGTGTCACGCTGCCCGACGTAATACGCGACGGTCAGCATGTGAGCGAGATTATCCACGGTACGCCGTGGAATCCGCTGTTCGTATGCTTCGCCTCACAGGAGATAGGTCCGCAGAACTCTTACGGATGTTTCTTCCGTCCAGCAATGGCTGGGAGCGAACCGATAGTGTTCTCTACCGCCGAGGAGCACAGCGTGAGGAAGGTGAGCAAGTGGCTCATGGGCGACAACGTGTTCGTCTATGCAATGGATCAGCGCAAGAGCGACAACACCGCCGTACATGCAGCCATCCAGAAGTTCGAGCCGACGGAGAAGTTTACCGAAGAAAAAGAAATCTGGGTAGAACGTGAAGACAAGAATGGCGTGGGGAAAGGAACATTTAAGCAAGAGAAGAAGAAGATTCCTACCGCCGAGATAAAAGCTCGCAACATCGTCTTTTGTCGTACACCCGAAGACGCATTGAGTGTGTATTATGCCATGCGTTCCTTGCGCCTTGATAAGGCGGAAGACCAACACTTCCAAGACTTTTGTTGGTATCACGTGGCGTTCTCCATCGGACGGAGAAACTTCTGGTATATAGAGCGCGGCGAGTGGAAGCGGGAGAATATTGACTTTAGCGGTGTGCAATATCAGAAGATGAACCGCTTTGCCGAGCACGTCATTATTCTATACCCTAACGACATTGCCTCACAGCGCGACTGCGGAGCTATATGCACCAAGTTCAGCTCATTGTATTATGCAATGCTGCCAGAAGGTTTCCGATCGCGCTATTGCCGACGCTGGCAATGGCTATATGGCTGCTCTCCCCGAAGCGTGCGCGATTATCTGCTGACGTACACCATGAACGCGGAGGAGAACTTCCAGTTCGACCATGACCTTCGCCTTCCGCTCTATTCCCGATTGCGTGGAGCCAGGAACACGGAACCTTTCGAGATAGAATATCCGCGTGACCCTCGAAGCGGAAAGCCAAAGCCACCTACCTGCAAGGTGTCGCCTACGCGATTGTGGCTCTTTATGACCGCTCACGGATATTATCGCATGATAGACCCCGAGAGCACCGACCTCGTAGGACAGTATATCCACCTGAATAAATGCTTTGTGGAATATATCGACGCAAAGAGTATTATCCAGGCAGCAAAGACAATGCTTTTGGAATATATAGAACAGACATGGCGGCATAGCGACAACGAGCGGCGTTTGATGTCCGACTGTGCCAATATGGTGGATAAGACCTTCACGGAGAAGTCTGCCGGAGGTTTGCAGAGTATGGTGATTAATTTTGCCGATGCCTTCGATGCAAAGACGGAGTACTTCTACTTCAACAATGTGGCACTGAAGATAACGCCCGACAGCATCCGCACGGTGTCGTATGACGACATCAACTTCTTTATCCCCTCGCTTGCCAAGAAGCCGTATGACTTCACGATGCGGGTGTTCAAGACACCGTTCACCATCACCGAGCGTCAGGAATACCGCGATCGACTTGAAGCGATAGACAAGAAGGAGAAAATGCAGAATGAGGACGGGTCGCCAGTGTTCACCTACGACGAGATAAAGCAGATGCGTGGCGACCTTATGGAATGGGCGCAGACATATCGTTGGGATGTCAACTGGCAAGGACAGCAAGAAAAAGACCTTTGGCCTATTCTGCGCATAGTGCGCGGCTTCTCAAACACCCTTTGGGAGCGAGAACGAGACGTACAGCGTAGTAAAGAAGAACTTACTGAGGACGAGCGAGCTGTAATGAACGCCCATTTTGCCAATATGCTTTCGGGCATAGGCAGGCTTTGTTATCGTTCATGGGAAGGGATGCAGAACGTCTGTCCTTATCTTCTTGAGGATAATATCGCCGACGAGAAGCAAGCCTCTGGTGGTAGCGGTAAGTCGGTATTGGTAAACCTCGTGGTTGGTTCGGCTGTCAATGTGTTCAGTGTGGATATGAAAGACTTCCTTACCATTGTCGATGCAAAGTTCTGTCTTTCCGACTTGCTCACATATCCTGGCAAATATCGTGTAGTACACTGGGAGGACAAGCAGAAGAGCTTTCCGCTCAAATACTTCTACAACAAGATAACCAAAGGTACGAAGGTTGAAAAGAAATTTGGCGACCCCGTCAGTCTGAAGATGGAAGACTCACCGATGCACGTCATAACAAGCAACAGTCCGTTGAGCGACGACGACCCCTCTACTATAGGTCGTTTTCCACTGGTTAGTTTCTCCGACCGTTTTGCTCGCGAGAATCCTCAAAAGCGACAGCCGGCACGATCACCATCCGACATTATGAAGCGTTTTGATACCGACCCCGCCAAATTGACCGATACCGACCGCAATCAGACCATATACCTTTGCGCCTTGGCAGTGCAGTTCTTGATGCACTACCACACCTTTGCCATTGCACCGCAAGGCAATGTGCGTCGCCGCCAGATGGTGCAGAAGCTCACCGAGAGCATTGTCCGCTACTTCGAGTGGTTCTTCTCTCGCAATGAGGTCTACGGTGTGCCGATATGTACGGACGATATGTTCAACGAGTTTATGCGCGATTGGGCTGATGCTTCCGAGGGTAAGAGCAAGGAGTATAGCCGTGCTACCTTCAAGAAGAAGATATACGACTATTGCGAAAACATGTCGATAGCGTGCAATCCTAAGCATCTCTTCGAGAACGAGAGTGACAAGCAGCGCAAATGCTTTAAGCTCCAGGCATGGGTTACGCAGGAATACTTTACCGGTCGTGAGTGGGAGAATGACAATACCATCGAGCCGAAGTTTATCCGCTATATGCAGACCTCCAAGCATGTGTTCTTCTTCTTCCGTCCTGGCAAGGATGCGATACCGAAGGACTACCGCGAGCTAAAGCGCATAGCAAAGCAATATGCCGAGCAGCCCGACCCGCTGCCATACCGCGACGATGACGGCAATATCGTTCAACTCACTGATGAAGAGAAGGAACGTTGGGAGAACAACAAGACACGCAAGCAGGGTAGGCGTATGACTCCATCTGTGGCAGCTACGACAGCTACGGCTGTTGTGCCGGATGTAAATGAGGAGAATATGCCGTTCTGATGAATCCACTGAAAAGATTTTTGGGTTCTTGGTAGTAAAACCTATAGGTTCTTATATAGAGAATATAGATGTAGAATTTTAAACAAAATATAGAGTATGAAATTATACCGTTACATGTCTTCTTTTGAGATAGCTAAGTTGTTTCATCGAGAGATATTGAAAAATACTACTGACCACAGCAAACTTCGTGGTACAGCAAGTACGGCAAAAGGATTCTGTTTTGGAATTGGTGACATGGAACAGGCTAAAAAGGATCTTAGACGACTGAAGGGAATCGTCACTTCTGATGCCCTGTTTGTGTTCACACCTAAAAACATTGATAAGTTTACACAATGTAAAGGTCGCTATATAGATTATGATAAGATTGATGCTGAAGGGAAATCTATCACAGACTATCCCATAGGAAAAGAACCCCACAAGTACTTCGATGAATATTGCGCCGAGAGTTATTCTGTTGACGACATTGAAAAAATAGAGTGTTTTGAAGTGGTACGCCGTTCTTTTCCTAAAGCAAAATTCAAATAAAATAATACGCTATGCGAACATTCACCCCCCCCAAGTGCGAAAACTGCATCTCTTACGACCATATAAAATGCGGTTGCAGAGAAAAAAGCTCACCTCTGTTCGGCGGCAATATCAGTCCGTTTCACCTTGCTTGCTGCAACTTTATAAGCGTGTCAAAGGTATATGCACCAAAGAACCGCATAAAGAAGTGGTATAAGGTACGCACGATGGACGACATGAGCGACAGCAGAGCGAGACTATATTAAACAGAAAACAGTAAACAAATAAAAACAACAAAAACAAAATGGCAAGTTACAACGGCAACATCGACCTGCTCTCCTTAAATGGAGCGCAGGTGTTCAAGGGTATCGACTCGAAAAACCCTGAGCGTGTATATGTCTGCATTCCGGCAGGCTTGAACGAAATTAAAGTGGAGCAGGCTCCTAAAGACCCTACTCGCACATTGGCTAAGTTGCGTGTAAACATCTGGCCACTCAACGAGCAGTACAAGGCTAAGGTGCGCCAGGCTGCTTTGGAGCGTGGCGACAGCAACGTGACCGTACCGACACACGAAATGCAGATGTCGTTTTCGGTTGACTATATCAAGGACATTGTACGGAAGTTTCCGAAGCTCGTAGAGCAAGTGAAGGAAGCCAACAAAGAACGCGACCCCGAGATTGTAAACCAAGACCCCACCGACGAGAATACTCACCTCTTCAAGGCTATCCGCCAGCGAATGAATAAGCGACTGGCTATGCTCTACCAGCCACAGACAACACAGCAACCTTCACCATACGCCACACCGAATGTAGGCGTAGCAGGAGCAGCTACCGGATATGTGGCGCCAGCCGAGAATACTGACCCACTCGCAGGCTATACCGATGCCGACGTAGGCGATCTGCCGTTCTAATTCAAAATGCGCAACGCGCATAATTCAAAACTCAAATTTCAAAATTCAAAACTTATGAAGTTACAAGCCCTATCATCCAAAGCCCTGCACGCTGCCCTTAACAAGTCGGCAAAGTGTATCGGCTCTAAAAATCCCATTGCCATTTTCGACAATGTGCTGCTGACCTGCAACGAAAGCGGTCTGTTCTTTCTTACGTCATCTACAGCAGAAGCACAGCTCACCATCCCGGCGCCCATTTCGTTGTGCGGTGGCAAGTTTGATAAGCCGATAGTGCTACCTATAAAGATGCTCAGTTCGCTGTTAGGCACACTGCCCGACTGCGTTGTCACTCTTGATATAGAGGAGGGTGGATCGTCGTTCACTGTAGAGTATTGCACCGGCAGTGGCGACAACGTTAAGTCGGGCAAGGCTAAAATGGCTTATTTCTCGGGCAACGAATACCCTCAGATGCTATTGCCCAAGAGTGAGGCTTCAACAATTATTTGCCTGCCTTTTCAGTTGTTCCATTCTGTTATAGATACTGCTGATAAGTTTGTTCAGATAGACGAACTTCGCCCCCAGCTTTCCAGCTTGTGTGTAGACATTGCCGACGACCGCTCAGAGGTGGTCTTTGCGGCTACGAACGGACATACGCTTGCAAAGATAGTACACAGCAATGATCCGCAGAAGGGTGGCAGTGATTTCTTCCGTAGTGGCGAGCCTCGCAAGACGCTTATCCACCGCAATTACTTCCGCACGTTGTCAGCCTTTGACGGATGCGAGGAGATCAGCATCGAGAACGACGGAAACACCATCCGTTTTTCGTCGGGCGACATCGAACTTATTTGCAAGCACATGGAGGGCAAATACCCTAACTACAGCGGCGTAATTCCGAAGTCCAACCCCTACTTCGTCGTATTTGACAAGAAGGAAATGACTGACATCCTGCGCCGTGTCAGTCTGTTCTCAAGTAGCGCAAGCAATCTTGTAAAGGTAGAGAAGAACGGCATTTTCATCAACGTTTCTGCGAGTAACATGGATTTTGCTTTGTCCGGCGAAGACCAGGTGCTCATATCTAACGCAGAGTGCCCCGACAATTTCCGCATCGGATTGAAGTCGTCGGCTTTTCAGACCTGTATCAACTCCATTCCGTCGGACACCATACGAATGCAGTTGCTTGACGCTTCGCACGCCGTAGTGCTCACCGCTGACACACCTGCGCCTAAAGTGATGACGCTTGTGATGCCGATGCTGCTTGACGATTAATTGATAATTCATAACTAATAATTAATAATCAAATGGACGATACTCTCCTCTTTATTCCGCCTTGCTGCGTAGACAATAAGCTGCCCAAGGCGGTCAACCAGGCACCTCACCGTCAGCTCACGTTTTACACACATGGCGACGTAACGGTGGAGAAATTCTATAAGGCAGTGAGCCACCTCGTGATAGACTCTCACGTAATGGTGCTCACCATGCCTTTGCCTAAGCAAGAGACATTTATGTTTCTTGAGCAATGCTTTGAGCGAGGATGGACAACCCACCTCGTGCTATCCACCTACCGCTCATGCGACTCGCTCATAGCAAAACACCTTGGCGATTACGCCGACCGCATCATCTATGCGCAAAGCGACGACGTGAGCGACCTAAGCAGCCACATGGTGCTCTACAACAAAGACAGGGCATTGACACTAAGCGGACCGATGTTCGACCGTCCGCAAATAGATGTACGACTGGCTGCATACACAATAGTATTCCATCCCTCCCACCTGCTAAACTCTACAGCCGACTGGGGCAATTCGCTCCGTAATATTCTCTTCCCCGACGTACTGCGTCAGCGCAAGAAGATGTTTGCCGGAGGTGTAAAATTGATAAAGGATAAGGAAATCGACAGGTTCATACACTTGGAATTTCCACCATTCAAAGAAGAATAAATATGAGACCACTTACACAGTCATTCACCGAGCTGCGCCGCTATATGGAAAAGTGGCAATGGAACGACCCACGCACGGGACAGCGCGTCACAGGCTTCAATCCACCGCAGACAGCACGCAACGTGGCACGTATGCCGTTCTACATACGTTTCCTCACCAAGACGGGACATGTAGACACCGGCACCTGCGTCTGCCTCTCGGTTGACACCATACGCCACCAGCGCAAGGTGCAGTTTGTGGAGAGTGGCGAGATAAGGGTTGTGAACGACATACTCGTGCTCGAAGTAGATGGCACGAGATTTATAACGCATTAAAACGATTTGTTTACATGGAGTTTAAGTCATTTTTTATGGTAGATTAATATTGTTTTTAAAGCACTACTCTGGTTCGTGAGAATAGGAGTGGATTTCTAAAACGTTTTTATTTTTGATGGAATTTAGTTTACTTTCTCGCTCGTGAGAGTGGGGAAGTTTTTAGAGTTTTTTTATTTGCTCCGTGTGCGCAGTCTATAATATAAACAACTTTTAAAAAATCAAAAATATGAATTTGTTCAAGTCAAAGAAAAAGCAGTCGCTAAAAGAACTGCGTGACCTTACCGCCGTTTGTTCAATTCTCGACGAGTTTGAGCGTAGGGGCATTATCTTCTGGCGTCGCAGGGACAATCTTCTCCTTATCGAGGAAGTCCTCGCTGTGTTAAAGTTGGCTGAGGGACGTGCCGGCTTCCACAAGTTCCTCAATCAGGTTGCCATGTGGCAGAGTAATAAACTTATTAACGAGGCCTACGAAGCATATCGTATAGAGGTAGAAACGGACGCCGTGCGTAAGGCACAACTCAAGTTCGCAAATCTCACCAAAGCCGACATTATGCGCATCCGGCAAGAAGCAAGAGAAAACATGCCGATGCTGCCTATGGAGCAGCTTGACTGCATCAAGGAGTTCGACATATTCGTTGTCCGAGCTAATGCTCCTTCGGCGCAGAATGCTACAGAAGAGAGCGGTCAACTCCTTGCTCTTGGCCATTACGACGGAGAGAAGGTAGAGATGGCAATGTACGATGACGTGAAACACAACCTTGTAAATAGCGACAATGATTAAAGTGTCTTTCAACCATCACGATTTTCTGTTCGCCATCGAAGGATTTGTTCGTGGCTCGCATCTACGTCAGCACGTATGGCGCAATATCGTCTATAAGGCAATTCCTCAGATGTCTGCTGACGATATGGACTTTTTGTGGTTTTTCCTTCGTCGAGATACGTTCGGTGTCTATTTCTGTCAGAATAGCCCCCACTTCGGCTACTATGATTTCATGCACGTGCTCGCTGCTCTGCATCGGGGCAATCGCTATAAAGTGTTGTTCAGGTCCGAGGATGGTACCAAAACGTTCAGGGCGTTCTGCTATCGCCTCCACGGCAAGTATAGACCGCTGCATCTTTATTATTTCGATGAAAGTATGCGGAGGTGGAAACTTCAACATGCAATAGAAGCGTTTGATGCTTTTATTCCCGACGATCAGATAAAGATAGCAGTAAGAAGGCGAGGGGTGCGCAACGAGTACGTACAAGAAGACAAGGAAGAGTGGTGGAACGATCTTGACATATACGACGACTTTTGCGAGCGTTTTAACTTAATAAGTCAAAATTAAAAAGCTAAATGTATAGATATGGACCCTAAGCTAAAGAAATTTATAAAGCAGTACAAGGATAGTTGTAATAAGTTGGCAGAACTCGTCAATATGCAACTGTTTTCCGGTTGCCGCAAGTGGTATTGGATAGGAGAGGAAGTAGGTGGGGCGTGCGACTTTGAGGAAGCCGACGTACTAAATCCGGAAGACATGCTTCGCATCATCGAGAATGGTCTGACCTATGACGAATATGCCGAGTGGCGAGACGCTAACCTCGATAACAATCGTTACATCAATCTCAAGTCGTGGCTCATGGGGCTACGGCATGATATGTTGAATGAAGAAAAAGGAACAATTTAATATTAGCACTTTTTTTTATCAATTTGTTTGGAAGGGCAGCCGTTGTGATAACGTCTGCCTTTCGCCTTTCTTTATATACCCGAAAACTCAAAATTGAATAATCCAAAATGCGTGTAGCGCACAATTCAAAACTCAAAACTCCCATCATCTTCCACTCGGCAGCACAAACCAACCGCCACCGCCACGGAAGAATTTGTAACCTAAATACAGAGTATCGAAGGCATCCGTGAAGTCGGTACGTTGCTGTAAGGGCAGTGTGTCCTCACTTTCTGGCTTCTTTTCGCCCGACTTATCCTTATGAAATCCTTTGTACGAAATCTGCACTTCGCAGAGCTGCATGGCTATGATAAGATCGGGGTTGTTTATTTGGTTAATACGGATGGCGGGGTAGGAGAGGTGAGCAAGACCGTCGTTAATGATTTGATGTTTCACCTCGTGCTTTTCCGGCGCACCCATGTCTATTGCTGTCACGTTCCAACCTCGTTTCTCCAGTTCTGCAATCACTATCATATAGAAGCGTTCGTCGCTTGAAGCGTACGAGGCTCCCTGCTTGGCAGTGGAATCGTAGAAATACGTCACGTCGCGGTTGACGGCTCGCTTCGGAGCGTAGTAGTCTGAAAAATCGGCAATTAGTTCGCGTAGTTTGCGCTCGTTCTTTACGTAAAAACTCTTTATCACATTCAGACACTCCATGCCGTCACGCGCGTAGCCTTGTCCCACAACGAGTGTATTGATGTTAGCGTTATAGTCGAGAGCTATATATAGAGGCAGGGAGTTGATGCAGTCGGAATCCATGCGGCAGTCGTTGCGCTCGGCGAGTTCCTGGAAGTCGGGTTGGTAACTCTCGCTTGTGATGCGTTTGCCGTTGATGATGCCACTTACCTTTTGTGTGCTAAAATTCGCCTGATTAAGAACATCATCATCTGGGATATAACCGTGAACATGATCAATGTCGAGGTTGGAATAAAAGCCATCGTTCGATTTCTGTATCTTGACGTTAAGAATTGAGACCGCGAAGGTGTATGGCGGAAGGTCACGCTTCATCTGACGAATATAGTCTTCGCCCAAAATATCCACATTGTCGAGCGATGACGCACGGCGCACGCAGAAAGCCACACGGCGCAGCTCACGCAGATAACCATCAGTGAACTTCTTTGAGCGCAGAAACATCTGCATCTCGAAATCTTCTTCTGGCGTGATAAGATACTCATAATCGTAAATTAGTTCGGCATCGTCCTGTGGAATGAGTTTATAGTTGACAGCCATCTCCACCATACCCTTTGTGACGTGTTGGCCATGGTTGGGCATTATCTTGAACTGCCCCTCATGCTTCATCATCTTCAGAGCCACGGCACGGATCATCGTGCGCAAATCCTTCGGCACCACATGAACTGAGTGACTGTTCTTCTTGGCGTTATACAGCAGGTCGTTGTAGCGTATCACCTTATTTGCATAATCCTCCAACTGCTCCTGCACCCATCGGTAAGTCTTGCCCTTGAACGGACCCGTCTCTACGGTCAGGTCCAGTTTCTCCTCCTCTTTCTCCAGCCACGAACCTTTGGCAGTGAGCGAGGCATCCGAGAGAAAGCGTGTTGATTTATACATCGGGTTGTGGTCAGAGAAGTTGATGTCGCCCAGCGGATGCGTCTGACCTGAAAGAGCCGGCATCAATTCGTCTGTTACTTTCTTATACGGGAAGAATCTCGCCTCGTCGCCCACCATTGCCGAGAACGTGTAGGAGTTGGCAGAGGCAGTCTGCGAGAGAGATATAAGAACCCATCCGGCACCATTCGCCAGCCAAATATAGTTGTCGTAGTTCTTAGGTTTGAAGATACTCTCGCGAGCATGTTTCGGCGGTCGTCCCCACCCAAAGTGGATGCCCTGCGTAAAGCCGAACATACGCTCCATAGCCGCCATCGTACTCGGGATGGTCTTACCGAAGCCCTGTTGACGCGACACTGCCACCCATGCGCCGAGCATACCAGGCATGGAGTTGCTTGCCGTCCAGACGTAAGGAGCCACCAAACCATCGGTCTTACCCACACGGCGGGCAGCAATCACTCGCTCGTCTTTGGATCCCATGTATAGCGACTGCTGCTGGAACTTAGTTAAGTAAATATTATGTGCTTGCTGCATTGTTATCCTGATGTTTTATGTCCTACATGCCATTTATTGCACGTCCTGCACCGGTACACCGTATATCTCTGTGCTTTGAGATTCGGGTTCTCTTGTAAGAACTCCCAAGCATCATCCTCGGTCTCGTATGTTTTCTTCGCCTTCCATGAGTGCTGCTTGCGAGTGTAGTGTTCGGGGTCCGGCTTGAACGGCGGAACCTTGTTGAAGTATTTGTGTCGGTTGTTACTCATGTGTTGTTTTTGTGTTGTTTTGTGTTTTCTGTTGTTCAGTTCCCGTCAGTTAAACCACTTCACAGTTGTCTCGCCCTTATACCCTTTCTCCCACACGAACCATGCGTAAGCCGCTGCGCTGCTGCCGTACTTGTCGAAGTCGCCATTCATAGCACATTTCAGTCGCGACGAACTTACCCAAACACGAATGGGGGGGGTAGAACGGAAGAGATCGCGTCGGGCCTTGCCTTCGAGGAAAGTCAGCTTTAGGAACATCGCCACTTTCTTACCTTCGGGAATTATGCTCAGAGCTTTCTCAACGAACTGCTGCGCATATTTGTAGGGTGGATTGGTCACGATGTTCCCGTTCCACACCAAGTTGTCTATTGCGAGGAAGTCAGCCACCTCACCGTAACCTCTATCCACAAGGTCGCGGCTCACCACCTCATACCCTGCCGCCTTCAGCGCCTCGCTTATGTGTCCTTCGCCACACGCAGGTTCCAATATTCTACCGTCGAATTGTTCCAACCGGCAAAGCCACTCCGTAGCTTTTGGCTCCGTAGCGTAATAGTCCTCACGCTGTCGTTCTCCGTCAGCATGATTACTCGCTCCTAATGTCTTGAACACGGCAGCCGAGCCGCCCACCCAGTCCTTAGCCATTGTGAACCTCCTTTCCGCATTTAATTGAATAGTTCATGTCTTTTACATTTTAAATTGTCTTTTCAAGAAAGGATTGCTCTTTATGAGTTCTATCATTTCCTCCTCTGAGTGTAAACCCTCCCAAAATACTTCAGTATGTGAATATCTTCTTTCGTCGTCAATGGAGAACGGCACGGCATAGTTGGTATATATAACGCCGTGATGTTTTATCAAGTGGCGACCTGGATTCTTGTAGATATTATCGATCCACGTCTCGTTGTTACATTCAGTCCATATTTTGTATTCTTCGTGGGTAAGGCCTTTGTCGATACCAATAGGATAGTGACTTGCCCTGCCGTTGCCTTCTGTCCCAAAATAGATAATCTTTGCCATATCGTGATTGTTTATGTTGTTTATAATGTCAAGTCAATACCAAACTCTCTTTCCAAAAACTCCTTCCAGTCCGGTTTCCCGAACAGCGAAACGTTAGCCTTCTTCCAGTCCTTTTCGCGAGGGAAAAACACGTCACGCGTAAACCATTCGTACACGTTGTCGTAGCGTTGGCGAACCTTTGCGTCGGGATGATTGTCCCAAAAGCGTTGTCCGGCACGCAGGTAGGCTCGTGCCATACGCGGATATTCCTTGAAGTAGAGGATGCGCTTGCGCTCTGTGGCGAGTGGGCAACACATACAGCCGAGACGTTTCGACACGTCGATTTGCCCCCCCCGATTGGTGTAATAGACTGGAGCGAGTGTCAGATGTCGGTCTTCGACGAAAGCCAACACATCATCGTCCGTCCAATCGAGAATAGGGTAAATGGCTTCCACATGATTGTCCTCCGTCTTGCGACCGTAAAAACGGCATTCCGTAGGTTCGTTGTATCGCTCATTGCGCTTCGAGCTCTCCGACTTCCTTATGCCCATGATGCACTTATCTGTAACCTTGTATTCCTTCAACTTCTCGCAACAGAATCGTGAGAAACGGTTAGGGAACCCCTTTTTCGTTACAAGTTGAAAGAACGTTTCCTTGGGTCTGAGTATTTCGGCACCCATACGCCCCACATGGGCAATCGTACCTGGAGGATCAATCGTAGTGTTGCGATAAATGGCACGATAGCGGACACCCGCTTCCTTAGCCAGTTGCAGAATCACGTCAGAGTCTTTGCCGCCCGAATACGCCACCTCTATCTCATCGTCGTATCCATTCTGTATGCCTTGAAGCAGACGGATGGCACGGTCTATTTTCTTTTGTAAATCCTCTGTTATCATATCGTTGTTTTTGTTACTTATTTTACCCATACCATCAATGGTTTTTATCCAACCCATCAATGGGTATATTTGCCGAGGTCTGAACCTCCGTTTTTAGGTGCCGACCCTTTTGGTGCAAAGGGCAAAACCTTTGTCATGCTTCGGGCGAAACCTTATAGAACTATTGCTTGTATCGAACTATGCCCATTGTTTGTATATAGGTATTGGCATTCCTCAAACCTAAAAATACTTCTCCTATGTTTTCGACAATCATATTCCTCATCTTCTGCTGGCTCAAAAATTGTCAATTCGCCTAATTCGTTGTGCGTTTTACTCGAATGGCTACTAAAACAAATAGTGTCTCAAGAGAAATTCGTCTAATGGGATATTCACCTCTCCTTCTTTTTCTCCATTAGTTCCGAATATATCGTATCTGCCATACGCATCGAACAGTGGAGTTAATATGACTTTTTCCTCGTTTCTTATTTCAGCGATGAAAGGTGTAGGGTCTTTGTAGCGTGCATACCATTGTATTTTTTCATTCAGGCGGTGCAAATAGGTTTTTCTTCCCTGATATTCCACTTCTTCCTGAAACATGAAAATTTCCCCCTTAACGGCTTTGTCGATCAGGCGTTTTATCTTGTTGAACTTTTGCATCTTTTCCTTATTCTGCGCTTTTTTTATAACCATGGGATACTTCACTCTTCGTTCTTCCCTCTTCACTTTCTGTCTCCATATATTCAAAGTAATCCGGCTCCTCCGGCTTTCCGCTACTGAGCAGTTCTTCATCCTCGATTTCCTGTAGGTCCTTGGTGGTAAGACCATACTTGCGAGCCATGCGCAGCTTCTCTTCCTCGGTGTAGTTCACGCGGTCGCGTTTTACGATGCTCACGTCCTGCGTGATGGCAATACGACTCATGTCCGGCATCTCGTCCGTAGCGTCCTTCTCCTCCTGAAAGTTGCCATACACATTAGCCAAGGCTTGCATACCTTTATCTACTGCACGATCGTTATTCTGCTGCTTACCCGTGCGTATCAGCCATTCGGCACTGCTCAGATACATAGCCTTGTGTCGTGGACTCTCGTCGGTCTGGAAGAAACGTATCAGGTGGTTGCATACCAGCACGTCGTTGTTGAGCTCCGTGACGGTACGCGGGCAGATATTGCCCTCGTCGTCGAGAGTAATCTTCAGCGCAAGCACATACTCCTGCGCCTCCTTATTGCTCTGCGCTGCCTGGTTGAAGAACATCTCATAGTCACGTCGGGCGATATTGCGGCACACCGTCCGAGGGTCGATGTCCTTGTTTTGCACCCATCGCTTGTAAAACTCCGAGCATATCTGCATACGGTAGCGTTGCTCCAGCTTCGGGAACGCCGTTTCTATACTTGTGCCGTAACTCAACCATTTGTCAATGCGAGCGAGCGTGTTTTGTGTAAGTCCTGACATATCATCATTAGTTTTTTTGTTTCTTGCCTTAAAGTAACAATATTGCCCGTCCCCCATACGGACATACTTAATCTCCCCGTACCCCACAATGTCCGTTATGTGTAGTAACTAATCAGTAAATTTGTTGTATAAAATTCAGGACAACAACACAAAAACACAACACAAAACATGAACAATCCATTCTACGTTTCGCGAGCCATTGCCGCAGTGCTCGGCTTGCTGTGGGTTCACATCGAACCCTCGATCAATTTTATCACCGTGTGCTTCTTCGCCCTCATCATCGACTGCTATACGGCATGGCGGTGCAACCGTCGCATCTACCAAAGATACCGCGAAGAGATAAAGCGCAACCCGAAGTGCAAGATGGACGGCAAGTTGCGCTCCAAGAAGATGGCTAAGATGGTATGGACCTTCTCCGTGCTCATCATGTGCATCTGCCTCGCCTCATATCTCGACCGTAACATTCTTGGCTATATGAACACCCACCTCGCCAACCAGCTCACCGCCATGTACTGCCTCGTTCAGTTCGTCAGCATACTTGAAAACGAGAGCACCTGCAACGGAGCAGCTTGGGCAAGAGTGCTGCAAAAGATTGTGGCAGACAAGACCGAGCGACACTTCAACGTGAAACTGAAAGAACTGATGAAGGACAAGGAAGCGGAGGAAGCAGCGAAAGAATAACAAACAAAACTAAGCAGCATTATGACAATAAGCAATATCCTTGAGCATTGGGCTTCCATCTACAAGCCCCTATCTCACAAACCCGAAAGCGAACGCCTCGAAGACCAGAGTTTCTTCCGCATCCGCTACATCGACCTTGAGAACATTTTCTCCCGGAACGCCAACATTGTTCATTCACCGTGTATGCTTCAGAGTGTAATTACTACGGGAGAACTCGTTGACGCTCGCAAGGCAGTAGTATCTCACCAGGTGTGGTTTCTCTTGAAACTAAAAGATGCTCCGCAGACCCTCGGTCGTTATAGCGGTACACAGCTCGAACGTGCCACAAGCGACCTTGTGGAGTATTGTGAGCAACTTGTTTCATGGCTCTTTGAAGTGAAGCGTACGGGCGTTTGCCCCGTCACCAAACGCAGTTTTGCTGACGATGCGCAACTTCTTGCCGAACTTCGCAGCATCGACCCCGAATCTGTATCGTTTGGCGTTATGCCCGACATCTATGCTAACCAGTGGCTCATAGCAGGAGTGGACTGGAAGAGTCTCAAGCCGCTTTTTTCTTTTCAATGTGGCATGAACGGGCAGTATATTCTGCCCAAGGACAACAGTCAAGAATAGGAGGTAGGTTATGGCAAGATTTATCTCTCCAGTACAATCGCCCTTCGCTCCATTGTCGCGTATCGCACCGCTGTATCTCAGTCAGACCCTCATGGACCTTGAGGCAAACATGCAGGCACAACGCATTTATCCAACAGAAGTATATCGAGGTTACGAGGAGATAAACCAATACCGTAGAGAGCACGGTATGTGGTGGTCTACGGGCGAGGGAGCAAAGTCGTTCGACGGACATATCTATCAGGCAGATGATACGTCGGGGTTGCTCACGGTAGGCATCCGCTACAATGACTATCTGCGCTACGTTGACCTTGGTGTCGGCTTGACAGGACACCCGTCTGACCCTGCCGCCCACATTACAGCAGACGTGGTAGACCGTCAACGTCCGGCAAGAAACGCCAAACGTTACATTCGTGGCAAATGGAATCGTAGGCAGGGTAAGTCACACCGTCCAGCCATCCTACGAACCATTCGCCGACTGCGTGACCGATACCGCAACTATCTTGCCGACTTCTATGGCTATCAAGGAGCTATAGATATTATACAAGCTCTTGAAGGCTTTGGCGAACACGCCAAGTCTACATTCTAAACACTAACACAATACAAAAACAGATATGGCAAATTTGAAGACCGAAGTAATCCTTACGATGAACGGCAAGGCTGCTATTCAGGTGCTCGAAGCCCTGAGAGATAAAGCCAAATCAGTGAGAGAGGAAATAGACCATCTCGACGAGAAAGCCCCCGATTTCAAGCAGCGCAAAGCCGGGCTGGAAGAAGTGTATAAGGCTTTGCAGTCAGCTGAAACGGATGTTATAAAAGGCACGGAGCGACTGGACCATGCCCTTCAGAATCTTACATCAACATCACTCCAAAACCTCCGCAAGGCTTTGGGTGACGGTCGTCGTCAGTTGCAAAGTCTATCAGAAGATGAGCTGAAGGAAAACGAGGAAATACGCAAGAAAATGAAGCAGGTGGGCGACCAGGTCCGCTTGCTTGAAGGTCAGTATGTCAAGATTCCCGATGGATTAAAGAATATAAAGAACCAGTCAGACCAATGGCTCGACAAGGCCATCAAGCAACAGCGCGACCTCGTAGGCTCATTGGAAAAATCGGATGCGTCGTATCAGCAGAATCTCGCCACATTGAAGCAGCTGGAAGCCGAGGAGGATAGACGCAAGGGCAAGATGAGCGTGTTGAAGGCACATCAGACTGTGAGCAACGATAATGCTTCGGCATCTGATTTGCGCCGAGCCAAGACTACGCTTACTGAGGCCCGCGACAATACACCTACAAAATTTTCTTATACTATTGGCGATTATAATCGTGAGCTCCAGGAGATAGAGAAGCGATTGGAGGCCGTGTCGGGCAAGACTCAGAAAGCATCAATGAGCTGGAAGCAGATGAAGCAAGTGTTGGCTGAACCCAACAAGGCTTCGGGCGAAGATATAAAGCGCACGATGGAAGTGATACAGCAGAAGATACAGCAGCTTCCTGCTGGCAGCAAGTATGTAGCCGACCTCCGTCGCCAATACTCCATGCTCGAACAGACTCTCAAGGGCACTCGTATGTCGCAGAGTGCCCTCAACGACATTCTCGCTCGTAGCAAGCAGGGTAAGGCTTCCCTCGACGAACTGCGCCGTGCTTACAAGCAACTCGAAGAGGAACTAAACCAAATCAACACCAAGAGCAAGGAGTTTGCCGATAAGCAGAAGTCGATGAAGGAGCTGAAGAAGAACATCGACGAGGTGACGGGCGCAGCCAACAAGCAGAGTGGGGCATGGCATACAGCACTGAAGAACCTCACGGCATACGTTGGATTGTTTGCAGCGTTCAACAAGGCGAAAGAACTTGTGACGGGTGCCATTAAGAAGAATTTGGAGTATTCAGGTTCGTTGACCGACATCCGTAAGGTCAGCGGTCTGACTATGGAGGAAGTTAAAAAACTCTCTACTGAGTTGGCCAAAATAGACACCAGAACATCCGTTGATGGACTGGCACAGCTCGCCTATGAGGCATCTAAACTTGGCGTAGGAAAGTACGGAGTGGAAGGCATGACCCAATTTGTCAGAGCCGCCGATAAAATTAACGTAGCGATCGGCGAGGAAATGGGAGAAAAAGCCCTCCCATCATTGCTGAAGATGACGGAAGTAATGGGACTTATCCCCAAAATGGGACTCGAAAGATCCATTGAAGCTGTAGGTTCTTCTATGTTTAAGTTGGCTTCTACATCTACTGCCACGAGCAGTGACATTACTGAGTTTGCAAAGCGATGTACGGGTGTGGCACGAACCGCCGGCATAACAACCGATCAGTTGCTCGCCCTTGGTAGTGCGTTCAGTGCGCAGATGGCTTCGCCCGAAGTTGCAGCTACTGCCATGTCTAAGTTTATTGTGGCGTTGCAGAAGAACCATAACTTGATAGAAAAAGACCTTGCTATTCCTGCCGGAACAATCAACAGCATGTACCAGGCAGGTAACGCTATGGATGCTATTGTCCTCATTCTTGAGAAGATGAAAGAGAAGGGCAACATGAATGCCCTTGGCGAAATCTTCAAGGACGTAGGAGGTGATGGTCAGCGTCTTATTTCTTCGATGGTTACTATGGCTAAGAATGTGGATATGTTGAAAGACCATCTCTACGAATCGCAGGAAGCCTTTGAGGAAGCTACAGCCGTAGGTAAAGAATACTCGATGCAGCAGCAGAGTGCCATCGGTATTCTCGAAAGAGCTAACAACCTTTGGGAAAAGGCGTTTGTCAATCCTGACGGTGTAGACGCTGTAAAGGGTATGGCGGAATGGTGGTATGAGATGTCGGCAACGATGACAAGCAGTCCGTTACTGAAAGGCACATTGCTTGTTTCTCTTCAGATGGTTCTTATAGCATTGAAAGCCGTAGCGTCCCTTTTGCCGGTAATCATTGGCTATATAGCTTCACAGGGTCTTTATTCTGGTTTGACCCTTCTGTGGCAATACTTGACAGCACTGGGCGTAGCGGTAAAGAGTATGTTTCAATACACAAGAGCTCTCTTCACGGCTAATGCAGCGCAAAGCACGTTGAACAAGACTATGAAGCTAAACCCCTGGATAGCCCTCGCGAGTGTCATTGTCGGCGTGGCAGGAGCTATATATGGATATACACAACGTGCAAAGGAAGCGGCTGAAGCAGCGAAGGAAGCCGAGAGGCAGGCAAACGCATGGCGATCTACCCTTGGTCAGGCTGCTGTGGAAACAGCAAATCTTAACAAGAAGCTCGGAAACTATAAGCGAATGATGAGCGAGTCGAATCTTTCACAAAAGGAACGTCAAGGTCTCATATCTCGATTCAACAAGGATTTCCGTTCGTATATATCTAACCTCGGTATTGAAATCAAGAGCGTAAAGGATTTGCGCGACCATTATGCAGAATTGGCGCAGGAGGCTCAGCAAGCCACCTATTATCGTATGCGAGAACAGGCGAAACAAAAAGTCCTGCCAAAACTCGATGCTGACAGAAACGCCGCCTCGAATGCGTTGACAAGCCAAATGAGCGTTTTGGGTCTTGATAAACTCGGTGTGTCGTTTCAGGATATAGACAGATGGATAAGCAAAGGAGCAAATGGCAATGCTATCTTCTGGAGGTTGATGAAGATGTTGCCAAAGGAAAAGTCGGGCTTGATAGATGGTGTAAAATGGAAGCTCGGCAAGGGCGGTTATATCTACCGTGATACCTACGACGGAGGAAAGGCGGGTTTGCACGTAGACATGGCCACTCAACGCGAATTTGTTAAGTTGCTTTCCGCTCTCCGGTGGTATGACAATTCTACTGGGCGAAGGACTAATAAACTAAAGCAGATTGATAATGCGTACTCGAATTGGGTAAAACCTGGTTATACCCCGCACCCCGAGGAACCTCCTGGTACTCTCGGAAACAACGCTCCCGGGAAGAACACTACCACTGGATCGGGTGGTAATCCTAACCGTGATAGAAAGAATATAGCAAAAGACCGTGCCAATGCGCTTATCGTCAATATAAAGGCTTTCTATGAGGAGCAAATGCGCAAATACCTGGAATGGGTAGCGCAGATGAATGCTGATGGCGAGAAGGTTAGCGAGGGTCAGCAGAAGGAACAGATGGACTATCTGCAATCGCAAATGGATCGTGCTCTTGGTACTGCTCGTCAGTCTATCGCTACCCTCGATGATGGTTGGCAAAAGTTCTATTCCCACATGGACGAGGACGTAATGGTATTTGACGATGAGACTTCTAAGCAACTGCTTGAGTCTATTGGTAAAGCGGATGTTGGTGAACTTCACAAATTGTTTACTAAACTGTCTGGTGACCTCTCTCGCGAAAACAATAAGACTCTCGCAGAGAACCTTGGCGCATTGCTCGACCAGATATTTGCCAATGGCTCTAAGGAATTGCGTGAGGCAGCAGAGAAGTTGCTTGCTCGTCAACGCGAAATACAGAAGATTTTGAACGAGCACGACTATACCGGTGCTGTTGATCGCAATACTCGTAGCAATTTCGACCGCTTAGGTTTCCTACAGCCAGCCGAGGATGTTCGTACCGACTCTCCCGAAGGTCTTGAAAAGATGAATGCTGCTTTTGATAAGCTGACAATCAAGGCTCGTGAGTCTATTACCGTATTGTATAGTCTTAATCCTGAGAGTGAGGATTTTCAGAATCATTTTCTTCAGTTTTTGTCTGTAGCCAATGAGAGTTTCGATTTCTCTGTTCTTAAAGTGCAAGACCTCAAAGCTCTTTATCTTGAACTGATAAAGTATAACGATGAATACGCCGCAGCAGAGAAAAAGCAGTATGATGACGCTAAGAAAATTGCAGATTTTCTTTGGAAACGTAACGAGCGCAATCTTGCCCAGCAGGACAAATTGCGCAAAATACAGAATGAGAGCAACCTTTTCGGCAAACGCACAAACCTTCTCTCTAATCTCGGTCTTGCCAATCTTACAGCCGACCCTGAAATCGAGTTGATGAAGGCGCGTATGCAAGCTGCTGAAAACTATTACGCCTTTGTGAAAGCTAATTTTCAAAATAATCAGCTTATCAACGAAGCCGAACGTGCTCGCCAGGAGGCGGAACTTGCTTATGCCAATCAGATGGCAACGGCAATGAAGTCGCGTCTCTCACAGATGAAGGAACTCGTACAGCCCATCGAGGATTTCGGCGCAGCCGTGGGACAGGCTCTTGCCGAAATGCGCTACGATGCAGAGAGTGCAAACGACGCTATCAGGTCTGCCCTTAAATCTATGCTTGAATCCTGGGCGAAGATGGCACTCAACGACGTAAACACACAAATGTGGAAAGCCATCAACGATGCCGGCGCGAAACGAGGCAGAAAAAACGCACAGCCCGATATTGATGCGGCGCGTGCTAATGCCAACGCTAATGCGGTAACGATGAATACGTCGGATATTGGCACAGCGGGCAATCCTGCTCATGTAATAGTGGACAATGAAACAAAACCATCGGATTCTATATCGGACAAAAAGACAGATGTCGTTGTGCACTCGGAGCCAGGTGGACCTGATGCGCTTCCCACGGTTGCTCACAAGGATTTGCCTGCACCGGCTTCTCCTATTTTGGTACCAAACAATACCGAAAGGCATGGAGCTGGAGGGCTTTTTAAAAGTGTCGCCCCCGACACTTTGCCTTCTTACCCGTCGAAAGACAAAGTTAGCGCAGAACTCCCCGTAACAATAAAAGATGATAATGTTGTTGACTCTCGTTCTAATTCTCAGGAAAAGTCGGATTTGCAGCACGAATCTCTTTCGCGCGTAGAAGAGAAGAGAAGGGGTAATTTCCCATCTGATTTTCATCCCGATTTATACCCTGAGATTACAGGCAATTCAAAGAAAGAAAGTCCTGTACCTTCGGTTGATACAAAAACATATGAACCGCCGGCAAACGCGGCACTAAAGCGTGCGCATAATACCAACAACCTTCAAAATGAAGAACATCGGGAGGGTGTTGTTGGTTTAGGCGATATACCAGAAAATGTTCGAGGTCTTTTAGAGGTTGCTAAGGATTTACAAAGCAAGGTCTCGGATAGAACAGATAGCAATGTTGGTAGTCCGGCGGAACAAACAGAGGAATCGGATTCTTCTGCAAATTCCACGTCGTATTTCGATCCTGCTTATCGCACACAAAAAGCCTTGCCCGCAGATGCTCAGGAATCTCAAGGCAAAGTTCGTAAATCGCCTTCAAATCAAAAACAAGGTTCTCCAGCGTTAAAGGGCGTGGCAGAACAAGCAGGAGGTTCTTTTGCTGATGCCATTACAGGACAATCTTCCTTTGCTGAAGCAGGCGCAGGAATTGTAATGGGCGGAGTAAATGCTGCGCTTAATGCAGATCTCGGTGACAGTAAGAAGAAAAAGAAAGAGGAAAAGCAGCGCAAAAAACAGCTTCGAGAAGAGAAGAAGCACCAAAAAGCTCTCTCTAAAGAGGTTAAGCAGGGCACAAAGGAGCGCGAGAAGACTACCGACAAGGGCGTGAAGAATATGACCGTTACAACGGAGCAAGGAAATAAAGAGCAGAGTAAAGGCACAGAGGTTGCACAGCAGACTATGCTTGGTGCAACAGATGCTGCTCTTAACGCTACTCTCGTCGCAAAACAAAAAAACAATGATGCAACTTTGCAGTCGGATGCAGGGCGCACTCAGGGCGAGGTGACATTCTCTATCGCTGGAGCAATGGCAAAGTGCTTTGAGTTCTTAGGTCCGATCGCTGGTCCTATTGCCGCTGCCGTAGTTATGTCAACTCTTATGGGACTTCTTCAGTGGGCTTTAAGTTCAGCTCTTGGTGGAGGAAAGAAGAAAAACTCAACCAAGGGTCCTAATACTAAGGTTGTATCTGGTATGCTTACCTACGACTCCGGCAACGTGCAAGACCTTCGTCCGTTTGTCGGCAACGATGGTAGTCTCTATTGGGCAACCGAGGACGACAAACCACACAACGGTGTGTCGCTCCTCACTCAGCCTACCGCTACCACCATTAACGGCCGTCCGTCGTTGGTAGCCGAGAACGGTCCCGAGTTGGTAATCGGACGTGAGACTACGCAAGCAATGATGATGAATAATCCGCAACTGCTGAAGGCTCTCGTCAATTACGACCGCAACTATTCCGGTCGTCGCGCCTACGACACTGGCAATATAGCCGAGACAAGCCCCACAATCGCCGCAGGAACTTCCGTAACCGACGAAATGGTGTCTTACCAAGCAAACACCAACGTCGCCCTTCTGCAAGCCGTAAACACGCTCCTGCAACGCCTGGAGCGACCTATTGAGGCAAAGATTGATATGTACGGCCGTGGCAAACTCTATGACAGCATGACAAAGGCCAATCAGTTTATGAAGAACAAATAGCCTTCCGTAAGCTGCCTTTGCAGCAATCCGCAAGCAGCAAAAGCATTTTTCTTGCGCTATTTTTCGCAATCGGCAAAGCATTTATTAGGTCGTCACGCCGTTAGGCGAGGCGACCTTTTCTTTTGCGTTTCACTCGCATTTATTCCGTTTTCTCACTTATTCAAGAATAAACTTCCGCCCCAAGAGTCAAAGTCTCCAAACTCTTGTAATTCCTTAATAATCATGGATATTACATATAATCTAATCATCAAAAGTCCATAAATCTACTAAAAAACACTACTACTATATATAAATTTCGCCAATTTTCTTTCTTTCCCCATTTTCAAAACTCCCCAACCCTAATAATATAGTTAGTAGCATTAACGCCTATGGCGTAAATAATTGACATTTAATAGGTTGTAGGATATAGAGAAAGGCAAAGCAATGCCGAAAAAACGCTATAAAATGCCTTATTTCTACTATTCTTTATATTTTTTTTGTTCTTTGCGCTCGTATAGATATATAAAAAATTACCCCATTTTTAAACTTTTAATTGATAAGTAGTGGAAAATCAGAAAGTTAAATCACTTTTTGGAAAATTCATTGGGCGGTCACGAAGTGGATTTTGGGTGGACAGCAGAAGCGTTTTTCAAAATTACGAACTTTTCGTTTTTTGACATTTTTTGAAAAAAATGGACTCGAAAACAAAAAACTGGACTTTTGAAGAATTAAAGTCCAAACATAACTAACGTAGGAAAAACGTAGCTAAAATATTGTTTATATCAATTTTAATTATTAAATTTGCAGCCGATATGATAACCCAGTTATTTCTACTTATAAAATATGTTTGACGAGATATGCTCTATATATTCTGATGCGCTCGACAATGTAGGTCGGTATGTAGACCGTGAAACTGGTGAGTGCATTCAGCAAATGACCATCCGCGAGTTCTGCCTTACGGATCGTTGGAAACCCTATGTGCAGCACCTTCGCGCTATGCGCAAAGAGTATGGCAGTAAGGCGAAGAAGATGCAGGAGTACATCGACACAAAGAAGCAGTTGCCTGGAGCTACACTTAGCGGGCTGTTCAGCATCTACGACGATGAGTGCATACGTAAGGATGGGTCGAAGTTTATGGCTCCAGTCTCGCGTCGAGAAACTCATCTGAAGCAACACACTGGTTGGCTCGCCATCGACATAGACCTTGCGGACAACGCCCATCTGAGCAACTTTGAAAATGTGCGCTTCGCTTGCGGTTATCGTCCTGAAATAGCCTTGCTGATGCGGTCGTGCTCCGGCAGTGGATATTTCGGTTTAGTAAAACTGGCTTATCCTGAACGGCACAAAGACCAGTTCAAAGCTCTACTAAAAGATTATGCAGCTATCGGCATTACGCTTGACAAGGCTTGCAGCAATATCGGACGTGTGCGTTTCGCTTCATGGGATGATTCTGAGCACATATATATAAATAAAAATGTGGTGCCGTATAAGGGACTGGAAGGTGAGCAAGCTCAGCTTGTCTCTTTGGCTTCACGCCAAGCGTATCGCTCGCACAATGCGAATGTAGAGTATAAAGCCGAAGGCAACTCTAACTTCTGGGAACAGCAGCGTGTGCAAGACAGATTGGTCGAGGTTATTGTGCAGGAACTTGTGGGCAACCATCGGAATATTACCGAGAGTTATGACGACTGGGTGAAAGCGGGATGGGCATTGCGATCACATCCGTATGGTTTTGACCTATTCCACCAACTATCAAGATGCAGCTCCAAATATAATGAAGCGCAGACAAACCTGAAATGGCAGCAGTTGGGAAGCAGTCAGACCGTGACGTACAACTATCTCATTCATGCTTGTAAGGTGGCATTGGGAGAGGAAACATATCGTCAGATTTGTAGGCGAGTTTGGAGTGAGCTGAAGGAGTAAAAATAAAGGGAAACGCCTTAAACACTTTACAAGTGTTAAACCGAAAACTCAAAAACGGCAAAAACACCCACGTTTTCGCAAAAAATGAGGCTTACGTGTGTTTTACGGTGGTCTTATGATTCTATATTGATTGCTCAAATGTTAAAATTCAAACAAAAAAACAATATATGAAACTGATAACAATTACTGGTCCGAGTGGTGCTGGAAAGGACACTGTGGCTCGGATGCTGTCCGAAATGGGTGGATATAAAGTGTTGTGTTCTTATACCACACGTCCGAAGCGTGAAGGCGAGATTGATGGTGTGGAACATCATTTTGTGGAAAAATGCGACGTGCAGCACGACAAGATGTTAGCATACACCCAGTATGGTGGCTATGAGTATTGGACCACCATCGACCAGGTGACGGACAAGGCTATTTACGTCATTGACGAGGATGGTCTGAAAGTTTTGTGCAAGAAATTCCCCGACATCGAGTTGTTCAATATATGCGTGTCGGCACAAGAAGGCACCAGACTGCGCCGAGGTGTGTCGCAGGAGCGTATGGACCGAGACAAGAAGCGTAAGCGTCTGCCGTTATCGTTCTTCAACGCGGTAATCTTCAACAATGATTCGCCCAGCGATTTGCAGGAAGAAGTGCGGCGAGTGAGATACATGATTGTGTAAGCATCGAGAAAAAATGCACTATCTTTTAAATAATAAACTAAAATTTATAAGTAATGAAATTCATCGAACCACAAGTGGAATGGTGGCGCCAGACATCTCTTGCACGACATATAGCAAGAGTGGGCAGAATATGCTACAAGGCTAAGGGCAAGCAGCCCGAAGAAGGAATAACCGAAGAGAAAGTGGAAGCGTTCATTCAGAAGCGCGACGAAGAACGTTGCAAGGGGTTCTGGGAAAGCGGCCACCGCTCGATGTATCGCCACGGCACAATATACTTTTTCATGCCCAACGAAAAGGGCCTTCCTAACTACATTTGGGCGTATCTGAATGCTTCTCCCTACATCGACTATGCCACAAAGAACCATAAGGTATGGATCAGCACTAATATGCAGTTCATGCTTGAGAACAAAAACCTGATGGACGCGCTTAGTCCGTATGGTATCAGCGAAGAAAAGTTTATTGAGAAGGCTCAGAAGTACGAGTGTGAGGAAGCATTCTCCATTATCCGAATGACGCTGGTAGTGACTACACAGATAAGTACATCGCGCGAGCTCAACCGCACATCGCCCAACAGCATAGCCGAGCAGAGCACACGCTATTGCAATCTGGAGAAGAAGGGTGGCGTACAGATAGCACGTCCGCATTGGTATTTTTATGGCACTCGTTGGCAGCGTATGGTGTATCGTTTTGTATGCCGAGTATGCGAGTGGGGCTACAACCGACTTCTGAAGTCTGGATTGAAGCCGGAGGATGCACGAGGCGTTCTGCCTCTTGATACCTATACTGTTGTGGCATATACATACACGATTGCCGACTGGAAGCATATTCTTGACCTTCGTTATCATGGCAAGACCGGCACACCGCATCCTAATGCAAAAATTCTTGGCGAGAAAATACGCTACATCATCATTGTGCGTATGCGTCAGTATTGTGAGAAGTTTGACATTTAATCATCAATATAAACATATATATCATGGCAAATTTAACTTTAAACGAATATCAGGACAAGGCAATGAGTACTTGTATGCCTGAGAGCGACAATCTCTTCTATATGCTTGCTAATCTCGTAGGCGAGGTCGGCGAGTTTGCAAGCAAAGCCGGCAAGCACATGCGTAAGGGCAAGTTGCATATAACCACAACACAACGCGACGAGGAAGGCTTAATTCTGCATACGCAGGTGTGGAACGTCAGTGACGAGGAACGTCAGCTTATGCTTTCTGAAATCGGTGATATTCTCTGGCAGACTGCCGGACTCGCCAAAGTTATGGGTGTAACGCTCGAAGAAGTGGCAGAAGAAAATCTCGCAAAACTTGCCTCTCGCAAGCAGCGAAATGTAATTTCCGGCGAAGGAGATATGCGTTAGTTTTTGTTTGATAATCGACCTTATGATAAATAGCATAAATTATGGCTAAATCAAATCCTATCAAAGCGAGAGAAGAACTTGTTAGCAACCAGCCCACTATTTACTCTTTCCATTTCAAGGACGTGCCCACAAGCAAGTATGCCGAGACCCTCGATGTGCTCTTTCACAATCCAGACTATAATGACGCTGTAGAGAAGCGCAACCGACTCGTAAAGTCGGCTGAACGTTTGCGTCCAGGTTCGAGCGAAATGGTGAACCTTGTGCGCACCATTCAGCAGCATGATCGCAAATTGGCAGACATCATGTATGCCTCCATCGTGCAGACAAACTTACATTCAGAGGTTAGCTATGATTTTCTTTCGTTCGGTACTCTGCTGAGGTATTATGTTGACTACAACAAGGACGGTATGCGTGAGCGTGTTGACCGCATGGCAGCCAATCTTGATAAGGTAACGTTCCTCGCCGATATGCTTGAGAGTGTTGTTACCGATGTTAAAGCCGATATGCGCGAAATATTCAACGATGGTATAGAGTTCAATCAGTTTGATGCTGTTCTGAAGGTACTTACTCAACTACGCGGATTCTTTAAGTCTGCCCGACGTGGTGATGCCGATTCGCCCGAAGCGCAGCTCTACTTCGACTACTCTGACTCTATCAATGATTATCTTGAGAAGCGGCTGAAGACCTATACCGACAAGTATCGCAAACTGCATCCAGCTGCGCAAGTTTACACTGAAGCCGACCTCGTAGAAGGTCTTAACCAGTTCTTTGGTCGTAACGACAAGTTCGACATGAGCGTTATCGCTCATACCGAGTCTGGAGGTTGCTATATTGACTTTGCACAGCTCTGCCTCCGTCTTAGTCGTAACGACATTGAGAAGATAGAAAAAGTGACCGGCAAGATGCAGTCTAACAACATGACCGATGTTGCATTGCGCTACAGCTTCAATGCCACTGATTTAATTATGAGCCAATATAAACGGCCAAAACTAAAATAATAACCGTTATGTCTAACATTTACCTTCGCCTACCTACCAGTCGTTGCCAGTTCTTCCGTAATCGCGACCCCAAGCATGTGCTTGCCAAGGATGAGCCGTTGGTGTTTAGTGTCTATACGCATGAGCATTTTATCCTCCGTCATTATATTACGAACACAACGGAACAATCTCGTTCGCTTGATCCTCAATGTTTTTCGCACCAGCAATGGCGTAACATGATGGCGGGGCGGCATCCCAATGGTGGAACTTCAATATTGCTTCGTGATAATCAAAACTATCTTTCTTTTGACGAAGTGCAACGTATTTTTGGCTATCGTGATTACAATAAAAGTGAAGATATGGACTATATCTGTATTCGTTTGCCCTACGAAGTAGAGGTTGTTGATGTCGTAAAGCAAGTTACATCGACGTGGAATCTCACTAAGGAAGGTGTGTGGCAACTCAAAGCTGCGCTTAACAATGAATTTAAGCGCAGCCTTATAGAGTGGGCCATGTCTACTTTTGACTATTGCATCTCCAACAATCGTATTATCTGTCGTAAGCACGTAGCTATGCTTGAACGCTTCCTAATGCGTTACGGCATTGACCCTACCGAGCAAGAGAAAAACAATATGAGGCGCGTCATTGATCGTTGGTTTGCTACGGAGCACAAGAATTTCAAGGCTTATTCTTGTGCTGATATGCAGTTCATAGACGAGAGTGAGCGCACAGTCTCGTTCGAGAGAATAGAATGGGAATAACGTTTCTATGTGAACAACTGTTAAATTATTTTATAAATTAAGTTAAAAAACAACCTTTTTTTAAAAAGTAAATGGAATTGTCAAATAAATGCAAAGAATTGTTCCTTGATGGCATTACCGATGTAATGTTTTACCCAAGGGAAGAGTGTGTTATACCAATACCGTTCAGTATGGCACAAGTGTTATATATTAATAATTGTAGTTTCCCTGCCGAGCCAACTTTACGCTTGGCTACGAGTGGCGAAAACTACGTTATTGTAGAGAATCTTAAAGTGAAGATGACGTTCGCCAAACAGGGCAATGGTACTATATATACATATAATATTAGTGCAAATGTGGCAAATGGAGGCGAAAATGTGGCTGAAGCGTACCGAAATATGCGTGATAAGGAGTATTACGTGGTATTGCGCAAGATGGACGGTTCGTTGCAGTTGTGCTACACCTTGCCCCATACATTCGACATAGGTAGCACCACAGACCATAGTCAGACTGAGTTGGCGCGAACCGTCACTGCCACCACACAAGCCCTGTCGGAGCCGATACCTATCACACTTCGAGAGGCATAGTATTTTAGACATTTTTCAATGCCTTAGATTATATATTACGTCGTTGTCCGCGAGGATAGCGGCGTTTTTTTGTCCTAAATATTACCGAAGCAGCCTTTAATTTTGCATATGGATAATACAGCGGAGTGGTAGCAGTTGGTAGCTCACTTGGTTCATACCCAAGAGGTCGAAGGTTCGAGTCCTTCCTCCGCAACATGGTCAGTCGGTAAAAAGATTGATTTTTCAGGATAACAACACAAAACACATTTTCAGATGATAACTACACTTCTTGAACTCTCCACTACTAAGCACTGGATGATGCACCCGCCGATGCTCAATGCCTTGCGCATTGGCATACAGGAGAATATTGCCGGTCGCATTGTTCTTACAGCGGAGCAGACCATTAAGCGCATGGCATACGCTATTGGTATGACAGCCAATGGTGAGAAGTTACAATTCTCAATGTCTTCAAATGACGATGAAGGCAATGGACGCGAACCGAGCGAAGAAACCAACAAGTTTGTAGCCGTGCTGCCCGTCTGCGGTCCGATTACCCGTAACGGCGACGCTTGCTCTTACGGATCAATCGACTTTCGCGACATGATGATACAGACTTCCAACCATGAGGAGTGTAAGGGTATCATCGTTTACATCAATTCCGGCGGCGGTTCTGCGAATGCTATTCCCGATTACAAGTATGCTATTGACTATGCCCACAAGCAGGGCAAGAAGGTTGTCGCTCTTGTTGACGGCGACTGCTATTCGGCTGCAATGTACCTCGCTGTTCTTTGCGACGAGATTTATTATGTGAACGTAAAGGACGGTTTTGGATCAATCGGCGTTTATGGAGGTTTCTACACCATGAAGTCGGGCGAGAAGAACGCCTATACCAACGAGACTTGGAATGAGGTGTATGCTACACAAAGTTACAACAAAAACGAGTGGTATCGCAAGGCGACCGACGGCGACTATTCTCTTCTGCAATCCGACCTTGACGCTCTTTGCGAGGAGTTTATGTCGGACGTAAAAGCGGCTCGCCCCAATGTTACTGATGAGCATCTTCATGGAGCAACATTCGACGCAAAGGAAGTGGAAGGCATACTCAACGATGGACAGTCAACTCTCGACGAGCTTGTAAATCGTTTCCTTGCGGATGCTGACGCAAAACCGAAGAACGATGTCACGGCAACCAACACAAACACTAATATCAATATGGAGAAATATCCTCTTATTTGCAACGCTTGCGGATTGCAGGCTGGCGAGATTGCCGTTACGGAAGAGGGCGCGTATATGAACGCCTCGCTTCTTGACTCTCTCGAAGCCCACATGAAGGAAGCCGAGCAGAAGGTGACTGATGCAGAGCAGAAAGTCACCACAGCGGAGAACGCTCTCGCAGAATTGCAGGGCAAGTTTGATGAACTCTCCGCTCAAGTAAACGCAGCCAACGAAGCAAAGGAAGTCGCGGAGAACGCACTTGCCCAGGCTAACGAGGCTCACAGTACAGAACTAAGCGACCTTAACGCGCAGCACACCGATGCTCTTGCCAAAAAGGACGACGAGCTGAAAGCTCTCGCCAAGGCTAAGGACAAAGAGATTGCCCAGCTCACAGCCGACAAGACTGATGCCGAGGCAAACCTTCAGACCGCTAAGGACGCGCTTGCTACAGCCGAGCAGACCATTGCCGACAAGCAGGCTCAGATTGCCGCGCTCACCAATGAGGCTGGCGAAGAGCTAAACAGCGGCGAGGCTCCTGAGAACAATGGTGAGGGTGTGAAAACTCCGCAGCTGCGCTCGTTCGATGGCAGCAAGTACAAGACCAACGTTGAGCGAAAGGCTGCTTTCCGGCGCTTCCTGCATGGCGAGGAAGAGAAATAAAAACTCTCAACCAACACAAACAACAAAAACATTAACAAAGACACAAAAACACAACAATTATGGCAAATTTACCTAAAGATTTTATCGGCCTTGACGCGCTCCAGCACGTAGCCGAGGAGGTTGCTAAGGAAATTGTAATGGGTCCGGGTTATTCGGATGCAGAAGAGATGGACCGCCTTGGTATCGACATCATCACTGGTGTTCAGTTCAAGCGCACTTTCCACTTGTTCATTCGCAAGGGTGGCACCACACGTCGTAAGGACGTTCACCGCGAAATTAACAGCGAAGCTGGATTCTTGAAAGAGCGTACGCTTACCTCGAAGCTCTCCTGGGATAAGTTTCCCGGCAATATCGACGACTTCTGTGAAACAGTATTCGGAACAGACGCTCAGGGTCAGTTCCCTCTCTCCTCACAGGCTGTAGAGGCAATCCTTAAGGACTATGCCGACAACCTCGCTGCTAACTTGTGGTTCGGCGACATTACTCTTGACAATGGCGCCGACTCAGTTCCTGCTCGCGATCAGGCCATGGCTCTCTACGACGGTTTCCACACTTGCATTAAGCACGACATCGAGGACGGTCTTATCTCAGAGGCTAACGGCAACCTCGTTCCTTGTAAGGCTATTTCGGCTCCTGCTGACAACAACGACTCTACTCCTTATGACAACTTCATCGAGTGGCACGCTAATTGGGACGAGCGTCTGCGCAAGGTTCCAACATGGGTTTACATGAACGAGGCAACTGCCATGAACATTGCAGCAGGTTATGCTAACAAGTTCCACGGCAACTTCCGTGTAGAGTACAACCAGGGCGACAATTTCAAGCTGCCGGGTCTTTCTAAGGTTACTATCTGTCCTATCGCCAACTTCGGCGCAGGCGACCGTATGTATGCAAGCATCGACAAGAACTTTGTCTATGGTGTTGACACACTCAGCAACCAGCAGTATGTAAGTGTTCGCCTCGGCTCCGACCGAGATCACAGAGACTTATCTTTCCAGATTCAGTCAATCCAGGGAGCAGGCATACGCAACTACTTGAAATATGCTCTCTGCGTCAGCGACGGTAATCTCGTTGCTCCTGAGTATGTAGCCGGCGACTACGATAACACTATGCTCGTGATTACCCTTGCTGGTACTGACGGTCAGAAACCAGACGGTACAGTAAAGGTAAATGGCACAGGTTACACCAAGCCGCTTGAAACTGCGCCTAATCAGATTCTCTCTCTTGAGGCAGTCGATGGTACTACCTACAAGTTTGCAGGTTGGAGCAACGGCAAGACCGAGAAGAAGATTCAGCTCACCGCCACCGGCATGAACATGGGCTTGACAGCTTTCTTCAAGAAGAACGGTTAATACCTAACGGAGTTTTTTTCACTCTATATTTTCACGGGCGACGGTCGTGGCTGACCTGACGGAACATGCTTACCCGCCGCCCTTCTTTTAAACAATACATTCAACAACACAAAAACTCATAAGAATATGGCAGTAACAGCAACATGTCCTGAGATTAAGGATATTCTCGCCGCTAATGAATGCTTAGAGAACTTTGGCGGCCTTGGCATCAATGTGTATGCTTTCAACAAAGGCGACCTCAAGGCTCCTTTGAAAGCAGAAAAGAACGTTTATCCTGCTCTGACCGCCGAGTCGTTCAACACTGGCAAGGGTCTCTACAAATTTGAATGCAAAGAAAGTAGTCAGGGACACACTTTCGAGAACCTTGGCCGCAGAAAAGGTTTCAAGCAACAGCTTGACTATGTGCTTGAGAGCGTAAACGCAGAGTCTGCTGAAGTGGCTCGCGCCCTGAACAACCTCGACCTTGGTTACATTATCCAGGATGGCGAGAAGAGTATTATCGTGTACGACCCTCAGCACAAGTTTGAGTATGCTTCGGGTGGCATTAAGGGCGACACGGGCAAGAAGGCCGACGACGACCGTCAGGTGGAACTGTCCGGCTCTCTGCAACCCTGTACATACGGACGTTACGAGATTACAGAGCCAGAGACCGGCGGTTGGGACTCGCTTTTAGCTTCAAAAAAAGGGTAAGCGATATTGACGCACAGAGCGAAAGCAATATCGCTAAGGAAGTGTTCGACGATGCCGACTCTTCTTTCTTCAGCACAAGTGAAGAAGGAACGACGGCAAAGAAGAGCAAGAAATAATCGCTCATACGAGAAAGATTTTTTCGTCATACGACAAATCCCTGCATCTATCCTTTATATACAAAAGGTATGGATGCAGGGATTTTTATTATATATATTAGTATTCTGATAAATTTATACTAAAATTAGCGTTTTTAATACAAAATGTAATCTAAATTAGATAGTTGTCTTTAATTTTGCAATTAGAAAAGCTTCTTTGATTACATTGTTGTAAACGTAGAATAACTAAAAATATAGGTTTTATGGAATTAAGACATTTACGCTCCTTTGTTTATGTCGCCGAAACAAAGTCGTTTAGTACGGCTGCCACACGTTGTTGCGTCACCCAGTCGGCGGTAAGCCAGCACATTCGCGCCCTGGAGGACGAGTTGGGTTGCAAACTGCTTATCCGCACTTCGCACGGCATTATGCTCACTGAAAGCGGCGAAGCCCTGTTGCCTCGTGCCAAAGAAATACTGAAGCAAACCGAGGACTGCAAAGAGCAAATCAATGCCCTTAACAACTGCATGACCGGCGAATTGCGCATAGGCGTAGGTTCTTTTATTGCTCCGTATGTCCGTATGGCAGCATTGATATTTATGGAGAGATACCCCAACGTGCGTATCAATGCCGACTTTACTAAAGCCTACCTCCTCAACCAATCGCTAAGGGCGCACATGTTAGACCTTGCTTTCACCATGAATTTGGCATACCGTCACGAAGGAATAGAGTCGAGACCCTGCATACCATTTAATGTGTATGCTATCATGCGCGACACCCATCCCCTTGCCTCGCTCCCAAAGGTGTCGTATGAAGATATTCTGAAGCACCCCATCATCATGCCCGACATAGGCGAGCGTGCCATTGAGACATTTCAGCAAAATATTAAACGCGACTTGTATAAACTCAATATCAAGTGTATCATCAGTGACCCCGACGAAGCCCTGACCTCGGTGGAAGAAACCAAGTACGTCACCTTCATGCCTAAGCTCTACCTGCGCAACCACCCTACCCTTGTAGCGCGTCCCGTTGTCGGACTCGAACAACAGTTGATGAGCAACGCCCACTGGATGCAGGACGTACCCAAGAAGCGAGCCGCACAATTATTTCTTGACATCATCCGCGACGAAGTGGTGCCATACATTTCCGTAGCCGAAGATTCGCAAGGGAAGTTCACACCGCCACCTCGATAGTCATTAGAATATCTTATACTGTACCGAGCCTCACGTTAGCAGCGTGAGGCTTTTTTATTTTAGTATTAGCCGAAATTATACGTTATTCCACGGCAAGAACACTTAATAAGAAACACTTCGCCCACACCACTTTCTCCCCTACCTTTGCAACAAGTTCAATAATGAACGAAATCAACCAAACACAAAACACTATGCAGATTAAAACTAATGACGGCAACTATGATGTTGCCAGCAAGGGACTTGGCAATACAGCCTTGGGTCTCGGCATCGCAGGCTTGGCAACGAGCCTATTGGGAGGCAGCGCCTCGCTTCTGGGCATCGGAAGAAACAACGGCATGACAGCCAATCCTACCGACCCTGATGCGCGTTTCGTAACTAAGAGTGAGACTAACCTCATCCAAGAGAACAGCACTCTGAAAACCGAACTCGCCATTCAGAAGAGCGAAAACTACACCGACAAGAAGCTCGTGGAAGTGACACAGTATCTCGATACGAAGTTGCGCCGTGTAGAAGACAAAGTGGATGCAAACAAGGATGCGCAGCAAGCCGTCAACGCACAGCAGATGGCTTACAATGCGGCAGCTAACGCCAGCATCGACGTGCTCAAGTCGCAGGTGGCATCGTTGTCGAGCGTAACCAAGTTGTTCATCCCTTCAACCAACGTATGCCAGACCGGTTGCGGTTGCGGATGCAATCAGTAAGAGAATAACGTAATCCAGCTATATATATGGAATACAAAAACTCACAAATCTTGGCGGCAGTCGTGTCCGAATGGGCACGACCCGCCATTTCGCAGATAGCCGCAGGCAACCTCATGCGCCTACCCATGCTTCAGTCTCTGCAAGCCACCATCAGCTCGTTAGGCATTGTCAGTGGCAGTTATGCCCTACAGAAGGACATCGAGCCACTCATCCAGCCAATCATCAACTCGCTCGTCGCACCTATGCTTGCCCGATATTTCGGTCAGATACCCGAAGAGAGCATACCGCAGATGGCACATGACATAGTGGAGAAGATGCGAGGTAACGGACCGCTGTCTGTGCTCGAGGGTATGGTGACGTTTGAAGACGAAGACCTCACCGAGCTTGCCGATCTTCTTGACAAGAACCTACCCGTAGGGCAGACGCAAGGCTATCAGGTAAAACATTAAACAGAGTAACAAACCAAGCGGCGGCAAGCATCGTCGCTATAATAAAACATAAACGATTATGAACAAACGTACCATTCCGGCTATCATCATAGCCACACTTGCGGCTGGTGCAACCGCCGCTGCACCCTATTATGATGTCAATATCACACAGCAGCTTTGCACACCGGCTTGCGTAGATGAGACACCCGTGTTCGCTCCGAAGTTCTCCGTCAAGAGCATTGCCAACGTAGGCACATCGCAGTATATCATCGTCATTCACGTTGAGGGTGTAATAAGCTACATCCCATGCAACTGCGGCTCGTGCTGCACACGCTCACAAGTGGTGTCGCAAGACTTCACCATACCTGTGTTCAGCGCCACAACCATCAACTCGGCAACAATAACAGTAGGTACCGTACAGAACGGCATAGCACGCATATCTTGCTGCAACTGTTCCAAGACTTTCGTGTCCGACTGCCCCGTAACGCTCACCCTTGCAACTACATAAAGCCATGATAGTTCTGATAGCTATAGCCACCATGATAGCTGCCACGCTTGCCCAACACCTCGGACTGGCCGAAGCCATTGTCCGTGTTGTTGACAAGGTGGCATCATGCCCTCAGTGTTTCACCTTTTGGGTTACAATGTCGGCGTTGCTCTACCTCGGCCACGATGTCTACGCATCGGCGCTGTCGGCTATTGTGGTGGCATATCTGTCAAACTGGTTTGTGTTGTTGCTGCTTATTCTTCAACGAAAATTTACGAAACTCTATGAAAAAGAAAGACACACCACCGACCGCCTCGACCACTAAGGTAAAGGCAGAAAGCAAGCCCCAAGCGCAAACTTTCTTTCCAACGTTGCACATCTCTGCGCAAAAAACATTACTTATCCCACATTTTCGGGGCATCTGCCCTACATGTTAAACATATAAAGACTCAAACAAAATGAATTACAAACAGATGATTGAACAGGCTCGTGCCAATGGTATGGCTACCGAGAAGAAGATGTGGGCAGCAGTAGAAACTCTCTCTACCGATCTCCTTGCGCTGGAGCAGACCGACCCCAAACTCTATTGGCACATATTGCGCCGTCAGCACGCCGTTCTCTATGGACGACACTATTCTGAGAAGATGGCCAACCACGATGTTAATGCTCTTGTCTATAGCGGCATGTACGACGAGGAGGGTACGCCAACCGGCGGAGGTGCACATTGGACTCGTATCAAGGTAGACGAGCTGACTAAGGGTATGAAGTTTCACTCAAATGTCAACGCATGGGACAAATACGTCGCCTTCAATTCGATGTACGCCGACCTCTGCGCTTGCATGAACGAAGAGGAGATAATCAAAGCCGCCTACGCTTTCTACTTTTGTGATGACGACTGGCAGCCCTGCGAAGACGACTGCACTAAGGTGTGGGACTATAATGCCCTACACGCCACCCTCTAATTTTTTGAATTTTTACATTTGTATTCTTCAAAGCCACTTTGCGCTAATTACACAATTCGCAGAGTGGCTTCATTTGTATCTTCTCCTTATACGCTCCCCCACCATGTCCGCCCCACCAAATTAAAAACTCCTACATTTGCCTATGAAAGAAACCCGAAAATTATGACACAACGAAACATCAACCTAACACTGCCCCGATCATGGAACGAGTGCAGCACCGAGCAGTTGGAGCTCATCTCCGGGATAATGCTTGAGCAGATAGAGCGAGCCGACCGTTATCATCCCTTCGACATGCGCAACGTCAAGATAGCGTGCTTCTTTGTTCTTGCAGGTATAGAGATAGTGGAAGGCATAGACGAGTCGAAGCCTCTTGAGAAGCAACACTACACTTGCCGACTCTCCACCCCAAGCCGACGCAACCGTTTCTTCCGTCGCAAACAGCAGGAGGAAGAAACCTTCCCCATCTACTTATGGCAGTTCAACTATTGGCTAACGCCTAAGCCGAAGACCGACGACCGCAACTCGGCTGAGTATCTTGCCTCCGGTGCCGGATTGCTCGACTGGCTCGACAACGAGCGTGGAGCTCACCTCTCTCGCTTTCCTTACCCTACCCTTCGCCTACGCAACAAACGTGGTCTGCTACGTCACAAGACCGACTATGAAGGTCCGGCGCAAGATATGGACGGCTTTTCATGGCAGCAGTATCGTTTTGCCTCCGATCTCATGGGACAATACACCTCTCTCGCCAACAACCTTGTCAAGATGAAGCAGATGGGCAAGTTCACGGCCGAGCAGATAGCACAGCAAGCCGACAGCGTAGACCGGGCACGTTCCATGTTCCTCGCCACCATCTTCAACCGTCGTATCAACTTCATCGACACCAACACCAACCTCAAGGTGCATGATTTCCATTACGACACCCATCAGTTCGACACCCAAGCCCCACTCTTCCGTCACTTCCCCGATCACCAATGGCAACCCATCCTCTTCTGGTGGACCGGCATGATGCACACCCTCTCACGGCGTTATCCCCATGTGTTCAAGGTGCAGAAGCTCGACCGCACACAGCGACCCTCCACCCCACTTGAGATATACACCGCCACCATCGCCACCATGCAGAAATACGCCTCGCTTACCGAAGATCAGGTGAACAATCAGTCGTATTCGCTTGTTCTGGAACATTTGGAGCGACTGAGCAAGGAGAATGAGGAAATGGAATAGATTAGGAAGACGTAGTAAAATATTAACGGAAATATAGAGTATGAAGAACGTAAAAATTTTTGCAAAGACCATCGAGGCGGAAGCAATGAAACAGATAGAAAACTTAGCTACGAGCGAGGCTTACTGCGACTGCAAGATACGCATTATGCCTGACTGTCATGCGGGTAAAGGATGCACAATAGGTACGGTAATTCAGACTGCCGGCAAGGTTGTACCTAATACCGTAGGCGTGGATATAGGCTGTGGTATGTTGGTATTCAAGTTCGCTGAGAAGGATATAAACCTTTCGCTTCTCGACCGAATCATCAATGAGTCGGTGCCGAGCGGATTTGACGTTCACGAAAAGTCCAAGCTAAAAGATTGGAGTTCGCTTACGTCACATCTTTTGCTCGATTTGCACGAAAGGACACAAGGTTGCTTCGACCCCGACTATATCGGACGCTCGCTTGGCACCCTCGGTGGCGGCAATCATTTCATCGAGCTGGACGAGGACGAGCAGGGCTGTAAGTATCTTGTGATACATTCGGGCAGTCGCAATCTCGGAGTTAAGGTGTGCAACTTTTTCCAACACTTAGCCAAGAAGAATGTGAATCGAAACGAGGAGCGCAAGCGCATCATCGAAGACTTAAAGAAGTACGGCTTAGAGAGGGAAATTAACAATACGTTGCGTCTTTTTTGCGCCGTGCCTCCCGACCTCGCCTATCTTGAGGGAGAAGACCTCAATGTCTACAATTTCGCTGCGAACGTCTGTCAGTGTTTTGCCGACGACAACAGATGGAATATAGCAATGCCTATAATCCATGGGCTTCAATTATCGTTCGTGGATTTCTTTACCACCAGGCATAACTATTTCGACATACACTCAGGCATCATCCGAAAAGGAGCCGTGCGTGCCGAAAATGGCGAACAGCTTATCATCCCACTTAATATGCGCGATGGTTCGTTGATATGTCGCGGCAAGGGCAACGACGATTGGCTTCAGTCGGCTCCGCACGGTGCAGGTAGACTAATGTCGCGCTCGGCGGCCAAGAAGCAGCTCAGCATGGAGGAATACCGACAGCAGATGCACGACATTTACTCCACATCGGTATGCGAGTCAACAATCGACGAGTCGCCAATGGCGTACAAGCCCGCCGAAGAGATAGAATCGCTTATAGGCGACACTGTGGACGTGGTGAGGAGAATCAAACCGATATACAACTTCAAAGCGAAATAATACAACAATATACTGTGTTATCGTAAGTATTAACGAAAATATAGAGGACAATGAAAAAAGAGAAAATAAAGCAGTTGGTGGATGTAATGCAGGCGTATGTAAATGGCAAAACTATCCAGTATTACAAAGTTGACCTTAGCTTTAAGATTGAACATCCAGGAAAGCCTAATTTCAACGGTAAATGGGTAGATGTGGATGAAGGACATCATTTTAGACCTGATTGTTACGACTACCGTATCAAGCCCAAACCCAAGTACCGCCCGTTTAAGGATGCAGACGAGTGCTGGCAAGGGATGCTGACGCATCAACCGTTCGGGTGGCTGAGAGAAAAGAAACGAAATGTGCGTACCCAAATTGGATTTATGCACACAGAAGGAATACAAGGAACCAGTGGTGGCTCTTCTAATTATAAGGCTTTCTTTGACTGTTTTAGCTTTGCCGACGGTGCACCGTTCGGAGTAAAGGAGGAAGTATGGGAAAATTAGACGGTATTATATTACTTGTGTTTGGGTGCATCATAGCATTTCTCACAATAGATTTTATCATTGGTGCTCATTTTGGCATACAATATGGCTTTTTGTCAATGGCAGCAGAACTTATAATCTGCGGACTATTGCTAATCAAATTCAGAGATAAATAGAAAATAAATTATGAGTAAAACAATTCAGATAAAAGTGCCTGCTGGCAAGAAAGCAGAATGGCAGAAAATAGATGGTAAGACCGTTCTTGTAATGGTTGACGAGAAAGACAACCGTCCTGTGACAGAACGCATAAAGACTTTCGAGGATGCCTGTAATGAACTGGGTGAAAATCATCCTATGGTGTCTGCCTACAATTCTTTGGTCACCAGAGCTAACGGTGAACAGTCACTTGCAGAATGGATGGGCAAGGATGTTGTAGCTTTCCTAAAGCTGCGTATCATTACTGAAGCTCTCAATGAAGGCTGGCACCCGAAGTTCACTGAAGACGAATATCGCTACTTTCCCTGGTTCTACATCTACACTAAGGAAGAGTACGACAACTTCTCTGAGGAGGAA
>ENA-OWPL01000070-OWPL01000070.1-human-gut-metagenome-genome-assembly--contig:-NODE-70-length-83940-cov-10.086511_pt1 | contig 83940 bp, 58 predicted proteins | sample MGYA00248263_ERZ651844 | MGnify/ENA primary metagenome ERZ651844 (study PRJEB26924, sample SAMEA4378256) | human gut metagenome | biome: human gut; feature: human-associated habitat; material: faeces...
TTGCAGGTATAGGCATAGCTGGCATACTGCACGCCTCGATCAGAGTGGTGTATGATGTCATGGACAGCGTTCTTGTCAAGGCGCCTCATTGCCATATCAAGTGCTTCTATGGCAAACTTCGCCTCCAAAGTGTCGCCGACACACCAGCCGACTATCTCCTTTGTATAATAGTCGGTCACAAGGGACAGGTAGCAGAACTTGTACTCACCAGATTTCTCGTCAACGTAGACTATCATGTATGTTATGTCACTTACCCATAGTTGGTTCGGACGAATGGGGATAAGATCCTTGACAAGATTCGGATAGGTCGGGAGGTCGTGGTTGGAGTCTGTAGTTTTTGCTCTTCTGCGGCGTTTGCGTACCTTTAGCCCGTACTTATCGACAATGTCATAGAAACGGTTGTAGCCAACGGAGTGGTCTTCGCCAAACTCCTTCTGGTACATACGCCAAAGCTTGCCACCGCCTATTCCACGGTCGCGCTCACGGATGCGCTTGATAAACTCAACGACGAATGCCTCTGCTGCTATCTTACGCATCTGGGTGTCATCATGCTTATAGTAGGCCTGGGTCGTTACACCAAGTAGCCCACAGAGCGATCTGACGGCATAAGCCTTCAGATCACGCTCATGGAGCCTACCGACTACTTGGTGCCAGCTTTTTTTAAGTCAATGCCGTAGACTTCCTTGCCGAATGCAACCATCTCCTCATAAAAGTCGGCACGTAGCTTCTCGCGCTTTAATTCACACTTGAGGCGGAGAACCTCCTCTTGAAGTTTCTTGTAGTCTTCAGGAATGATGTTTGGACCTTGTTTTTTCATCTGTTCTACCAATTTTGGGTTTTCTTCCTCAAAGGTATGAAGATAACGGTAAATAGTACCCATCCCAAGGCCTGTTTTTTTTCTTACTTCATTAATTGTAAGTTTTTGAATACGACAAAGCTCATAAACGTGCTTCTGAAGTTTAACGCGATCCAATGAAATTTGGAGTTGTTCTTCTTTCTTTTTCATAATTGTTGACTTTAGGGTGTCAACCTTATTTAAAAAAAGACAATAGCTTGTTGAGGCTATAGGATAGGCTGGTAGATAACCCGATTTTCGAGTTGCCTACTAGCCTTTATATTGCTTATATACAACAAGTTATACAGACGTTTGGAGATATGTGAGTTTTTTTACGTACAGTGTTATTATATGAGACGATGAGCATTGACGGCGCAGGTGCATTGTCGGCCGCGATGATGCGCCCTGCGATGTATCGGATGCAACGTGGCAGATGATATAAACAAGTGACTCTTCAGATAAAATGTCATTACAATTTTATCTGAAGAGTCACTTGTAAAGAACGACCGAAAATAGCCGAGAACGACCGCAAAAATGACCGCGATGACCGCAAAAACGACCGCAACGACTGCAAAAACGACCGCAACGACTGCAAAAACGACCGCAACGACCGCAAGAACGACCGCAACGACCGCAAGACTTATATTATGAGTAAAGTTCTTTTTCGCCTATCTCTGTTATCAGCCATTTTTTGCCATTCGAAGATTTTACTATAAGTTTATCCTTTGCCATATTAACAAGGAGACGACCTATTTTTCGTAGCTTTTCGTCACGAGTGTTGTTTGCAGGAAAAACATGTTGAAGGGTTTCAAATGCATCTTTACGCTGGAAACCTAATTCTCCAGCATTATGCGCTAATTGAAGCAGCAGCTTTTGAATGCTGTTTTCAGCAAGTCCTTTCTCCTTGGTATAATGACCTATTTGGTTTGTCAACTTGGCAACTTTTAGAGATATGGTGTAATGTGGCGCACGGCCTTCTATCAATCCTTTTTCATAAAGATGCTTTGCAGCTTCCTTGGTAATGGGGTGGTGTTTCTGTACCGCATCTAACCAAAGGCACTCTTTCAGAGACAAAGAGCTATTTGTTTTCAAAAGATTGGTATATTTCTCGTCAATCATCTTGCCATAGATAGTGACTCCTACAGTACGATGCTCATTGTCAATATCGTAATCAGGCATGGGGAAGAAACGATTGCGTTGTTCAGTGTAAATCTTCTTGATGCCACGTCCTACGGTATCAATCATGTTGAAGTTGACCATGCCTCGGCATAAGCATTCGTTGCGATAGTGAAACTGAGGACCTTTATGCTCCAAAGCATTCTCTATGGTGCCGGGAATAAAGCTACCGCCATTGCCATAGTATAAGGTGCTTGGACCTTCTACGAAAACTATGCGCTGTTGCAAGGTGTAATCTTGATGGGCGATGGCATTATGTAGAGCCTCACGTATGGTATATTCATCATACTGCTTCATCGTATCAGGAAAGAGGGTTCCGCCTGGCAGTTCACGCATGGTTTTGTTGCGTATCTTGCCCAACACCTTATCTACAGTCAAGATGAAAGGAATGGAGAAGTGTTCATAATCTTGCACAATACCTTCTTCATCTTCCCAAGTCCAAGTGATTTGTGCAACGGCAGGATGAATCTTTTGGATAGAAAGCGGCTTGCCTAATAACAGTATTGCAGCACGAGTGATTTGGCCGTCTCGCATCATCATGCTATTAGCTAAGAACTCTTCTGTTGTCCACGCATCTATTTCTTCGGCAGGAATACTTGAAGAGTGTACTTTCTTGAACATGACTTTAGCTGTAGCCACAGCCAACTCATCCAAATCATTTATGGTCGCATTGGGTACGAGTTGGGCTGTCCAATCTGGTATTGGTGGTTGTTGGCGGATGGCATCTTGTTTGGCTTGGTTCAATGGTTTTAGACTTTCACCATCACGACCATAAGCCACACCTTTCCAGTGCATCACGATATTGCGTGGCGATGCAGGAACTTGGAACAACAAAACACGTTTGCCTTCAACCTCAATAGGTACAATATCCCTAAAAATAAGGTTGTCTGTAGTGTGTTGAGACATGTCTTGCTTTAGGCGGTTCAAGGCTACTTCACCATCTTTGAAACTGGTGCCAATGATTTGGTGTTTCTTGTCCCAAACACCGAAGACTATCCAAGCGAACTCATGTTCTCGTAAGTTTGCTTCATTGCTAAGAGCGGAGAAGTACTTTCCCAACTCGTCAACATCAAAGTTGGTCTCTGCTTTCTTAAACTCTACGACCTCATTTTCTGAGTGCTCCCAGAGTTCTTTGAATTTATCTATGAATTCAATATTGTTCATGATGTTTATAATCGATTTCTGTAAGGAATAGCCGATATGATTACTTCTGTATCAAAACACTTTGTCCATAAGAATGATTTTATTCTCATGACAACTTCAGACGAGGATTGACATGGTCCTACAATGATTCTTTTTAGACATTCAATGGGGATGTTAATTTTGATGTATGGTACAAGTTTGTTGTCTGCAAGACGATATTGTGGCATTATTTGATGTTTTATGATGCGATATTCGCCCTCTGCTTCATATTTTTTATTTTTATAGATAGGAGCATAAGCATTGTTTATTATAGCCTGTTTTACATCTGTCCACTCATCTTTATTGAAAATGTTTTTTAATGTCTTATTGCAGGCTTCTTCTGCAATCTTGATGTTATTTGTATCAACATACTCACATTTTTTTATTTCATCATAAAGTAAATATGTCGGCTCACTTTCACTCCAATATTTACGTTCTTTGCAATCTGCTCCATACATAGGTAAAGTTGATGGAAGCTTGGAGAAATCGAAACCTAAACTTATGCCATCTCCATTTTGTCCATATCCACGCCACATTGTTAAATCATCTTCCTGCTTAGAGAACGAAATCGTAAATATGTTCAGATTATACTGGGGGTGTTGTGTGAGTTCCTTTTCTTTGTCGTTAAGTGCAATGTTGTTCTTTTTAGTATAATCAAGTACACCGGCTTTTAATCCTTCAAAGAACAACTGACATTCTGTTGGATCGTTTTGAAAGGCGTAATGTGTTGCCCACATTGTTATATATTTGGGATGTATATCGCCTTCCTCATAACACAATGAATGTTCTATCATATTATAGAACGTATTCATTGTGGTATAGTGATATAGTATAATATTATCTTCTTTAGTCATACTTATCTCTTTTTAATTGTCAAATCCAAATTTATTCCAGGCATCGAGGACGAGACGCTTGGTGCGGTATTCTCCGTACTGGCGCAGCTCGTTGTCTTTCAGCACACGGATAGTTTCCTTTGATGCTTTCTAACTTCTACAAATATAATGCTTTTCTTTGAGGTATAACAACAAAAAGCAAACTGATTTAATAATCGAATATATACTTTTCGATGTCTTTAGTCATTAGTGCCTCAGATTTAACGAGACACTAATGATCTTAAGTTAAACAATTCTCCATCTAATAGAGAATAATGTCCTTTTATCAAAGTTGCACTCTAATGATTTTAATAACTTTGTTGTCATTGTGTCAACGTTCTTGTTGTATTCATCTTCCAAGTCGAATAGTTGACGCTGTTTTTTAGAGAGTTTCTCAGACAAATGGTTTTCTTGTTTCTTAAGTAATAGTTTGGTCTTGATATCCTTTTCTTTTCTTATTTGTCTGTGAATTGTATCTCTTTCTTTTCTAATATCTATTATTTCCTTTTGCAAAGGAACAAGTTTGTCATCTGACCATGATTCGTATTTTTCAATCTCATATGAAGCATATTCCTCCATTCTGGCATTGACTTGATCTTTATATTTTTCAATGTTTTTATCAAATATATATTCTGTATCTTCTTTAATATGGTCAGGCAACTTACAAGTGACACTTTCTTTTGCTTCTAATTCTAATAATTTAAATCCAAACTCAGCTGGCAGTACATATTTATCATCGGTGATAGCACAGAAAATGATATTCTCTTCGTCGTCATACTCATTAGTGGAAGAAACTTCATAAGCAATAAGCCAACCGGCTTTGTCTTTATATTCTTCTAATAAAATAGATCTATAAGGGTATGATGTCAAATCGAAAGTTACATCTTCGACAACATTCAAGTAGGGTATTTGTCTAAGTATATAGCTTCCAATAGAACTTGTTGCCCTTATTTGTATTTTATCTGTCTCTTTCTTGTTTACAGAGTACACTCCTGCCTTTATCTCATTTGAAATGTCTGCATCTAATTTAAATGACGATGTATTCTCATTTATATCAGAAATGAACCCATTTAAAGCGACAAGAGCTAACTTCCAAAAATGGCGAATATAACTATCGATTCTCTTTTCGTCATCATCTTGTCTAACCTTTAATAAGTTAACAACGTCTTCATCAAAGTTTTCCAATAGAGTTTTCTTTGTATCCTTGATACGCTCTGAAATAACATCTTCCAATTCCTTCTGCAACGAATCGAAAGCCTTGTTTATTTCACTTTCTGTTCTGCATACTCGTAATATAGAACTCAATCTGCTTTCCAAATCAAATGTAGAGTCTATAGACCCCAATATTTCATCACTGCTACCCAATACGCCTTCAAATAAATTAAACTTAGTTGACAGTAACTCATATACACGGCAATCTGCAGCATTAGCCTTATTTACGAAATTCACAACTACTACATCCTGCTTTTGACCATAGCGATGGCAACGTCCAATTCTTTGTTCTATTCGTTGGGGATTCCAAGGCATGTCGTAATTAACCACTAAAGAACAGAATTGAAGATTTATACCTTCAGCACCTGCTTCTGTAGCAATCATTATCTCTGCAGAATCCTTAAAGAAATCTACAAGAGCCTGCTTCTTGTCTATCTGCAAATTACCGGTTACATAAGAGGTTCCTGTATGGGTCAATAACCATTTCTGATATATATTGTTGGCTTCATCATTACTATTTGTTCCATTAAAACATACAACCTTGTCTCTGAAACCGTTCGCTTCAAAAAAGTTTTTTAGATATTCTTGAGTTTTACGACTCTCTGTAAATATTAAAGCTCTTCGCAGACCTCCAAGGCGTTCAACCTTGTCAAATGATGCAGTAAGGGCTTTTAATAATGCTTGAGCCTTTGTCTCACAATCAATTCCTTCGGCCATTGAAACATAATGTCGAAGCTCTTCAATTTCGTTATCAATGGCAGCTTTGTCTTGTTCAGAAATTTCTACTGTTTCATATGAATCTGAATTATCGTCATTATCAATGGTTTCCAAATCATTTAATACAGATGACATACTAAGTATTTGTCGTCCTTCATCCTTAATTCGTTTAAGTCTTTCAATTGTACTTTGAAGCGTGAAAGACAGTGCATAAGCAGATGACGACATAATTTTTCTGTAAAGGAGTGATAGTAAAGGACGTATTCTATCCGGTATACCATAAGTGCCCTCACGAAATAAATAGTCGCTAACAGCTTCATATAAATCAATTTCTTTCTTTGAAGGATGATACTCTTGCACAAAAGGAATACGTTTGGTGTATTTCACATACTCCTGTACTTGGTTTCTCAATGTACGATGCGCTATATGGGCAATCCTTGCCTTCAATTCTCCATATTTAGAGTTGTCACGGATTGATATTTTATTATACTGTTCCTCAAACGTTTGGACAGAAGAGAAGAATTCATCATCAATTATACTGATAAGTCCATATAGCTCCCTTAAATTGTTTTGCAAAGGAGTGGCTGTAAGCAATATCTTCTTGTATGGGCGCAATGTCTCCTTCAATACATTTGCTGTCACATTTCCTTTTTTGTATACGTTACGAAGTTTGTGAGCCTCGTCTATCACAACAAGATTCCACATGACTTTTGATAACTCGTCCGCATGGGTAACGGCAAACTGATAAGAACAGATTATTATACTTTCATCTGTTTGAAAAGGGTTTTCTGTTTTGGCTGCAATTGTTTTGTAAGAACCTTGCTCTAATATTAAAGACGTGAGAAAAAACTTCTCTAATAACTCCATGCTCCATTGATTTCTCAATGAAGCTGGAACTATAATCAATATGTGTCTTTTATGTTCTGCCCATAATTCTGACAATAAGATACCTGCTTCAATGGTTTTTCCAAGTCCCACTTCATCGGCAAGTATTGCTCCTTTGCTTAATGGTGACTTAAATGCAAATAGAGCAGCTTCCACCTGATGAGGATTTAAATCGACCTTTGATTCAGATAAAACGCCAGTAAACCGACCTTCATCTGAAGTCGATTTTTTGTGGCAAATGTCCCACTTGTAATATATTTGTTGAGCTATAGATATCATTACTTTTTATTCTTACGTTCTATTTTAACAGAATATTCCGGGGATACAGCATCGAATTCATTTATTGCTGCTCCTTTCCAATAGTTTATGGCAAGTTCTTCACATTCTTTGCGTAATCTGTCATTGAAATCAGGTTCCTCTTCTTTGCCATAAAGGTTTACAATATGGTTGTATTGAGGAAGTATAGAAATATCACTGAAAGATATTCTTACAATCCGTATTTGCGCATTGGGATGATTGCGAAGGAATGCATTTTGCAGTGCGGATATGCCAATGGGTATCTTGTTGTCTGCAATGCTTTTTATGGTAGAGACAACGCTTATGTATTTCTCACCATTGTTTATGTTATAATCACAACCTAATAAGCTATTGCTTACTGACTCATATTTTATGCCTTCGTTTAAAAGATATTGTTCATATATCTTCTTGCCGATATAATTCACAATGCGTCGAACCATAGATGGTGCCTTGTCTTCATCTATTATCCAGTTAACGATATCATCAACGTGGTCTGCCACAACAGGAAGATTGTCTGCGCCAACCTTATCTACGATTTGTACAAGAGATTCCAAATTAGAAGTAATGATGTTCGGTATTCTGGAAGTTTTTCCATCAGAATAGGAACATAACTTTGAATTAGAGTCAAATCCTATATGGTTGTCTTCGCCATACGAAGAATGCGACTCATTTAAAGCTTCTTTTATATCCACTCCATTTTCTAATGCGGATACGATTGATGCCAAGGTCTCGACAGAGCACTTTTGCTCTTCTAATTTCTTATACAGTTTCTCTCTACTTATTTTGTCTTGTTCTTCTTGTTCTTCTTTATCCTTTTTTATTTTCTCCGCTTGAATCTCATTCAAAAAGGTCAAATGCTGTTCAACGGTATCTTTTTTTTCATAACCTAACTGATGAAACTCGTCAATGGTTATTTCGCTAGGGTTGCAGAATGTACCGTCAGCTCTAACTATCCACTTGTCATTTTTCAAATTATGATAATAAGAGCTCTCGAAATCTTTAAAATGGTATGACCATTCACGATATAAACAATATTCTAATTCTCCATTTTTCTTTGTATCGATTCCGTTTTCACAGACAAGTCTCCACAAAGCATGAGACCAATCTTTTGAACAATTATTTATATCATAACCATCCAATTGGTAATCTTTAAAACCAGGAAATTTAGTAACAGCCAAATATTGCTTATCAAGGAAATCAACAATATATTTAGGGAAATTCTCATAGGAATAATCATACTTAATCCTTCTATATAGTTTCTCTGCTATTATCGTTATCTCACGAATTTGAGGTTTGCTACTAACGTTTAAATATAGTTCAAGAAAATGTTTAACTTCAGAGTATGACAAATCTGTGCCTTTTGTATAAAAGTCACAATCAACAAATTTAAAAGAAGTATCGCCTTTTGCGTAATTCAGAAAATCAGTTGTTGGTATGTACATTTCTGATACATTACACAACGTAAAACGAGATTCGTCTAACTGTTTTAGTTTCCATTCTTTCTTTATTATATCTTTGATTCTCTGGTTTGCATTGGCATAGACCAACTTGTATATATACTCAAAATCTTTTAATAAGATTTCTTCTGTTGGAATGTCATTTTTCTTATAGCGAACAAGCAGAGTCTTTTCTAAATAGTCAGCCATGTCTGGCTCCTTTATTCCCATACCCCGGAAAAGGCTTTCATGTTTCTCAAAGATTTCCTTATCTAACACTTTACCGAAAGCGTCAGTTTCTACATCTTTAAAACCTGAATATGGCAGACAGACATTTGCATTCTTTTTATACAAATAATACGGACTTATCCATTCTCCATCTTGTGTTTTTGCTATAGAAGCAAATCTAAATTTGAGCTTGTTCCAAGAATCTACGGAGAAAGCACTCCATGTGTCGCTAATAATTCTTGGTTCATCAGACCTCCATAAAACGCGTGCTTTGTCCTCTATATATGTAAGAAGTCTGTGAGCCCATTCCAATGGTTGGTTTGCCATGAAGGAATTTGAAATATGCTTTGCTAGGTATTCATTATCAAACGGCTTAATTTTTAATTCTGCTTCGACTTCCTTAAAATCAGATCTATATTGTTTTAAGTAAAGAAAATCCCTATCGTTGTTTTGGCATAATTGTGCAATCTGTGAAGAGGAAATTAAATTTTCCAAATCAATGGTTGCAGAAAACACATCGTTTATAGAAGCATAACGCTTTGACCTATTAAGAAGCAGTTTATTATCTCTTACTATTCTGAAATAACACTGTCTCAAATAGGAGTCTTTGTATTCTGTTGATTTAATATTTAGGATATGGAATATGTTGTCGTTTATAAGAATGTTTTTGTTCGTAGTCGATATTTCGTTATCTTCCGATTCTAATAGTCTTGAATTCCTGCATTCACCAATTTCTTTAAGACACAACAAGGCATCAGACGCTAATTCGGCAATGCAATTCAAGAACTTTTGATTTATATCCTCATAGCGTTTAATACTATCTCTATTGTCAACAAGTAAAAATGGAGCATGGCTTACAAAACAACTATCAAAGTGCTCGCTTGTCGGGAAGAAACAATATATTTGTCCCTTTGCATCAATATCCAATGATCCGTCAGGGTTTACATAAAATCCAACACTTATATTATACTTTCCTTTTATTGTATTGCAGTCACGGTGGAACAGATACATTAACAGGTTCTTGTCGTATTCATGAATACGGCAAGATTCATATTTTATGCCATGACGTTCACCCGTTTGTATTACTTCTTTTGAGTACTCATGTATCGTTTCTTCTCCATCAATACACCAGGTGATTTTTTGAATATGAGGCAGAAACAGTACAGGCATATTAAGATTCTGTAGTCTTTGTAGAATCTCTTGATACGCTTTCTCTGGGTCCTTAAAAGGCAGCTCAAAAAGAGTTTCGCCTGCATTGCGGAGTTCATGGTCGTTTTCTAATAATGTTGGAATAATATAGTTTTCTATCTTAAACCAAAAAGTATCGTCATATATGGATGGGGTATCTGTATATTGGAACACCGACTTAAAACCTACACCGAATTTACCTATAGTTTGTTCTTCATCTTCTTTTGTAGAACAACCTACAGATGTGATAGAATTGATATCTCCAATCTCTCCAGTTTGTTCTCTGGCATCTGTTATAGAGAATTGGCGTTTACCATTGTGTTTGAAGACCAATTTATCTCTAAATAATAGAATTCTTACGTTTGTTGCAGCTGTGTCATCTGCATTTTGTATCAATTCATATATAAAATGAGCTGTTTCAGGATATTTTTCAACAATACCCTTCCAAACCTTTATGTTAGTACGTTTCGAATAGGTTTTCCAGTCATCTTGTTTATCATTTACAAGAATCTTAAAGAGCCTTTCTTGTTCAGAATTTAAGGTATGTGTATTCTCATTCATATTCCACACTATTATTGTTTTTAAGGATCATTATCTTTTTCTATTTGGATTCTACAAATGTAGCACATTCTTTTGAATGATGCAACTAAAAGAAAATAAAATTTAGTAGCGAATTACGTTGCCAATCCGTTGTCAAATATATAAAAGCAAAAATCCTAACTGCTCATATTCAAGCAGTTAGGATTCTTTATGGTGCGCCTGAAAGGACTCGAACCTTCACGTCCTAAAACACCAGATCCTAAGTCTGGCGCGTCTACCAATTCCGCCACAAGCGCATTAGCGGATGCAAAGTTAGTGAAAAATGGTGAGACTGGCAAAATATTATGTGACTTTTATGATCCGCACCGACCGATGCGGATGCTCGTAACGGTCGGTGCGGATGCTCGTAACGACCGATGCGGATGGCAGAAGTCTACTTCTTCAGCTCTTCGATGAATCGCTTCATCTCTGCCTCGTGTGCCTTTGCTTTGAGGAATAGGTGCCACTGGTTGCGGGCGCGTGTGAGGTTATGCTCGGCATACTGGCACTTCCAGTAGTGGTCGCCCGAGAGGTAGTCCCAGAGGAAGCGCACGCACTGCATGTAGGGGAAGAGCTCGGCGGCGTAGGGTAGGAGCGACACTTCGAGCGGAGTGAGGAAGCGCGAAGCCGACTCTAAGTAGCCGCGTGTGAACGCCTCGAAGATGTCCATGCGGAAATCAATCTTCTCGTACTCGGGCGAGTCTTCGGCAATGGTGTTGGCAGCGGTGCGCAGGAAGTCACCGTAGTCGCTCACGAAGAGCGACGGCATCACGGTGTCGAGGTCTATCACGCAGAGCACCTTGCCCTGTTTGTCGAACATCATGTTGTTCACCTTCGTGTCGCAGTGGCACACGCGCTTCTGCAATTTGCCCTCGGCGAGGAGTCGTTCGCCCAAGCACATCTCGTCCATGTACGCCTCTATCTCTTCTACGAACTGCTTCACGCCCTCGGCGCGTCCCACAGGGTCTTCGGCGTACACCTTGCGCAGCTGGTCGCGGCGCAGGCACATGTTGTGGAAGTCGGGGATAGTCTCGCCCAACTGGTCGGCTATGTAAGCCAGCCGCGCCTCGAAGTCGCCGAACGCCTTGCCTGCGTCGTAGGACGAGTCGGGTGTCACGGTTTCCATCGTCACGGCATCGCTGATGAACACCGACACGCGCCAGTAGCTCTCACCGTCGAAGAAGTAGGTCTTGCCCTCGGTGGTGGGCACGAAGCGCAGCACACGGCGGTCGAGGTCGTCGACACCTTCCGCCTTCAGCTGCTCGCGGATGTGGTTGGTCACGGTCTCCACGTTGTGCTGCAGCATATCGACATCGGTGAAGATGTGGTGGTTGATGCGTTGCAGAACGTAGTCGGGGCGGTCTGTTTCAGCGGTCTGTATGCGGTATGTGTCGTTGATGAGTCCGTTGCCGAGTGGCTTGATGTCGCTCACGGTGCCCTCGATGAGGAACTTGCTGGTTATGTTGTTTAGATTGTTCATTGTTTTTATTATTTGATTTTTGCAAATTTACTGCTTTTTATTATAATAGATGATGTTATGGCGGCTTATTTCGCTTTTTTGCAGTAACTTTGTGGTGATAGACAAATAAAAAAACTAATCATAATGCAATCAAAAAAACAACTCCTTGCGCTTCTTGCGCTTTGTGCCTTGGGGTCTGCCAACGCTTTCGCCGAGCGGAACACCCCTTTGAAGTATTGGTTCGACCGTCCGACGACGATGCGCGGACAGGCTGTGTGGCTCGCTTCGAGTCCAGACCGTATGCCTACCGAGCGCCAGCTGGTGCGTGCCGGCGACTTGGTGAACAACCCCGACCCCGAATGGGAGTCGCAGTCGCTGCCAATCGGCAACGGCAATATCGGCGGCAACGTGCTCGGCTCGGTGGAGGCTGAGCGCATCACGTTCAACGAGAAGACACTCTGGCGCGGCGGTCCGAACACCTCGCGCGGCGCTGCCTACTACTGGGATGTGAACAAGCGGTCGGCTCATGTGGTGGGCGAGATACGCGAGGCGTTCACCAAGGGCGACTGGCAGAAGGCGGAGCTGCTCACACGCAAGAACTTCAACAGCGTGGTGCCTTACGAGGCTGATGCCGAGGAGCCGTTCCGCTTCGGCAGCTTCACTACCGCCGGCGAGTTCTACATTGAGACCGGACTCAGCTCAGTGGGAATGACCGACTATCGCCGTGAGCTTTCGCTCGACTCTGCCCTTGCGAAGGTGAGCTTCTGCAAGGACGGCGTGCAGTACGAGCGTGAGTATTTCGTGTCGCATCCTGCCAACGTGATGGCGGTGCGCTTCGCTGCCTCGCACCGTGGTAAGCAGAACCTCGTGTTCTCCTACGCTCCCAACCCCGTGTCGACGGGCGAGATGAAGGCGGACGGCACCGACGCGCTCTGCTGGCTGGCGCGTCTCGACAACAACAGTATGGAGTACGCCGTGCGCATAAAGGCAGTGGCTAAGGGTGGCGCGGTGAGCAACGAGGGCGGCAAGCTCACGGTGAAGGATGCCGACGAGGTGGTGTTCCTCATCACTGCCGACACCGACTACCGACCCAACTACGACCCCGATTTCAACGACCCGAAGGCTTATGTGGGCGTCGACCCTGCGCAGACTACTGCCGACTGGCTCGCAAAGGCTGCCACAAAGGACTACGCCTCGCTGCTCAACGAGCACTATGCCGACTATTCGGAGCTCTTCAACCGCGTGCGTCTGAACATCAACAACGCTTCGGTTGATGCCGACGACCTGCCCGTGAACCGCCGTCTTGAGGCTTACCGCCAGGGCAAGCCCGACTACTACTTGGAGCAGCTCTACTATCAGTTCGGTCGCTACCTGCTCATCTCGTCGTCGCGTGCCGACAATCTGCCGGCTAACCTGCAGGGCTTGTGGCACAACAACGTCGACGGACCGTGGCGTATCGACTACCATAACAACATCAACCTGCAGATGAACTACTGGCTGGCTTGCCCGACGGGACTCTCGGAGTGCGAGCTGCCGCTCTTCAACTTCATCCGCACGCTCGTGAAGCCGGGCCGTGTAACGGCGAAGTCGTACTTCGGCACACGTGGCTGGACAACGTCCGTATCTGGTAATATCTTCGGCTTCACATCGCCGCTCTCGAGCGAGGATATGTCGTGGAACTTCTCGCCGTTCGCCGGTCCGTGGCTCGCTACACACCTCTGGAACTACTACGATTTTACGCGCGACCGCCGCTTCCTTGCTGACAACTACGAAATACTGAAGGAGTCTGCCGACTTCGCGTCCGACTATCTCTGGCATCGCGCCGACGGCGTGTACACCGCCGCTCCATCCACATCGCCCGAGCACGGACCGGTTGACGAGGGTGCTACGTTCGCCCACGCCGTGATACGCGAAGTGCTCCTGGATGCTGTTGAGGCTAACCGCGTGTTAGGCAAGAGTGCCAAGGAGCGCCGCCAGTGGGAGGACGCGCTGAAGCATCTCGCGCCGTATAAGATAGGTCGCTACGGACAGCTCATGGAGTGGTCGACGGACATCGACGACCCGAAGGACGAGCATCGCCATGTGAACCACCTCTTCGGTCTGCATCCTGGTCACACCGTGTCGCCCGTCACAACGCCCGAACTGGCTAAGGCTTCGCGCGTGGTGCTCGAGCATCGCGGCGACGGCGCAACGGGATGGTCGATGGGCTGGAAGCTCAACCAGTGGGCACGCCTGCACGACGGCAATCATGCCTACACGCTCTACGGCAATCTGCTGAAGAACGGCACGCTCGACAACCTCTGGGACACGCACGCTCCGTTCCAGATTGACGGTAACTTCGGCGGAACAGCCGGCGTAACCGAGATGCTCATGCAGAGCCACATGGGATTCGTCCACCTGCTGCCTGCGCTGCCCGATGCTTGGGCAGAGGGCGCTGTGAGCGGACTGCGTGCCAAGGGCAACTTCACCGTGTCTATCAGCTGGAAGAACGGCAAGCTCGCTGAAGCGACAATACTCTCCGGCTCGGGCGAACCGTGCGAGGTGCGCTACGGCAAGTCGGTGCTGAAGTTCAAGACAAAGCGAGGCGCAAGCTATAAGGTCGTGTTTTGCGAGAACAAGCTTGTAGGGGGTGCACTTGTCTCAAGTGCACCAACCAAGTAAGAACTGCATCAACCAAGTAATAAGTGCACCAACCAATTGGTATTTTGTTCGGTTGGTGCACTTGAGACAAGTGCACCCCCTGCAACTGCCCATAAGACAACAAAGGTCGAGCGATTTCGCTCGACCTTTGTTGTCTTTGTATTGTTAATACTCATCCTCTTCGTTGCAGTCATCATACTCCCACGAGTCGAAGTAGTTGCGCGATGGAGCGAAGTGACCGCCGCCGCCGTAGCCCGGTTCAGGGTCTCCAATATTGCCAGTTCCGCCACCGTCACCAATAGATCCTGCCATTATGCTCATTGCCTCTATTTCCACTGTTGTAATAGATGGCTTTATATAAAGTTTTCTTTTCATGTTTTTTATATCTTAATGTTTAAGATGTTATGTTTACTTTACTACGACCTTCTTTCCGTTCTGGACATAGATGCCGCTCTTCAGTGTGCTGAGTGAGTTGCCTACGCACTGTCCCTGCAGGTTGTACACCGGCGTGTTGCTTTCCTCAGTGTCGAATATTTCGCCGAGCGATGTTGTCGCTCCGTCGAGGTTGGCACGCAGCTTCTTGATGTCTGTGCCCTCCGGCACGATGAAGTATGCACGCAAGCCGTTCATCTGGCAAGCTTCCGCATCAGCCGGGTAGTAGAACTTGTTGCCGGCACCGATGTATATGTTCGTCTTGTCCTGCACCAGTGTTACGTGGTTGTAGATACCCTTCATCTGCACTGTGCTTGCATCGCCCACAGCCTGCGGGTTACCGTTCTTGTCGAGTCCTGTTGCCACTATGCTTACTCCCTCGAATGTCGGGTTCTTCACAACGGCGTTGCCAGGCTTCATGATGTACGGCTTGCCAGCCTCGATGTTGTCTACAGTTGCAAAGTACACAATGTTGTTCTCGCATCTGCCTTCGTATGTGCGGAGCTGTGTGCCCTCGCCGAAGTACTGTGTCACCTGGTCTTTATCGAGTGCGAACGGCACGCAGAATGAGTTCCAGTGGCTTGCTTCGAGTGTGCGCTGCAGCGTCACGTTTGCGTATGCACAGTCCTCGATGACATTTTTGGTCTTTGTCTCGTCCATTGTGTATTCCTTAGGAATAAGTATTGTGACGATGATTTGTATGGCGCGAACTTGAGCAATAGCCTTGAACTCAACCTCCTTAGCAAAACCCTCCCAAACACCATAGTTATGATCTGTACAAGTGTAGTTATTGTCCGTCATGGAAGTCAGTTTCTTCAACGAATAATTACTTAAAGAATTATTGCTGCCAATAAACTCAATCTTCGTGATTTTACCAACCTTGGTAGAGATTGTTGTGGAACTGTTCTGATACAATCTGTAAGTATATTCAGTGTCAGTTATTGCTGCGAATGCTGCATTCGTACCATGTATTGTTACGACATCCTGCACTATTTGGTCTTCTTTGCTATTCCCTGTTTGTGTTCCTTTGTGCAGACCTGCGATAAATGTGAATGTCTCGTCCTGCTTTGTGCTGTCGAACACCTTCAGCGTGCATTTAGCTGTTGTCTCCTTATATGTATCGTTAGCATCACCAGTAGCGGTGATGGTGTATATGCCACGCTTAGAAATCACAATGTAGCCGGTTGATGCATCTATCTCGACATTTTCGTCTTTAGGAGATATAGTGTAGGTTACTTTGAGGTTGTTCGGGTTCTGCAGTACATTCTTTGCATTGAACTCTGCCATTGATTTTCCTGCCATATCAACTTTGTAGTTGCCTTCGGCGAACTTGAAGTCGGCATCAGTTGCGCGATTGTCTTCAATCACGAGTTTGTAAGACGCAGTGCCTGCAGCATACTTGTCTGTAGCAGCCGATGTAGCGGTGATGATCACCTCGCCAGTCTTGTACATATGTATCTTACCTTCAGACACCTCTGCTGTCTTGTTATCCGAACTTGCGTATGTGATAGCAGCTGCGTCAAGGTCTTCAGGCTTGGTGATGGTCTGAAGGTCAATAGTGCCAGCTACTAACTCCTTTGTTACAGTTGCCTCGGCGAATGAGAGGGCAGGAGCAGCCTTCTTCTCTGCTGTTGTGACGATGATTTGGGTGACATTATTTACTTTTGGACTTGCTGTGAATACTACAGACTCCTCATAGCCAGTCCAAGTGCCGGTGGTTTTGTCGTAATTGGGTTTGTCTGTTGTGAAATTACCGTATGAACCACCTACAAACTTAATGCTTGTAATTACTCGTGTAGGATCGGTAAGTGAGAACGTTGTTTTGCTACTACCATAGAAGCGGTAGTCGCCATATCCACCTAAAGCAGCACTTGTGCTTTCTATTTTTACAATACTCTTCGTGAGTTGGTCTTTTCCTGTGCTTTGCTTAGATGTCTTATCTGTTTTAACGTCGAACACAATCTCCGACAAATCAACAGGCTTCTTGTTCGTAATCTGATACGTAGCAGTGGAGCCAGAATATTGTGTTGGGTCTGTAGGTGTGAATGTGGCAGTGATGGTTGTTGTGCCATATACAGCTGCGTTGATGGTTACTGCGCCCGTTGTGGGGGTGACAGTAGCCACAGCGTCGCCTGAAGCTGCGTATGTGATAGTGCCGGCAATGTTGCTGGCTTCGGTAGCGGTGTAGCCCGTGAAGTCTGCGCCAGCGTCGGTCTTGCCTTCGGTAAGAGTTACGTCGGTGCCGTTAAAAGAGAGAGAAGTAGCGATGTGGTTGTCTTTGTTTTCGACAACGTATGAGTCGGTAGATGTTTGGTAGGTGTCTGTTTTAGGAAGAGTGGCTGTGATGGTAGCCTTGCCAAACTTGGTGTTTGTGAATGTCAGTTCGCCAGTTTTAGAGTCAACGGCTACGATGTCCGCGTCAGAGCTTGTATATTCAATAAGGTTAGACAAGTTGGTGTTGTCGTCGCTCTTTGTTGCGGTAGCAGTAGGCGTGGTAAAACCCTCAAGCGTGCCATTGGTGAATGTGAATGTCTTGCCGGAGTTGGCACCAAAGGTGGTAGTGGTGGTAGTGGTGGTTGGGGCTGATGATAATAGCTTAAAATCATCAATACAAACAGATTTTTTATCTGCAGTAATTAACGATGTGATTTTAATACTTACATTGTTGACGGGGGTTTCTGATAATTGGTATGAAATGTTAGATACTGTTGTTGATATTTGATATTCTTTTGCTCCATTCCATGTTGTACCTTTATCTGTAGAATATTCCACCTTAATTTTTCCAGAAGATGAAGTTTGGGCTTTAAAACATAAGTCAGTAACTCCATCTATGTAAAATTTCATTTGGGCAGATGGGGTCTTTTTATTACTAATGTAATAACGCATATGTAAAGAGGAACCGCCATCTATTTTATTAGTTTTTGACACGCATCCATTACATATATACCATTGTTTACCAGAAGGACCAACTGTTACATTGGTATTATAAGTTGAAGATGTTGTGTAACCTTCTGAGGTTTCAAACCCCGTACTATAAAGCACCTCTTGAGCATACCCCCCCACCGTACACACAATCGTGAGCAGTGTGAGCATAAAAAATCGTAAATGTTTAGTCATAATATGTAATTTTTAATGTTATAGGCTTGTCGTTATGTCGTTAAAATTACTAATGTTGTAGTTGAGATAGGGGATGTTGTTTCTTTGAATGCAAAATTACATCTAATGTTTTGTATTTGTATTAAAATAATGTTTAAATAATTTAAAAAGGGTATGGCAAGAATGCCATACCCTCCTATTGGTTTGTGGTTGCGTGGGTATGGCAAGGATGCCATACCCTCCTATTATTACTCGTAGACCCAGTAGCCGGTGGTCTGCTGTTGTGCTGTGCCGTCCTTAGCCGGAGCAGCTGCAGCGGATGTTTTGCGGAAGTAGCCTACGAGTGTTACGTCGAAGATGAGTGTGGAGTAGGCTGCGCCCGGCGTGGCTGACGAGCCGTATGCCAGCTGATGGGGCATGTACACGAGCCATCTGTCGCCGATGTGCATGTTCTGCAGTGCTGTGGCGAAGCCTTTCACCACTCCGCTCACGGCGAAGGTGCGTGGCTTCATCGTGCTGAGGTTGTACTCGCCCTGCCACGACTTGTCGAAGACATAGCCCTCGGCGTAGCTTGTGGAGGGCAGCAGACGGCCGCTGTAGTGCACCTTCACCGAGTCGGTAAAGAGTGGACAGCCCGAGCCCGTGCCAGCGTTGAGCACGTTGGCAAGCACGAAGTCGTAGCTATGCGTAGCCACCTGGTCGTTGAGGCTCCATGAGCGCAGCACCTTCCAGTCGGCAGCACCACCCGCCACCAGCTGCTTCACCTCGGCATACTTCTTGTCGTAGTATGCCTCGTTAGTCTTTCGCCAGTTGGGGAACTCCTCCTTCTCGTTGTCGGTCTCGCTGCACGACGACAGGCTTGCTGCGAAGACGGTCGTCATGGCGAGGAGTATGAATAAATAGTATTTCTTCATTTAGTATGTTTTTACTGCAATTTCTTGAGCAGGCTTGTGATGCTCACCTTGTCCTCGATGATGCTGAGGAGTTGGTCGATGCTCACGCGCTCCTGCTCCATTGTGTCGCGGAAGCGGAGTGTCACAGTGTTGTCCTGCAGTGTGTCGTAGTCGACGGTCACGCAGAACGGTGTGCCCACTGCGTCCTGACGGCGGTAGCGTTTGCCGATGGTGTCCTTCTCGTCGTAGCTTGTGTTGAAGTGGAACTTCAGGTTGTTCACAATCTCGCGAGCCTTCTCGGGCAGTCCGTCCTTCTTAACGAGCGGCAGCACGGCGAGCTTTGTCGGCGCGAGTGCGGGCGGGAGCATGAGTACGACGCGTGTCTCGCCGTTTTCGAGCTGCTCCTCTTTATAAGAGTGGCACATCACGCTGAGGAACATGCGGTCTACGCCGATAGATGTCTCGATGACGTACGGAGTGTACGACTCCTTGGTCTGCGGGTCGAAGTACTTGATTGAGCGGCCCGAGAACTTCTCGTGCTGCGAGAGGTCGAAGTTGGTGCGGCTGTGTATGCCCTCTACCTCCTTGAAGCCGAACGGCATGTGGAACTCGATGTCGGTAGCGGCGTTGGCGTAGTGAGCCAGCTTCTCGTGGTCGTGGAAGCGATAGTTCTCGGCGCCGAAGCCAAGAGCCTGGTGCCACTTCATGCGCAGCTCCTTCCACTTCTGGAAATACTCGAGCTCGGTGCCCGGCTGCACGAAGAACTGCATCTCCATCTGCTCGAACTCGCGCATACGGAATATGAACTGGCGTGCCACGATCTCGTTGCGGAACGCCTTACCGATCTGTGCGATGCCGAACGGAATCTTCATGCGGCCCGTCTTCTGCACGTTGAGGTAGTTGACGAAGATGCCCTGTGCTGTCTCCGGACGGAGGTACACCTTGTTAGAACCGTCGGCTACGGAGCCCATCTCTGTAGAGAACATGAGGTTGAACTGGCGCACGTCGGTCCAGTTCTTTGTGCCGCTGATCGGGTCTACGATCTCCTCGTCTATGATGATCTGCTTCAGCTCGGCGAGGTCCGGACCCTGCATAGCCTCTGTATAGCGTGCGTGGAGAGCGTCGCGCTTCTGCTGGTGCTCGATTACGCGAGCGTTTGTGGCGCGGAACTGTGCCTCGTCGAAGCTCTCGCCGAAACGCTTGCGTGCCTTGGCAATCTCCTTCTCGATCTTCTCGTCGTACTTCGCAATCTGGTCCTCGATGAGAACGTCGGCACGATAGCGCTTCTTTGAGTCGCGGTTGTCGATGAGCGGGTCGTTGAATGCGTCTACGTGTCCGCTTGCCTTCCAGATAGTAGGGTGCATGAAGATGGCAGAGTCGATGCCCACGATGTTGTCGTGGAGCAGCACCATGCTCTTCCACCAGTATTGTTTGATGTTGTTCTTCAGTTCTACACCGTTCTGTCCGTAGTCGTACACTGCAGCCAGACCGTCATAAATCTCGCTACTTGGGAATACGAAACCGTACTCCTTACAGTGACTCACGATTTTCTTGAAAACGTCTTCTTGTGCCATTTTTATATGTGTTTTATTATAATTTTAGTTGCAAAGTTACGCTTTTTTGATTAATTACGTAGCGTTTAAGGAGTTAAATGTTATGAAACGGTTGTTTTGCGGTGGTAGTTGTGTGGTGTTGTAGTGGTGGTTAAGTCATCGGGCGGCGTACGGAATCTGATCGGGCGGCGTACGGAATCTGATCGGGTGGCGGACGGAATCTGATCGGGCGGCGGACGGAGCACGATGGTAAAAGTTGTGCTAATTAGGGAATTTCCCATTGCCGATTAGGGAAAATCCTTTTGGCTTGCAGTAACAAAAGCATAACTTTGCAAGCGAAAGGAAACCTCAAGGGGGTGCAGTTGTCTCAACTGCACCAACAGAGCAAGAAGTGCACCAAAATAGCACATTCTACTTGGTTGGTGCACCACCCCCTGGGAGGCACCCCCTTAAGATAAGTATAACTTTTAAAAACAGAGATATTATGAAACGGTTATTCGCAACAATAGTAATGGTGCTTGGCTTCGCGGTAGCAGCCAGCGCAATGAGTTACAGTCAGGCACGCGAACAGGCGTTGTTCCTCACCGATAAGATGGCTTACGAGCTGAACCTCACCGACGACCAGTATGAGGCTGCTTACGAGATAAACCTCGACTATCTGCTCAGTGTCAACTCCGACGACGAGCTGTACGGCGACTACTGGCGCTGGCGTAACATCGACTTCAGCTATGTGCTCCTCGACTGGCAGTATCGTATGTTCTGCGAGGCAGCCTACTTCTACCGTCCGCTCTACTTCAGTGCAGGCGTTTGGCACTTCGCTATATACGCTCGCTATCCGCACCGCGACTACTTCTACTTCCATCGTCCGACGGTGTACGTGAGCTATCGTGGCGGCCACTCGTGGCGTCAGAACAACGGCAGCTCGTGGTACAACGGCAGAACGTTCGGTTCGCGCCGTGGTGGCGATGCCCACTTCGGTATGCGCGACGGCTTCAAGCGCGGCGACTACGGACGTGGCAACCGCCAGTCGTTCGGCTCGCGTGGCAGCCGTAGGGTGGAGAGCAGAGGTAACAGTGGGTTCGGCTCGCGCCGCGACAACAGCGGAAGCGGTTTCGGCTCGCGCAGCTCGTCGGGCTTTGGTTCAAGCCGCAGCTCGTCGGGATTCGGTTCAAGCCGTGGCTCTGGCTTTGGCAGTCGTGAAAGTAGCACGCGCACAACGGTGCGTCAGCCCGAGAGCAATAGAGGCTTTTCAGGCAGCAGTTTCGGCTCGCGCCGCGACAACTCGTCGGGCTCGTCAGCCCCACGCTCAACGTTCAAGCCGTCGGGCTCGTCAAGACACTCGTCGTCGTTTGGAGGCGGTGGTTCGTCGTCAAGAGGCGGTGGCTTTGGCTCGCGCAGATAATTTATAGGGGGTGCACTTGTCTCAAGTGCACCAACAAAGCAGGAGGTGTACCAATAAAGCATTCTACCCTGTTGGTTTTCTACTCTGTTGGTGCAGTTGAGACAACTGCACCCCCTTTGGTGCACCAATAACCATTCTACTCTGTTGGTGCACTTGAGACAAGTGCACCCCCTATACTTACTTCCTCATGCTCTGCTCCTTGCGGTATTGCGTTGGCGACATACCGAGGTGGCTCTTCGTGAACTTGCCGAAGAACGAGAGGTTGGGGAAGCCCAACAGCTCCGATATCTCTTTGATGGAGAGGTTAGAACGGCGCAGATACTTCTCTATCGCCTTCACCGTGTAGCTGTGTATCCAGTCGAGCGCCGTGCGCCCCGTCACCTGTTTCGTGATGTTAGAGAGATACTTCGGCGTGATGCACAGCTCCTGCGCATATTTCTTCACGGGCTGCATCCTGCCGTTGTTCGCCGACAGCATCTCGATGAAGCGCTGGAAGAGCAAGTTGGCCTGCTTGAGATTGCCCCCTTCGATGCTATACTCCACGTAGGGCGTGATGATGGCGAACAGCTCGTAGATGGAACTTTGCAGCAAGCAGTGCATAATCTCCTTATGATAGAAACCATGCGGATTCTTTATCTTGTGTGCAATGATGGCGTAGTACTTCAAGAACATCTGTTGGCGTTCCTCGTTGAGGTGGATCACGGGGTTGTGCGATACGTAACCGAGCAGATTAAGATAGTCGCGGTTCACCTGCACACTGGCTTGGGCTGCCTTGCTCGACACGCCGACACTTTTCGAGTCGTAGTCGGGCGATACCATCACGTTTTCCCATGTGCTGCTGGGCAGACAGATAATCACGTCGCCCGCCTTTGCGGTATATGCGTTGGAGTTGGTTTCAAATTGTATGCGTCCCTTTGTGCAGTAGACCATCATAATCATATCAAACTTGAACGTGCCGTCTACCTGTAGCACCTTGTCGATGCCGTCGAGCACAACCATGTCGCCATCTATGTAGTCGGCATTACCACAGTGAGCGATAAGTCCCATGTCAATCTTCAGTTCTGTCATTTCGTTAGCCATTATGTTTCGTAATTAAGATTCGTATGCAAAGTTATTTTGTCATCCGCAAAGGTAGTCATTATTTCCATATCGATATTATTCCGTTTTGCCGATTTTGTATTCTTTAAGTCAGATTTTATAAAATTACTGAACTTTCGCAAGTTCAGAGAATTCAGGAGTTAAGGAGTTAAGGAGTTAAGGAGTTAAGCCAAATGCTTTTAATGCTGTAAATCAAGCAAAAAACACTAATGGCTTCGCTCGGCTTTGCCGCTTGCTCGCAAGAACTCCTTAGCGACCGAAGGGCGCGAAAACTCCCTAACTTCTTAACTACTTATTAGTAGAAAAAGATGTAAACCGGTCATTAGATTACAGAAAAGTTGTAACTTTGCACGAACATTAGGCAATTAGTAAGCAAATACATATAAATAAAAACAAAAATAAGAGAAAATGAATGTAGCTATTGTTGGTGCGAGTGGCGCCGTAGGACAGGAGTTTCTGCGCATCCTCGCCGAGAGAGAGTTCCCCATTGACAATTTAGTGTTGTTTGGTTCTGAGCGTTCGGCTGGAAAGAAATACACGTTCAAAGGTAAGGAGTATGAGGTGAAGCTCTTGCAGCACAACGACGATTTCAAGGACATCGACGTTGCGTTCACATCGGCTGGTGGTGGCACCTCTAAGGAGTATGCCGAGACTATCACTAAGTACGGCGCAGTGATGATCGACAACTCGTCGGCGTTCCGCATGTGCGACGATGTACCATTGGTAGTGCCGGAGTGCAATGCCGAGGATGCTCTGAAGCGTCCGCGTGGTATCATCGCCAACCCTAACTGCACCACTATTATGATGGTGGTAGTGCTGAAGCCGCTGGAGCAGCTCAGCCACATCAAGCGCATACACATCGCCAGCTACCAAAGCGCATCGGGCGCAGGCGCAGCTGCCATGGCAGAGCTGCAGGAGCAGTATCGCGAGCTGGTGAACAACGAGCCGGTGAAGGTGGAGAAGTTCCCGCACCAGTTGGCGTATAACGTCATCCCGCAGATTGATGTCTTCACCGACAACGGATATACCAAGGAGGAGATGAAGATGTTCAACGAGACACGCAAGATTATGCACAGCGACGTGCGCTGCTCTGCGATGTGCGTGCGCGTCAGCTCGCTCCGCTCTCACTCAGAGTCGGTATGGATTGAGACCGAACGCCCCATCAGCGTCGAGGAGGCTCAGAAGGCAATCGCTGCGGCTCCGGGATGCACACTGAAGGACGACCCGCAGAACCTCGTCTACCCGATGCCGCTGGAGACAGCCGGCAAGGACGACGTGTTCGTAGGACGCGTGCGCAAGGATCTCGCCGACGACTGCGGACTCACGTTCTGGCTCTCGGGCGACCAGATTCGCAAGGGTGCTGCGCTCAACGCGGTGCAGATTGCTGAGTACCTGTATAAGGTGGGCGACCTGAAGTAAGCGGTTCTCCCACAGATTCCACGGATTTTCACAGATGTGACTTATAGAAAGAACTCCCACAGAATTCACGGAATTCACAGAAGCTTCTTAGGAGGGTATGGCATCCTTGCCATACCCACGCCTTCGGCATAATCCTCCCACAGATTCCACGGAATTCACAGATGTGACTTATACAAAGAACTCCCACAGAATTCACGGAATTCACAGAAGTTTAGGTGCATTTATTGCAGTGTGAGTATGGCAGGAATGCCATACCATCCTATACATCTGTGAAAATCCGTGGAATCTGTGGGAGTTTTCTCTATAAGTACTTCCGTGAAATCTGTGGAGTTTTTCTCTATAAGTACTTCCGTGAATTCCGTGAAATCTGTGGGAGTTTTCTCTATAAGTACTTCCGTGAATTCTGTGAAATCTGTGGGAGTTTTTCTCTATAAGTACTTCCGTGAATTCTGTGAATTCTGTGGGAGTTTTTCTCTATAAGTACTTCCGTGAATTCCGTAGAATCTGTGGGAGTTTTTCTCTATAAGTACTTCCGTGAAAATCCGTGAAATCTGTGGGAGTTTTTCTCTATAAATACTTCCGTGAATTCCGTGAAATCTGTGGGAGTTTTCAGTTTCCTCTATTCTGTGGGAGCGTTAGAACTTGAGTTTCACGCTTGCACCAGCCATTACCCAGGTGCCCGGCTGCTTCACGTTGCCCAGGTCGTAGTAGTGGTGGTTCGTGATATTGTCAGCCTTTACATATATATTGTATGTAGGCGCAGACCACTGCAAGCGCACATCCACCTTAGTGTACGGATGATAACCATTCATGCGCTCCTGCCAACGCAGTGCCCACGATGCCGTGAGCTGTCGCCAGATGCGATGATCCAACTGCAGCGTAGCCTTGTGGCGCAGATACTCTAAGGCGTAGAGCGAACCGAAGACATCACCGTCGGTAGAGTGCTTCTGATGGATGAACGCATAGCCAGCCTTTATGCGCGTGATGAAGAACTTCGGCAGTAACTCCTGCAGGTGCAGCGCAGCATCTACGGAGTAGCCCATATTGTCGAGCTTACCGATGTTCATAGCCTGATACTTCTTGCTCTCAGCCGTAGGGTACACCCAGTCGATGATGTCCGTACCCTTCGAGTAGAACCCACTCAGCACTGCCTCGAAGCCGTGCGTGCGGTAGCGCGTGCCCACCTTGAACGCCTCGTTCTTCTCCGGTCGCAGCGTAATGTCGCCCTGCTGCACCGAGTTGCTGGTATAAAGGTCGGTGTACGTAGGTACGCGCAACGCGCGGTTCCACGAAGCATACACCTTCCACTCGTCGTTCGGACGGTAGCTCACGTCCACACCAGGGTAGAGGCGGAACTTGCCGTCGAGCGCCGTGTTGCGGTTGGCGAGCAAACCTGCCGACAGCGTGAAGCCGCCCACTATCACGTTATGTTCAAGGAAGAGACTCGTGTTGGTGCGCTCGCCGAGTCGGTTGTATTTGCGGTCGGTACCGCCGATAGACACCCATTTGTCCTCCGGCTGCACATCGCCGTACGCCGTGCTGAGGATATGCTCGCGGCGCACGTCCACGCCGGCCGCCGTCTTGCCGAGCAGCCACGAGACATGAGCGTTGAGCGAGCCGCCGTAGGTGTCGAGACGGTGATAATTCTCGCCGGCAGCAGCACCCTCCTTGCCCTTTATGAGCTGGTAGTGGTCGACATCCTTATGCCAGTAGACCATCGGCGTAAGCACGAAACGCTCGTCAGCCCACGGCTTTATCTCCGCCTGTGCCGACGCAAGGAAACGGCGTGTAGCCTCAAACTGATTCTTGAACTTCGCACTGTAGAACGTAGACGCACCGAAGTCCTGCGACGAGAAGCCGCCCTGCCACTGCATGTCTACGTAGCGCGACTTCCAGCTGCCCGTGTAGTAGGCGCGACGACGACGGAAGTCGCTGTTCTCCGTGCCTCCATCGCTCTGCGTGTAGCCACCGCTCAACTTCTGGCGCACCGCACCCGTAGCAAGGTTCACGCTCGCGTCGCCGCCGAACGTGCCGAACGAACCGCCCTCGGCAGCCACCGTCACGTTGTTCTCGGCATCGGCACGCGTCACGATGTTGATGGCACCGCTGAACGCCGACGAACCGAACACACGTGCCGAAGCACCCTCGAGAACCTCGATGCGCTCAATGTCGGAAAGCGAAACTGGAAAATCGGCAGCGTTGTGACCCGTCTGTGCACTCGAAATATTCATGCCATTCAATAGAATGGTGATTTGGTCGAACGTGCCGCCGTTGATGGAGATGTCCGTCTGTACACCAAAGCCCCCGCGCTGACGGACATCCACGCCCGGGACTAACTTTAAAATGTCGTTGACACTCGCTGCTTCCGCACGCTGAATGTCGTCGCGCGAAATGACAGCCACAATCTTTGCCGACTGCAATGCAGTGAGCGGAGCACGCGAACCCGTTACGAGCACCTCGTCGAGCTTCACCTCCTCACGGCTCAATGAGTCGAGAGCCAGAGCCGACGCTACCGGCTTCGTGCTGATGCCATCTGCCTTGGCGTTGGTGAGCGTAGCCACACTGAGCGTGCAGATGAGCACCTCGCGACCCAGGCAGCTGAAAAGAGCGTAGCTGCGGCGCGTGAAGTGCTTGAAATGCAATGCCACAGGGCGTGCGTTGAAATTGTTTTTGAACATAAAAAATATAAATTGTTAATGATGAAAGGGGTGTTTTGAGCGTGCAAAGTTAGTATAAACTCGGCAAATTACAAAATAAGCAGGCACGTTTTTCACCTACTCGTACACGCCGTACACCATGTAGCTGCCGTCGCCACGCAGCGTGATGCTCTCGCCCGTTGCCTCGTTGAGCGTGCCTTGCCACATCGCTGCGAACGCATACGGCTGCCAGCGCAGACCGTCGCCCTCAAGGTGCGAGCACGTGAGGTTGAAGATGCTCACTTGCTGTCCGGCAAAGGTGGCAAGTTCCGTTGTGCCGGAAGCCGAAAGGAACACGCCGTGGTCGGTAGCCATCAACGCCGCGATGTGCATCTCGCGACGATAGAAGTCGAGCAGCGATATGTTGCCTAATGTGTGGTCCTCGCGCTTGCCCGTAGCTCCGACGTAAGCAATGCGGCGGCATCCACGCTCTGCGCAGAAGCGTGTCGCCTTCGTAAGGTCGTTGTAGTTCTGCTCATCCACCTTATATATAATGTCGCGGTGCGCTGTCAGGAACTCCTGCGACATCGAGTCGCAGTCGCCGATAATCGCCGTCGGCATGTATCCGCGTCGTATCAGTTCTTCGCCAGCCGAGTCGCACGCCACAAGCATCCGTGACTGTTCGACGAGCGTGAGCGGCACGGCATGAGTGGGGAAGTCGCCACCGGCTACGACGACCGCATCGAAGCCGTCCGGCTGTAGCGATGCAAAGCTTTTGGGAGTGTGTGGTTGGTTGCACATGTTTATTATGTTTTAGTTGGCAGTGGTTGTTCGTCAACTGTATACTTTGTTTTGAGCAAGCAAAAGTACGCAATAAAAAGCACTTTCTATTGCTTTTTTCTTTATATTTGCAGCATCAAATCAAACTATTCATCTATTATTCTATTATGGCAGAAACCTCGAATACTCCGCACGTGTTGAAATCGCAAGCCAATTGGGATGCGCTTTATTTCTATCAGAAGTCGGATGTGATATATCAGCTTGCGTTCGCCTTCTGTGAGCGCTTTATACATTTATACAAAGACCGCACGCGCGACCAAGTGATACAGGCAGCACGTTCGTGTAAGCAAAATATAGTGGAAGGCTTGGCGGACGGTGTCGCCTCCACGGAGATGCAACTGAAGCTACTCAACGTGGCTCGCGCTTCGCTGAAGGAGTTGCGCGAGGACTTTGAGGACTATATAAAGTCGCGTCACCTACAGTTCTTCGTTAGCGGTGAACCGCGCTACGCTGATATGCTCAACTATTGTCGCTATCATAATCGCCTGTCCGATTATGAGCCGTTCTTCGCGCAGTGGACTGACGAGCAGATGTGTAACTATGCCATCACTCTCTGCCACTTCATCGACCGGATGATGATGTCGTTCTTGAAGAAACTGGAGCAGGAGTTTATCACTGAGGGCGGCATAAAGGAGCGTATGCACCGCGCTCGCACCGGATATCGCCAGCAGCAGGATGAGCGCTTGAAGCAGCTGGAGGTAGAGCTGCCACGTCTGAAGCAATCCCTCGCCGAGGCACAGGCGGAAGCTGCGAAGTGGAAGGCGGAGGCTGCGAAGTGGAAGGCAGCCTTCGAGGATTTAAAGCAAAGAGCGCTAAAGATGTATTATGAAAAGGAAGAGGAGATAAAGAGGCTGAAGGAATTGCTGGGGGAGGAGAAACTATAGACGTTCTAGATATTCTAGATGTTCTAGATATTCTAGATTTTCTAGATATTCTAGATGTTCTAGATTCTCTATACCTGCGCCTTTCTCGCAAGCCCCTTCCACTTCCAATATCCCATGACCGCTATCACCACATACAGCCCGTAGAGCCCAGCCTTGAACGGTATGCCCTTGACCACGTACAGATAGCAGCAGACAACGTCGACGGCTATCCAGAAGAGCCACTGCTCAACATACTTGCGTGCCAATGCCCACAAACCGACGAAGCTCAGAGCGTTGGTGAAAGCATCGAGCAGGGGAACCGTACTGTTGGTGTAAGCCACCAAGACATAATATGTGGCAGCCCAGGCAAGGAAGAAAAAGCCGAGCGTGCGCAAGATGAGACGGCGAGGAAAAAACGTTATAGGAAGATCTTCGGAAGAACTGCTAACCGCGCTTGCGCCTTCTTTCTTATCAGAGCCTTTGCGTTTAATCATTGCCTTCCATTTCGCTCCGAACTTCCACACGGCATAGCCGTATATTGCGGCAAGCGTGTAGTAGACAGCCATGCCGGCATCACCATAGAGGCCGTGGCTCCAGTAGAGGTAAATGTCCATGGCTGGCATCACGATGCCTACAACCCACAGCGCGATGCTCGCACGATATTCGAGAACGAGATAGATGAGCCCGAGGATTGTTGTGACGATGTCGAGCCAATGAGTGGAGAGAAAATCTGTCATTTTATCAAAAAAAACAGCCCCTCCCAACCTCCCCATCGGGGAGGAGAGAGAGGATTGAATTATTAATTACAAAAATGTATCACTCTGCCCTGCAACCTTTTAAAAAAGAAACAAAGCATATATAACTCTGCCCTGCGCACCCTCCCCGACGGGGAGGGATGGGGAGGGGCTGTTTTAGAACTTAAGTGTTATGGTTCCCATGCAGTTGAAACCAGCCATTGGGATGTAAGCCACGGTAGAGTTGCGCTTACCCTGGTTGTACCAATCGTAGTAGACGTAGCCAGAAGCTGCATAGTGACGGTTGAAGATATTGTTGAAGTCGGCACCGAGCACAATCTGCTTCAAGCCAAGCATACGCTTCGCGAAGTTGAATGTGTACGAAGCGTTCACGTTAGTCTGCGAATAGCAGGGCAGTGAGCGATCAGAACTCTCGGTGTTGTCGAGATACTGCTTGCTGACGAAGTTGGTGTGCCATGTGGCGCGGAAACCAGCGAAGTGAACATCTACGAAGCCGTTGAGGATAGCCGACGGCGAGAAAGCAATGGTAGAGCTCTTGTATGTGTTCCATACGGCAGCACCATCCCAGCTCTCGACACACTCCTTGAAGTTATGCAGACGGTTGCGGCTCAGTGCGGCGTTACCCTCTACAGAGAGCCATGAGAGTGGGCTCCAGCCTGCTGACAGCTCAGCACCGAGACGATAAGAGTCCTTGATGTTGCGTGTCAGTGCCTCGCCGATGTCGCTCTTCTCACCAGTCATCACGAACTGGTTGACGTACTTCATGTAGTAGAAGTTGACACCTGCGAACCAGTTCTCGCCCTGATACTGATAACCCCACTCGATGTCGAGCAGACGTTCAGGCGACGGATTGCCGTAGCCGATGTTGTCGGTGAAGTTGTTGCGCTCCGGCTCGCGGTTGGCGTAGGCGATAGAAGCGTAAACCTTATGTCCGTTAGCATCGTAGCTGATGCCAGCCTTCGGGTTGACGAAGAAGTAGTTCTCGTTGATGTTGATGCTCTGGTTCTTGTAGTTGCCGTCGGCACCCTGCTCGAAGTGGTCGTTGATGCCGTCGGTCTGATAGTTGACATAGCGCATTTGCATATCGAGGAACCAGTTCCAACCCTTGCCGAACTTGCGGTTAGCCTTGAAGAACCAGCTCCAGTCGTTCTTGTCAGCGTCAGAGTCGTAGTACTTGTAGCGACCGTTGGTGAAGTACTTTTCCTCGAGAGTCTTGTCAGCGATGTATGTCACCTTGCCCCAGTGGTTGCAACGGAAGAGCTGCATACTAAGACCGCCCGTAACATCCCACAGGGCATCCTTATAGTTCACGTTGTAGAGAGCACCATAGTTGTTCTGTGTGAGTCCTTTCTTGCGTATAGCATCCGACTTCACGAGCTTCAGTTCGCCGTCCTTTACGTACATCTCGTTGATGCCAAACTTAGAAGCCAACTTTGTGTTCTGCTTGAACTCGTTATAGTAGCCGTAGCCGTATGTGTAGTGAGCCGTTATGGAGTGGCTCCAACGGTCGGTAGGCTGCCATGTGAAGTTGAGGATGTTGTGGCTCTGCTCGAAGTTGTCAGTAGTCTGATCCCAGTATGAGCCGTCGCGCATCTTGTAACGCTCTGTTGTGAGCGGCTGACTTGGGTCGGGTGCCCAGTTAGCGTCTACCGGGATGTTGAGCGACTCGTAGAGCGGGTTGAACTTGCCCAATCCATGCTTCCACATGTCCTTATAGCTCTTGATGCCCCACGCTTTGAGGTCGGTGTCGCCGTCGTAGTTACATGCCGGTACGCCGTTCCATGCCTGACCTGTGTGCTCGAAGTTGCCGATGTTCTTATACGAAATCTTGAAGCGGTCGCCGAACCATGTCAGTCCGCCGTAGTACGAACCCGAGCGTCCGCTTGTGCCGTGGATGTATCCGTCGGTATTGGTCTCGTGGTAAGCACCGTCGAGTACGAGGTGATCCCAGAGCAGACCCGTTGAGAACTTGCCGCCAAAGCGGTATGTGTTGAACGAACCGTAAGAGCCAGTAACCTCTACGGTTGGCTTCAGCGACGGTGCAGCTGTAGCAAGCGACACCGCACCACCGAAGGCTCCGTCGCCGTTGGTTGATGAACCGATGCCACGCTGAATTTGTGCGCTACCCATGAGTGCTGCATAGCTGTTCATGTTTGCCCAGAACACGCACTGGTCCTCAGGCGAGTTGAGAGGCACACCATCTACCGTTACGTTAATGCGGCTACCGGCAGCACCACGCATACGCATATAAACAGTACCAGTACCCACGCCGTTCTCGCTCCATGCAAGCACGCCCGGTGTGCGAGCGAAGAGCATAGGCAACTCCTTGCCAGAGGTATCGAAGCGTTCAAGCTCAGGCTTATTGATGTTTTCTACTGCAAATGGTGAACTCTTCGGGGCTCTTACAGCCTTTACTACCACCTCGTTGAGGTTGTTCACACGGGTAGTGTCGAGCTTGTTCTGCTCGCCAGCAGCTTGCGAAGGGCAAGTGCACGCAGCAGCCAAGGCTACTCCAATGATTTTCTTCATCTTTTTTAAGTTGATGTTGTTATCCAATAATAAGACTATAAGGGCTTTTAAAATAAAGAAAACCGTTCGTATCTGTACCTTATCGCTACGCCGGTATTATCCGGATCAGCTCTGAGGGTATGTTCTCAGACGGTAAATATTCCGCCACCCCTTAGTCTACACTATATAAACTGGGTGCAAAGTTAACTAAATTTTGCATATTCAAACAATTTGTTTGTATAATAAACCCTAAAAAATGTGCGTAGCGGGCGGAATATGAAAAATTTGTAGTAAGTTTGCAACACTGAAAAGGCGAGCCAATAAAGGGTTGATGCGCCTTTCGATATTCACACATTATATATAATATAGAACGAAAATGGGGCGTTTGAAACTCGTTTTGGCTTTGATAAGCCATTATAAATATGCCATAACCATAATCATCGGCGTGCTCACCGTGGGCTTTGTTGATGAGAATAGTTTCCTGCATCGTTTCCAACTCGAGATGCAAATCAGCGACCTGGAGGAGGAAATAGCGAAGTATAATGCGCAGAACGAAAGCGACCTGAAGAAGCTGAAGGAGATGCGACAGGGTCCGCAAGCGTTTCAGAAGATAGCACGCGAACGCTACTTTATGAAGGCTGACGACGAGGATATCTATGTGCTTAGCGACGACCCCCAACCTGAAAAAGCAAAAGAGTAAACTACAATGAAACAACTAAATACTATACAAAGCGCGCTATTCCTCATCGGAGGCGTATTAATGGTGATAGGAGCTGGCTGCTTCGTCTTTATGTTCGCACAGCAGATTGTATGCTGGATATTCCTTGTCGGAGCATTACTGTTTGCAGCGATGCAGGTGAACCAGGCATACGAAGGACATAACCCCACCATCAAGCGACTCAAGAAGATAATGACCTTCGCCGACATCTTCTTCGTATTGGCTGGTCTGCTTATGGTCGACAGTGCTAACATGTGGCTCAAGGACTACTTCGCCGACACCATCACTTACTTCAACGTAGTTTACAACAAATGGGTGTTGCTATTGCTCGCTGCAGCCATACTCGAGATGTACTCTATGCACCGCATAGCATCGGAGTTGAAGAAAGACGCAGTGGAGGACGAAGCCGACAGTGAAGAGCAGGACGATGCTCCAGCCACAGACAGACAATAAGAAAACAATAAGAACCCAATAAAAACTCAAGATAATGAAGAAGCTACTTTACGCTTTACTCTGTATAATAGCATTGGCATCATGCTCCAGCTCGTACAACATACAAGGCTCCTCGAACGTGTCCACACTCGATGGTCGTATGCTCTACCTGAAGGTGCTAAGCAATAACGACTTCAAGAAGATTGACTCCTGCGATGTCGTACACGGACAGTTTCAGTTCTGCGGAACGTTCGACACCGTGCGCCTCGCCAATATCTTCATGGACGACGAGAGCATACTGCCACTCGTAATCGAAAGTGGCGACATCACTATAAAGCTCGACAACACACAGCAGAATGTGAGTGGCACACCGCTCAACGACGAGCTCTTTAAGTTCTTCAACAAGTACAACCAGCTGAAAAATCAGGAAGCCGAACTGCTGCACACTCACGACCGCGCCATCATGGACGGTAGCGATATGGAGGCAGTGACACGCCACATCAACGCCGAGGCAGTGCGACTCATGGCAGAAGAGGACAAGCTCGTCACAACATTCGTCACCGAGAACTTCGACAATGTGCTCGGTCCGGGCGTATTCTTCATGATGACCATCGGCTATCGCTATCCCGAACTCACACCGTGGATAGAGGATATCATGAGCAAAGCCACCGACAAGTTCAAGAACGACCCCTACGTGAAGGACTACTATCAGAAGGCTCTGGAGAACCAAGCCATTATGAACGGCATGAAAGAAGTGAACGCTGCGCCTGCCGGTGCTGCTACCGTTCCTTCGATGCCCGACGGACCGACACCGAACGAGCTGGCACAGCCCGCTGCCAGCGAATAGCATACGCTAACAACGATCAGTAACTATATCTAAGAAATATGAAAACATTAGTATTTGGTGGTAAGCTTGTCAACGAGGGAGCTACGCGCGTAGCCTCCCTCGTTGTCGACGGCGACACCATTACAGACATTATAGAAGGTACAGAAACACCTCGTGGCGACTACGACAGCATCGTAGATGCCACGGGGTGTTTTGTTATGCCCGGAGTGATCGACTGTCATGTACACTTCCGCGACCCCGGACTGACCGAGAAGGCGGACATGGAGACCGAGAGTCGTGCTGCGGCTTACGGCGGTGTCACCACCTACTTCGATATGCCGAACACTAAGCCACAGACCACAACCGAGGAAGCACTCAACGCTAAGTTTGAGGACGCTGCCACAAAGTCGCACGTCAACTACAGCTTCTTCATCGGAGCTACAAACGACAACATCGACTGCGTCACCGGTATCGACCCACACCGCGTGCCGGGCATAAAGCTCTTCATGGGTTCGTCTACGGGCAACATGCTCGTCGACAGACAGGACGTGCTACACGAACTGTTCAGCAAGGCGACACTGCCACTGATGGCTCACTGCGAGGATACCGACATCATCAACCGCAATATGAAGCACGCACAGGAGCAGTACGGCGACGACCCCGCCGTTGAGCACCACCCGGAGATACGCTCCGAGGCAGCGTGCTACGAGTCGACAAAGCGCGCCGTAGACCTCGCTGAGCAGACAGGTGCACGTCTGCATGTGGCACACATGACCACAGCACGCGAGCTGGAGCTGTTCGGCTCTTCGCCACGCATCACGGCAGAGGCAGTCGTCGCTCACCTCGTATTCACACAGGACGACTACGCTCGCCTCGGCACACGCATAAAGTGCAACCCTGCCATCAAGACCGCTGCCGACCGCGACGCACTGCGCCACGCTCTCACCGACGGACGCATAACAACCATCGGCACCGACCACGCACCTCATCTGCTGAAGGACAAGGAGGGCGGATGTGCACGCGCTGCTTCGGGTATGCCTATGGTGCAGTTCTCGCTTGTCACAATGCTCGAACTTGTGGACGAAGGTGTGCTCAGCATGGAGCGCCTCGTCACACTGATGGCGCACAACCCAGCTACGCTCTTCGAGGTGTCGAAGCGTGGCTTTGTGCGCAAGGGCTACAAGGCAGACCTCGTCATCGTGAAGCCCGACGCTCCGTGGACCGTAACGCCGGAGACGATACAGAGCAAGTGCGGCTGGAGTCCAATGGAGGGTCATACCTATCAGTGGCAGGTGCGCACCACGATGTGCAACGGACAGATTATATATAACAACTGGGCGTTCGATGCGTCGAGCCGTGGCGAGGCGGTGCGCTTTAGAGAGTAGACCGATGATGCTGCAATACACCGATTATAACATCTCCACCCTGCGTCCGTACATCAACTGGCTCTACTTCTACTTCGCCTGGGGGCTCTCGGGCAAGCCGCAGGAGGCTAAGGACCGAATGCGGGCGGAGGCAGAAAATATGCTCGACAGCTTTGAGACGCGCTACCAGACACACGCTGCCGTAGGCCTGTTCGAGGCTAACAGCGACGGCGACGACATACTCATCGGCGATGTGCGGCTGCCTATGCTGCGTCAGCAACATCCCACACGTGAGGGCGAGCCGAACCTATCGCTTGCCGACTTCATCCGTCCGCAGGCTTCGGGCGTGACAGACCGCATCGGAGTGTTCGCCACTACGGTCGACCTGGCGTTGGAGCACGACTTCCTTACCGACGACTATCAGCGTATGCTGGCGCAGACGCTTGCCGACCGACTCGCCGAGGCTACGGCGGAGGTGCTTCACATGGAGGTACGTCGCTCGCTATGGGGATATGCACCCGACGAAAATCTGTCTGTAGCCGAACTCCTGCGCGAGGATTTTCAAGGCATACGTCCGGCTGTGGGCTATCCGTCGATGCCCGACACGAGTGTCAACTTCATCATCGACCGGCTCATCAACCTCAAGCAGATTGGCATCCGGCTCACCGAGAGTGGTGCCATGAAGCCCCACGCATCGGTGTCCGGACTGATGTTCGCCCACCCGAAGGCGCATTACTTCGAGTTGGGGCGTATCGGCGAAGACCAGTTGCGCGACTATGCGCACCGTCGCGGACTGCCCGTGGAGCTCATACGCAGGTTTTTGAAATAGATGAAAACTCTGTAACAACACTATCGCAAGTTTATAAGGAACGTTTTCGTTAAGCCAAATGAGCAGAACCGAGCTTGCTCGAGTTATGCCATGGCGAGAAAACGTGCCATAAAATGGAACATAATGATTGCAAGGATATCAATACTCATACTGCTGCTCACGCTGCTGCCCGACCTGTACATATACCGACGCTATCTGCGCTGGCGCTTCGACCTGACGCTGTGGATGCGTCTGCTGTGGTGGGTGCCGGGAGCCGCCATGATAGCCTGTACCGCAGCCTATTCGATGATGCGCAACTTCGCGCCCGATAACCTCACGCTCTTCAACGTGTATCTGTTCATGCTCGGGTTGCTCATCGTGCCGAAGGTGGTCTTCACCTTGTCGTCGCTCGCCGGACTGGCTGTTAAGCGACTGCTGAAGTTGCGCACCAACTGGGGCAACCACATCGGACTGGTGCTTGTGCTCGGATGGTTCTATGTGCTGTTCATGGGTACGATGGTGGGTCCCGACCAGCTGCACGTGAAGCGCGTTACGCTCGAGTTCGACAGTCTGCCGAAAGCCTTCGACGGCTATCGCATCGTGCAGCTCTCGGACATGCACCTCGGCTCTATGAAGCAGGAGTTTGCTCAGCGCATGGTGGCACAGGTGAACGAGCTACATCCCGATGCCATCCTCTTCACCGGCGACTTACAGAATATGCGCCCACAGGAGTTGGTGCGTCATGCGCCCACGTTGGTTCATCTGCATCCTGTTGACGGCATTTTCTCCGTGCTTGGCAATCACGACTACGCCGACTATGTGAAGACAGCCACGGCGGAGCAGAAGCGCAGTATGGAGCGTATGACACGTTCATTCGAGGCTTCGCTCAACTGGGACTTGCTGCTCAACGAGCGTCGCATCTTGCGTCGCGGAGCCGACTCGATAGTGATAGCCGGAACGGAGAACGACGGACGTCCGCCGTTCCCCTGCAAAGCTGACTATCGCAAGGCACTGCACGGCATATCGCCCGAATCGTTCGTCATTATGATGCAGCACGACCCGTCGGCATGGCGCCGCCACATACTGCCACAATGCACAGCGCAGCTAACGCTGAGCGGACACACCCACGGCGGACAGCTGTCGCTCTTCGGCTGGCGACCCACAAGTCTTGTCAACAGCGAGGATGCCGGACTGTATAGCGAGGGCAAACGCTTCCTCTTTGTGTCTACGGGCGTGGGAGGTTTCCTGCCGTTCCGCTTCCACATGAAACCGGAGATTGTGGAAATCACGTTAAAAGTAAAAAAGTAAAAAGCAATGAAATATCTATATCGTATATATCAGCTCTTGATAGCTCTCCCCTTGATAGCTATCTACACCCTCATCACCAGCTTGATGGTTATAATCGGTTGCACCTTAGGCAACGGTCACTTCTGGGGCTACTACCCCGGCAAGTGGTGGGCGCAGTTCATCATACGCATACTCCTGCTGCCGGTGAAGGTGGAGGGACGCGAGAACCTTGTGAAGGGACAGTCGTATGTGTTCGTAGCCAACCACCAGGGAGCGTTCGACATCTTCCTCATCTACGGCTTCCTCTCGCGCAACTTCAAGTGGATGATGAAGCGCCAGCTACGCCAGATGCCGTTCGTTGGCAAGGCGTGCGAGTCGGCTCACCACATCTTCGTCGACAAGCGTGGCGCAAGCAAGATACGCGAGACCTACGACCGCGCCCGACAGACGCTGCAGGGTGGTATGTCGCTCGTGGTGTTCCCCGAGGGGGCACGCTCGTTCACAGGACACATGGGCGTATTCAAGCGCGGAGCCTTCATGCTCGCTGACGACATCGAGCTGCCCGTTGTGCCGCTCACCATCAATGGCTCGTTCGACATCATGCCTCGCACTCGCGATATGAAGTGGGTGGTTTGGCATCCGCTCCGTCTCACCATACACAAGCCGATACTGCCTATTGGCAAGGGTACGGACAACATCAAGTATCTTGAGCAGGAGAGCTACAAGGTGGTGATGAGCGGACTGGAGGAGCAATATCAGGGCTTTGTGGAGAACCCCGACCAGTAAAACTCCCGAAAACACGTTTTTTAACGCTACGGCGGCACCCGTATCGAATACATTTAGTATATTTGCATATTAGTTGACGAGTTACAAGTTACGAGTTGACAAGTTGACAATGTAAAACCATTCAATAGCAAAACAATGAACAAAAGCGATAGTATAGTAATCATACCGACATATAACGAGAAGGAGAACATCGAGAAGATCATACGCGCGGTGTTCTCACTTGAGAAGTGTTTCCACATCCTCGTCATCGACGACGGTAGTCCCGACGGCACTGCAGCCATCGTGAAGCACCTCATCAGTGATGAGTTCGGCGACCGCCTCTTCATCCTCGAGCGCAGTGGCAAGTTGGGGCTTGGCACGGCATACATCACAGGCTTCAAGTGGGCGCTTGAGCACGGCTACGACTACATCTTCGAGATGGATGCCGACTTCTCTCACGACCCCAATGACCTGCCACGCCTCTACAGTGCTTGTCACGACGAGGGCTACGACGTGGCTATCGGCTCACGCTACGTGAGTGGCGTGAACGTTGTCAACTGGCCTATCGGTCGCGTGTTGATGAGCTACTTTGCGTCGAAGTACGTGCGTATGGTTACGGGCTTCAAGGTGCACGACACCACAGCCGGCTTCAAGTGCTACCGTCGTTGCGTGCTCTCTTCTATCGATCTCGACAAGGTGCGCTTCAAGGGCTACGGCTTCCAGATAGAGATGAAGTTCACGGCTTACAAGATGGGCTACAAGATAAAGGAGGTGCCGGTCATCTTCGTCAACCGTCGCGAGGGTGTCAGCAAGATGAGCGGTGGTATCTTCGGCGAGGCGTTCTTCGGCGTGATGCGACTCAGATGGGACGGCTGGTTCAGAAAGTATCCTGAGGCGAAGCACTAAACTACCCACCCGATTCTATGGAAATAAGAAACATCAGCAACATTTATACAGCCCTGCCACAGTGCGGGGCTTTTTTGAAAGCTATCAGCGACGAGTCGGTGAGACACGTATTCCTCGGTGGACTACTTGCCTCATCGGCTCCTGTGTTTTTCTCCGCCGTAGCCGAACGCTTAAATTCAAAACTCAAAACTCAAAATTCTTGCTCTGGCAAGCGTCTCTTCGAGCCGAGCGCAAAACTCAAAACTCTCACCGCCGTTTTCATCCTTCAAGACAACGACGAGGCAGGCTACTTCTATCACGACCTGACGCAGATACTCGGCACCGACAACGTGCTCTTCTTCCCGTCGTCCTACCGTCGTGCGGTGAAGTACGGACAGCGCGACGCAGCCAACGAGATATTGCGCACCGAGACGTTGAGTCGTCTCGCGGCTCTTACCTCTGTCGACACGCAGAAGGCATCAACGGGCAAGGACGCAGGCAAGAAAGCAGACGACGAAGCAAAGGCGTTGTACGTTGTGACCTGCCCCGAGGCGCTCAGCGAGCTTGTCGTGTCGAAACGCCGACTCGACGAGCGCACCATCAACATCGCCGTTGGCGACATCATCGACTTTGCCGACCTCGGACGCCAGATGCGCGAGTTCGGTTTCAAGGAGGTCGACTACGTCTACGAGCCTGGTCAGTTCGCAATGCGTGGCAGCATCATCGATGTCTATTCCTACTCGTCGGAGCTGCCGTTCCGCATCGACTTCTTCGGCGACGAGGTAGACACCATACGCACGTTCGAGGTAGCCGATCAGCTCTCGAAGGACGCGAAGCAGCAGGTGCGCATCGTGCCCGAACTGGCGCAGCTCACCGAGGAGAAACAGCCGTTCACGTCGCTACTGCCCGACGACGCGCTGCTCGTGATGAAAGACCGCCTGTATCTCTGTTCTACCATCGAGCAGATATACAACGACGGCTTCTCGCAGCAAGCCATGACCGAACGTTTGGAGGGTGCTACGGAGGTGGAGCAGCAGCAGATAATGCGCGATATGCGCAAGGAGAACAACCTCGTGTCGCCCACGCGCTTCCGCGAGGAGATATGCCACTTCCGCCTCGTGGAGTTCGGCGCAAAGCCTACGGGCACACCGCAGGTGTCCATCGAGTTCCACATCTCGCCGCAGCCGCTCTTCCACAAGAACTTCAGTCTGCTCATCCAGACCCTCGACGACTATCTCTTGCAGGGCTACCAGCTCTACATCCTCGCCGACTCGGAGAAGCAGACGCAGCGCCTGCGCGATATTTTTGACAGTGAGGAGTTGCAACAGATGCGCAGGAATTCTCAACACCTCAACACCTCAACACCTCAACACCTCAACATTCAACATTCAACCCTCCCCTTCACTCCTGTCAACCGCACTCTGCACGAGGGCTTCGCCGACAACGACCTGCGTCTGTGCTTCTTCACCGACCATCAGATATTCGACCGCTTCCACAAGTACAACCTGAAGTCGGACGCAGCCCGAACGGGCAAGATGGCGCTCACGATGAAGGAGCTGCAAGAGATGGAACCTGGCGACTTCATCGTGCACGTCGACTTCGGCATCGGCAAGTTCGGCGGCTTGGTGCGCGTGCCTGTCGGCGACTCCTACCAGGAGATGATACGCCTCTACTATCAGCGTGGCGACATCGTCGACGTGTCTATCCACTCGCTCTACAAGATATCAAAGTACCGCCGCAGCGACACGGGCGAACCGCCCCGACTCAGCACGCTCGGCACCGGCGCATGGGAGAAGCTGAAGGAGCGCACGAAGAAGCGCATCAAGGACATTGCGCGCGACCTCATCAAGCTCTACGCCAAGCGTCGCCACGAGAAGGGCTTCGCCTATTCTGCCGACTCCTATCTGCAGCACGAGCTTGAGGCATCGTTCCTCTACGAGGACACGCCCGACCAGCAGCGCGCCACGCACGACGTGAAGACCGACATGGAGTCTGCCCGACCGATGGATCGCCTGGTGTGTGGCGACGTGGGCTTCGGCAAGACCGAGGTGGCTATACGTGCAGCGTTCAAGGCGGCGTGCGACTCGAAGCAGGTGGCAGTGCTCGTGCCCACAACGGTGCTCGCCTTCCAGCACTACAAGACGTTCTCAGACCGTCTGAAGGGTATGCCGGTGCGTGTCGACTACCTCTCGCGTGCCCGCACGGCGAAGCAGACGCGCGAGGTGCTTGCCGACCTCAAGGCGGGCAAGATAGACATACTCGTCGGAACGCACAAGCTGATAGGAAAGGCTGTGGAGTGGCACGACCTCGGACTGCTCATCATTGACGAGGAGCAGAAGTTCGGCGTGTCTACAAAGGAGAAGCTGCGCACGCTGAAGACCAACGTCGACACGCTCACCATGTCGGCTACGCCGATACCGCGCACGCTCCAGTTCTCGCTGATGGGCGCACGCGACATGAGCATCATGCGCACGCCACCGCCCAACCGCTACCCCGTACAGACCGAGCTGGGCGTGTACGGACATGAGATAATAGCCGATGCCATCAACTTCGAGATGTCGCGCAACGGACAGGTGTTCTTCGTCAACGACCGCATCAGCAACCTGCCCGAGATTGCTGCGCTCATAACGAAATACGTGCCCGATGCGCGTGTGGCTATCGGACACGGACAGATGTCGCCCGAGGAGCTGGAGAAAATTCTCATCGGCTTTATGAACTACGACTACGACGTGCTGCTCTCAACGACCATCGTCGAGAACGGCATCGACATCAGCAACGCCAACACCATCATCATCAACGATGCCCACCGCTTCGGACTCTCCGACCTCCACCAGATGCGCGGTCGCGTGGGTCGCTCCAACCGCAAGGCGTTCTGCTATCTGCTTGCACCGCCTAAGTCGGTGCTCTCTTCCGAGGCGCGCCGCCGACTGGAGGCTTTGGAGAACTTCTCCGAACTGGGCAGCGGCTTCAACCTCGCCATGCAGGATCTCGACATCCGCGGTGCGGGCAACCTGCTCGGTGCCGAGCAGAGCGGATTTATGGAGGACCTTGGCTACGAGACGTATCAGAAGATACTCAACCAGGCGGTCACCGAACTGAAGAACGACGAGTTTGCCGACATGTACGCCGAGGAGATAGCGCAGGGCAACAACCTCACGGGCGATGCCTTCGTAGAGGACTGCGCCGTGGAGAGCGACCTCGAGATGTACTTCCCCGATACCTATGTGCCGGGCAGCGCAGAGCGTATGCTGCTCTACCGCGAGCTCGACAACATCGACAACGACGACGAGCTCGACGCTTACCGCCAGCGACTCATCGACCGCTTCGGTGCCATACCGCACGAGGGCGAGGAACTGCTGCAGGTGGTGGCACTGCGCCGCTACGGCAAGAGTCTCGGCTGCGAGAAGATAATCCTCAAGCAGGGACGTATGCAGATGCAGTTCGTCAGCAACCCCAACTCTGCCTACTACCGCAGTGCCACCTTCGGCAAGGCTCTCGACTTCATCGCCACCAACGCACGCCGCTGCAACCTCAAGGAGGTGAACGGCAAACGCTCAATGGTGGTGAGCGGTGTGCCGACAGTGGGCGAAGCGGTGAAAGTGCTTTTAAAAGTAAAAGAGTAAAAAGGTAAAAAAGTAAAAAGGTAGGAGGTATGGGCATCTTGCCCATACCACGCAGCCTTCCCATGGCTTCGCTCCTAAAAATAACAACGATATGACAACACTTCTCCTTGTGCGCCACGGCGAGACCGTCGACAATGTGCGCCAGATTATGCAGGGGCAGACTCAAGGCGAGCTGACCCCGAACGGCATCGGGCAGGCACGCGCCCTCGCTGCCGAGCTAAAAGACACGCCCATCGACGTGTTCGTGTCGAGCGACCTTAAGCGCGCTTTCGACACGTGTGTGATACTGGCGGCTGCGCATGGCGTGACGCCCGACGCTATCGTGCAGACAAAGCTGCTGCGCGAGCGCGACTGGGGCAGCTTCACCGGCAGATACATCCCCGACCTAAAGGATGCTCGGTGGACCGACGACATCGAGTCGCTCGACGCTCTGAGGGCGCGTGCCGCTGCATTCCTGCAGTTTGTGAGGGATAATTATGAGGGAAAAACCGTGCTTGCCGTGGGACACGGCATAACGAACAAGGCGATAAGAAGCGTGCACAACGGCACGCCGATGAACGAAACGCCACGCATGGCGAACGCCGAAGTGGTCACGATGCAGCTATAAAAAGCGTTGTTGCACACCCCTGAGCGTACCCTTTTTGAGTACTACAGCAGCAGTACTGGAGTAATCTCACCACAGTACTGGAGTAATCTCGCTGCTAAACTGGAGTAATCTTTCTGCGAGTACTGGAGTACTACCGCAACAAGTACTGGTAGAAGTAAAAGTAAAAAAGTAAAAGAGTAAAAAAGTAAAAGAGTAAAAGAGTAAAAGAGTAAAAAAGTAGGAGGTATGGGCATCTTGCCCATACCACGCATCCAGATTTAAGAGTAAAAGAGTAAAAAGGCACTTTTGCCTTTTTACTTTCTGATCAATTCGCGTGCGAACTCGATGATAGTATCCTCACCGCGCAGCCAGTCGGCTTCTTTCAACGCGACATTATGGTCGGGCTCTATGCCGAACTCCGTTGAGTTCTTATCCTTGTCGTACATAGGGCAGGCAGAGAAGCGCACGCTCCAGCCGTTAGGCAGTTCGGTAGAGTAGGGCATACCCGCTCCACCGCCTGTGCGGTCGCCCACGACGGTCACGTTCGGGCAGCAGCGCATGTACTTCACGAACTCGTTGGCTGCGCTATACACCGCGCGGTTGGTCAGCACCACCACCCGTTTCTGCCATCTGATGCCTTTCGACGGCTTCAGGTATTGGCTCTTCATCTCCGAGAACGCCGTGTGCGCTTTTCCCGTTTTGTGCTGCATGTAGCCCACCAACAGTCGCTCGTTGGTGAAGCGTGCCGCCAACTGTTCTGCAGCCGTGAGCTGTCCGCCGCCGTTGTCGCGCAGGTCGACGATCAGTCCGTTGCACGGTGCGAGGTAGAGCATTATATTGTCGAGGTTGCCCTCGCCGAAGTTGTATGCGAAGGTAGCGCAGCGTATGTATCCCGTGTTGTCGTCGAGCACGCGGTAGCGCAGTCCGGCAGCGATGCGATAGTCGGTACCGAGATACTTCGAGAGCAGCGTGTCGCTCACGTTCGACGGGTAGTCCTCGTGCCACGACCAGTTGCGTGCCACGTCCCACGCCGAGTACATGTTCACGTGTCCGTCGCGCAGCTCGCCGAGCATATTGCCTAACACCTCGAACAGCTGTCCCGTCGTCATGTCGTCGGCTATCTGTCGGCTGTATCGCTCGTGCACCTCGTCCCAGTCGAGTCCGTACTGCTCGTGCTTGTAGTCGAAGAAGCAGTAGTGTTCGTCGATGGCACGCCACAGAGCCTCGAAGTTGCCGCGCGGATTGTCGGCATACTCCGTTTCGTCGACGCACGCTGTGGTCAGCAGCAGTAGCGATGCAAACAGTATAGTGATTATTCTTCTCATTCGCATTTGTTTTTATTGTTATACTCTTTAGGAGGGTATGGCATCCTGTCATAATTCTTTAGGAGGGTATGGCATCTTGCCATACCCACTCCGCCCTCTGAACATTCTAAAGGGGGTGCAGCGGTCTCCGCTGCACCAACCGAGGTAGTATCGCCATCTTCCCACAGGTTTCATGGGAGTTTGGTTGCGTAAGTCCTCCCACAGATTTCACTCTAAGTTTGCAGAAGTTAGGTTGCATAAGTCCTCCCACAGATTTCACGGATTTGCACAGATGGCTTGGTTGCGTCTGTTCTCCCACGGAATTCACAGAATTCACAGAAGTTAGGTTGCGTAAGTCCTCCCACAGATTTCACGGATTTGCACAGATGGTTGGTTGCGTCTGTTCTCCCACAGAATTCACAGAATTCACAGAAGTTTTGGGGTGCTGTTGGCTGCGTGGGTACGGCAGGATGCCATACCCTCCTAATCTGTGCGCATCCGTGCCAATCTGTGGGAGACTCTTCTCTGCAAGAAGGTTCTGTGCGTTCCGTGGGTTCTGTGGGAGCCACTTCTCTGCCAGAAGGTTCCGTGTGTTCCGTGCGTTCTGTGGGAGGTTTTTCTCAACCAGAAGAGTGAGTTCCGTGGGCGACTACAGTTTCTCGATGCGGAAGCGTCTGACGATGCCGAAGACGAGAGCATGAGTGTAGGTGTGCTGCTTGAGGTTGTTTACGCTTGCCTGGCGCCAGTCGCCGAGGTAGCCGATGCGCCACGTGGTGTGCAGCGCACGGAAGTCGAGCGTGAGCATCTGTCGGAGCGACGGCGTGGAGACGATAGTCGTAGGCACGCAGTTGTGGTCGTAGTTGCCACGTGAGAAAATCTCGTAGTACGATTGTCCGTAGTTGGGCGAGAACATCAGACCGCAGAGCGGAGCCGATGCCTCGTAGTGCAGTGTGAACGGTCGTTGTTGGCGGCGGAACAGTCGGAAGTCGAAGTCGGCAGCCACGGTAGGCTTCAGCTGCAGTGCCAGTCGTGCCTGTGCCGGGTTGTTGCTGCCCCGTGTGTTATACAGAAAGCCCACGCTCAGCTCCGCGGTGCCACCGGCGAGCAGTCGCAGATGACAACTGCCCACGGACATCTGCCACTTGCGCAGCAGAGAGTAGGCAAAGGTGTATCCGCCCCCTATCTCGCCCCCATTGCCCGAGCGGTTGTCGGCAGTGGCGATGCAGCCCTCGTGCAGCAATTGGTGCACGAGACAGGTGGAGTCATTTTCGCGGCGCGTGTGCGACAGGAAGCGCAGGTCGGTGCCGCGGTATTTCTCCGGCGAGAGGTAGGTGTCGAGGATGTCGGTGTAGCCTACCCCCAGCATAAGAGCATTCTCCCTCAGGGGGTGCTGTTTCAGGGGGTGCAGTTGTCTCAACTGCACCGACGTATCTGTATTTAAGTAATCTGTTGCAGTTGAGACAACTGCACCCCCTGAGGTACACCATAGCATGGCGAGCAATAGACTACAGATCCTCATGCTCGGTGAAAATATTAAGTTGTCCGGTCATTTCGTCAATCACCTGCTGCTGACTCTTGCCGGCATCAGGGTCGAGGTTTACCTCTTCGGCTTCCTCCTCGTCCTCCTCCGCTTCGGGTTCGGGGAAGCGTGTTGGTTCCAGCTCCTTCACCCCCTGCACGTCGAACGTGGTGACACGCTTGCCCTTCGCTTTGAAACCCTTCACGGCGATAAACTCCTCCGCGTCTATCTCCAACGGCGGGCGTTGCGTCTCGGAGCCGTCAGGCGCAGTGGTCGGTGCGAAGTCGACCTCTATGCGTGGGAACGGCGTGTCGGTGAGCAGCAGTAGCTCGCTCTTCGAGTTCTCGCCGATGTAGTTCTGCCAGCGTTTCGTCGCCTCCATGCGGAAGCGTTTGAGGTATAAGTTGTTCGCGTTGTCGGCATCGAACAGAGCCGCTGTCCACACCTTGTCAGGGTCCCACTTCTCGATGAGTTTAATGTTGTCCTCATAGTGGTTGTTGGCATCGAATGTAGAGATGTAGAAGTTGCCGTCGTCGAGCACCACGAGTATAGAGTCGTCGTCGAAGAACTCGCCCAAGAGTCGTCCGTGCTCGTCGTAGTTGAGTCGGTTCACGTCCGGGTCGTACCACACCTTTCTGCCACCAAGCGTGGAGTGGCCGTGACTCTTCAGTCCGATGCGGTGGATAGGGTTGCGTGTGAGCAGGTTGCCCTTCGAGGCGCGTCCCTTGATGGCGATTTCGGAGAAGTCCTTCTCGATGAAGATGCGTTTCAGGCGTGGGTTCGCCTCCAATGTCACTTTTATCACCTCCGCCTCGCCGTTCGGGTTGGCGGTGAAGTAGAGTATGCGTGAGCCGGCAGTGCCCTGTGTGCAGGCGTACTCGCGGCCAGCAGTCATCGTCGGCACGAAGAAACGCTTGATGTATGCCGCGCCAGCCTTGCCGTCGCGGTACACCACATTATATATAGTGCGCTTGTCGTTCTTCTTGAACACCTGCACATGCAGGATGTTCTTGCCCACGAATATCTTGTCGGCAGCGTGCACCATCTTGTACTTGCCGTCCTTGAAGAACACGATGATGTCGTCGATGTCAGAGCAGTTGCACACGAACTCGTCCTTCTTCAGACCCGTGCCGATGAATCCCTCGGCGCGGTTGATGTATAGCTTCTGGTTCGCCTCCACCACCTTCGAAGCCTCGATGGTGTCGAAGTTGCGTATCTCGGTGCGGCGCGGATGATCCTTGCCGTACTTCTCGCGCAGAAACTCGAACCAGTGTATCGTCACGTCGGTCATGTGCGCAAGGTCGTACTCTATCTCAGCCAGCTCCGCCTTGATGCGCGCTATCAGCTCGTCAGCCTTATCCTTATTATATTTAAGTATGCGCTGCATCTTTATCTCGAGCAGGCGCAGGATGTCGTCGCGTGTTATTTCGCGGTGGAACGAGTACTCGAAGTCCTGCACGCGGAACACCTGGTTCTTGAACGGCTCCAGTTTCGAGTCGATGAAGTCGACCACCTCGTCCTGCGACTTCGCCTGCTCGAACTTCTTCTCCTTGTAGATGCGCTCCTCGATGAAGATACGCTCGAGCGACGAGAAGAACAGCTGCTCCTCCAGCTCCGACTGGCGTATCTGCAACTCGCGGCGCAGCAGTCCCATGGTGGAGTCGGTAGAGTGGCGCAGCACGTCGCTCACGGTGAGGAAGCACGGCTTGTTGTCCTCTATCACGCAGCAGTTGGGCGATATGTTTATCTCGCAGTCGGAGAAGGCGTAGAGCGCGTCGATCGTCTTGTCGGACGATACGCCCGGCGCCAAGTGCACCTGTATCTCCACCTCGGCAGCCGTGTTGTCGTCAACCTTCTTCGCCTTTATCTTGCCCTTCTCGATAGCCTTCAGGATGGAGTCGATGAGCGTAGACGTGGTCTTCGAGAACGGTATCTCGCGGATGACGATAGTCTTCTGGTCGAGCTTCTCTATCTTCGCACGCACCTTTACGGTGCCGCCACGCTGTCCGTCGTTGTACTTCGCCACGTCGATAGAACCGCCCGTGGGGAAGTCGGGGTAGAGGTGGAACTCCTCGCCACGCAGGTAGGCGATGGCAGCATCGCATATCTCCACGAGGTTATGCGGCAGGATTTTCGAGCTCAGACCCACGGCGATGCCCTCCGCGCCCTGCGCTAACAGGAGCGGAAACTTCGCCGGCAGCGTAATCGGTTCCTTGTTGCGTCCGTCGTAGGAGAGCTGCCAATCGGTGGTCTTAGGGTTGAACACCACGTCGAGCGCGAACTTCGAGAGTCGTGCCTCGATGTATCGCGGTGCAGCCGCACGGTCGCCTGTGAGGATGTTGCCCCAGTTGCCCTGACAGTCGACGAGCAAGTCCTTCTGTCCCATCTGCACAAGAGCGTCGCCGATGGAAGCGTCGCCGTGAGGGTGAAACTGCATGGTGTGTCCCACGATGTTAGCCACCTTGTTGAAACGGCCGTCGTCCATGCGCTTCATCGAGTGGAGTATGCGTCGTTGCACAGGCTTCAAACCGTCCTCGATATGAGGCACGGCACGCTCTAAGATCACGTATGAGGCGTAATCCAGAAACCAGTTTTGGTACATACCACTGAGGTGATGCACTGCTGAAGCGTCGAAACGGTTGACAGGTTTGTAGTCGGAGTGATCGCTTGGCATGATGTCTTTTTTCTCGTCGTCCATGTTTTTTTTATTTTTTTTAGTTGACAAGTGTACAAGGCGTCTATTTTTGTTCAAAAATCTTGTCAACAGGCAAAAGTACAAAAAAAAAAACAATTATTGAGTTATGCTCCCGTCTTTTTGTCAAAAATGCCGTATTTACGAGGGTTTTTGCGTCCTATGACACAACGAAATGGGGGGGTAAATGCGCTTCTGCAATAAAATATTAATATGGGTAAGGTGAAAAATTAAGTCTAAAAATTAGGTTTAATTGAAAAAATAGTTTAAATTTGCAGCCGTGACATAACTATTTTTAGTTATAATTGATGAAATAGAGTTGTTATAATGAAAATCAATGCGGTTTTCGACATGCTGAAAACTTGTCGGGACGGCAATTTTTAAAACCATCAATAAAAACAACGTGACTAAGACAACAAAAAACTGGCTTTACGCTATATTTTTGCTAATTGCGGTACTTTTCCCGCAAATCGGCAAGGCTCAGATATTCGAGAGCAAGACCGGTGTGGATACGCTTACATTTGCTGAGCGTATCTCACTGCGCACCAATGCTGTCGATTGGACTTTGCTGACTCCTAATCTGGGTGTAGAATTCGATGTGAAATCGACCAACTGGAACCGCTGGGCTGTTGGACTTACGTTAAAGACAAAGTGGAATACACCAGCAACATTCAAAAACCGAGTTTTCTATAACATCACGGAGGTGCGTGCCGACTTCCGCAACTATTGGCGTACCCGTCAGATAAATAATAAGGTACCCGCGCATACCGGCTTCATCGACCGTCTCTTCTCATGCCGTCGCCGTGTGGTGAAGCATCCGAAGACTACATATTATAGAGGTGCGTACATGTCGTTCAGCGATTTCTCGATAAAGTTTGGCAGAGAAGGACATCAAGGCAAAGCATTGTCGGCTGGTATTACATATGGTATAATAAAGCCTCTCTACGCTTTCCGCACAGGTAACACCCTCGACCTCGACCTCGGCTTTGATGCAGGCTTCGTAGCAGTCAACTCGGAGAAGTTCACATACAATCGTGCCGACAACTGCTACACACGCACCAAGCAAGGTTCGTGGAAGGTTGTTCCGTTCCCGATGCCCACTGCGGCACGCGTAGGCTTCGTATATCGATTTGGCAGCTATCCAATCACGAAGAAATATCGTTGGCGTTACGATGCCGATGCACAATATCAGTACAGAATTGACAGTATTGCTAACCAGCGCGTTGTTGATGCTATCAATCAGCATAACAGAGACTCTGTTGAGTCTGTTATCTATAAGGAGTTCTGGCAGGTTTACGACTCTGTGGCTGTTGTCAACAGTGCTAAGGCTGACTCGATGCGCATAGTGAACGCTAAGCTAAAGGCAGAGGCTGACCGCAAGCAGGCAGAGATTGATCGCCAAAAGGCTATCGATGAGAAAAAGGAGAAAGAACGTCTGAAAGCCGAAAAGAAGAATAAGGACAAAAAGGCGAAAGAGGAACCAGAGCCAACCGAAGGTGCCGAGGCTACCGAACTGAACGGAGCCACCGAGTCTACTGGGGAACAGACCCCAGTAGAGGGCGAGGCTCCTACAGAGGGAGGAACTCCTACGGAGGGGCAGCAGACACCTGCAGAAAGTGAAGCCCCTGCAGAAGAGCAGACACCTGCAGAAGAGCAGACACCTGCAGAAGAGCAGACACCTGCAGAGGAAGTCTCAACATCTCAACCCACAACATCTCAACCCACAACATCTCAACAGGAAACGAATCAGCCTTCTGCTGAACCAGGAAAGGAGGCAAGCAATGAATAATAAGAAACTATTATACACACTCCTGCTTGGAGCAACGCTCACCTCATGTGCTGAGGTAGAGATTTGTGAAAGAGATCACCCACATCAGGGCGATGTCAACTTCACATATACATGGAATAAGCCAGAGGACAAGCCGAATCGAATGGGTGTGCTCTGCTATCGTGTCGTGGGACAGTGGAAGCAGGTGGCAGAGGTGAACACCGACGACCTCACACTGCGCCTCATCGGTGAGACGACCATCACACCCGAAAACCGTCCGAACGAAAACCCGGACGAGGGTGACAACACAGGCGGTGACAACACAGGTGGCGGTGACAACACAGGTGTTGCCGAGCCAAGCGAGCCAAGCGAACCGACTGAGCCAACTGAGCCGACCGAGCCGAGTGAGCCGAGTGAGCCGACTGAGCCGACCGAACCTGGTACTGGAACGAAACCCCCTCAGTTTACACCGACTGTAAAGATTCCGCGCGGTTATTACAAGTTTGCGACATTCCCGCTCGACAACCCATCCATCGACTACTCGGAGCTTGAGCAGTTCATGAAAAATGATGCTAAAGACTACCCGTTGCAGAACGTAGGCTTGAGCTATAAGGTGTACGACATAAAAGACCCAAAGCTCAACAAACCATTAGCTTGGCAAGACTTCAACCCGTACGCGAAGTACATACAGCCCGATGTGGAGCCGCTCTATTACGACTCAACAGTAGTGCAACGAGTACGCGCCGACCGTCAGACAACCTTCGAGTTCAAGCCGAAGATACTCTCACAGAATATAGACATCAACTTCAACATCGTAAAGAATACGGATGAGGTGGAGTTTAAGGTGACGGAGGTATGGGCAGAGATAAGCGGCGTGCCTACTTACATAAAGATGAACACAGGCTATCTTGACATAACCAAAACAAGTAAGATGTTGTTCAAGACCGACATCAAGCCGAACAACCCGGACGACAGTGGCAACGACACCAACGAGAACAATCGCATAGCTTGCCACGGCAATATCAATGTGACGGGCGTGGTGAATGTGCAGCGCGCTTACGGAGAGACTTTAGAGGATGTGCGCAAGAAGATATATGGTCCTGGTATAATGCAGGTGGTTATATACACAGAAGTGTACAACCCGAAAACAGGACAGACCTTCCCTCAGAAGTGGCAAGGCATCATAAACCTCTACAACACTCTGAACAAGGCAAAACTGATGACTACGACATCTGATAACAAGTACGTGTACCGCAATGGCGAACACGGAACAATAAACATCAGTGCCGAAATACTTCTTGATGGAAAAACGGTCGGTAACATAGACAAGGGCGGCGACGCTCTCGATCGTTGGATACAAACGGATTCCGATATAAATATCGACATTTAAAAAATAACCTATAAGATGAAACGAACGAAACATATTGTTAACATCTTGACAGCTGCAGTAACACTGCTGCTCACGGCGTCGTGCAATGTCTCTTATCCAGACTTGGACCTACCGCAGGGAGAACCGCCAACAAACGATGAGGATGTCAATATCGACAAGACATCGATTTTGCTATATACCAGTAATCCGGCATACTTCTCGGTAGTGTCCGACACACGTGGCTCTGTGGGCACACGTGGTACGGGTGCGTTCGAGCCAATGGAGACCGTGGCATACAACCGCGACAAGTACTTGAATGCTAAATTCCACATCTTCGCATTCCGTGCTTACAACGATGCCGATCCAAACGGCGGACAGGGAGTGCTCACGGAGGAACCCTCTATGTCGAGATACTGCTATGCTGAAAATGCGAGCGGAGACAACAAGGACGAGCACAACACATCGTGTCTGCTCGACGGACCAGAGTACAAATTGGGTATGCCGTTCAAGTTCGAGCCCGACCAGTTTATCGGCACAATGAATGTGCTCACCAAAGACTATCCTGAAGACATCTATTACAGCTCTCGCTATCAGGATGTGGGCTACAACTTCTTCGGTTATTTCGTAGACGATCTTGATTTGAGTAACTATACGCGCGAACAGAATAAGATATCTTACGATATAGAAATCGACGGCTATCAGGATGTGCTCGTGGGCGCAGCCAAGACTCCGCTTACGGAAGCCGACTTCGCAGAAGGTGGTATCTACGAAAAGGCTGCCAGACTGACCGAAGAGGAGAAGCAAAAGATACTAAACATACCTGGTAACTATAGTACGTTTGCGGCACACCGCAACGTGCACCCCGTCGTAAACATGAAGCATCAGCTCACGATGCTGAAGTTCTTTGCTTACCCAGGCGCTTCGTCGGCTAAGGACGTAGTGATAAAGGATATTTCGGTGATGACGCTGACAAAGGGCACACTCACCGTAGCAAGCCGTAACATTGACGACTGTAAGCTCGTGTTCAAACCCGAGAATGGGGTTGATGTGCTGCAAAAGGCGGTGAAACTTGGCGAGTTCCAAAAGGAAACCGATGAGAATGGAGAGACGCACAATGTCTATGGCAAGATTATACCTAAGCTGAGAGATGAAGGCTATCAGGTAAAATGGAAGGACGAGTGGGCGGACAACGAGAGCCAGGTGGTGCCAGGCGTCACACACGTGCCTACTACAAAGGAGAAGATGGACGAGGCATCCGTCGAGCTCGGTGCCGGTTTGCTCGTAGCTCCGCAGGAGTCGTACGTAGTGACACTCACATACGAATTCCCCGACGGACCTCGTGGTCAGATGAAGGAGCACAAGACCGAATACAAAATCACGCCAGCTAAGAAAGAGGGCGAGCAAGCAAGCTTCGAGAAAGGTCTATTATATAATGTGAAGATTGGTGTCTACGGCTTGGAGAAGATCCAGATCAGCGGAAGCGTTGACGGATGGGGCAAGGGTGAAGATATTGATATCGACCAGGACAAAGATCCTAACGACCCTAACATCAATGGATATTAAAATAGGAATAAGACAATCTTGTATAAATAACTTTTTATTAATTTAAATTTTTCACGACTATGAAGAAAATGTTTTTCTTTGCATTGGCTGCAGCTGGTATGCTGACAGCATGCTCAAATGAGGACACTCTCGGTGGAAATGGCGAGCAGAACGTATCTGAACAGCAGATTCGTCTCGGCGTTGCTTCGTCTAAGGTTCAGACCCGTGGTACTGGTACCGTAGGTGGCATGACTGACGCTGAGAACGTATGGGCAGGCCAGACTCTCTGGGTGTACATGCTCCAGAAGGGTAGCATGAATCTTGCTTTGTACAAGGCTCCGGCTGCTGGTGGTGTAGCAACTCCTGATGTTGAGGTATTCAACAACAAGGAGTTTAAGGCTCCTAATACAGCTGACAAGACAAAATCTGGTTTGGCTACAACAGCTGACGGCACTATCGCTTACTACCCAGTTAGCGGCAACTACGACTTCTGGGGCTATCGCGTTGACGATGCTGCAGTAGGAGGTAAACCTGTTGTAAAGACTGTAAACGACAAGGGTGATGAGGTTGATGTGGATAAGGCTACAAAGCGTGTTGTTGATATCAAGATCGATGGTTCGCAGGACATCATGGCAGGCAAGGCAGCTCCTTCTGCTAAGGAGGTTACTGATCTTGGCAACTATAAGGAGAATTTCTACTCTGCTTATGCAGCACGTAAGGGCGTTCAGCCGAACATCACATTCAACCACCTCCTCACACGTTTCACATTCGAGGTACGTGCAGGATCTAAGGCTACAGCGGGTCTCCCAACAAATGGCAATACAGACGCTGTTAAGGTAACTGGTGTTTCTGTAGACTCAAAGACAACTGGTACTCTTACAGTAGCTTACACAGGCGAGACTAAGGCAGCTGCAGATCTCCTTACTTTCACAGGCGATGCTTCTGCTCTCACTTTGAAGCAGCGTGATGAAAATGCAGTAGATAACAATGAAGCACTCGTTGCTCTTAAGCCTGTTTCTTTGACATGGACAGATGAGAATGCAGCAATGGGTGATGTTCTTAAGATAGGCGAGGCTCTCCTCGTTGCTCCTGGTGAGAAAGAGTATCCTCTTACTATCGCTCTTTCTCAGGATGTCCTTCAGAAGGTTGGTGAGGCTAAGGTTACTATGCCTCTCGAGCAGAAGGCTACTATCAAGATGGACGGTACAAAGACATTTGAGCCGGGTAAGTCTTACAAGGTTACTATCACTGTTTACGGTCTTGAGGACATCAGAGTTACAGCTACTCTCGTACCTTGGGCTGACGGTGGTTCAATCGATATCGACGACGACCGCGATCCGAACAACGGCAAGTACACTGAGCCTACTGTAACTCCTGCTCCTTAATCAGAGCATCTGATAAGAATCTCTATTTGAGTATGCAACCGCGTAAGGGTGCATATATAAAGCGTAGGGGCTTGCCCCTGCAGAAAGGGATTGGAGACAACAAACTCTCTTCCTCGCTGCAAAAGGCGAGGAAGAGACGAGTGTTTCAACAGTCCTAATGAATAAACGTTTTTTTAGAAAAACAATAAATTCAACAAACAAATGAATAAGCATATATTCTTAATGGGAATGGCTGCTGCCATGTTTATGACCAGCTGCACAAACGAGGACGACCTCGCTGGCGGTAGCAACAATCAGCGACTGAACTCTGATGTGCCTATCGTGCTTTCTGCTGGTCAGCAGGCAAACAAGACCCGCGCATCGCTCGGCAATGTTGACCCTGTTAAAGGCACATATGACGGCACATTCGATACGCCTGCCGACAAGAACCTCGGCTTCTTCTGTCTTGCTACTGGCAAGATTGCAGCTAAGCAGGAAATTACTTGGCAGGAAGGCATTGACAACCCTAACTTCCTTTGGTTGAAGAATATTCAGGCAAAGGCTGTGACTACTGACGATGTCGACTTAGGCAAGCATGTCACAAACCTTACACTCTTCGACGAGAATGGTGGTACAACACAGACAAATCACTATTACCCGATGGGTAGCCAGTATAGCTATACATTCTATGGCTATTATCCTTACTCAGCGAATGTGGCGCACAACGGCAATAAGTACAGCGTGAAGGTAACAGGTCTGGACGGCACAACCGATCTTATCTGGGGTAAGTCGTTCGTAAAACCAGATGATCCTGACAAGGCGGACGCTTACAGCGCAAAGTATCTGCGCGACAAGAAGAAGAGCGTAGAGGCTAACGGTGGAACATGGAATGAGAAGACACACAAGGAGAACCGTCCGCAGCTCACCTTCGTGCACAAGCTCATGAAGTTCAACATCATCCTCCAAAAGGGTAGCGGCGAAAATACCCGTATTGCAAAGCTGGGTATCAAGTCGGCTAAGCTCCTCAATGTGGCTGACGCAGGCGAACTGACTATTGCTGACCTCGACAATCGTCTCGATGCTTTGACTGACGATGTTAAGGGTAAGGAAGGCGAGTTTGTTGTTGATTGGACTACTGCCAAGAACCATAATACTGAGGCTACTGCCTTCGATTTGAAGGACAAGGACGGCAATACTATCGGCAAGCCAGCTAATGGTCCGTACCTCGGCGATAACACAAAGGTTACTGTTGGTGACGGCTTCCTCATCCCAGTGCCAAAGAAGACTGGTACTAACGATGACGGCTCTTACAAGTATGAAGACAATGGCTACCTTGGTACAGACGCTGCAGAATTAGCTAACAAGGGTATCTTCCGCTTGCGTGTAGAGTACTACCTCTCCGACGCACCCGACAAGGTGTATAAGGCAGCACAGTACGAGATTAAGCCAGTATTCAAGACTACTGCTGGTACTGCGGTCGATGGTGAGCCTTGGCAAGCTGGTTACGAGTATGACATCGTAATCTCAGTTTCTGACCCAGAGCAGATTCAGACACATGGCTATCTCACTCCGTGGGAGAAGCGCGTAATCGAACTCGAATAAGCATTATAATTATAGAGCGGGTGTGGCGTTAAGCCATACCCACTCTTAATGATTTCTCAGACAAAACACTCCAACACCCAACAAACACCCTAAAACATACAACTGGTGTAGCCCACGGCAGGGCAGCACCCACTAAAGTAGAAATATCAAAGCCCCACAATATATAAAGCAACACGCTGGTGCAGCGCGACGCCGCACCTTTAAACATAACATAGTAAAAATGAAGAAATTACTCTTGACATTCTTGATGCTCTCGGCAGTGTTCTCCGCTCGGGCGCAGAAGCTCGCCGTCAACACCGATGTGCTTATGGATGCGTGCATGATACCAAGCGTCGGTTTGGAGATGACGGTCGGCAACTGGTCGACCCTCGGACTCAATGTGCTCGGATGTAATAAGCCGTATGGCAAGAACATAAAGTTGTTGGCAGCACAGCCCGAATACAGGTACTACTTCTCAGGACGTCCGATGCACAGCTTATTCGTTGGCGTCGGAGGCGTAGGCGCAATTTACAATGCTTCTATAAAGGGAAAAGTGTATAAAGGAATAGCTTACGGTGGTGGCATCACCTTTGGTTACGTAATGAATGTCACGAAGCGACTCTTTATCGACTTCCACGCCGGAGTGGCTGCTGTAGGCTACAATCGTAAGGAATACTTCGCAGGAGATAACTACGGCGACTATGTGATAGGCGGACTCAACAAACCGAACGCATCAGGATATTACCTCATGCCACAACGCATAGGCATCTCAGTGGCTTACATCCTCAAATAATATAATAACACACAATAACAATGAAACGAAACTTTTTACGACATATATGCTTCGCGCTGATAGCTATACTGCTTGTCACCTTCACCGCTACGGCTGCCGTTCTGCAGCAGGACGACGGAGGTTCGCGTAAGGTGAAGATCAAGGTGTACTTGAAGATGGGTAAGAAGGGCGAGCCAAAGCCTGCAAAGACGGTGCAGTATTGTACATCATTCCGCTCTATCAACAAGGCTCTTGATGCAGCCAATCGTATCAACGTGGCTAACACGAAGGTGTTCAGTGGCGATTCGAAAGCATTGGAGAAAGAACTACGTTCGCTCGGCATAGCATTCAAGCTCTCTAAGTCGAATGGTGAGATTGAGGAGTTCCTCATGAGCGGTCAGGGCGTTGTAGTCTTCGACGAGGAGTACGGTGCAAGGGCTGTAGAGATAAAGTCGGGACAGGACAAGTTCACGGTGACGCTTGAGAGTAGCGACCAAATTCTTGATGAGACCGTTGTCGATGGTAAGTATCGCAACACCAATCCTACGATGAAGCCCGTGCCTGGTATGGACACCGGCGATAGAGTGACGTTCAATGTCAACTTTACCATCCCAGAGGGTTACACCACAGAGAAGTCGCGCATCATCTGCCAGCCGATGGCTGTCGACTGTCAGACCGAAGACACTATAGCCTATCTGCAGCCCATAATACTTGAGGGCGCAGAATATCATAAGAAGCAGGATAAGCGTATGGGCTTCAACTATATGAAGAACGATTCGGTGGCTCGTGGATACGACCCATCGTACGTTTTGGAGCGCGATAAGGAGGTGGCTTACAGTACCAATGTCACCTTTAAGAAGCCCGATAAGGAGAAGACATACCGAGGAAGCTATCGCGTTGTGCTCGAGGATTATCATCATCGCACATGGGATAGCGGAGAGATGACAACTGGCTCGTGCCTTGCGTTCAAGCCATTGAAGTTCCTCGACTTCTCAGTGACGGCTGCCGATATGCCACTCACAAGCGAGTTTCAGGAGGCTGCAGAGGAGAATATGGCTAACGTGACCCGCGACTTGCGACTGAAGTTCGTCGTTGGTAAGGACGTGCTGCTCAACGACTCGATGAACATAGTAGAGCAACAAGCCATTGTGAAGGAGCTGAAGTCGTACGGCGATTTGCTTTGGGACGTACAGGTACAGGGCGGTGCTTCGCCTGAGGGTAGTGTGGAACTCAACACCCGACTTGCTACACAGCGTGCGGCTGTGGCTCGCAATATTCTGAAGCGCCACTTGAGCTCGGACATCCGTGTGTCGACACTCGAACCACGCGTGTTTACATGGGACGACGTGCTTGAGCAAGTTGGCAAGAATGGCAATCAGGAGGTGTACGACGCAGTGAAGAACACCATCGAGACATACAAACCGAACGAAGTGTTCGGCATGTTGAAGCTACAGCCGTTCTTCGAGAGCGACATCGTACCTATTCTTGAAAACCTGCGTATCATGGTTGTGAAATATCGTTACGAGATAAAACATATTATGAACGCAGAAGAGGCTGTGGAGAACTACTTCGCACACAAGCGCGAATATATCTCGGGCGAGAAGAAGATGTCGAATGGTGACTACTTCAACCTCTTGGCTACAGTCACTGATAGCTTAGAGCTCGACACCATCACAACACTTGCTTACAAGCACATCATTGCGCAGTCGGACTACACACGTCTGAAGCTTGCCCCATACGTGGCTAACCAGATGGCACTGATGGCAAGTCGCAGAGGTATGCCCGATGTGAACATCCTGAAGCCGTTTATCGACTTCCGTAAGGGCGTGAACCAAATGGATATGAGCGACCGCTATAACCCCGTGAAGATAAACCGCGAGCAGATAGTGCTCAACCAAGCCGTGATGTACTTCCAGGAGGCAAAGCTCGACACCGCGATGTTCTTCATTGAGATGTTGGAGAAAAAGAATGTGCAGCTGCAGGCTACAAAGCGCCTACGTATGCTCATCACATTCCAGCAAGGCTACCCGTTCTATATACAGGGCTTGATAACCGACCCGGAGCAGGTGGCAAAGATAAAGGAAGCAGAGCGCTACGTGTTCAGTACGGGCGACGACAACCGTGCTATCATCTACACCGAACTGCACGGATATCTTAACAAATCGCGCAAAGAATGCGAGGCTCTTATCGACCGTATGCCCGACGATAACCCAAAGAAGTGGTATCTGAAAGGTATTATATGGGCTGACGAGTGGGGACGTGAACCGCAGATAGATGACTACTCGGCAGTAAACAGTGGTTTTAAAGAACTCACGGAAGAAGAGGAGAACGAACTGCTACGCACCGACCCCGAGAAGGCAGAAGAGTACTACAAGCAGCTTGACGAGTATAAAAAGAAGAACACCGGACCGCAGCTTGACGTAAGCAAAGTGCCGTTCTACCTCGCCTACTTCCAGCATAGCTTCGATCTTGAGCCTAAGTTCATACGCCTGTATCGCAACGAGGGCAATGTGAACGATGACATCCGTAAGAAGTCGAAGTATATGCGAAAAGATATTCCGGCTTATCGAAAGAAGTTCGAGATACTCAAAGCCTACACCGACCGTAAGAAGGCAGAGGAAAGCGGAGCTGTAAGTGAGACAAAGGAAGAAGTGCAGTCGGCAGATAATAAGGATAACACCGCTGACGATAACAAATAAGACCAAGAACAATGAGCATTAACATCATACGCCTTTACGCAACAGCGATTTGTTTGATAGGTGGCTTGAGCTGTAGTGTAGCAAGAACGACAACGTTCAGTGTCGCTCCACGTGCTATCACACAGGTGCCCGACTCACTATGGGACGAGTCGGGCGACGAAGACACCATTGGCAAAACTCGCCACAACTACGCTACGGAGTTCAATGCCCTCAAGTACGTGCTTGAGGACCGCTATCGTGGCTATGACGACACCTTCAGAAAGAAGTGGTACGACCACCTCTTCTTAGGCTTCGGCGGAGGATTGCATAAAGACTTAGAATATGCAGGCTATAACCTCTCGCCAATCACGATGGCGCACGTGAGTGTGGGTAAGCAGTTCAACCCTTACCATACAGTGCGCCTTACAGCCGGATTGGGATATGGCTACTATGAGGGTAACAAGAAGAACTATAAACAGTGGCAAGGTTCTGTCGACTGGATATATAGTCTGTCGACGTTGATGGACGGCTATCGTCCGTCTCGACTGCTCGATGTGTCAACAGTGTTTGGCTTTGGCGTGCGTCACAACACAACAAACATAGTTGACAACCATCGCACACGATACGAAATACGTGGAGGTGTGCAGGGAAAGATATTCACCGGTCCGCAAGGATACCTCACAATAGAGCCGTATGTAGGTATCAAGTCAAGACACCTATATAATAAGTTCGGAGGCTTCTATGGTGTAAACATCGGTATGGTGTACTATCTGCACAACAACCTCTCTATCGAGGATCGTATGCGCTACATGAAGAACCGCCCTGAATATGTGGACAGCACAATGCAGTGGCATCCGCAGAAATGGCGTACACCATGGTTTGCCGAGCTCTCAGGAGGCATGGCATGGTGCGTGGGAGGTAAAGGTGTGAGCCCAAAGATGGGACACTCTACGAAGATGTCTGTAGGTAGATGGTTCTCGCCGTCGGTAGGTGTGCGCCTTAGCTTAGGACTCACCTCAGCCACATGGGACAAAACTCATGAGGCAATGGGCGAACAGGACGAGGATAGACGCGCTATGCTAAGCATACCAGTGCAAGACGATGCTGTGGTCGACCTGCATGATATGACCGCCGATGCAACGGCAGAGGCTCTCATCAATCCGTTAGGATTTATGAAGAACTACTCTTTCGACCAACCATTCAACGTGGCTTTGGCATTCGGTGGCGGTCTTAGTTGGATTATGCGAGAGCAGAAGACCCATCTGCGCACCATCAGTACGTTCTACACGGCAGGCTTACACCTCTCGTATAACCTCAGCAACGACTTGCAGGTGTTCCTCGAACCGAGCTTCACCAACTATAACTACCGAATACCGTATCGCAACATAGACGCAGTGAAGCGTTTCAACGCCCAAAGAGTAGTGGTTCGTCTTGGTTTCACAGCCTATACGCGTGCTACAAACTATCGTATGAGGAAGCAAGATGACTATGAGGCACCACGCATTCCGCTTAGTTTCGGTTTGGGCGCAGGTACGATGCTGTTCAACACCAAGAAAACATACGAGGGCGCAGCGTTCAACTATAATGCACAGGCCTTCGTTGAAGGACACTTCGGTAAGGTGCATGGCGTACGTGCTTCGTTCGAATACTTGTCTATCAATAGCGTTGCGCCGGACAGCTATACTGGCACAACCGAGTATGGTACAGAATACACCACTACCGGACTCTTCAAGAACAACTACAAGCGAGGTTTCGTGGCGCTCAACTATTTGCTGAATGTTACCAACCTCTGCTCAGGCTATCAGAGCAATCGTATGTTTGAAGCGGAGTTGTTCGCAGGTCCGGCGTTGCTACTGTCGTTAGGCAATAGCACAGAACCTGATGGTTCGATAAAGGTGAATAGTTCGCACACCATGTCGTACTCACAAAGAAAGTACAACACCAGCCCGCTTATGGGTGCCAATGGAGGTATCAAGATAAAGATGAACGTGGCTAAGCACATCGCTGTGACGCTCACACCGCAGCTCTACGTAGTGCGTTATGACCCGAATATGCTTGGCGTTAATATGATGAAGCTGCGCACGTTCCAGACACTCAACCTCGGTGTGCAGTACACACTGTAATCGGTGTGCAGTACGTATTATAAGTAAATAATAGGGCGGAGGAACAAACACCTCTGCCACTCTTAAAGCTATACAAGATATGAACATGAGAAAAATCGCTATAGGCTTGCTCGCTTTCGCACTTGTTGCGCCTTCGATAGCTTCTGTCTCGCTGAAAGACAAGAAGGAGAAGAAGCCGAAGACCGAAAAGAAGGCAAAGGTTGACAATAAGACAAAGACCGGCAAAGCGTCAAGTTCTAATTCGCCACGCAAGGTGCAGACCATCAACGATGTAGAAGCCGCAATTTTGGGTATAGAGAAGATTGTGTCGCACACACTCGTTGAGGTAGAACCTATTGTGCAGCAGATTTGCGAGTCGCAACAGACCAAGAAGAGCGTGTGCCCACGTATCTACGTAGGCGCAGCCAATGCCTTTTGGCTCAAATCGGGTGTCAGCGATACCACATACGCTTTGAAATACATCGACAAAGCAATAGAACTCGACCCTCATTATGGTCCTGCCTATATGCTCAAGGGCGACATCTACAAGTGGGCTGACGATACTACAGTAGCTGTAAACTACTATAAGAAGGCGATAGAGATGGCTCCCAATGACTTCAGAACGTATCGTAAGTATGCATCATTTGTAGAGGCAGGTTTGGACAAGGTGACAGAGCGTGCGTTTGCGGGCGATACAGAGGCTCAAGAAGAAGTACGTAAACGTAGAGCAAAGCTGGAAAACATCTACGCAATGGCTAAGGAAGCCAATCCTACATTCCCATATAATCGTGATTGTGCGCGTTTGTATGCTGCATATGGTCTTACTACAAATGAGATTCAAAAGGGCGTTCAGTTGTATGATGAAGCTCAAAAGGACTCTTTAGAGGCTGACGACTATACATCACAGGCCCTAATGGTATATACTTTTGTGGACAATGCCGATGGTAACACAAAGTTGCAACTCTATACGCGCATTATGAATATTTGCGATAGTGGTTTGGTAAGATATCCTGCATACTATTATATTCTCTCCACTGGTGCGGATTGGGCGAACAGAGCGTATGATCTTGTAAAGAAGCAGCAAGGTGATGCTCTTTATGAGTATAAGAAGTTGTTCGCTTCAAGGGCATTGGAGTATAGTGAAACTTTGATCGCAAGCAAAGACACAGCTATTACCGATTTGAATTACTTGAATTATGGTAAGGCACTTATTAATAACAATAAGTTAAATCAGGGAATAGATGTGTTGAAGGAATTGCTAAAGAGCCCGACAATTAAAGATGATCAGGTAGCTTCTGCAATGGGTGTTATCAGTAATACCTATAAGGATATGGGCGAATACGATAAGGCAGAAACGGCTTATCAAGAGTATATCAATACTGTTGAAAGCAATGGTAAGCTGAACTATTTCCATCTGCAGAACTATGCTGTGATGTATAAGGATAAGGCGGAAGAGTGTGTCGGAATGGAGCAGGTGGCAGCTTATAAGAAAGCCTTTGATATATATGGACAGGCTGCAGAACGATTCCCTGATTATGCAGACTATGGCTATATCAATCAGCTTCAGTTGAGCCCGTTAATCGACCCTGAGCAAGAAGCAGGCGTTGGATTGCAACCTGCTTTGCAGCTGTATAATAGCGTTTCTGCAAATGCTTCTTGGCAGTTGATGGCAACTCGTTATTTGGTAGGCTACTACTTCAATGTGAAGAAGAGCAAGGAGTTAGCTCGTAAATACTTTATGCGTTGGCACGAGCTCGACCCAGACAACGAGACAGTCAAGCGAAACATCGCAATCTTGTATAAGGTTAAGCTATAAGATGAAGATATAATTTCACATCAGATACAAGGCTATGGCAGCAATGTCATAGCCTTTTTTGTTCATTCGGAAAACCCTTTTTTATATAGAAGCAATATATCATAGTAAAGTATCAGTATGCGAAAAAAATCTACCATATCTCCCAGTGTCGCTGCAACTTACAGATTACGAGCATGTTAAAGGCTGGCAGATATGCTTCCGAGAGCTATATCTGCCAGCCTATCTACCAGACATCTACCATTCATCTATCATTCTATCCGTTGTCTAATCTGCTACGTCGTTCTCATTAGTCTTCTGCGGCAACATTGTTGTCCTTCTGCGGCAATATTGTTCTCCTGCTGCGGCAACATTGTTGTTCTGCTGCGGCAACATTGTTGTTCTGCTGCGGCAATATGAGAAAGGCATGAAGCAATATAAGGGAGATGTATTATTTACAGGACAACAATAAAAATTAATTGCTTCATGCCGTGTTTTCAGAATAATAATTGTAACTTTGTAAAGTAGCATTAAACCTATTGTATTATGGGAGGACTGAAAGATAGATACATACGTTTTGACTGGGCTATCAAGCGCTTGCTCCGTCAGAAAGCCAACTTCGACGTGTTGGAAGGTTTCCTTACCGTGTTTATCGGTGAGGAGGTGAAGATTGTGGAGATACTCGAGAGTGAGGGCAATCAGCAGACACCAGACGATAAGTTCAACCGTGTGGACATCAAAGCACGAAATTCGAAGGGTGAGATAATACTTGTAGAAGTGCAGAACACAAGCGAGCTTTATTATCTGGAACGCATCCTGTATGGCGTAGCGAAAGCCATCACCGAGCATATTCATCTCGGTGATACATACAAGGAGGTGAAGAAGGTGTATTCTATAAGCATCCTCTATTTCGATATAGGTAAGGGTGCCGACTACCTGTATGTAGGACAGAACAAGTTCATCGGTGTGCATACAAACGACCAACTCGTCATAACGGCTAAGGAGAAAGGTGCTTTCGTGCAGAAGAGTCCGGCAGAGATATTCCCCGAGTACATTCTTGTGCGTGTCAACGAGTTCGACAAGGTAGCAGTTACTCCGTTGGAGGAGTGGGTCGCTTACTTGAAGAGTGGAGTTATAAAGGAGAACACCACTGCTCCTGGATTGCAGGAGGCACGCAAAAAACTTCAGTATTACTCGATGACCGATGCCGAGCGCTATGCTTATGATGAGCACCTCAACGCTGTGATGATACAGAATGATGTGCTTGGTAATGCACGCGAAGAAGGACTTGCCGAGGGTCGTGCCGAGGGACTTACGCAGGGCCGTGCTGAAGGACTTGCTGAGGGTCGTGCAGAAGGTCGTGCAGAAGCAAAGAAGGATATTGTTAAATCTATGTTGAGCAATGGTCTGTCGGTAGAGCAGGCTGCAAAATATAGTGGTCTGACTGTAGAAGAAGTAGAAAGTATAAAGTAAAATCACGATATGGGAGAATATATAGTATCGGCGCGTAAGTACCGCCCGATGACATTCGACTCGGTGGTGGGGCAGGCTGCTCTCACCGCTACGTTGAAGAATGCCGTGAAGAGTGGCAAATTGGCGCACGCCTACCTGTTCTGCGGACCGCGCGGAGTGGGCAAGACGACGTGTGCGCGCATCTTCGCGAAGGCAATCAACTGCATGAACCCTACTACTGAGGGCGAGGCATGTGGCGAGTGCGAAAGCTGCAAAGCGTTTGCTGAAGGACGCTCGTACAACATCTTCGAGCTTGACGCAGCCAGCAACAACTCCGTGGAGCACATCAAGTCGCTCATGGAGCAGACACGCATACCGCCACAGGTGGGCAAGTACAAGGTGTTCATCATCGATGAGGTGCACATGCTTTCGCAGGCAGCGTTCAACGCTTTCCTGAAAACACTGGAGGAACCGCCTGCACACGTGGTGTTCATTCTTGCCACAACCGAGAAGCATAAGATTTTGCCAACCATCCTCTCGCGTTGTCAGATTTACGACTTCGAGCGCATGAGCGTGGAGAACACCATCAACCACCTGAAGCATGTGGCAGAGAAGGAAGGCATCACCTACGAGGAAGAGGCATTGGCACTCATCGCCGAGAAAGCTGATGGCGGTATGCGCGATGCCCTTTCTATCTTCGACCAGACGGCAAGCTTCTGCCAGGGCAACATCACATACGCAAAGGTGATTGAGGACCTGAACGAGCTCGACACCGACAACTACTTCAAGTTCGTCGACTATGCGCTGACGAACAAGGTGAGCGAGTGCATGGTGCTCCTCAACGCGATAATAGAGAAAGGCTTCGACGGTGGTAATCTTATCAACGGACTCGCTTCGCACGTGCGCAACGTGCTCATGGCTAAGGATGCGCAGACGCTGAAGCTCCTTGAGGTGAGCGAGAAACAGCGTGAGAAGTACAGCGCACAGGCAAAGGCGTGCCCCACGCAGTTCCTCTACAAGGCACTGAAGCTGATGAACCAGTGCGACCTAAGCTATCGTCAAAGCAGCAACAAACGTCTGCTCGTAGAGCTGACACTCATCCAGGTAGCACAGATCACGCAGCCGGAGGATGCCGACAGTGCGGGGCGTAGCCCCAAGCAGCTGAAAACCCTGTTCAAACTTCTTGATTTCACCCGGACGAAAGTGGCTCAGCAGGTGGCTGCTCCGGTGAGCCATGCCTCGGTAAGCCATGTTTCAGCTGAGGCTCCTACTTCGCAGACCGCCGCATCGGGTTCGGAAGCCGTCTCCGACAAGTTGTCTGCCGGTGTACCACGCTTGAAGCTCTCGTCGCTCGGCATGACCTTCCAAAGCTTGCAGCGCAAGGATGCGGTTGCGGCAAAGAAAGAGGCGGAAGAGACAAACAAGGATGAGAACGAGCAGTTCACGCAGGAGTTCCTTGATCTGCAATGGCTCTCGATGTGCAACCGTATGCCGCAGAAGATGGTGGGGCTTGCTTCCCGAATGAAGAACATGCAACCGCGTATCACCACCTTCCCCGATATCGAGGTGCTGGTAGACAACCAGATATTGCTCGACCAGGTAAACGAGATAAAAGGTCGCATACGCGTCACGCTCGCCAAGGCACTGCACAACGGAAATGTGTCAATATCGCTCCGCCTCGCTGAGGCAGAAGAGATAAGCCGCCGAAAGACAAAGAAAGAGGTGTACGACGAACTGATGCAGCAAAAGGAAGTGCGAGCGTTCGTCGAATCGTTAGGGCTCGAACTTGTTTAAAAGTAAAAAAGTAAAAAGGTAAAAAGATAGGAGGTATGGGCATCTTGCCCATACCACGCTGCCCACAAGCAAGGCATTTAAAAGTAAAAAGTTAGGGCTGGATTCCAAATAAGGAATTCAGCCCTAACTTTTATTCGTGCTTAGTATATCGGTTTTACAACTTCGACTCTCATTCCAAGCGCATTGATGATTTGGTAGAATGCGCCAACGCTTGGAACGATAATTCCATTTTCTACTTTAGAAATATACGATTTGGTAGAATTGATGCGTTTTGCCAATTCTGTTTGTGTGATTTTGGCTTCTTTGCGTGCATCAAGCAGTATTTGCCCTGAATAGAAGGAAAGAGCATCCTCTTTGGCCTTCATACGCTCCGGAGTGCCTTCCTTGCCGAACTTCTTGTCAAGAACGAGATCGTAATCAACGATTTGATGATTGTTTGTCTGCATAATATGCCTCCTTTATCTTTAATGCTTTTTCTATTTCTTTGGGTGGTGTTTTTTGGCTTTTCTTTTGGAATCCATTGAACAATACCACGATTCTTCCTTCATCGAAAATGAAGAATACACGAAAGATGTTTCCTCCATATTCTGTACGCAATTCGTACAGACCATCCTTTATAAGTTTTATAAACTTCGTGGAGAGTCTGTCCTGTGTCTTTAGCAGAAGAAGCCCATACTGAATCTTTTCCTGCTCCTTTTCTTTCAAGGTACTCATAAATGCCTCGAAATAACCGCCGTATGTAAATAACCGCCGTTCCATAATGCAAAGATAATAGAAGTTGTCAAATCCTGCAACTTTTTGCAGACTATTTCTCAACGATGCTTTCGATGTACTTGCACACCATATTGATGCCCTTCAGGTTGTCTCCACCCTCTGGTATGATGATGTGCGCGAAGCGCTTTGTCGGCTCAATGAACTGCTCGTGCATAGGTTTGAGCACCTTCAAGTAGCGGTCGACAACCATAGACACGGTGCGTCCGCGGTCGATAGTGTCGCGTTGTATGTTGCGTATGAGTCGCTCGTCGGGGTCGCAGTCGACGAAGATGCGCAGATCCATCATGTCGCGCAGACGCTTGTTGAGCAGTGTCATAATGCCCTCCACGATAATCACCGGCTTCGGCTCCACGTGTATCGTCTCCTTCTCGCGGTTGCACTTCAGGTACGAGTACGTAGGCTGTTCGATAGCTTTGCCCTCGCGCAGCTCGTTAATCTGCTTTATCAGTAGCTTCCAGTCGAACGCATCGGGATGGTCGAAGTTGATAGCCCGGCGCTCCTCTTCGGTCATGTGCGACGTGTCGTTATAGTACGAGTCGAGTGGTACGACAGCCACGTGGTGCGGCGGCAGTGCCTCAACAATCTTCTTCACTACAGTGGTCTTACCGGAGCCTGTACCGCCGGCAATACCAATTATTGTTATCTTGTCGTTTGTCATATTCTTAAGCTTGGTCGTATAATGTGCTGAACATGCGGCTGTAGAACTCTGCCTTGCGTTCGGGTTTCATGGGGTAGGCGCGCGAACTGCTCGGCATACGCCATAGACGCAGTGTTCTGTCGTCGAAGCCGAACTGCACGTTCTCGCCAACCTTCGGCTGCACCTTTATGTCGAAGCACGCGCAGAGCACGTCGGTGGCTTTCTGCCCGGTGGTCACGATGTCGGTGAGCGAGGGGAGGGAGCGCACCATAGCCTTCAGGTCTGTAGGCTCCACCACCTCCAAGTCCTTGTCAGACGCCGTATTCTTCAGTCGGCGCACCGCTGTCGCTGTGTCGTACATGCCGATGCGGTGCTCGTTGAGGAACGGGATGATGCGGTCGAGTCGGAACGTCTTTGCTTCGGTGTCGACGAAGTGCAGCTTGTCGTTGAAGAAGCATAGCCCGAAGATGCGCCACATATCGTTGGTGAAGTTGGGGTAGTAGAACCGCATCGACCAGCGCTGTTCGCCCGGCGGAAAGCTGCCGAGCATGAGCAGCCGGCAGCCGTCGGGGAGAAACGGGGTGAAGGGATGGCGTTCGGTATTCATTACTTCTGCTCCTTCACCAGATACACCACTACCGGCAAGTGGTCGGAATAGCCGTCGAGCCATACACCGCCTGCGGTGGTACGCTTCGGCGAGCCCTTGTACTTGCCCTCGCTCTGTATGAGGTACGGGCGGATGTGGATTTGATGCTGGAAGTACTTCAGAGTAGAGAAGTCCTTCACGCCCTTCGGGTTGAGCAGGTTCGGAGTCATCACGATCTGGTCGAAGAGGTTCCACGATCCGTTGTAGAACAGTGTGCCCTTGCCCTGCTTTGTGAGAATGTTATACCACGGGTTGTACATGTCGTCCTTGCCCGTCTTCTCGATTGACGGCTTGCAAGAGAGTCCTTCGGTCATCGACTTGTTTGTAGGGTCGTCGTTCATATCGCCCATCACGAACACCTTGCAGTTGGGGTCGGCGTTCAGCAGCGAGTCCTTCACCACGCGCACCTGTCTGCCAGCCACCTCGCGGTAGTAGGATGTGGCGAAACGGCTCGGCCAGTGGCACACGATTACAGCCACGTGTTCGCCGGCGAGCGTGCCGCTAACGGTGAGGTAGCCACGTGTCACGTAGTTAGAGTCCTTCTTCTCCTCGGGAACGTATGGCACGAGGCGCACATCCTTCACGGTGAAGAAGCGAGGGTTGTAGAGCAGCGCGCAGTCGATGCCGCGGCGGTCTGGACCCTCTACATGTACATATTTATATCCGCGCTGCTTCAGAGCAGGCTGTGCTGTGAGGTCGTCGAGTGCCTTCGAGTTCTCCACCTCCGAGAGTCCGATGAGGGCGCATCCGATGCCCGGCAGCTTGTCCGTGCCAAGGTCGGCTAATGCCTGCGACATATTGCGTAGTTTGTGGCTATATTTCAGTCCGTTCCATTTGTATGCGCCGTTAGGCAGGAAGTCGTAGTCGCGCTTGCCCTCATCGTGGCAAGTGTCGAAGAGGTTTTCCTGATTGTAGAAACCTACGGCGTAGAGGTTGAATTTCTTCTGAGCCGATGCTCCCAATGTCACGCATAGGAGTAAGGCGAGGATAAAGAGATTTTTTTTCATTTGAGTTATTTGTTTTTTGTTTTTATTCGTTACACACTGCGTGTACGTGATACACGCCTACAAAGTTACAGTAATTTGTTATCATTGTGCCCTATTTCGTGTTTTTTTTGCATGAAATTGCGATTGTTTTCCAATCCGTTGGCATGTTCTGCATTGAAACATATACTTAATAAAAATTAAATATGGAAATGTTTCATTAATTGAATAAAAATGTGTTACTTTGCAATCTATTTCTTAAACTACCCTAATCGAATGAAATAAAAAAAGTAGTAGTTGATTTAGAAACGAAAATTTAAAACTTAATTATAAACATTACATGCAAAAGAAGCTTAAATTAGCAGTGTTGGCAATGTGCTGCGCTCCGTCTGCTTTCGCTCAGACACAGACCGACTCGATCGGTTATCATAGCGAAGCCGCAAGCGAGGCTGCCTTCACTTTCACTGAGGCACAGCTCGGTGAGGACGACGACATGACACAGAATGTGACAATCGTCAACTCCAACTCCGACATCTATGCCAGCCAGGTGGGCTATCTGTTCTCACCGGCACGTTTCCGCTATCGTGCTTTCGATCAGAAGTACAATGAGGTTTATCTCAATGGCTTGCAGCTGAACGATATGGAGAGCGGACAGTTCCGTTACTCTCAGGTCGGCGGCCTGAACAACATGACCCGCAACCAGGAGTTCGCCCTTCCGTTTGAAGGCAACAACTTCACCATGTCGGGCATGGGCGGCTCCAACAACTACAACTTCCGTCCGTCGGCAATGCCTGTAGGTCATCGTATGACCCTCAGTGGTGCTAACCGCAACTACACTCTGCGTGGCATGTACACCTATAGCACTGGTCTCTCAGAGAAAGGTTGGGCGTTCACAGGTGGCGTGAGCTATCGTTGGGCACGCAACGGCTACGTAGAGGGCACATTCTACAACTCGCTCTCTTACTTCCTCGCCGTGCAGAAGGTGATGGGTAAGCACAGCCTCTCGCTCTCTACATGGGGCAACCCGACCGAGCGTTCTACACAGGGCGCAGGTACAGACGAGATGTATTGGCTCGCCAATAACCGCTACTACAACCCTTATTGGGGCTATCAGAACGGCAAGAAGCGCAACTCGCGCGTGGTGAACGACTACGCTCCAAGTGCAATCCTCACATGGGACTGGAACTTCAACGAAAACTCGAAGCTCACTACATCGTTCTTCGGCAAGTACTCTATGTACAAGAGCACAAAGCTCAACTACAACAACTCCGACAATCCGCATCCTAACTACTGGAAGAATATGCCGTCAAGCTACTACGACGTGTGGAATAGCGAAAACTCTGCATATCGCACAGAGCAGGCTTACGAGGATTGGTTGACATCATACAACTATTGGCGTGCATCAAAGGCTAATCGTCAGATCAACTGGGATCGCCTCTACTACTCAAACAAGAACGCAGCTGCACAGGGCGGCGACGCTATGTACTACATCCAGGCTAAGCACAACGACAACCTGATGCTCTCGTTTGCCTCTACATTCAATCACCAGATTGACAAGGACAAGAAGGTAAACGTAGGCGTACTTGCAGCTACCAATAAGGCAATGCACTACCAGACAATGGAGGACTTGCTCGGTGCTACCCAGTTCCATAACATCAATACATATCTTATATCAGATAAGTACACAGCTACTTCGCCCGAAGCACAGTACGACCTCAACCATCCTAACGCAGTCGTTAAGGAAGGCGACCGTTTCTGCTACGACTACAACCTGCTCATCAACAAGGGCAAGGTATGGAGCTCGTACACAGAGAATTTCGGTTGGGCTAACTATACTATAGCTGCCAAGCTCGGCTACACCTCTTTCCAGCGCGACGGCAAGATGCGTAACGGTCTGGCTGCCAACAACTCGTTCGGCAAGAGCAAGACAGCCGAGTTTGTAGACGGTGGCTTCAAGTTCGGTTCTAACCTCACACTCGGTCGTGGCAACGTGCTCTCGCTCGGCGTAGGCTATGAGCACCGCGCACCGGAAGCACGTGCAGCGTTCATGTCGCCGGAGATTAACAACGACTTCGTTCAGGGACTCAAGAACGAGCGCATCTTCAGCACAGAGCTCGGCTATATGTACGAGAACTCTTGGCTGCACCTCAATGTGAAGGGCTACTACAGCCGCATGACTAACGTATCCGACTGGCAGAACTTCTACAACGACGATAGCAACTCGTTCATCTATGTGTCTATGACCGATATGAACAAGTCGTACTACGGTGCAGAACTCGGCGCTAAGTTCAAGCTCGCAAGCTTCCTCGACATTAAGCTTATCGGTACAATCAGCGAGGCTAAGATTACGAACAACTCTAAGCTCTGCTACATGAAGTCTACAGATGCCACACTGTACGGTACCGCCCAGACAGGTGACAACTACGACTATATCCACAACAAGGGTATGCGCGACAGCGGCACACCGCTCACCGCTCTCAGCCTCGGCGTAAGCTATCATCAGAAGGGTTGGTTCATCGACCTCAACTGCAACTACTACGACCGCATCTACCTGTCGTACTCGCCTAACTACCGTTTCCACAAGAACGTGAAGAACCGTAACGATGTGATGAAGGCACTCGGTCAGCCGATTATCAACGACGTGACCGGCGAAATCGTTTCAGGAGCACTCGATCAGGCTAAGGGTCACGGCGGTTTCATGCTCGACGGCTCAATCGGTCGTAGCATCTACCTCAAGCACGGATCGCTCTCAATCAACCTCATGGTTCAGAACATCCTCAACAACCGCAACATCGTTACAGGTGGTTACGAGCAGAGCCGAAGCGGCTACACACAGAGCCTGAACGTACGTGGCTACTCGTTCGAGAAGAACCCGTTCAAGTTCTACGCCTTAGGTACAAACGGTATGCTGAACATTACTTATAAATTCTAAATCACAGAAAGAAGATGAAAAGTATAAAATATCTGAAACTCGCGCTCTTCGCGCTTGTTATAGGTCTTTCTGCTACATCATGTATGGATGAGGACTGGACCGACCCTACTGGCGAGGTGGCACCGTTCGGCAACAACCAGCTTCAGGAGACCAATGTCGTTTCTATTGCTGATCTTAAGGCAAAGTACGGTGCACAACTGAAGGATGTAGTGAACGACACAGTGCGCATCGCCGACGGTGTGCAGATCAAGGGTCGCGTCACCGGCAACGACATCTCTGGCAATATCTATAGCCAGGTTATGATCGAGGATGCTACAGGTGGTATCATCATCAGTGTTGCTCAGGGCGGCATCAACGGTCAGATGCAGATCGGTCAGGAGATTCTCGTCGACCTCGGCGGACTCTACTATGGCGTATATCGCACACAGCCACAGCTGGGTATCCCATACACCGACTTCAAGAAGAACCAGACTTACCCGAGCCGCATCAGCCGTGCAGAATGGCAGACACGCTTCAAGATTCTCGGCAAGCCCGACGCTTCGCTCGTGGTACCTCACGTGTTCGAGACTTCTGAAATCAGCACACTCAACGACGAGACCGTTGCACAGAAGTACTCTGGACAGATTGTGACACTGAAGGGTGTGGAGTTCGACACAGCCGACGGCACAGTTACATTCGCTCCTGAGGCTGAAGGTGCCACTACCGGCTACGGCGTGACACGCTACTTCAAGGGTTACACTGGTCAGAAGAAGCAGATCGGCATCCGTACAAGCTGCTACGCTAAGTTCGCTGCCGAGAAGCTGCCGAAGGGCAAGCTCAACGTAACCGGTATCCTTACCGTCTACAAGACCAGCGCAACATCGTCTTACGGCACAACAGTGCAGCTCGTGCTGCGCACACTCTCCGATATCGAAGTGCTCGAACCGGAGAAAAATCAGCCTACTGAAAAGAAGTAAGGCTTCTATACATTTATATATTATATAATAAGCAAACAAACAAATAAAATGAAAAAGATATTTTTCTCAATGCTCGTCGCAACAATGACAGCATTCTCATTCACAAGCTGCGAGGACGTTCCTGCAGCTTATGAAATTCCAGGCGGTGGTAACGGCGGTAACGGCGGTTCTACAACTGAAGTTCCGACATTGTATTCAGAGACATTTGACAACAATACAACCGCATTTGAATTTAAAGATGTAAACCTCACAGGCGGTTTGACAAGAGTTTGGAAGGTGGCTTCTTACAATAATAATGGCTATCTCAATGCTTCTGCATTCTTAAACAATGCAAGCCATGCATCAGAGTCTTGGGCTGTTTCTCCAGCTATTAACCTCGCTGATAGCAAGAAGGCTGTTCTTGCGTTCTCACATGCTATCAACAAGCTTAGCGATGTTAGCACAATGAAGGACATGATGACAGTTTGGGCTTCTACCGACTACACAGGCGATGTTAGCGCAGCTACTTGGAAACAACTCGTTGTTCCAAATTATCCGGCAGGTACAAGCTGGACGTTTGTAGAGTCTGGTGATATCGACCTTACAGAATATTGTGGCAATAAGGTTTACATTGGTTTCAAGTACACAAGTACAGACGAAAACTCTGGTGGTTGGGAGGTTGACAACTTCACAATTAAGGGCGACGGCACACCAATGGTTACTCCAGGCAAGCCTGATACTCCCGATACTCCTGACACACCAGCTGGATCAAATCTCGTTTCAAATGGCGATTTCGAGGCATGGACAAATAGCCTTCCTAACAATTGGAAGTCGGCTTCTTCTGCAAGCAATGCCAAACTTTCACAGAGCACAGATGCTCATAGCGGCCAGTATTCTGTATGTGTTGCAGGTGGTGCAAAGAACCAGCGTCTTGCATACAAGGAACTCACTTTGAAGCCAGGTACATACAAGATGTCGTTCTATACAAAGGCTGCTACTGCTGATGGTGCGGTTGTAGACTATGGCTATGTTAAGGTTGTTGATGGTAAGATTAGCGGAGGCAACGATTATATCTATGCTAAGAAGTACGACAAGTTGACAAATACAGAGTGGACTGCAATCAGCCATGAGTTTACACTCGCAGAAAAGACAACAGTAGCTCTTGTTATTGCTGTTATAAAGAATCCTGGCAAGGACCTCCTTGTTGACGATTTCTCTCTCACTACTGCTGATGGTGGAGTTGTTGACGGTGGTTCTACAGAGCCTGATCAACCAGAAACATCAACCACCTCTACTTACACGCTTGTTAACCAAATTACTGATGGTACATACGTATTGGTTGCAAAGACAGATGCAGGTTACCTCGCTGCCTCTCCGTTGGCTGCTACATACAATTACGGTTACCTCAAGAACCCTGTAAGCGTAACAGAGAGCAACGGAACTGTAAAGGTTTCTGACGCTAATGCCTTTACTATCAAGAAAGTTGATGGTGGATACACTATTCAGGATGCTACTGGTTACTACTTTATGAACGGAGCGTATAATAGCTTTAGCCGTTCTGCAGAGCTTCCTGCAAGTGGTCATATTTGGACTATTACTTTCAACAGCGATAAGACTGTTAGTATCAAGAACAACGAAAAGGGTAAGACCATACAGTACGATACAGAGTTTACAAGCTTTGGCGCATACGAAGAGATTAAGGCTATATTGCCTTTCCTTTATAAGAAGTAAATATCATTAGCTGATACATTCCTATTCCAAGCCATTTCAAACGATGAGGTGGCTTGGAATTTTTGTTTTCAAAAATTTGTCGGTCTCGTAAAAAAGTCGTAACTTTGCATCCGCTAAGCATTTGAAAGCGAAATATTTATTTAACACTATAACAATTTAAACAAAATGAAGAAGGGAATTCATCCAGAAAACTATCGCCCCGTCGTATTCAAGGATATGTCCAACGGCGATATGTTCCTTACAAAGTCTACATGCAAGGCTACAGAGACAGTAGAGTTTGAAGGCGAAACTTACCCAGTGGTAAAAGTCGAAATCTCAAGCACATCTCACCCGTTCTATACTGGTAAGAGCAAGCTTGTCGATACTGCAGGTCGCGTAGATAAGTTCATGAACCGCTACGCAAAGGTTCGCAAGTAAGGAAAAGAACGAGATATATACTTCAAATAGACACGCTCTATTTTTGAAATAGAATATTGAGAGTGTGTTCCATCCGTAGTTGCATATACGTATGGAACATACTCTCTTTTTTGTTTAAAAGTAAAAAAGTAAAAGAGTAAAAAGGTAAAAAGTAGGAGGTATGGGCATCTTGCCCATACCACGCAGCCCAAAGATAAGAGTAAAAAGGCTTTTTAAAAGATACATTCAAATGAAGCAATATCATAAATACGCATTGCGCTACGCAGCGATGGCAGCTTTGCTGCTCTCTGCGCTCACCTTCACCGCTTGTGGAGGCGATGACGATGAGGGCAGCGGCAGTCAGAGCAGTCAGGTTGATAAGAAGAACAAGAACGCCAACATTCCGTCGGCTGCCAACGGCTACAACAAAGCTATTCGACGCACGGAGTTCCCGGCTCTGAAGAAGACGGGTAAGCAGAAGGTTATCGTCTATCGCATGACATCTACATCTTACGATAAAGACGGTGTTAACTTCTCTGTGGAGTGGGACTGCGACAAGCGTTCGCAGCGCTGGACGTGCTATCAGATGCACAAAGGCTACTCGGGCAAGTATTCGCGTGAGTCGAACTTCTTCTTCGACCAAACCAACCTCAATAGCAACGAGTATTGGGGCGAGTACACTTACTTCCCTGGCTACGACCGTGGACACATCTGTCCGAGTGGCGACCGCACCGCTTCAAAGGAGATGAACTCTCAGACGTTCGTAATGACGAACATGCAACCGCAGTATCATAAGTTTAATGGTTTCGACGACAGCGGTAACAATGGCTTGTGGGTGCGTATGGAGAACCAGCTGCGCAAGTGGGCTGACAAGCTCTCTGCAACGGATACTATCTTCGTCTGCAAGGGTGGCACAATCGACAGCGAGACGAACATCATAACGCGCATCGGGGGCAAGCTCATCGTGCCGAAGTATTTCTACATGGCTATCCTGCGCAAGAGCTCGTTCGGATATGCAGGCATGGCGTTCTGGAGCGAACAGAAAAATGAGTGGCGCACGAACGAGACGTTGGGCTCACACGCTATCTCTATCGCAGAGCTTGAGAAACGCACCGGCATCGACTTCTTCTGCAACCTCCCTGATGATGTGGAGGCACAGGTCGAGAAAACGTTCAACCCGAGTGTCTGGTCAGGCTTATAATCTTTCTCTTCCCACAGATGTATTGTAGGAGGGTATGGCATCCTTGCCATACCCACGCACCCACAGAGCTTTCTGTTGATATATCCTCTCACGGAATACACTTTCTTGCTGTAAAATCTCCCACAGATTTCACAGATTTACACAGATTCTTAGGGTGCTTTCAGGGGGTGCACTTGTCTCAAGTGCACCAACAGAGCAAGAAGTGCACCAACCGAGAAGGCGTACCGTCTGCTCGGTTGGTGCAGCTGAGACAGCTGCACCCCCTGGGTGTGCTCCCACAGAATTCGCGGAATACACAGAACCTTCTGCTGAGAAAATCTCCCACAGAATTTGCGGAATACACAGAACTTTCTGCTGAGAAAAACTCCCACAGAATTCACAGAACCCACAGAACCTTCTGCTGAGAAAAACTCCCGCAGATTTCACAGATTTACACAGATACTTTTAGTAAGAAGGTTCTGTGTGTTCTGTGAATTCTGTGGGAGAATAACGCAATCAGCATCTGTGCAGATCTGTGAAATCTGTGGGAGTTTTTATGTTCTAACGTATAGTGTGAAATCTGTGGGAGTTTTCATGTCCTAACGTATAGTGTGAAATCTGTGGGAGTTTTTGCATCCTAACGTATAGTGTGAAATCTGTGGGAGTTTTCATATTTCTTTGCGCTGTTCGTAGCCCACAGCCCTGCGAAGGTGAACGCCCCGTTGATCATGAGCAGCTCGTAGCCGAAGCGGTAGCCCCAGAGATGCTGCGCGGTGATGTCGAGAGCGTAGCAGAGTAGGGGGGAGGAGAGGCATACATAGGGCACGAGGCGGTCGTTGACGGCGCGGTGTGTAAGCAGTCCGAAGGCGAACAAACCTAACAACGGACCGTAGGTGTAGGAGCAAAGCACGTAGATGGCATCTATGACGCTCGTAGAGTTGAGCATGCGGAACAGCAGTATGAACGCCACGAACACCACGGCGATGCCCACATGCGCACGGCGGCGCAGACGCTCGTCCTCGGGGCGCTCGCAGATGTCGACGCAGTAGCTCGTGGTGAGAGCCGTGAGCGCCGAGTCAGCACTGGAGAATGATGCTGCCACGATGCCGATGGTGAAGAAGACCGTGACGATGGTGCCCAATGCGCCCGTCGCAGCGAACATCGGCAGCAGCTCGTCGCCAGCCGCAGGCAGCGGTGTGCCCTCCTTCTGCGCCAGCATCATAAGCAGTACGCCCAGCGCCATGAACAGCAGGTTGGCTGGCACGAAGGCGAAACCATACGTACACACATCCTTTTGAGCCTCACGTAGCGATTTGCACGTGAGGTTTTTTTGCATCATGTCCTGATCCAAGCCCGTCATCACGATGGCGATGAAAGCTCCGCTGAGCAGCTGCTTCCAGAAGTTCTGCGTCGACACCCAGTCGTCCCACACGAACATGCGGCTATGTCCGTCGGCAGCCACCGCCCGCACGGCTTCTCCCACGCTCATGCCCAGTTGCTGTGTCACATTATATATAATAAGGAGCAGCGCGGCGAACATGCAGGTGGTCTGGAACGTGTCGGTCCATACCAGCGTCTTGATGCCGCCGCGGCGCGTGTAGAGCCAGATGAGCAGCGTCATGCCGACGACGGTTATGGGGAACGGCACGCCCACGGCATCGAACACGAAGCGTTGCAGAATGATGCAGACGACGTAGAAGCGCACGGCGGCGCCCGTCATCTTCGACGTGAGGAAGAACCATGCGCCCGTCTTGTACGACCGCTTGCCGAATCTATCCTTCAGATACGAGTAGATGGTCGTTAGGTTCAGCCGGTAGTAGACGGGCAGTAGCAGGAAGGCGATGGCGAAGTAGCCGAGGATGAAGCCGATGCAGGTCTGCACGTATGTCATGTCGGTGCGCATCACCATGCCCGGCACGCTCACGAACGTGATGCCCGAGATGGATGCGCCCACCATTCCGAACGCCACCATGTACCACGGCGAGCGTCGGTTGGCGCGGAAGAAGGTCTCGTTGTTGTCGCCGCGTCGTGCGGTGAGGCGGCTGAAGAGCATGAGAGCCGCGAAGTAGGCGGCTACGGTGAGGAGGATTGTCATGTTTTGGGTTGATTTAAAACCAGTAGCGGAGGTCTCCGGCCTCCGCAGCACCAAGTCGAATACTATCAAACTGGTTGCTACGGAGGCCAAAGACCTCCGCTATTGAAATTTATAAAGATGTTTCATTTGGTGCTGCGGAGGCCGGAGACCTCCGCCACTTTTCTTTACAGGTTGTGCTCAGTGAGCCAGCGCTCAGCCTCGAGCGCAGCCTTGCAGCCTGAGCCTGCAGCCACGATAGCCTGACGGTAGTTCGGGTCGGCGCAGTCGCCGGCAGCGAACACGCCCTCCACGTTAGTGCGCGGCGTTCCGTCGATGGTCTTGATGTAGCCAGTCTCGTCGCAGTCGACGAACGGGCGGAACACGTCGGTGTTCGGCTTATGGCCGATAGCGAGGAAGAAACCGTCGATAGCGATGTCGTAGCGTTCCTCGTCAGGCTCGCCCTTGCGCTTCACGAGGTGAGCACCCTCCACGCCGTCCTCGCCGAAGAGTCCGAGAGTGTTGTGCTCGTAGAGAATCTCGATCTTCTCGTTCTCCTCCACGCGCTTGCGCATTACGTCAGACGCACGCAGATAAGGCTTGCGTACGATCATGTACACCTTCTTGCAGAGACCTGCGAGGTAGAGAGCCTCCTCGCACGCTGTGTCGCCGCCGCCCACTACGGCAACGGTGCGCTTGCGGTAGAAGAAGCCGTCGCATGTGGCACATGCGCTCACGCCCTGTCCGTTGTACTTCTTCTCGTCGTCGAGTCCGAGGTATTTGGCACTTGCTCCGGTAGCGATGATCACGGTGTCTGCCTCAATCTCCGCGCCCGTGTCTGTGGTGAGCACGTAGGGCTTCTGCGAGAAGTCGACCTTTGCGATTGAGCCTTCGCGCATGTCCACGCCGAAGCGCAGAGCCTGCTGGCGCAAGTCCTGCATCATCTGATTGCCGTCCACGCCCTCGGGGTAGCCGGGGAAGTTCTCTACGACGGTAGTCTGTGTGAGCTGACCGCCAGTCTGAATGCCGCAGTATTCTACCGGGCTGAGGTTGGCGCGTCCAGCGTATATTGCAGCAGTGTAGCCTGCCGGACCGCTGCCCACGATGAGGCAACGCACATGTTCTCTATTTTCCATTTCTATTGATTTGTTTTGTTGTTACAGGTTGTTGTGGTGAGGTGTTGTTATGTTGAGGTGTTGAGGTGTTGAGATTTGTGGTGTTGTGGTGTTGTTATGTTGAGGTGTTGACATATCTCACCATTACACCATCTTTCATATCTCATCATCTCACCATCTCAACATAACAACTCCACACCTCTCACCATCTCACCATTACACCATCTCACCACCTTTTTACAGCAGTTCTTCAATCTGCTTTGCGATATTGTCGAGGCTCTCTGTCGGTTCAAATCGAGCCACTACCATTCCGCGCTTGTTGACGAGGAACTTTGTGAAGTTCCACTTTATGTCGGCTGTCTCCTTATAGTCGGGCGCATCCTTGGCGAGCATCTCCTCAAGCACCGGAGTGAGTTTGTGCGCAGGGTCGAAGCCTGCGAACGACTTCTGCTCCTTGAGGAACTTGAAGAGGTCGTCGGCGTCGTCGCCGTTCACCTTCACCTTCTTGAAGCGCGGGAACTCGGTGTTGTACGTGAGCTTGCAGAACTGGTGTATCGACTCGTCGGTGCCAGGAGCCTGTGCGCCGAACTGGTTGCACGGGAAGTCGAGCACCTCGAATCCCTGCGCATGATACTTCTCGTAGAGCTTCTCCAGCTCCTCGTACTGTGGTGTGAAGCCGCACTTTGTAGCTGTGTTCACGATGAGCAGTACCTCGTTGGCATACTCCTTCAGCGACACGCTCTTACCCTTTCTGTCTTTCACCGAGAAATCATAAACAGTCTTCATCTTTCTTTTCTTTATTTGTTTAATGTGTTCTTTTGATATCCTTTTGTCTCGGGGTATTGTTTGTTGTTTCGGGGTGTTGGCTTTAAGTCTTGTGATACAGACTTTAATTTTACAAAGGTAACGATTTTATTGGATAATACTCACTATTTGGTCTCATTTTTTTCAACTTCTTAACTCCGAACCTTATAGACGACGCATCGTGTTCCGTCCGCCGTCCGATCAGATTCCGTTCGCCACCCGATCAGATTGCGTCCGCCACCCGATCAGATTCCGTTCGCTGCACGATGGTGAAAGTACTGAAAAAGGCTGACGTTTTAGCCGCAAAACGCAGCTAAAACATCAGCCTTCTATACTGTTAGAGCTATGTAAGAAACTCTACTTCTTGTTCTCTCGGTAGTATTTCAGTCCGCCCTTCACGTTCTGTATGAGGGCTTTCGACGAGTAGGTGGCACCACTCACGCCGTCCACCTTCATCTGCTCAGCCTCGTCGACACTCTTGCCCACGAACTTCTTCAGCAGCGTCTCCGCCTGCGCGAACACCGAGGGCGTTTCCTGGTTGGGTTGCGCCACTATCTTCTGCACCTTGCCGTTGCGGATGTATATCTTCACCGGCGTCTTGCCCTGAAAACCGCGCGCCTTCACTATCGACGTAGTGTTGACTACGGCGGTGCCCTTCTCGTACTTTATGGCGTTCTTGCTGACGCAGAAGCTCATAAGAGCGAAGGAGCAGAGAGCGATGATTAATGTTCTTTGCTTCATAATATGTTAGTTATTTCTTGTCGTATGCGTGCAGCGGATAGTCGGTGGTGTAGTGCAGTCCGCGGCACTCCTTGCGCTCGATAGCCTGTCGTGTGATGAGGTAGCCCACGTTAATCATGTTGCGCAGCTCGCAGATGTCGCGGCTCGCCTTTACGCGCTTGAAGAGCTCCTCGGTCTCCTCGTAGAGCAGGTCGAGGCGGTCCCACGCACGCTTCAGGCGCAGGTCAGAGCGCACGATGCCCACGTAGTTGGACATTATCTCGCCCACCTCCTTCACGCTCTGCGTGATGAGCACTTTCTCCTCGTTGGTCATCGTGCCCTCGTCGTTCCACTCCGGCACCTTCTCGTTGAAGTCGTACTCGTCTACGTGCTCCAGCGAGTGCTTGGCAGCCGCGTCGGCGTACACCACAGCCTCGATGAGCGAGTTGCTCGCCAGACGGTTGCCGCCGTGCAGACCCGTGCAAGAGCACTCGCCGATGGCGTACAGGCGCTCTATCGACGACTGTCCGTTGAGGTCTACCTTTATGCCGCCGCACATGTAGTGGGCTGCAGGGCGAACGGGGATATAGTCGGTGGTGATGTCGATGCCTATCGACTTGCACTTGAGGTAGATGTTCGGGAAGTGCTTCTTTGTCTCGGCAGGGTCTTTATGCGTAACATCAAGGCACACGTGGTCGATGCCGTGTATCTTCATCTCCTTGTCGATGGCACGCGCCACGATGTCGCGCGGAGCCAGCGAGAGGCGCTCGTCGTACTTCTCCATGAACGACTCGCCGTTAGGCAGGCGCAGTATGCCACCGTAGCCACGCATCGCCTCAGTGATGAGGAACGCAGGGTGAGTCTCGCCCGGGTGATAGAGCGCCGTCGGGTGGAACTGTACGAACTCCATGTCCTTCACCGTGCCCTTTGCACGATATACCATTGCCTCGCCGTCGCCCGTAGCGATGACGGGGTTGGTAGTGGTCTGGTATACGGCACCGCAACCGCCCGTACACATCAGTGTCACCTTACTGAGATACGTGTCCACCTTCTGCGTCTCGGGGTTCAGCACGTACGCACCATAGCAATTAATATAAGGTGTGCGACGTGTGACGCGCGCGCCGAGGTGGTGCTGCGTGATTATCTCCACAGCGAAGTGGTTCTCTTTAACGTCGATGTCGGGGCACGCACGCACCGCTGCCATCAGTCCGCGCTGTATCTCGGCACCCGTGTCATCGGCATGGTGCAGGATGCGGAACTCGGAGTGTCCGCCCTCGCGGTGCAGGTCGAACTCGCCGTCCTCCTTGCGGTCGAAGTTCACGCCCCATTTCACGAGCTCGGCAATCTGCTCCGGCGCATTGCGCACCACCTGCTCTACGGCACGGCGGTCGCTGATGAAGTCGCCCGCTATCATCGTGTCTTCTATATGCTTGTCGAAATTGTCGACTGCAAGATTAGTCACTGAGGCAACGCCTCCCTGGGCAAACGAAGTGTTTGCCTCGTCAAGCGAAGTCTTGCAAATCATGCACACCTTACCTTTGTGTGCGCGAGCTACCTTCAAAGCGTAGCTCATGCCGGCAACTCCGGCACCAATAATCAGAAAGTCGTATTTAAAAACCATCTTTTCGGTATTTATTCTTAGACGTTGCAAATTTAGAGAAAAAAAAGAAGACACAATAAAGTTGTCTATCTTTTTTTAATGAATAGAAAAAAAACGTTATATATTTTTTGCTTGTATTAATACAATACTCTGTTAATTCTTATGTAATCGATTGAAAATGAGAGAGTTAAT
>ENA-OWPL01000071-OWPL01000071.1-human-gut-metagenome-genome-assembly--contig:-NODE-71-length-82534-cov-34.509233_pt1 | contig 82534 bp, 61 predicted proteins | sample MGYA00248263_ERZ651844 | MGnify/ENA primary metagenome ERZ651844 (study PRJEB26924, sample SAMEA4378256) | human gut metagenome | biome: human gut; feature: human-associated habitat; material: faeces...
CCGCTTCTTGTACTACTTGTCTGTTTATGTAAAATCTTTCAAAGAACTCTTTCTTCATTTGCTTTGAGGAAGTGTATTTCTCAAAAGCGAGTGCAAAAGTACGAACTATTTTCCATTCCACCAAATATTTCAAGGAAAAAGTTTCAAAAAAGCTGTGTTTTTAACACGTATTCACATTTTAAGGCGGTCGAGAGGACAAAACTCCTTATATTATACATGCACACGACTCCGTGGGCGTGTGCGCACACATACACCTGCACTCATATACGCATACTATAATAAGATTCTATGTCGCCTAACATCCACATCCATCTACACCCTCAGCCTTCCGACCAGAGACTCCCCTCAGTTAAAGACAGAGAACTCGATTCCGCATATCTTTTGACGTTCGTCAAAAGAACGTATGACGAACGTCAGAAGATGTTACGGCGGTCGTCAAAACATCTTTTGGCGGTCGCCAAACAATCGTGTGGCATATATCAAGCAATCTTCAAGACGCAGTTTTGCCATCTCTTTGGCTATGTCCTTCAAGCTCTTACGCCTAAGACACACAGCCATAAGGATATTGGTTCTGGCATTTGTCGAAAGTCGAGCACCACTTTCCAGTCACCTTACTGATTTACTATACACCCATTTGTTTTCTTACTGAAACACTAGACACAATCACGAAAACCTTACTGATTCACTTGACACAGTAACGATTCTTTACAACCTCCCTACAAACCCCACATTTCAATGCACTACGCATCCGCCGCTCCCTAACTAGGTAAAAATTCATGCCTAACTAGGGAAGAATTTTTCCCTAACTAGGAAAAAATGAAAGTGGAACTAGGCGTAGGAAGATGGAAAGAGCGAAGTCTTTATAGGCATCCCACAAAATAAGTTGACAACAGAGGTGTGTATAAAATGTATCATTTGCTTTACGTAATGTTTCATTTCTCTGCAAATGCGTATCAATGGCGTACTTTTGCGCTATAAATAATCTTAAAAGCGTTGGAAGTTTCCAAATTAAATAGTACTTTTGTGGTCGAGAAATCCAAATTCAGCAGTATAAGCTCTTAGTAAGACTGACAAGAATCTAAATTATTAAATATACAAAAACAATACTATTATGGTAAGTAACAACATTCCAGTAGTCAAGCTCGGTATCATTGCCGTTAGCCGTGACTGTTTCCCTATCGCTCTCTCAACTCAGCGTCGTGAGAACATCGTAAAAGAATACAAAGGTGACTTGTACAACTGCAAGACCACTGTTGAGAACGAGCAAGATATGCTCAAGGCTGTAGCCGACGTAAAGGAGCAGGGCTGTAACGCCTTGGTTGTTTTCCTTGGCAACTTCGGTCCTGAGACTCCAGAGACTTTGATTGCAAAGAACTTCGACGGTCCTGTTATGTTTGTAGCAGCAGCTGAAGGTGACGGCGACATGATCAATGGTCGTGGTGACGCTTATTGCGGTATGCTCAACTGCTCTTACAACCTCGGCATGCGCCACTTGAAGGGCTATATTCCTGAGTACCCAGTAGGTACTGCAGAGGATGTTGCCAAGATGATTCAGGACTTCGTGCCTGTAGCACGTGTCATCCTCGGTCTGAAGGGCTTGAAGATCATCACATTCGGTCCACGCCCACAGGACTTCTTCGCTTGCAACGCTCCTATCAAGGGCTTGTATGAGCTCGGCGTAGAGATTGAGGAGAACTCAGAGCTTGACTTGCTCGTATCTTATAAGGAGCACGAGAATGACCCACGTATCGATGGTGTCTGCAAGGAGATGGCAGAAGAGATGGGCGAAGGCAAGTACTATCCTGACTTGAGCCGCCGCATGGCACAGTTTGAGTTGACATTGCTCGACTGGGCAGAAAACCACAAGGGTTCACGCCAGTATGTAGCATTCGCCGACAAGTGCTGGCCTGCCTTCCCAAGCCAGTTCGGTTTCGAGCCTTGCTACGTGAACAGCCGTTTGGTAAGCCGTGGCATCCCAGTAGCTTGCGAGGTTGATATCTATGGTGCTTTGTCTGAATACATCGGTATGTGCGCATCTGACGATACCGTGACATTGCTCGACATCAACAACTCTGTACCTAAGTACATCTATGACGAGGACATCGTAGGCAAGTACGACTATAAGTTGACCGATACCTTCATGGGCTTCCACTGCGGTAACACTCCACAATGCAAGATGTGCGCTACCCGTGCCATCAAGTATCAGTTGATTCAGAACCGCTTGTTGGAGAACGGTGGCAAGCCAGACTTCACACGTGGTACCTTGGAGGGTGACATCGCAGCTAGCGACATCACATTCTATCGCTTGCAGTGCGACTCAGAGGGCAACCTCCGTTCTTACATCGCTGAGGGTGAGGTACTTGATGTTCCTACTCGTTCATTCGGTGGTATCGGTATCTTCGCTATTTCTGAGATGGGTCGCTTCTATCGTCACGTATTGATCCAGAAGGGTTATCCACACCACGGTGCCGTAGCCTTCTCTCACGTAGGCAAGACCCTGTTCGAGGTGTTCAAGTATCTTGGCATCAAGGACATCGCTTACAATCAGCCTAAGAGCTTGCCTTACCCAACAGAGAATCCTTGGGCTTAAGGATTAAGCAGAAAGTGAAGAACGAAGAGTGAAGAGAGAAGAATTCTCTTGCTTTTCGGGATGATAAGATATAATAAAGCCTCGCTCCCGAAAAGGAAGCGAGGCTTTATTTGGTTTGGTTGGCATGTAGGCTACCTATAGCTTGTTGCCGTAGAAATATGTACAAAAAAGTTTGGGACTTTCGAAAAATAATCGTACTTTTGTGCCAAAGTATTATAAAACAAGCAAATTCTAAGATGGCAGCATTGAAATTATACCCAGTGGGAATCCAAACATTCTCGGAGATTATCAATCGTGACCTTCGATATGTTGACAAGACGGAATATATCTATCGTATGGCGCATAGCGGTGGAAAGCATTTCTTCTTGAGTCGCCCACGTCGATTCGGCAAGTCACTCCTAGCTTCCACATTCCAGAGTTATTTCGAGGGCAAGAAGGAACTTTTCAAGGGACTTGCGATCGAGAAACTAGAGAAGGAATGGACAGAATATCCTGTGCTTCACTTCAGCATGGCTGGTGGAAAGCATATGGAGAAGGAGCAATTACAGAGATACCTTCTTTATATTTTAAAGATGAATGAGGAGAGATTTGGTATCGAGAATGATGCTATCGACCCCAATATTCGATTGAGTAGTTTGATACAGACTCTTTACAAAAAAATGGGAAAACAGGTGGTCGTCCTCATTGACGAATACGATGCCCCCTTATTGGATGTTGTCCATAAGGAGGCAGAGCTTAAGGAGTTGCGTGATATGATGCGCAATTTCTATAGTCCCCTGAAAGATTGTGAGCCATATCTCCGCTTTGTATTCTTGACTGGCATTACCAAGTTCTCACAGATGAGTATCTTCAGCGAGCTGAATAATATTACGAATGTGAGCATGTTGCCCCAGTATGCTGGCATCTGTGGTATCACGATGGAAGAACTAGAGACGGAAATGTCGGCAGATGTTGATGCCTTGGGTGAGAAGTTGGGCAAGACAAGGGAAGAAACACTAGCAGCACTTCGGGAGTATTATGATGGCTATCATTTTGCAGATGTATCACCTGATATTTTCAACCCTTTCAGCCTACTCAATGCAATGACAAATGGTAACTTAGACTACTATTGGTTTGCATCAGGCACGCCTACTTACTTGATCAACATGCTCAACAAGTTCCAGGTGATGCCATCAGAGATAGGAGGGAGCGAGGCAGACAAGTCGGAGTTTGACGCACCTACCGAAAAGATGACCACCATCATGCCGTTGCTCTATCAGAGTGGCTACATCACCATCAAGGGGTATGACCCAGAGACAGAACTCTATCTGCTCGACATCCCTAACAAGGAAATCCGTGTCGGCTTGTATCGTTGCCTCTTACCTTATTATATTGGCATGAATACCGTGAAAGGTACAACGACTATCGCCAAGATGTCGGCTGCCATCCGTCACAATGACATCGACAAGGCTTTGGAGATGCTGCAAACCTATCTCGGCACCATCCCTTATTGTGACAATACTGATTACGAGGGGCATTACCAGCAGATGATGTATGTCATCTTCTCCATCTTGGACAATTACGTCGATGTGGAGGTTCGCACCCTAAAAGGGCGTGTTGACATGGTGCTCCGCACTGCCACTCATCTTTATCTTTTTGAGTTGAAACTCAACCAAAGTTCCGATGTGGCAATGAGGCAAATTGACCTTAAGGAATACCCGAAACGTTTCGCCCTCTGTGGGTTGCCTATCGTGAAAATAGGCATCAACTTTGATGTGGCGACACACAATATAACAGATTGGAAAATAGAAGAATAAGTAATTATAAACGATATAACTCATAAAGAGGGTGTGTGATAGTGAACGCTCGACACATGGTGTTTGGAAAGCTTATAGGAATGGGCGTGTCGTAGCAAACTATAAAGATAGTTCTAAACCAGGGTCTATTGGATTCAATTTTTTTAATACTAAGGGGAAAAATGGGAAAAAATAATATTATCGATTTGCTTGTTAATATAATAATTGCATTTATTATATTGATTTCATTTGATAATTGCGCAAAAAGAAATGCGAGGGAGGATAAAATAGATTCTTCTCTGATACAATTGAAGACTTTAGGTATATTCTACTGCAATCCGATTAAAACGGCTGAGTATTTGAAGGTGAAAATCTGCCTTAGACAATTAGATACGTTTGCCAATGATGCAGAATTGGTGCGTTTGTCTAAAGACGATAAATCTCCGATTATCAGACTATATGCTTTCCAAGTATTGCTAAATCGCAATTATCAGAAAGCTGAATCTATTGCATTTCGTGAGTTGACTGATACCATTAGCGTTCCTATTAGCTATGTTTCCTTTTATGAAAGAATTGGGGAGGACAATATTTCAAATTTGAGGATTAACTTGTTGGCAAAGTACTGCAAGAAACATAGAATTAGTACAAACAAGCTAGATAGAGTATTGCTGCGTAGCTTGGGTTTAAAGAACATTGACTATTATAAACAGCTATTTTTGAGAATTCCACCAAGTGAAAGGCATTATTATCTCGTAAAGAGGCATTATGTTGTAGATAAAAATCCTTATGCCTTGGTTTTGCTTGCAAAATACCATAAGCCATCTGATAGAGTTTTGGTTAATGAAGCCCTTAAAACATTCGAAAAGATAGAAGAAGCTTGTCGAAATATAGCAGATGTGTCATATAAACCAGTACTTCCTGACGAGGATTTGTTTCCAATGTCTTTATTAGCTGTGTCTTATTGGCCAGATGAATCTTTTCGAAAAACATTAGAAGATATAAGTAAACTATATTTATACAAAGCAGATGATTTTTCGCCAACTCTCGATTATTTATATCAAGCTTTGATGGCTTATAATGACGAATGGTCTTATCGCATAATAAAAGATAGCTTTAATTATCAGAAGAGAAGTATGAATGAAATGGATTTATACGATTATAAAGAATCATTCAAAAATGCGTATTTGAAGAGACCTTTGCCCAAATATAGATCTTTCTTGTATGGTTCCAAATAAAGTCTCGCTCCCGAAATGGGAGCGAGGCTTTATTTTCTATTTGGAAAAGCATAGGATACTCAGAGAAGATGTTTTGTGCTTTTAGTCTTTTCTCCATTATTTTTTTACATATAAACTTTATGAATATCCATTTGCGGTCGTATTAGGCAAAAACTCTCTCAAAAAGTTTGTGGTTTGGGATGTTCTTCGTAATTTTGCATCTATTAGCTGAATTTGCGTAACTCAAATGTGAACCTAAATGATTAAATAGTATGTTATTTAAGTCAAACAGAATAAGTACTGCTGATTTTTCTTTCTTGAGAAATGTAGTGAGAATATTGCCTGCAAAGTGGAAATATTTGCATAGGCAGATTAATACCAATTGTATAGTTGGTAAAAGTAGAAGCCAACATATGGAAAATGGATATTTTACATTGATATTGGATAGGGCAAGTAATGATACTTCCAATTATAACCTACCAGAACTTATTACGTTGTCAGGCATATTGGTATGGGACAAAAAGAAGCAAGATTATTCAGAGGTGCAACTTGATATATCTTTTGGTTCTCTTATAGGCTTTTATGTTAAATCAAAGTATGAGAATTTAGACTGGGCAAAGGTCGATTTAAGTCAATTCTTAGAAAATGATTATGGTAAGAATATAGATGAAAGCCGAGTTGTAGTAGATAAATATCTTGGTGATTTGAACTCAAAAGATAGAAATATGTTGGATTTAGGAGATGTCTTTTCCGTAGAAGTGAATGAGCAAATATATTATACGATAAACTCTATAGGCAATGGAGACTACGTGGCTATAGATAAAAATGGTGGAGTTTTCTTTCTAAAGCATGATCCTTTATCAGTAAAGAAAATAGCAAAAAATGTGGATGAATATTTAAAAAATGCTGTTGAGAATAATTTAAATGATTATCTATCAGGTAGTGCTTCTAATTATTTAACTAAAGTTTCCCACCCCAAAATAATGGGGTAAAAATAACAGTTTCTCGATGAAAAGTTGGGCAATCCGATTGAAAACTGCGTCCGGCCATTAGCCATCGGTAGAAAGAACTATATGTTCTGTGGAAACCATGATGCGGCTGAGGAGGCAGCCATCATGTACACTATGATGGACAAATCTACTCCAAGACCCTCTTCCTTATTGACAGACATAGGACTACCCAACCACTTTTTGAGCTAGTCAACAACCAAACTTATATGTTTGAAATGTAAAAAAGCCGATGAATATTAAGTTAATCTTATTATCCATCGGCTTTTTATACACTGCATACAAGGTATCTACGCATTAACATTGCGGAATCTATCTTCAAGTACTTTCATCTTTTCCATGAGCTGCACGAAAGATGGTTTCTCACCGAAAATCATGGACGAGCACATACTCTTATAATCCTCTTCCCATACACTTTGTATATCCTCACGAGGAACAAGGACTATACGTTTGCGAATATCAGGTGTATAGTCCATACCACTGATACTTGTAAATATTTCACGATGATGTCGGATAGACTCCCATAGTTCATCATCATTTATTGCAGTCAAGGCAAAATCCTTGTCCATCATTCGTGAAAGGTCGTAAAGATGTCGTGACTTGCGATCAGCCGTTGCTCCACGTCCCTCAACAGAAAACAGTTCATGTAAGAGAAACGCCTTTTCTAGGAAAGTTTTGCTAGCAAGAGCTGTAGCCACCTTACTATCAGCGATGGTTGTCTTAATAGTAGGGAATACACTTTCAACCAAACTATTGATATGAGAATGTTCGTTAGGTTCAAACAAAGACCTTGCTCCAATCTCCAACATCACCACAGGTGAGAGATAATCAAGAGATTCTGCCCATGAACTATGGTATTTAATGAAAATTTTTCTCGGTTCTGGGTAAGTGTAATCTCCCTCGCCATTAGACTCAGGCTCTATACAACACAAGTTTTGCAAACCATGTTTTTTAATAGCTTCCTGCAAGGCTGGAGAAAACGTGTCTTTGACAAACAGAGATGAAGCCTTGCGCAGTTTCTTAATTTGCTTCTTGGTCAAGTCGCCCTCAAATCCAAATAAAGAGCGGTCGACAGCCAAATCTATATCTTCTGAAAAACGATCAATCAAGTGCCACACTTTACTCAAAGATGTACCGCCCTTAAAAATGAGTTTATCAGCAAATGGAAGTTCAAACACAATTTGCAGAATTGTAGATACCCATAAGTCCTTCTCTATTGCCTGTGGTGGCAATCCACATCTCACAGATGTCTGTTGAAGCACACGTCGTTGGTCATCAAACGAAAGTTCAAAGAAATTATTCATAAGCGCTAGTTATAATTTTTCTAATCCATACTGGCATAAGTTTCAAGTCAGCAAGCACATCATCCTTTTTCTCATTACGCAACAAATGCGCAATTTGCGCAATTTGTTCTGACGTAACATTATCATTTTTTATTGACTTTAATGCCGAGTTTATCAACATGGCAAGTCGATTGGTAAAAGCCAGATTACGTGGAGCTGTATTCTTAAAGGTAATCTGTCGATTGCCAAATACCGATATTTTTCGAGATTTCCCATTCGTGAGGAATACACTATTCATAGGCACTTGCGTTGAAAGTCCCAAAACATTAAGGGCGTAATCTCCAGTAGGAACAATCTTTGAATGAGAACGTTCAGCCAAGATATTGGCTATTTGCTCATCTGTAGGATAAATAACACCCAATCCCAACACCTCATCGATTTCGGGATAACAATAGATACCCTGTGCAACACGGATTATCAGTCCATTGTTGGTAAGACGAAGCAAAGTTTGCCTTACGGCCTCAGAAGAACCAATATCAAGGAAAGCATCGGCGAAGAAAATCGTTCCCCTATCGAAACTTTTAATCTTTTCCTCTATTTTCTGTGCTATACTATTCATATCAAACTCCAATTTTGTCACAAAAATAGCAACTTTTTGTGACAATCAAGAGAAAATCTCCCAAATGACATATTCTTTAACAAAGATTATAAGAATAATTCACTTTCAGATAATAAAGCCTCGCTCCCTAAATGGAAGCGAGGCTTTTTCGTGTGTATATATATAAAAACCTACTGAATATGCTAGATAGCAGAGACTTGCGCTTCTAGATATAAACTATTCTGCTTCAAGATGCGAACTATTCTGCCTCAAGATAGATGACACGAGAAGACCAGTCGTTCTTCTTGCCCCAATCTACATCGTGGGTGTAAGGCATCTCCAAGCCGTGCTCCATCAGGAACTTGCCGGAGTAAGACTTGCCCTCGCAGTCGAGAGGCTTGTTGTCGATGACATCCAATTCACGTACCTTATACATCTTGTTGGCATCCAAACCAGCCATCTTCACTCTTGGAAGATGAGCATTGTAGAAGTTGGCGAGCTTCCACCAGTAGAAGACAGCCTTGTCCTTCGCCTCGCTCACGTACATGATGGAACTCAAACCCTGGTTGTCGTAAGGAGATATCAAGCGATAGAGGTCGCCAAACTGTACCACAGGGCGAATCTGCTTGTACTCAGAGATCGCCTTCTTGCAGAGAGCCTTCTCCTCATCGGTCATGTTCTTAGGTTGAATCTCCATACCGAGACGACCGCTCATCGCCACGTCGATGCGATACTTCAAGGAAGTGGTGCGGAAGACGGTGTGATTAGGAACGGCTGAGATATGACTTGCCATGGCAATGGCTGGGAAGAAGTAGCTGGTGCCATACTGCATGTAGATGCGCTGGAGGGCATCGGTGTTATCGCTTACCCAGAACTCATCGAAACCACGGAGACAACCCCAGTTGGCACGACCACCACCGCTGGCACAGCACTGGATGACAACATCTTTGTACTTGGCGCGGATGCGATCCATCACCTTGGCAAAACCTGCATGATATGCGATATACATGTGACTCTGGTCTGCCATCGGGAGATACTGGCTACCATGGTTCATGATTGGCATGTTGGCATCCCACTTGATATAAGCAATCTCAGGATACTTGGTGAGCAAGTTATCAACCACGCCGAACACGAAATCCTGCACCTTAGGATTGGCGAGGTCGAGCACGAGCTGCGTGCCACCACGACCCAAGACGGCATCACGCTTAGGAGCCTTGACGATCCAGTCGGGATGCTTCTCGTAGAGTTCGCTCACACTGTTGGTCATCTCTGGCTCTATCCAGATACCAAACTTCACGCCATTCTTCTTGGCATCACGGAGCAAGCCCTCGATACCATCAGGCAACTTGTTGGTATCTACCACCCAGTCGCCCAAGGCGCAGTTGTCGGTCTTGCGAGGATATTTCTTGCCAAACCATCCATCGTCCATCACGAAGAGTTCGCCACCCATCGAGTGGATATCAGCCATCATCTGGTCCATGCCCTTCTGATTGATGTCGAAATAGACGCCCTCCCAAGAGTTGAGGAGGATGTCACGCTCCTTGTCGCCATGGGCAAGGATGTACTTGCGACCCCACTTATGGAAGTTGCGGCTTGCACCGCTCAATCCCTCGGTAGAGTAAGTGAGTGCCAAGGCTGGGGTCTTGAAAGTCTCGCCCTTCTTCAAGTGATACTCTGAGTTCTGCTCATTGATGCCAGCGAAGAAGTAGTGATACTCGGTATCATCGGTTACGGTCTTCAACTTGTAGTTGCCGCTATAGACGATGGCTGCTCCGATGACATCGCCCGTATTCTCCTGTCCCTTGCCATTCAGCGAGAACATCACCTCGCCATGGTCGGTATGGGAGTTGCGAGTGCCATCGTTGTTGCGGATGACGAACTCGCCTGGTTGCAATTTCTCGTGAGAGAGCTGTCCCTCGTTAGCCCAAGTGCCAGAGAGATGGCTCATCCATACATCGCCACGGCGGATAGGAAGCATGGCAGAAGCGAAAGTGGTGAGGGTGACGGTACCCTTCTCGCCATTGGCGATTTCGGTCCAGGCCTCAATCATATCGACATCATTGTAGGCACGATACTTCAAATCCACCTTTATATTATATACAGGGTCCTTGAGGTGGATGGTGGTCACCGTGGTGTTGCCCTCGCTCTTCACCTCGCTACCCGTAGCCACAAGAGCTGTGGAGAGGTTGCCGTCGCTATGACGCATGGCGAGCGCAGCCTCAGCGGGGGTGTTCAAGCCGTATGCAGGATAAGCATCCATTCTGCCATCCGTAGCCACCTTGAGGTTCTGCAAGTCACTGTTGTTCAACTTAGTGCCGAAATAGAGATACTGAGCAGGTTTGCCATTCTCGACATCAAGGACGAGCGACATACCCTTGGTATTCACCGATACCTGTTCTGCCATCGCCGGCATAGCGATGGTCATGAGTAAGAGAGCTAATGATTTTAACTTCATGTTGTATAGTTCAGTTATTAGTAATTATTCGTTTCCGACTGCATTCGAAGTTCATTCGAATGGAGTTAGAACATCATTCCGACTGCAAAAATATAAAAATAAAGCTTACCCTCCAATACTTTCTTGCCTTATTTTTCGGCGGAAAGCAGAAAATGGCAAAGAATAGGTAAATAAAGCAAAGGGACCGCATTAAGATTTACTAAAAAGGCAGAGAAGTCGAAAATTCTTATTACCTTTGCAGAAGATTTGCTGCACTCGGCAATTTGAAAGCAAGCTTTCATTGCACTCGTTTGCATCATCTTTGTCGCCATAAAAAGAAACAATATGAAACTCAAGATTCATTTCAGTCATAAGGAGGAGCTTTGGAACTCCTGGTCACATGCCGGTGGCATCCTGTTGGGTGTCGTCTTCGGCATCATCTTCCTGTATTGGTGCTTCACGGAGCATAACGGTTGGGCAACGGCAGGCGTCATCCTCTACCTCTTCGGCATGCTCATGTCGTATATCGCCTCCACCACCTACCATGCCCTCTCGGCTTGGAGCAAGTGGAAGGAGCGACTGCGCAAGTGGGACCATGCCGCCATCTACTGGCACATCGCCGGTTCCTACTCGCCTATCACTCTGATTGCCCTGCGCGACCAAGGCTACTGGGGATGGAGCCTCTTCATCTTCATCTGGGTATGTGCCATTGTTGGCACCGTGATGAGTTTCGCCAAATTGAAAGACCACAGCAACTTGGAGACGCTTTGCTTTGTGGGCATGGGCTTGTCGGTACTGGTCGCTTTCAAGCCATTACTTGATTCCGTCTCCCCTGCCACGGTGATTTGGATTATCGCCGAGGGTGTATGCTATATCACGGGTGCCGTCTTCTACAGCATCAACAAGAAGCGATACATGCACTCCGTCTTCCACTTCTTCGTCTTGGCAGGAAGCATCTGCCACATCATCGCCGTATGGGACATCTTGATGAAATACATCTGATCATGTAGGAGTTAAGGTTGCTTAACTCCTTTTTTTGTACCTACCTCTATAAAATAATGTGGAATTGTTAATGATACGTTAAAGTCGGAAAATAAATGCCGAAATACTTGCATCGTATTCGAGAAAAGACTACCTTTGCAGTGTTCTATTGAGGTAGTACACTAAAACTGCTAGCTACTTAGGAATATTTACCATGAGATAGGACAAGAGAAACAATAACAATTAAAAGACAACAATGGTATGATACAGATTCAAGACATCGACTACAAATACCCAGGCAGCAAGCACCTCGTATTCAGAGACTTCTCCTTGACACTGAAGGAGAACAACATCTATGGCTTGCTCGGCAAGAATGGCACAGGCAAGAGCACCCTGCTCTACCTTATCAGCGGACTGCTGCGCCAGCAACAAGGCTCCATCCTCGTAGATGGCATCTCGGCGCAAGAGCGCAAGGTGGAGAAGCTCCGTGACATCTTCATCGTGCCAGAGGAGTTTGATTTTCCCAGCATCTCGCTCCAAACTTACGTGAAGATCAACCGTAACTTCTATCCTAACTTCAGCCAAGAAGTATTGGAAAGTTGCCTCAAGGATTTCGAATTACCACTCTCTCTTAAATTGAACGAACTCTCGATGGGACAGAAGAAGAAGGTATTCATGAGTTTCGCACTCGCCACAGGTACCCGATTCCTCTTGATGGACGAGCCTACCAATGGTCTCGACATCCCATCGAAGAGCCAGTTCCGCAAGGTGATAGCCAACAATATGACGGAGAAGCGCACACTTATCATCTCCACCCATCAGGTACATGATGTGGAGTCGCTCCTAGACCACATCATCATCATGAACGAGAGCAAGCTCTTGCTCGATGCCTCCGTTGGCGACATCTGCGACCTATACAGCTTTACCTATCGCACCCCTGCCGAGATGGACGACACCGTGCTCTATGCCGAGCCTACACTGCAAGGCAATGCCGTGATAGCCAAGCGCCAGGAAGACGAGCAAGAGACACAGATGAACCTAGAGTTGCTCTTCAATGCGGCGATTAATGGAAAAATCTAGTTGCAGCAGTTCCCAAGAAGAATTCTTACTAAAAAGAGTTCCTATCAAGAAGAGTTTTTCGAAGGAAACCGTTTAAACGTATTAAATTAAAAAGAAGAATATTATGAACAAGACATTCGATATTAAGAGACTAGGATTAGTGATGCGCTGGGACATCCAGAGTTACTGGGCATATTATCTGGGTGCTGCCATAGGCAACATCATCGCTTTTTCGCTTTACAGTCTCATCAGACTTTACTATGTCAATCCCATGAATGGAGACGCCGACTCTATCAAAGAGTTATATATTGGAAGAGAGGGGTTCTATTTCATGGCAACGATTACCATTAGTTTTTATGTCATGGCATCCTGCATCTTCACCAATATGAAGACAAAGACAAGCCGAGAAAGTTTCTTGATGATTCCAGCCAGCAACGCAGAGAAGTTTATGGCTCGCTTTCTGCAAATGCTCATCTGCAACTTGCTATTGCTGGTATGTGTCCTCATCGGTACCGACATCATCCAACTGGCATTCAGCTTTATTATCACACCCGATTTCCATACAAGCATCAGCTTACCTGTGATTAAATTAATCACAAACGAGTTCTTTCTCAAGCCTGATAGCATAGCCATCTGCATCTTGATATTCATACACTCCTTTGCCACATTGGGAGGCACGTTCTATCGCAAGATGGCTCCACTGTTCACCTTTGTCACAGGACTTGTGCTGCTGATGGTATTAGGCTATAACGTCAAGTGGCTTGGCAATACCAATCTCATCAGCCTTATCTTCGACTTGGCAAATAGCAGCTATATCTCCACCACAACAACTTGCATATTCTTCCTCGCCCTCTCCACTTTCAACTATTGGGCTTCTTACAAGATATTCTGCCGTATGCAGGTGATCTGTAACAAGTGGATCAACATTTAAGGCAGAGGGTTGGGACAGCCGAATTATTCATCTTTAAAAAGAAACACTATGAATTTCAGCAATGACAAAGCCATATACGTACAGATAGCCGAAAGACTCTGCGACGAGATTTTGGCAGGCAAATACAAGGAGGACGAGCGAATACCGAGCGTCAGGGAATATGCCGTCCTCTTGGAGGTGAACGCCAACACCACCGTGAAATCGTACGATCTTCTGGCAAACGACGAAATCATCTACAACAAGCGTGGATTGGGTTACTTCGTCTCAGCAGGAGCCAAGAAACAAATCAAGAAGACTCGAAAGAAGGAGTTTATGAAAGAGAAACTGCCAAAACTAGCTAGACAGATGCTACTCCTCGACATCTCCATCGATGAGGTAAAGGAAGAATTGGAGAAAAACCTCAAAAAACAAAGACTATAATGGGGCTATTTTTCTCGCAAGGCTTGGTTTACATCAGCCTATATACGATTCACATCGCCCTATATATATAATAAGGTGTCAAATATGCCGTTTATATAAAAACGACTGTCAATCGTTACTCGCTTGCAACTTTACGTGAGTTGCAAGCGTCTAACGTTTTAGTTTTAATCACATAATTACGCTAGATGATACATTTAAAAGACATCAACAAGACTTACCAGGGGGCGCAACCGCTGCACGTGCTCAAGGGCATCAACCTCGACATCGAGCAAGGCGAGTTTGTGTCGATCATGGGCGCATCGGGTTCGGGCAAGTCCACCTTATTAAATATATTGGGCATTCTCGACAACTATGATTCGGGCGAATACCGACTCAACGACGTGCTCATCCGAGACCTCAGCGAGACGCGTGCCGCTGAATATCGCAACAAGATGATCGGTTTCATCTTCCAGTCATTCAACCTCATCTCCTTCAAGACTGCCGTGGAGAACGTGGAGCTGCCTCTGTTCTACCAAGGCGTGAGCAGAAGGAAGCGACACGAATTGGCGATGGAATACCTCGACAAGCTCGGTTTGGCACAATGGGCTGAGCACTATCCCAACGAGATGTCGGGTGGTCAGAAGCAGCGTGTCGCCATCGCCCGTGCCCTCATCACCAAGCCCCAGATCATCCTAGCCGATGAACCTACGGGTGCGCTCGACTCGAAGACGAGCGTGGAGGTGATGGACTTGCTCAAGGAACTGCACCAGAAGGAGGGCATGACCATCGTGGTGGTGACACACGAGAGCGGCGTAGCCAACGAGACCGACAAGGTGATACACATCAAGGATGGACTCATCGGAAACATCGAGGAGAACTACGACCACCACTTGGTGAGCAAGGACTACGTGAAGTAAACCATTTATACATTAGTTTTCATGCGTGAATTAATCAAAGAAATATGGAGCACGTCGAAGCGCAATAAGTTGCGTACATCGCTGACGGGATTTGCCGTTGCCTGGGGTATCTTCATGCTGATATTCCTCCTGGGTGCCGGCAATGGACTCATCAACGCCCAACTGCAACAGAGCGACCGATTCCTAGCCAACTCCATGTTGGTGTTCGGTGGACAGACCTCCAAGGCTTTCAAGGGACTGAAGGAGGGACGTGACATCACCCTGAAAGACCAGGACATGACCACCACTCGCCAAAGTTTCTCTCACTTTGTGGGAGACGTGGGCGGACAGTTGCAGCAAGCCGGCGTCAACATCACCTATGGCGACAACTATGTGGCGGCACAGACGCTCACGGGCGTATCTCCCTCCCACTCCAAGATAGACAAGAAGGAAATCATCGTGGGCAGGTTCATCAACGACATCGACCTCAATGAACGACGCAAGACGCTGGTTCTCAGCCGAAGTCAAGCCAAGGAACTCGCTAAGGACTATCGGGCGATGCTCGGCAAGAACGTGAAGGTGGATAACCTCTCCTTCAAGGTGGTGGGCATCTACAAGGACGATGAGTCACGACAGAACAACGAGGCTTTCTCCGCCTTCTCGACCGTGAAGACCATCTATGCCAAGGGCGACGAGGCTGGCACCATCGAGTTCTCCCTCAAGAACCTAAAGACCGAGGAGGACAACAAGACTTTCGAGAAAAGCTATCGTGCTCGCATCAACAACAACCATCTCGCTGCTCCCGATGACGACCGCACCGTTTGGCTCTGGAACCGATACATGGACAACATCCAGATGAACCAAGGCATCGCCATCATCCAGATAGCCCTGTGGATAGTGGGCTTGTTCACCTTGCTCAGCGGAATCGTGGGCGTAAGCAACATCATGCTCATCACCGTGAAAGAGCGCACCAAAGAGTTTGGCGTGCGCAAGGCCATCGGTGCCAAACCTTGGTCGATACTGAAGCTCATCATCACCGAGAGCATCATCATCACCAGTATCTTCGGATACATCGGCATGGTGTGTGGCGTAGCCGCCAATGAGATCATGGATGCCACGATCGGTCATACCACCGTGGATACCGGTCTCTTCAAGGCAGCCATGTTCGTCAACCCTACCGTGGGCATCGGCACTTGCATCGCAGCCACCATCACCATCGTCATCGCAGGCACCATCGCCGGTCTCATCCCTGCCATCAAGGCGGCGAGAATCCGTCCGATAGAGGCTTTGAGAGCAGAATAAATTTATAATGTATAATTAATAATGTACAATGTATAATTGTCTATGCGTTTCGACTTAGATACATACAAGGAGATACTCGACACCATCACGAGGAACAAGAGCCGCAGCCTGTTGACGGGATTTGGCGTGTTCTGGGGCGTGTTTATGCTCATCGCCCTGATGGGAGGCGGACAAGGACTGAAGGAGATATTGCAAAACAACTTCGCCGGATTCGCCACCAACACCGCCGTCATCTGGTCGCAAAATACGACCAAGCCCTACAAGGGATTCGACAAGGGACGGCAATGGAACATGGAGGTGAGAGACATGGAGCGACTGCGCCAACAGATGCCTGAGCTGGACGTCATCACCCCCCTGCTCTTCGGAGGCAGAAAGACCGTGGTCTTCGGCGACAAGAAGTTCAGCGGCTCCACCCAAGGTGTGAACGCCGACTATGCCGAGGTGAGCGCACCAAAGCTATTCTATGGTAGATACATCAACGAGATGGACGTGAAGCAACAGCGCAAGGTGTGCGTCATCGGCGAGCAGATATACAAGAACCTCTTCCCCGGAGGCGGCGACCCTTGTGGCAAGAGCCTGCGAGTGGATTCCACCTATTATACCGTGGTGGGCGTGGACTATCGTTCGGGCAATGGTGTCAACTTCGGCGGTCGTGCCGACGAGACCATCACCCTACCACAATCGGTGCTCCGAACCGCCTACAACCGAGGCAATGCCGTGGACATCATCGCCGTGACGGGACATCAGGGAGTGGTGATGAGTTCGATCACCGACCGCATGAGATCCATCATAGCCCGTGCCCACTCCGTGGATCCTACCGACGAGAAGGGCGTGATGGTATTCAATACCGAGGTGCTCTTCCAGATGCTCGACAACCTCTTCAAGGGTGTCAACTTCCTCATCTGGCTGGTGGGCATCGGCACGTTGCTGGCAGGAGCCATCGGCGTGAGCAACATCATGATGGTGACCGTGAGGGAGCGCACCACCGAGATTGGCATCCGCCGTGCCATCGGAGCCACACCGAAGATGATACTCTCGCAAATCATCTCCGAGAGCGTCATCCTCACCCTGGTGGCAGGCATGACGGGCATCCTCTTCGGAGTCGCCATCCTACAGATGCTGGAAGTGGCAAACACGAAGGATGGCATCCTCACCGCCCACTTCCAGGTGAACTTCTGGACGGCGATATTCTCTGCCATCCTCGTTTGCATCCTCGGTGGATTGGCTGGTCTCGCCCCGGCATGGAGAGCCATGAGCATCAAGCCAGTGGATGCCATGAGAGACGAATAAGATAGATTACAAAAAGATTACGAGATATGAAAAAGTATTCCAAACTGATGGTTGCGGCGATTGTCGCCATCATCTTCATCGGAACCTTCGTGTTCCTCTATCAGAAATCACAGCCGAAACCTACTGAGTACCAGGAGCTGACTCCCAAGGTGACGGACGTGCTGAAATCGACCGTCATCACGGGCAAGATTGAGCCTCGCAACGAGGTGAACGTGAAGCCTCAGATCAGCGGTATCATCACCGAGATATGCAAGCAGGCAGGAGACTATGTGCAGGCAGGCGAGGTCATCGCCAAGGTAAAGGTGATTCCCGACATGGGACAGCTCAGCAATGCCCAGGCTCGTGTGCGCTTGGCTGGCATCAACCTGAAGCAGGCGCAGGTGGATTACACTCGTGAGGAACAACTCTTCAAGAAGCAGTTGGTGAGTGCCGATGAATACGACAAGGTGAAGCAAGCCTTGAAGCAAGCCAAGGAAGAGGTGGTTGCCGCCGAGGATGCCTTGGAGGTAGTGCGTGATGGCGTATCGAAGAGCAACGCCAGTGCCTCCTCCACCCTCATCCGCTCCACCATCTCCGGCATCATCCTCGACATCCCTGTCAAGGTGGGCAACTCGGTTATCCTCGCCAACACCTTCAATGACGGAACCACCATCGCCAGTGTGGCAAACATGAACGACCTCATCTTCCGTGGCAATATCGACGAGACGGAAGTAGGCAACCTCGTGGTGGGCATGCCGATGAAAATTACCATCGGTGCCTTGCAAGACTTGAAGTTTGATGCCGACCTGGAGTATATCTCGCCTAAGGCGGTGGAGAACAATGGCGCCAACCAGTTTGAGGTGAAGGCAGCCGTGCGCTCCGTGAAGGGAGGCAAGATTCGTTCGGGCTACAGTGCCAACGCCGAGATTGTTTTAGCCAAGGCGATGCACGTGCTCACCGTGCCAGAGAGTGCCATCGAGTTTAGCGGCGACAGCACTTTTGTGTATGTCATCAAGGGCAGCGATGACAAGAAGACTTACGAGCGCAAGCAGGTCATCACCGGATTGAGCGATGGCGTGAACATCGAAATCAAGAAGGGCATCGGCTTGAAGGACAAGATCAGAGGACCTCAGATTGTCGCCGACAACAAGGAGGACAAATAAAAACACGGACAAATTGAATTTGTCCCGATGAATTTGTCCTTTCCTTCTAAACTACTGATATATAGCACGATAGGATTTGCGAGACAAATATCCGGGACAAATTCAATTTGTCCGTGTTTTATTTTTGCCTATTCATAACCTCTTATATTAGGAAAATATGAGTTATGAGGGCAAAAGCTATGAGTCGTAAGTGTTAAAACTACGAGTTAGATTTATTAACACTTTATTTGTTGAGCTTCCAAGTTACACCATCCTTGGTGTCCTTTACCTCGAAGCCAGCCTCAGCAAGGGCATCACGAATCTGGTCGCTGGTAGCCCAGTCCTTGGCAGCCTTAGCCTTGGCACGGAGGTCGAGCACCATATCCACTACCTTGCCGTAAGCCTCCTCACGAGCATCGTTGTTGGCACCCTTCTCGCTCTTCAAGCCGAGGAGGTCGAAGGTGAAGAGATGCATCGTGTCGGTCAACTCCTTCAAGTCTTCGGCAGAGATGTTTGCCTTGTGGTCGAGGGCGGTGTTGATGATGTGGCAAGCCTCGAAGAGGTAGCTGATGACAAGCTGTGTCTGGAAGTCATCGTTCATCGCATCATAGCAACGCTGACGCAATTCGCTCACGAACTTCTTCACCTGCTCATCGCTCTGCTTAGCCACAGGCACACGCTCCAAGTCGTTGATACCATTCATCAAGCGCTCCAATCCCTTCTGACTTGCCTTCAAGGCATCGTTAGAGAAGTCAACCGTGCTGCGATAGTGAGCAGAGAGGATGAAGAAGCGGATGGTCATAGGTGAGTAAGCCTGCTCAAGACTCGCATGATTGCCTGTGAAGAACTGCTCCAAGGTGATGAAGTTGCCGAGGCTCTTCCCCATCTTCTGTCCGTTGATGGTAATCATGTTGTTGTGCATCCAGTAGTGAACCATCTGGTCGCCCTGTGAAGCCACAGCCTGAGCTATCTCGCACTCATGGTGAGGGAAAATCAAGTCCATGCCACCTCCGTGGATGTCAAAGTGATTGCCCAGATACTTGCGACCCATCGCAGTACACTCGCAGTGCCAGCCTGGGAAACCATCGCTCCATGGACTTGGCCAACGCATGATGTGCTCAGGTGAAGCCTTCTTCCAGAGGGCGAAGTCAGCCTGGTTCTTCTTCTCGCCGATACCAGCCAGCTCGCGGCTCTCGTTGATAACGTTCTCCAGGTTACGTCCGGAGAGAATACCATACTTATGATCCTTGTTATACTTCTCGATGTCGAAGTAGATAGAGCCATTGCTCTCGTAGGCATAGCCATTGTCGAGGATTTCCTGCACCAGCTTCTCCTGCTCGATGATGTGACCCGTGGCATGAGGCTCGATGCTAGGTGGCAATACGTTGAGTGCCTCCATCGCCTGGTGGTAGCGGTTGGTATAGTACTGAGCTATCTCCATTGGCTCCAACTGCTCCAAGCGAGCCTTCTTCTCTATCTTGTCGTCGCCCTCATCGGCATCGTGCTCCAAGTGGCCCACATCAGTGATGTTGCGCACATAGCGCACCTTGTATCCCAAGTGCTTGAGATAGCGGAAGAGTATATCGAAGGTGATGGCAGGGCGCGCATGACCAAGATGCGGATCGCCATACACGGTAGGGCCACAAACATACATGCCCACGTTAGGTGCGTGGAGCGGAGTGAATCTCTCTTTCGTACGCGTGAGAGTGTTGTAGATCAATAATTTCTGTTCCATTGCAATGAACCTTTCTTTATTTGTTTATACTTATGGCTGCAAAGTTAATGCTTTTTTTCGAGTTTCGGGGCTTATCCTAAGCAAAAAGTTAGGATAAGCCCCGAAAATATACCACAAGTGGGGGATGGGAAAGGAAAAGGACCAAGGCAATGCCAAGAGTGTATCCTTTTCGTCCCTACATCATTTCTCTCTTAAACCATAGTTCAAAGACGCAATCGGCAAGAAATACTCCTTCCTTTTCTATAGTGATGAGTTCTCTATCTATCAAGCATTTCTTGATACGATCAACGTTCGACTTGCTACCTAAAGAATACTGCTCTACTACAGATTGCGTGTTGAATCCAGAATGGATGCCATTGCACAAGAGACGAATAAAATTGAGCTGATAGGTGGTAAGCCCTTCCGTTTGTTGTATAAAGAGACTACTATTTTGCTCCAGCAAGGCATTGATACCATCCGTGAAGCTCTCCTCGTTCACCTCTTTTTCCGTTTCAGCCATCACATTCCAAGCCAACTGCTGCACGTAAGAGGAATAGTTCTTTACCGTATGACAGATTCTTGCCGCATATTCTTCTGAAATCTTCTTGCCATACTTCTCAAATCGCGAGCAGATGAAAGGTACCCAATATTCTGTAGGGAGAGATGAGAATCACGTTGATGCCATTCTCAAAATCCAGTTTAATGCGCTTGGTTTCCTCTATTCGGTCGGTAAAGTTATCTCCACCCACCGACATACCATACACAAAAGCCTTTCCCATACCTTTCTCTTTTATTACTTTAGACTGTGCAAAGATAATAAAAAAGCACGAAGTTCACAAGGTTGTGAACCACAAACTTGTGAACTTTGTGTTTATTTATGATTTTCAAGCCATTAAGATACAACTTTTCCATCGAAATACTTGCAAGTTAGGAAAAGAAAGTGTATCTTTGCCGAATTATTCAAACCTTTAATAAGGTGAACTTGTGGAAAATTTCCACCGGTTCAATCCACTTAAACATTCTACAGTCTTACCCCATGCTTTCACCGAGCAAGGCTTCTTCAAGTGGTCGATGGAAACCACTAAGGAAGCTGATAAAGGCGAAAAGAATGCATAAAGCGAGCGATTACTGCATACTTATGCAAGAAATGTAAGCAAACAACCTTTTATTTGCATAAATTCGTCAAAAGATTAGCCTATATTAAAAATAATGTGTAACTTTGCAGCCACTAAAAGTTATAAATCATAAGAAAATGGCATATACAAGATTGACAGCTGCCGAAGCAGCAGCAATGATTAACGACCAAGATAACATCGGACTGAGTGGTTTTACTCCTAACGGCGTACCAAAGGCTACCTTCCGCGAACTCTCCAAGAGAGCCATCGCAGAACATGAGGCTGGCCGCCCTTTCCAAGTAGGTATCTTGACAGGAGCTTCCACCTCGCAAAGCATCGAGGGAGACATGGCAGCAGCCCATGCCATCAAGTTCCGTGCGCCATTTTCTACCAACAAAGACTTCCGTACCCATACCAACCTGGGCGAGATTGACTACGAGGACATGCACCTCGGACACATGGCAGAACGCCTTCGCCGTGGCTTTTATGGCGAGATAGACCTTGCCATCATCGAGGTTTCCGACCTAGAGGAAGGCGAGACCACTTGCAAGGCATTCTTGACCTCAGCCGGTGGCATCGTCCCAACCATCGTACGCCTCGCCAAGAAGGTACTCATCGAGAAGAATACCTTCCACAGCCCAGCCTCCCGTTATCTCCACGATGTCTATGAGATAGCAGAGTGCCCATTCCGTGAACCAATCCCTATCCTCCACGTCGGCGACCGCATCGGCAAGGAATATGTGGAGATTGATGCCCATAAGATAGTAGGTGTAGTGGAATGCAACATCCCAGAAGAGGCTCGTGCCTTCAAGCCTCTCGACCCAGTGACAGAGCAGATGGGCCACAACGTAGCAGACTTTTTGGTCAGCGACTTGAAGAAAGGTCACATTCCACCACAGTTCTTGCCTTTACAGAGCGGTGTGGGCGTGACTTCCAATGCCGTACTCGAGGCATTGGGTCAGAATCCTAACGTACCGGTATTCAGCGTTTATACCGAGGTTGTACAGGATGCTGTCGTAAAATACATGCGTGAAGGAAGAATCAAGGATGCTTCCTGCTCATCCCTCACCGTCACAAATGATACTTTGAAGGAAGTATATGATGACATCGACTATTTCAAGCAGCATCTCACCATCCGTCAGAGTGAGATTTCCAACTCACCAGAGGTGATTCGCCGATTAGGAGTCATCGCCATGAACACCGCCATCGAGTGCGACATCTATGGCAATGAGAACTCCAGCCATATCTGCGGCAGCAAGTTGATGAATGGTATTGGTGGCTCTTGCGACTACGAGCGCAATGGCTACATCTCCATCTTTACGACTCAGAGTACCACCAAGAACGGTTGCATCTCAGCCATCGTTCCTATGTGTAGTCATGTGGATAGCACGGAGCACGATGTGGATGTCATCGTTACTGAGCAGGGCGTAGCCGATCTTCGTGGCAAGGGTCCTTTGCGCCGTGCCAAGGAAATCATCGAGAACTGTGCTCACCCAGACTATCGCCCGATGCTTCGTGAATACCTAAAGTTTGCCGAGAAGGGACATGAGCCACAGAGCATGCGTGCCGCCCTAGCAATGCACGACACCTTCCTGAAGAAGGGAGATATGCGCCTCACTGATTTCGGGGAATATCTGAAATAAGAAGAAATAAGATACGATATGAAACTCAAGCCAAATGGTGGAGCTTCATATAGAGCAATGCAAGTGCCATCGGAGCCAACTTTTCACGTAGGCTGTTGATGGCACGTCTTTTTTGTACCTTTACCGTCTCAGCAGAAATTTGCAGTTGTTCGGCTATGTCCCTGTTCTTCTTGCCCTCCATACAGAGAAGAAAGACCTCACGCTGGCGAGGAGGAAGGTCATCGATGGCAGCAAACAACTGGCGATAGATTTCTTCCTTGTTAAACTTCTCAGAAACATCATCCACTAGCATAAACTCTTGCAAATGATCAAGAATCGCTTGACGATAATTATTATGTACAGTCTGATGACGCAGATGATTGAACGCCGCATTATGAACCGTGCGATAAAGATAAGACGTAAGTTGAGGGAAGCTCTTGAAAAGGGGGCGTTGTTCCCACAATACGGAAAACAACTCCTGCACGATGTCCTCGGCAAGTTCTCGTTCAACAAACTGACACCCATAGCTCACCAAGGCACGATAATAGTTATCGTACAATATTCCCATCGATTTGTCATTCCACTCACAAATCTGAATGATGCTTATGCCAGTTTCCTCTCTCAACATTCTCAATATATCATCTTCTTATAGGTCATCACTTACCTAGAACGACTGCAAAGATACGCATTTTTATACGAAATCATACAAAAATGCAACTTTTTCTCACATTTCCGTTCTATTTTGTAACCCTTAACGCATATTTGCGTGTTATATTATTAGTTTTAGAGCATAAATCTATCACATCAATTCGAATGATTATGGACAACCATTATGATATCAATACACTCGTCAGCAAGCTATTGACTGGCGAGATCAATGAAGAAGAGGGGGAGGCACTCTTGCAAAAGGCAGAGAACGACCCTTCGCTGAAAGACAAGATTGAGCAACTGATGAATGAGGATGACTTCATTCAGCGTTATCGCCTCTATCATTCAATAGATGCGGAGCAGGCTAAGAAAATCTTCTTCACCTCTATACAAGAGGAAGAGGAGCCTCATCCATCAGCCACATTTGTATGGCTTCGCCGCATAGCCGTGGCAGCCTCCATCGTCCTCGTCCTACTAGGCACTTGGATGTATTTCGGAAAACAAGAAGCCACGAAACCAGCTGTCATCACGGCAGAACTGCATCAAGCTATGGAGCGCATAGAGCAAAACGGCATGAATGGTGCCACCCTCATCGTGGGTGGTAAGAAGATTGCGGTCAACAATGCACAAGCAGTTATTGCAAAAGCAGAGCAGCTAGAGAACGACAACGCGCTCTTCGGCTCTGAGGAAATCGTGGAAGGCTCACTGGTTACCAAGAAAGACAAGGAGTTCTGGATGGTATTGGACGATGGCACTTACGTACACCTTAATTATAATACAAAACTCATCTATCCCAACCATTTCATAGGAAGCGAGCGCAAGGTGAAACTCATGGGAGAAGCCTACTTCGTTGTGGCACCTGATGCCAAGAAGCGACCATTTATCGTAGAGACCGCCAATGGTGACGTACACGACTACGGCACTGAGTTCAACGTCTGCACCACCAAGCAAGAAGGCATCACCAGCGTAGTCTTGGTGAAAGGCAAGGTGGGTGTGAGCAGCAAGCACGGCAAGGAATATCTCTTGAAACCGGGCGAGAAAGCTGACTTGCAAGCTGGCAGGACACCCGACATCAACAAGGTGGACATCAACCTCTACACCTCTTGGAACACCGGCAACTTCTTCTTCGATGGTTGTACACTGGATGAGTTGATGGAAGTTATCTCCCACTGGCACAATATGAAGGTGGAGTTTGCCTCCGATGACATCCACGAGATGCACTTCACGGGTAGCATCGACAAATACGAGCCATTGACTCCTACCCTCCACGCCATCGAGAACATCACCGGCTTGAAATTGAGCATCAGGAATGGCAATGTCATTCGTATCAGTCATGATTAGAATCACGTTAGAATACGATTCAAACAGCGATAGAAAAGAATAACAACATAAAACAACATAACATGAAAAGATTCCTATCAATGATGGCACTTGCCTTGTTAGCTTGCATCGCAACAATGGCTGCCACGGTAAAGAAGACCCATCTGAAAGTACTCTATGTAGGTGGACATTCAGACATCGAGACTTTCGGAAATGACAATTATGATAAGGCAGAGAATGCCAAGAGCATCGTAGCTCGCACTGCCGCTTGGAAGAAATTCCTTGAGACTTATTTCACCACCGTGAAAGTGGTGCAAGGAGAGGAATACAATTACAAGATGTCATACAACTACGACGTGACCATCATTGATGGAGACCCTAAACCATTGGAGCCTCGCCGCATGGTTTATCAGAATGGTAAGTTTGCCAAGATGATCTATGCCAAGTATTTCCCAGAAGACTTTGACCGCCCAGTTATCACCATCGCCGATGAGAGCGAGACAACAGGCCGTCGTCTCGGTGTGAAGAACGACTGGTATTGTCTGTGCCTCTTGGGACATGCCTACAACATGAATACCAAGAATGCCATCTTCAAGGGACCTTACAAGGTAAAGTTGACTATGGTGGAGCGCCCTACCCCAGCTGGTGCCAAGGAATATGCAGAAATCACACATGAGCAACTTCCTTCCACCCTACCTATGTGGAAGGTACAGAATAAGGATTACCAAAACACCAAAGGTTACAAAGTAGGTATGGTAACTCGTGAATGGGGTTACCTCGACTCTCCTGACACTGAGATTATCTCTGGTGGCGAGAGTGCCAAGAGCTATGGAGCCATCTCCATCGGTCGCCATGCCAACTTCCTGCATTGGGGATTCTCAGCTTCTCCTGCCGACATGACTGAGGAAGCAAAGCCAGTATTCTTGAATGCCGTTGTATATATCAGCAAGTTTGCTGGTCATCACATCATAGCACGTAAATTAAACGAAGGTATCTCTACACGTACCAGCGTAGATGAGCGAAAATATATTGTAAGTAAAGAAAACTACGAGACTTACAAGAGCATCATAGAAGAAAGCAATAAACAGATGAAACAGATGGCCGATTCCTTAAAGAAGGTAGAAGCTGCCGGTGGCAAACTCTCTGACACAGAGAAATTATATGCACAAATGGGCGACAATCCTCAGCCTATACCAGAATACATTGACTATGTAAAGCAAAGAGCCGGTGACTTGTATGAGAAGTTCGGCACCAACGTAGATGAATATGTAAAATACTATACCGACAACCGTCCTTATTTCTACGGAAACCTCGATGACTATGAGGTAAAGCTGGACGAAGATGCCAAGAGCCTCTGCATCGCCAACAACGACAAGCGCATCCTAGACAAGGCCATCTCCATGTGGGAAAACAACCAAGACGTAGAGAAAGCCAAGCGCATTCTTTATCACTATACCCTGTTGCGTTATGATAATGCCAAGCAGTGGCGCCAATGGTACAACAAGTACCAAAGTAAGCTTTTCTTCACAGAGAGCGGTGGTTGGTTGTGGCTCGTCAACGACTTGGATCCTAAGACACCAGGCAATGACTACAGTATCTTGAAATTCAATGAAGTCAGCGAAGTGGCTCCTATGGCAGAGAAAGCGAGCAAAGAAGACCCTGTTGCGTTTTCAACTTCCGTCATCAAGGAAAGCAATGAAGGAGAAATCACCATTCGTATGAAGATTTACCCTGATTATCACATTTACTCAGTGGTAAGCGACCAGGACCCATATATCGAGACCAAGTATGAGCTCCAGACAGAAGGCGATGTCAAGTTAGCTGGTGACTTACAAAAACCAACAGGCAAATTGATGGCAGGCTCCAAGTCTGTCATCTATGAAGGTGAGCAAGTTCTTCGCCAAAAATTTACGGGTAAGAATGGTAGTATCACCATCAACATCACCTACCAAGCCTGCGATTCACACGCCTGCTTAATGCCAAAGACCAAGACCTTGAAAATCAGAATATAATAAAACAAGAGAGATTAATTTAATACAAGAGAGATTATGGAACAAATGAAGAGATTGAAGCAAAACCTCCTCGCCACCTCTATCCTATTGAGTGCGGCCACCTATGGGGGAGTAATGCCAGCCATGGCACAACAAACGCGTCAGAATGTGACCATCGTCAACAAGTCGATGACCGTGAAGCAGTTCTTTGCTGAGATAAAGAAGCAAACAGGGCTCAACTTCATCTACAGCACCGACTTGGCTGCCAAGCTTCCTCGTGTAACCGTAAATGCCAACAATCGTCCTTTGCGTGAAGTCTTGGACGAGGTGATGCACAAGGTGAATTGCCGATACGAGATTGAGGGCAACATCGTTACCATCACACGCCGTATTGCAGGCGAGCGAGTACGCAACGTATCGGGTACAGTTACCGATGAGAGTGGCGAGCCACTGATTGGCGTATCCGTTTGCATCGATGACAGTAAGGTATGCACCATCACCGACAGCAAGGGTTTCTACACCTTGAAGGTACCAGCCAATGCTTGTACTCTGAAATTCAGCTACCTCGGCATGAGCAACGCAGAGGTACATTTAGGCAATGGAAGAAATCCATTGAGCCGCTCTGTACAGATGAGCACTGACCACGAGCTGTCAGAAGTCGTTGTGACTGGTTATCAGGAAATCTCTCGTCCTAAAATGACAGGTTCCGTAACTACCATTACATCCTCTAAGTTGGATGAGCGTTACACCACCAATATCATGAACAACTTGGAGGGTCGTGTGGCTGGTCTTTCTACCTACAATGGCAAGATGACCATCCGTGGTACTTCCTCTCTTTTTGCAGAAACCACTCCACTATTGGTTGTAGATGGTGTGCCTGTAGAGGGTAGCATCGAAGATCTCAACCCATACGACATCGAGAGCGTCAACGTACTGAAGGATGCCGCTGCCAACGCTATCTATGGTGCTCGTGCATCCAATGGTGTCATCGTTGTCACTACCAAGAATGCCAAGAAAGCAGGCAAAATCGACATCGACTTCGCAGCCAACTTGACCATCTACGAGAAGAAGAACGTAGATTATGCGGACAACTTCTACATGACTCCTACCCAGCAGGTAGATACCGAGGCCAACTATTGGGACTATTACTTCTTCCATAATGACGGAGAAGTAACTGATCCTATCAAGAATGCAGAACAAGCCATCACCCAAGGAACACAAGCTGTCACCCCTATTCAATACGCTTATTATCAACGTGCCAAGGGAGAAATCAGCGATGCAGAATTGCAAAGCCAACTGGACGCTCTCAAGAAGAATAATTATGCCAAGGATTATGCCGATGCAGTCTATAAGCAGAGAGTAATGCAGCAGTATAACCTCTCTTTGCGTGGTCGTTCAGACAAGTTTACCAATAACTTGACCCTCAACTATAAGTACGACAACAGTGGACTTATCAATCACTTCGCCAACCAGTTCAACGCCCAGTACAAGGGTTCTTACGAGGTTGCCAAGTGGCTCACTGCCTCATTCACTGTCAATGGCATTTATAGCAAGCAACGTGAGGCAGGTTACGACTACAATGGTTCATACGCCAACATTTGGGCACAACCAGCCTATATGCCATTCTACAATGCCGATGGCAGTGTGAAGGGACAGCATTATTGGTATGATGGTGATGATTACATGAAGTTTGATTCTCCATTCGAGGATTTGAGCAGTAACCCTGTGGATGAGTTCTACAAGAATACCCAGACCACACGCCGTCAATACATGCGTTATCATGGCGACTTGCTCTTCAAGATTTATGACGGATTGACAGCCAATGCCCAATTCGTATATGAGACCAACCACAACACCGTAGAGTGGATGGCAGAGCAAGATAGCCACGTGATGCGTACCATGCGTAATGCTTATTATTATCAAGCAGCAGATGGTACCATCAAGAACTATGTGCCTACGAGTGGTGGTATGCTCAGCACCACCAATACTGATGGACGCTACTGGACAGCCCGTGGGCAGCTCAACTATAGCAAGACCTTTGGCAAACATGACATCACTGCCATTGCGGGTTTGGAGTTCCGTGAGACTAAGTTGACTGGTTCTAAGGCTTTGATGCTAGGATATGATGACCAATTACAAACTAGCTCTACCTACGCCATCGACTTGGGCACATTGAGCACAATGTCTTACTCCCCTTACTTCTTTGGAGCTTCAGGTGGTTATCCAGCTGACCAGTTTGTATTCAGCCCATATATTAGAGAGAATATGGGTGTGGTACAGGAGCAACATCACAAGTATGCCTCTGGCTACTTCAACCTTACCTATACTTACGACGAGAAGTATAACGTATTTGGTTCCTTCCGTAAGGACTATGCTGATGTATATGGCTTGAATGCCAAATTCCGCGGCACCCCATTGTGGTCAGTGGGTGCAGGATGGTTGATTCACAATGAGTCTTTCATGAAAGACATCAAGTGGGTTAATTTTTTGAAGCTCCGTGCAAGCTACGGTGTGACAGGTAATATTTATCAAGGTGCAACCAGCTATATGACAGCCACATCAGGTGAACTCAACTCTACCACCAACCTCCCATACGGTACTATCCAAAGCCCTGCCAACCCTAACTTGAAGTGGGAGCAGAGCCGTACTACGAACATCGGTATCGACTTCGGACTGTTGGACAACCGTCTTCGTGGTTCCATCGACTATTATAATAAGGTGGGTAAAGACATCTTCTCCAACCGTACCCTCGACCCAACCACAGGTTTCTCATCCATGTTTGTCAATATGGCATCCATGCGCAACCGTGGTATCGAGTTACAGGTAACCTACGATTGGTTGAGAGCAGCCACTCGCAAGGGATGGTCATGGACTACCAACTTCACCATGTCTCACAACAAGAATGTTGTGACAAGCGTGGAGAACCCATCCACAAGAGCCAACCAACTTACAAGCAACCCATACGTAGAAGGGTATCCTTCTAGTGCCCTCTGGTCTTACCGCTTTGCTGGCATCAGTGACCAAGAAGGAGAAAAAGGGCAAACTCTTTGGTACATTGAGGATGGCGGTAAATCACACAACGCATCATCCAGAAGCACTAGCATCATGGAATATTCTGGGCAAAGCGAACCAAAAGTTATCATGGGTATGGACAATAGCGTGAGATGGAATGGTTTCTCATTCAGCATCCTTATGGCATACTATGGTGGACACAAGATGAGAGCATTAACTGAAAGTGAAACTTTTGCAGTGCCTGCTACCGCCATTAATAGCTACTTCTTGAATGCATGGACTCCTGAGAATCCAACCAATACCCCAGGTATCGGTCGCTATTCTTCAAACTCACTAGGTTCAGAACCTCGCTACTCTGACATCTCCATCCACCATGCAGACTTCTTGAAGATACGTAACATCGTGTTTGGCTATGACTTCCCACAACAGTGGATCAAACATCTGGGTATGAACCGCCTGAACTTGCGATTCCAGATTGATAACCCTAAATATCTATGGGTGGCCAATGATGTACACGTAGATCCAGAGACCTTGGGCTTACGTAATCCAAGTTCCTTCATCTTCGGATTGAACATCAACTTCTAAGCGTGTGATTAAAGAGGATAATTATGATTAATAAAAGAACAAGAATCATGAAGAAAATAATATATAGCTTATTGGCTGTGGCAGCACTGACGTTATCATCTTGTGAAGACTTCACCGACCTACAGCCTAAAGGCAAGAACTTGCTGACAACTACCGACCAATTGGAAATGCTGCTCAACGCAGAGGTGAGCAGTTGCAGCTCAGATATGAGACAGATGGCTGGCGATATGATATATGCCTATAGCAACATTGCAACCACTATCAGTCAACCAGTCAAAACTCGTGGAGTGATTATATGGACTTACGATGAAGCTAGCATGGACAAGATGGCAGAGCTAACTGCCAACGATGGAGACTACAGTACTTTCTATGGCTATATCGGCACCATATCAAACCCTATTTTAACCAAAATAGACGAGGCATCAGGCTCAGAAGCTGCCAAGAAACAGATTAAGTGCGAGGCACTTGCCTTGAGAGCTTATTCTTTCTATATGCTGATCAACAAGTTTGCCAAAGCTTACGATCCATCAACAGCAGCCAATACCCCCGGTATCATCTTGATGACTGAGGACAAAGACATCCAAACACCTCAGCCAAAGAGCACGGTAGAGGAAGTCTATACCCAAATTCTCAAAGACATCAATGAAGCCATCGACCTCGGAGGTCTTCCTGACGTTGCTGTCAACAAGATGCGCCTCTGCAAACCAGCCGCTTACGCCATCAAGGCTTTGACTTTGCTCAATATGCAAAAATGGGATGAGGCTGAAGAAGCTGCTAAGCAAGCTTTGGCTATCAATGGCGCTGTCAACGACTATAACAATGCCTATCAAGGAACAACATCAGGTTACGTGATAGGCAATACATATTCTGTTATCAACAGAGGACAGAAAGGAACTGATGAAGACTATTTCTATTACAACTCCTTCGAGTTCTACAACTGCTATACCCCTGAGACCATGGCAAATTTTGAAGATGGACATGCCTATAAGGAAAAGATGAGCTGTGCAAATATGACATACGACTATATGATGGATGCAAGTGAAAGCATATTGGGCGAGCCAGGCTTTAACATCACTTGCGACCTCAACTCTCGTTGGAATGGTGGTGGTTTGCGTTCTACCCAGATGTATCTTGCCATAGCTGAGTGCGAGACCCACAAGGGTAACTTCGACACCGCCATGGAATACCTTGACAAGGTTCGCATCAACCGCATCGACCCAGCTAAGTATCAGCCTCTCAAGGGTACTGTCTCTACAGAAAAAGATGCCATCGCTCACGTGAAGCAAGTTACCTTGAATGAAGATATCTACTCTTCATTCATCTTCATCGACAAGAAACGTTGGAACCAGTTGGACGGATGGAAACAAAGCTATAGCCGCACATTGGCAGGCAAGACTTATACCATCGCCCCAGACAGCAAGATGTGGATATTCCCATTCCCAATGAGCGTGATGAACAACAACGACAAGATCACCCAGAATTACAACGAATAAACAAGCATATAGCAATGAAGAAGAGTATATTGATTTCAGCAGCAGCAGCCTTAACTCTGCAAATCGCAGCACAAGGCAAATATACCATCAATGGCAATCTGCAAAACGCAGAGGGGCAGAAGATATACCTCTCTGTTGGAGATTTTGGCAACACAGAAATCGACAGCACTGTTGTTGCCAATGGTAAGTTCACCTTTCAAGGTGAGATGCAAGGGCCTTTTGAAAGTGGCTCTTTGTTTATGGGCGACCTCAATGACTACAGAAACGTAAAGTCTTGGGGCATTGCCATCGAACCTATGACCATCACAGTATCTGGTGATGCCAACAACAAAGAATCTGTTGTCATCAAAGGTGGAAAAGCACAGGAGGAACTCGACAGAATGACCCAAGAAATGGCTGTTTTTGAGAAACCTCTCCGAGCACTCAATGACGCTTACTATGCCCAGCAGACGAAAGAAGGAAGAGATTCCATCGACAAATTGCAAGAGCCATACCGTAAGCAATACCAAGAGTTTACCAAAAACTATATCCAAACACACACCGACTCTTACTATGCTACCCAATATCTCTCCATGGACATGGGCAGCATGACATACGAGGACATCAAGGCTGCATGGGATAAGCTATTACCTGATGTTCAGAAATATGGAGTCAACGCCAAGGCCATTAAAAGTGAATTGGAAGTATTGGCAAAGGTACGCCCTGGCAAGCCAGCCCCAGACTTCACTGCTAACGACATCAACGGAAAGCCATTCACTCTTTCTTCATTAAAAGGCAAGGTTGTTATCCTTGATTTCTGGGCAAGTTGGTGTGTACCATGTCGCAAGAGCAACCCTCACATGCGTGAGCTGTATGCCAAGTACCATAAGAAGGGGCTTGATATGGTATATGTCTCTGACGATGACAGCAATCCTGCAAAATGGAAGACTGCCGTGGAAAAAGACCAATTGGTGGGCGATGGTTTCCATCATGTGCTCCGTGGATTAAAGATGGATCCAGTCAAGAGAACCTTTGACAAGACTAACGATATCTCCGACAAGTATGCCATCCATTTCTTGCCAACCAAGTACTTAATAGACAAGAAAGGCAACATCGTTTGCAAAATCAACGAGGGCGAAGATGCCAAGCTTGATGCAGAGATAGAAAGATTATTGAATAGCAAATAATAAATCTCTCTCAATAACATCATTAATGATTGAAAAAGCCGAGGGGCTCGTGATGAGTCTCTCGGCTTTTTATTTTCTTGTCACAGCAACATGCTGAGTCGTTATTTCACGTTATCTTTATAATCAACCTTACTCCACATTCAATGTAAACTCCTTTGAGAATGGAGGCATACAGACATTGGCATCACAGCACTGACACTCGAAAGTACACTTGATGGTGGCAGGGAGAGAGGGAAGGCTCACATTCTGACGAATAGTGACGTTACTGTCATAAATGGTGGTACCCTCCTTCACGAAAGGCTTTGGCATAGGATAATAAACTTCGCCAAGCACTGCTCCATCAGGCAAGGTGCAAGTAATCTTCATTGGGATGTATGGATCGCTCTCTGCTACGGTTCTGTAGATATGATAACCAGGCATGATCTTTACATCAAAGACAATATCCATACCACCAATATCTAACTTCTGCACACGTGCTGTGACAACCACAGGATTCTCATGGCTTGCCTTAGCATTAGAAGAGCTAGCTTTCTCTGCAGCTTCTTGTTCTGCTAAACGTTTTTTTGCCACAGAATAGTCATTACCAGGAGCTTTTCTGTCATTCACCATGAAATACCAGCCACCACTTTCGGTGAAGAACATCTTGTCTTTATAAGTATTATACCACTTGCGCCAATCGGCAACGTTGGTGAACTCACAAAGCGTATATCTTCTCAATACTCGCTTAGCACGCTCCACCTCTTGGTTGTTCTCCAAACAAGTGATGGCCTTGTCGATGAGACGCTTGTCGTTGTTTGGAATCCCCCAAGCCTTAGCATCGTCATCGATGACAAAAGTATAACTGCCCTCACCACCATAGAAGTAAGGCTTATTGTCATCATAATACTGCTGATATTTGGTTTCATCCTCACCAAACTTAGCATAGAGAATAGGGTATTTCTCTTTCATAGTTTCAGCGTATGTCTTCTCTGTCGGAACATCTGCCTCCGTGAAATCAACATACATTTTTTCCATACCACTCAATTCTTCACCTTTTGCCTTCTTCTCACGTGCCTGTTTGGCTATCTTCAAAGTCTCTTCATAAAAGACCTTGTCCATCACCGCTCTCTCCTGCACATATTTCTTGGTGCAAATGTATTTAGCTTCCTTCAATATTTCACGGGTGGCGATGTTCTCATTATACTTGCGCACAAGTGGAGTGCCACGGAACTTGGCGATATAAGCTACGGCATTGGCGAAGACAACCTTTGCCTCTGGAGTCATATACATAGGAGAACCAATAAAGCCCCAAGTCAAGAAGTTTCCATGGCGACCAAGTGCCACAGCATCAAGCGTCTTGGCACAAACGCCACTGGAGATAAACTCACAATCAGGAGAATCAAGGTATCCCCAAGGACGTGATACCATACCGATGTTGAAATCAGGATTTGTCTTATACCCCTCTGTATTCACTTTCCACATCATCACAGAATCCGGCACATTGCCATCTTGATAATAAGCATAGTGGAAAGCATCCTCAGGAGTTGGTTGCTTGGTGAGTGTTATCTTAGTCTTGAAAGGTCCCTTGAAAATAGGATGCTGCAAATTCATGCTGTGGGCATCGGCATCCAGACAAAGACAAAGCCAGTCGTTCTTGGTTCCATATTTTTGCCCAATTCTTTCTCCCATACTAGCAATAGTGATAGTAGGGCAAGAATAATCTTGTGGAAGATACTCTTTTTCTTTCATTGTGCGAGAAACTCCCTTAAAGATGTATTCTTTCTCTGTCTCTTTCAAGACTGGTGGACATCCATCAAAGATGGTCACGTCATATCCATTACTCATCTCTGGTTTCCAATCTTTTGCCTGCATGGTCTTGACTGTGGTAAAATAAGTGCGAAGCAAGTCGCCAAATGACGCCTCACGCTTAGCTACCTCTGCCTGAAATTCAGCCTCGCTCTTGAAATGGTCATTGCTGCCCATCTCGCCATGCGTCCAATCTGCTTGTCCACCGAGGTAAAGTACACGAAGCTTCTGCTTTTTTACTCCTGCCCAGCATGTCGTCGAAGCTAACATGCCAAAGACCAAAGTCAATAAAAATGTTACTAGATTTCTTTTCATATCTCTTAATATTAATGTATTTACTCTCTTATATTTTATCTTTAATACACGCAAAAAGAACTAATCGGGTACAACGTAAAGGCTTTTTATCATAACTTGATTGGGATTTAACCTTTTTATACCTTTCCGGTTAATTATCCTCAAATTCCTTGCGGCATTCGAAAGTTTTTCGTATATTTGCCATCAAATATAAACCGCCATTTATATAAACGAGGATTTACATTATGAGATTCTATGATCGAAAGAAAGAGCTTGCAATATTGCAAGACATTGAGCAGCAGTCGTTTGATAATGCTGCCTTCACTGTTATGATGGGGCGCAGAAGAATCGGAAAAACCTCACTCATCACGCATGCACTTGCCAACAAGGAGTATGCCTACCTTTTCGTGTCTAAAGATTCTGAGGCTTTATTATGCCAAAATTTCCAACGAGACCTAGAGCAACAGATCGGACTGACGGTATATGGCGAAGTCACTAGATTCAAGGACTTATTTGAGATCATCATGAAAGAGGCACAAAGAAGGCACCTCACCCTTGTCATAGATGAGTTTCAAACATTATACAAGATCAATCCTTCCATCTTCGGCGACATCCAAAACATTTGGGATAGATATAAGCAAGATGCCAAAATCAACTTCATCGTGCTCGGTAGTATCCAGACACTGATGAAACGTATCTTCAAAGACCATTCTGAGCCTCTCTATGGTCGCCCAACATCCAAATTCACACTTCGACCATTCACCATCGATGTGATGAAGGAGATTCTCCATGATGCCAACCCCAACTATACGACAGAAGACTTGCTCTGCCTCTATGCCATAACTGGCGGTGTAGCAAAGTACATCGAACTGCTTATAGATGCCAAATGCTACACGAAAGAAAAGATGCTCAACTATATCTGCCGCCAGGACTCCTACTTCCTAACCGAAGGAAAAGATCTCCTCAACCAGGAGTTTAGTGGCGAGTTTAGCACCTATTTCTCCATCATGCAAGTAATAGCAGCAGGCAAGACCAAGCGCAGCGAGATAGACAGTACGCTCCACAAAGACATGGGTACCTACTTGCAGAACCTAGAAAACAAGTATGAGCTGATCTGCCGTATGAAACCTTTGCTCGCCAAACAAAATGGAAAGGTGACGGCATACGAGATACACGACAACTTTCTGCGTTTCTGGTTCCGTTTCATCTATCCATATCAATCCTTGATAGAACGAAACTTGTTTTCGCTTTTGCGAAGCAATATCACCAGCAACTACGAAGGTTTCACAGGCAGGACATTGGAACGTTACTTCCAAGACAAGGTGATGGAAACAGAACAATTTACCCAAGTGGGAAACTGGTGGGACAGAAAGGGACAGAACGAGATCGAGCTCATCGCCATCAATGAATTTGAACACTCAGGCATCGTTGCGGAAATCAAGCGAAATCCGCACAAGATTAGCATGACAAAACTACAAGAGAAGATAGAAGTATTACCGAAGAAAGACTTCGGAGAATATAAACTTCAGGCTATGGCATTCTCGTTGGAGGATATGTAAAAAGGCAAAAGCCGAGAAGCTCGTGATGAGTTTCTCGGCTTTTGCTTTATAATTTCAAGAGTTTGGCAAATTCCCAAACCACGATACCTGCCGTCACACTGACATTGAGCGAATGCTTGGTACCAAACTGTGGTATCTCCAAGCAACCATCGCTCATATCCACGATGTTCTGCTTTACGCCCTTCACCTCATTGCCGAAAATCACGGCATAGCCCGAAGGGAGTGAAGAATTCTCTTGTTCACCAGATTCTAACGATGTTTGAATGAGCTTCGAATGGGCTTCGGAAAGACTCTGAAGCTTGGTAGAGCCTTCCACCTGTTCAATGCTATATACGAAGTAGCCTTTCTCTTTCAACTTCTCCACAGCCTCCTCGGTCGTCTTGAAGTATTCCCAGTCCACACTGTCCTCTCCTCCAAGGGCGGTCTTGTGGATTTCTGCATTAGGAGGAGTGGCAGTGATACCACAGAGATACACTGCCTCCACACGGAAAGCATCGCAGGAGCGGAAGACACTTCCCACATTATACAACGATCGCACATCATCGAGGACAACTATCAAGGGAAGCTTCTCTGCCTCCTTGAACTCCTCCACCGTGAGGCGATTCATTTCTATCGTTCTTAATTTACGCATAGACTTCTCTACCTTTAATATATAAGAAGGATTAAGCCTCAGCCTCCTTGGTCTTATAAGCCAAGGCATACATGCGAATCTGCTTGATCATTGCCAAGAGACCATTGCTGCGAGTAGGACTCAAGTGGTCTTTCAAGCCTATCTTCTCCACAAAATAGAGATCAGCTTCCATAATCTCTGTAGGAGTATGTCCGCTCAGCACACGAATCAAGAGGGCAATGATACCCTTTACGATGAGTGCGTCACTATCAGCGGTGAACACGAGCCTACCATCCACATAGTCGCACTGCAACCACACTCGGCTCTGACAACCATCTATCAGGTTCTGCTCATTCTTATATTTCTCGTCGAGAGGAGCCAACTCATTGCCCAAGTCTATGAGCATCTGATACTTGTCCATCCAGTCGGTAAAGTCCTGGAACTCCTCTACTACTTCATCCTGCAAATCATTGATTGTAGCCATTATTTTATTTCCTTTATTTCGTTTACGGTAATTAATTTATAGAGTTTATCATTCGGACGAACCTTATCTGGTACAGGGATAGATACTCTCCAACCCTGCTTGGCTGTCTCAACTGGTTTCAAATCATAACGAATCTCGTCGGCTTTGAGATACATCACACCTGTAGTATTTCCAGTAATCAGAAGTTTATCGCCCTGATCGAAGGTTGTAGCTTCCACAGCAACCTCAGCCACACCGAGCTTGGAGAAGTACTTCATCACCTTACCTACGAGTACCTTCTTCTCTGTTGCTACCGAACCATAGTGCTTGTTCCATTCGCCGAGTGTCTGACCCTGGTAATAACCATCCCAGAAACCACGATTGAAGACAGTTGCCAATCTTTCGTCCCAGGCATCCTTCTTTTCCTCAGTAAAAGTACCCTCCAGTACAGAAGCTATCGCCTCCTTGTAGCATTTCACCACGGTATAGACATATTCTGGACCACGGGCACGACCCTCTATCTTGAAGACACGCACACCAGCATCCATCATTCGGTCGATGAAGCGAATAGTCTTCAAGTCTTTCGGACTCATCACATACTTATTGTCAATTTCGAGTTGGTTGCCCGTCTCGTTGTCTGTCACCGTATAACTGCGACGGCAAATCTGCACGCACTCACCACGGTTGGCAGAGCGATTGGCATTGGCTAGACTCATATAGCACTTGCCCGATACAGCCATGCAGAGCGCACCATGGCAGAACATCTCGATGCGAATCTGCTTGCCCATCGGACCACAGATGTTCTGGCGCATGATTTCCTCGTAGATATGCTTCACCTGGTCCATGTTCAACTCACGTGCCAAGACAGAAACATCCGCAAAGCGAGCATAAAACTTCAGAGCCTCGGTATTGGAGATGTTCAACTGAGTGGAGAGATGCACTTCCTCTCCCACCTCATTGCAATAGCTCATCACAGCCACATCACTGGCGATGACTGCCGAGATGCCAGCCTCCTTGGCAGCATCGATGATTTCCTTCATCGTGGCAATGTCGTCGTCATAGATGACGGTATTGACAGTGAGATAGGTCTTGATGCCATGCTCATTGCAAGTAGCAGCAATCTCACGCAAGTCGTCGATGGTGAAATGATTGGCAGAGTGAGAACGCATGTTCAACTTGCCGATGCCGAAATAGACAGAGTCTGCTCCAGCCTGGATGGCAGCCGCCAAAGACTCACGTGAGCCCACTGGTGCCATCACCTCAAATTCTTTTATATTATCATTCATGAATGTCGTATATTTCTTTTGTGGGTGCAAAGTTACTGCAAATCGAAGACAATACAAAATAAATTACTATTTATTTTTCATGTTACATACTACGTAACTTATTAAAAGTTACTGCTTTTTCCTCCCTAGGATGTCGAGAACCAAGAAAAAGTTGTACCTTTGCACCGAAATACATTCATCTATCAACTTATACATTATTATATATATATGAACAGAAAAATAGGAATCATAGCCCTCATCATACTGGCATTTACCAGTTGTGGATATAAGCGTGCCGCTTCATCTCACCAACAAGCAGAGGACGCCCAATCGTTTCTTCCCTCTCATGTCCAACTGATTTCCACCACTCCCATCAAGGATCAAGGGAGCAGCAGTCTCTGTTGGGCTTACGGCATGCTCGCCACCATCGAGAGTGAGCACATCATGAAAGGAGACTCCATCCATCTCTCCATCGCCTATATTGCCCGAATGATGCTGCACGAGAAAGCCTTGGAGTACTATTTCTCCAAGGGAAGCAAGCCCATCAGCATGAGGGGCATGAGTTCTATGCTGATACATTATATCAATAAGTATGGAGCCGAACCATACGATAGCTACGAAGACCCCAAGGAGGTGAACTATACCGTATTGTGCCGAAAAGTGGAACAAGTATGCCGAGGAGCCATCGCCAGGAGAGTGGGCATCGAGAAGTTGAGAGATAAGTTGGACGAGCTCTTTGATGCAGAGATAGGCTATCTCCCTGCCAAGCAGATACATATGTTGGGAGCAGAATACACACCATTGGAGTTTGCCCACAGCGTATGCTATCCTGAGGAATATGTATCGCTCACCAGTTTTACCCATCATCCTTTCAGAGAGTACTTCTCACTGGAAGTTCCCGACAACCAACTGCACGACGAATTCCTCAATCTGCCACTCAACGAGTTGATGCTCCATATCCAAAAAGCGATAGAGAAAGGACATCCCGTCTGTTGGGAAGGCGACATCAGCGAAAAAGGATTCCAGCATCCTAAGAATAACTATGTGGACATCCAGCCTACCGAGCATCCCGTGACACAAGCTTCTCGTCAAAGAGAATACGAACAGCTCCGCACCACCGACGACCATGTGATGGAAATCATCGGTACTTTTCTCAAAGGCAAGAAGAGATACTATGTTTGTCGCAACTCTTGGGGCAAGGATTGGGGATGCAATGGATTGATATATATATCAGAAGATTATATCAAGCTCAAGACCATCGCTGTCTATATGAGTGAAGATGCTTATATTGGCTAAATTGCTGATGTGTGCGCACACACATACTTGATATACATCAAAAAAGAGGGCATTTTTGCGTTTTTTCCTTCGTAATATTTGGAAGGTATCGAAAATCGTCGTACCTTTGCATCGTCAATAAGACAAAAGGTTATTAGGTTTTTAGGTTAAGATTGTTAGTTGTTTAGGTTTAGTTTTAGGTTTTAGATTGTTAGTTTAGGTTAACAGGTATTAGAAAAGGTAAGAAAAAAGATTGTTTATTCAGAGATTAACAAAGTAAGTTCAATAGGAAATTAGAAAAGGTAAAGAGATTCAAATGATGCGGGATAACCAAGGATGCCTGGGTAGCAGCAAAGACTGCTTCAGGCTACGCAACGGAGAAGAAAGAAAAGATTCTCTGAGAGTTGTGAAAAATTTGGGAATATAGATTAAAGAGTGCTAGATTTCGTGAGAAGTCTGGCACTCTTCTTTTTTACCCTTACTTCATAATCCACCCTCTTCATCACCTTTCCCCAAAAATATTGCCCCATTTATTTTGTTTTACCGATGAAAAGTCGTACTTTTGCAAAAACTTACATAAAGGATTAGATTATGGCTAAACATCCTCTTTGGAAAGATGAATACTGGCTCTTGCTATTGCAACTATACCAGAAGAAGCCGATGGGCGTGAAACCTCTCTACTCGAAAGGGATGGTCGATTTGAGTCTGGAGCTACACATTGCTCCAGAATACTTGCATGAGCAAATGTTCAAGCTAAGACTGGTCACGCCACGCATCAAGAGGCTTTGGGAACATTATGGAGACAACCCCAAGAAGTTGGCTCGCCAAATCCGTCTGTTGAAAGATATGGAGGGATATGGCAATGCTACGGCCTTTTACCAAGGAGTGGAAATCAAGGAATCCTTCGAGCACGACTGGGAGCCACTCGAAGCCGAGCCTTCACTCACACCCGTCAAGCTCATCATCATCCTTGACCTATACTTCCAGCTCACCCCTATCACCATGGTGCCTGAGACACCAGAAATCATCGACCTAGCCAAACTCATCAAGACTACTCCCGACACGATAGTTGAGGCAATGAACGTATATCAGATTTGCGACCCTTACCTCAACCGCAACGATGTGGTGATCAGCAAGTTGATAGATGCTTGCAGCGAGATATGGCAAAGATATGGCAATGGCAACCCAGACAAGTTGTACAAACTCGCCAACGACTTGAAGGAATACTTCAAGTAAGAAGACACTTGACACTCAAGAAAGAAAATAGAAATATGACTCAAAAACTCATTCAGACACAGGCACAGAAGCTACAACAGCTCCAGAGACTCTCCGCCCAACAGATGTTGCAGGTGAAGCTGTTGGAGATGCCTCTTACCGAACTAGAGGATAACATCAACGCCGAATTGGACGACAACCCGGCCCTGGAAAGCGAGAATCCCGACGATGCGCTCATGGGTGAGGGCAATGAGGATCGTTCTGCCTTAGACGACTCGGATAGCAACAACGACATGGACGACTCGGAGGATGCTTACGAGGCACAGACTGAAAAAGAAGAACGCAAGGACGAGTTGGACCAAGCTCTGGAAAGCATTGGACAAGACGACCAGATGCCCGACTACAATACCGAGCGTTACAACACCCAAAATGCCGACTATGAGGAAATGGTATATGGAGACACCACCTCCTTCTATGACAAATTGAAGGAGCAGATGGACATGCAGGTACTCACCGACAAGGAAAAGACCGTCATGGAATACCTCATCGGCTCACTCGACGATGATGGTTTGCTCCGCAAAGATCTCGACAGCATCTGCGATGAGCTAGCCATCTACCAAAACATAGATGTAAGTGAAAAGGAAATCGAACATATCCTTCATATCCTTCAATCATTCGACCCTGCCGGCATCGGTGCTAGAAGTCTGCAAGAATGCCTTCTTCTGCAAGCCAAGCGTCTTCCTAGAGGCGTACTTCGCAAAACCATGGAAGAAGTGTTTGAAGACTACTTTGATGAATTTACCAAAAAGCATTGGGACAAGATACAATCAGGCTTGGAACTCAACGACACCCAACTTGAGACTCTCAAGGAAGAGATACACAAGTTGAACCCTAAGCCAGGTGCATCGCTTGGTGAGACCGAAGGCAGAAACATGCAGCAGATCACTCCTGACTTCATTGTTGATACCGCCGACGATGGCACCATCACCTTTACGCTCAACCGAGGCAACATCCCCGAACTGACCGTGTCGCCTTCCTTCACCGACATGATAGAGACCTACAAGAAGCACAAGGACAAGATGAGTCGCAAGGACAAGGAGGCTCTACTCTACGCCAAGGAGAAGGTAGATAAGGCGCAAGGATTTATCGAGGCGGTGAAGCAACGCCGCCACACCCTTATCGTGACGATGAAAGCCATCATCGAGGTACAGAAGCGATTCTTCCAAGATGGTGACGAGGCTGACCTCAAGCCGATGATACTCAAGGACATCGCCGATCGCACAGGTCTCGACATCAGTACTATCTCCCGAGTGAGCAATGTGAAATACGCCCAAACCAAATGGGGCACGTTCCCACTCAAGTTCTTCTTCACCGATGGCTACACCACCGAAGATGGTGAGGAGATGTCAACCCGTAAAATCAAGCTTGCCCTGCAGGAACTGATCAAGCAAGAAGACAAGAAGAAGCCTCTCAGCGACGATGCCATCGCCAAGGTGATGAAAGAGAAAGGTTTTCCTATCGCCCGCCGTACCGTCGCCAAATATCGAGAGCAACTGGGCATTCCTGTGGCACGACTCAGAAAATAGTATAGTTATGAAAGAGAAAAATATCATATTGGCAGCTCGCATCATAAGCATGGTCTTCACCCCCTTCTATCTCCCCTTGGTAGGATTGGTGGCGCTTTTCATGTTCAGCTATATGTCGCTTTTGCCGATGGCATATAAGTTGCCGATGTTGCTCACGGTATATCTTTTCACCATCTTGATGCCTTCCTTGCTGATACATCTGTATCGCAAGTTGCAAGGTTGGACTTCCAAGGAACTGGGCAGAAAGGAGCGCCGACTTGTGCCTTACATCATCTCCATCCTCTGCTACTTCGGCTGCTTCTTCTTCATGGAGTATCGCAACACGCCGAGGGTCATCAGCATCATCTTGGTGGCAGCCCTCGTGATTCAGATGATATGCGCCTTCATCAACATCTGGTGGAAGATTTCCACCCACATGGCAGCTATCGGAGGCGTGGCTGGAGCGATGATTATCTATTCTATCGCCTTCTCCTTCAATCCCTTGTGGTGGCTATCCATCGTGATACTGCTGGCAGGAATGGTGGGGTCGGCTCGCATGATATTGCGACAGCACTCACTCTCCCAAGTCGTGGTAGGATTCTTCGTTGGGCTTATCTGCGCATTCTTTGTCATCTAGACGAGAAGGAGAATGGAGGCATCTTACTATATTCAGAACTACAGAACATTTAAAAGATAACAACAAATGAAACCATTAGTAAGCATTATCATGGGCAGTACCAGTGACCTGCCTGTTATGGAAAAAGCATGTAAGTGGTTGAACGACAACCAGATTCTTTTTGAGGTGAATGCACTCTCTGCTCATCGTACCCCAGATGCCGTAGAGGCTTTTGCCAAAGGAGCCAAAGAGCGTGGCGTGAAAGTGATCATCGCCGCAGCCGGTATGGCAGCCGCTCTCCCGGGTGTTATCGCTGCATCTACCCCATTGCCTGTCATCGGTGTACCTATCAAGGGCATGCTCGATGGTCTTGATGCCATGCTCAGCATCATCCAGATGCCTCCTGGCATCCCTGTGGCTACCGTCGGCGTGAACGCAGCTCAGAACGCAGCCATCCTAGCCGCAGAGATGATTGCCCTTGGAGATGAGGAAATTGCCAAGAAGGTGGACGCCTGGAAGGCTGGACTCGGCGCCAAGATAGAGAAAGCCAACAAGGATTTGGCTGAAGTGAAATACGATTATAAGTGTAACTAATCAGGAAGCCCCTTGCTATAGGGGCTTTCTATATCAATCAATATGGTAGATTTATTCAATTATACCCGACGTGAATCTTCGGTAGCCCATATCGGTGCCATCGACCTAGGTGGCGACAATCCTATCCGCATCCAGTCGATGACCACCACCAATACCAATGACACCGAGGCTTGCGTGAAACAGGCTGAGGAAATCATCAAGGCTGGTGGCGAGCTGGTGCGCTTTACTACCCAGGGTTCCCGAGAGGCAGAGAATATGAAGAACATCAACGCCGGTATCCGTGCCGATGGCTATCAGACACCGCTCGTTGCCGATGTTCACTTCAATCCGAATGTGGCTGATGTGGCTGCGCTCTACTGCGAGAAGGTGCGCATCAACCCTGGCAACTATGTCGATCCTGCCCGCAAGTTTATCAAGCAGGAATATACCGACGAGGAATATGCCCACGAACTTCAGAAGATAGAAGATCGCTTCGTGCCATTCCTCAATATCTGCAAGGAGAACCATACCGCCATCCGCATCGGCGTGAACCATGGCTCCCTCTCCGACCGCATCCGCAACCGCTATGGCGATACCCCAGAGGGCATCGTGGAGAGTTGCTTGGAGTTCCTTCGCATCTGCAAGAAGGAGAATTTCAATGATGTGGTCATCAGCATCAAGTCTTCCAACACCGTGGTGATGGTACGCTCCATGCGCCTCCTGGTGAGCGAGATGGAGAAGGAAGGCATGAACTATCCTCTCCACCTAGGCGTGACCGAAGCCGGCGAAGGCGAGGACGGCAGAATCAAGAGTGCCGTGGGCATCGGAGCCTTACTGGCTGATGGCATCGGCGACACCGTTCGTGTCAGCCTCAGCGAGGAACCTGCTGCCGAGATTCCAGTAGCTCGTCACTTGGTGGATTACATCGGAAAGAAGCAAGGACAGTTGATGATTCCGGGCGAGGCTTGTCCTTCCTTCGATTGGTTGCACCCTACCCGTCGTGAGACTACTGCCGTTGGCAACATCGGTGGCAGCAACGTACCAGTTGTCATCAGCAACCGCATTCATGGCGAAAGTACCCTCTGCGACAACGAAGATGCAAAACCTGACTATATATATATAGGTGGAAAGAAGCCAAAGCAGTTTGTACCGGGTCAGAGCTATATCGTGGATTACAACATCTACGAGGACTTGAAGCAGAAACCTGAGACCACAGGTGCCAAGCTCTATCCTATCTTCCCAGCGATGGCTATGCCGCTCATCGCCAGCATCCAAGCCGACATCAAGTTCCTCACCCTGCAATTCGGCACTCCTTCCGAGGAGTATCTTACTTGCTTGAAGATGCACCCAGAGGTTGTGGTAGTCTGTGTGAGCAACCACCAGAATCGTTTGGGCGACCAGCGTGCCTTGGTACATGAGATGATGAACGCCGGAGTGAAGAACCCTGTCATCTTTGCCGAGATGTATCGCCATAGTGCAGCCGAGAAGAGCGACTTCCAGTTGGAAGCTGCCGCCGACATGGGAGCCTTGATGATAGATGGCTTGACCGATGGTATCTGGCTGATGAATGATGGTGACATCCCAGCCCAGACCATCGATGAGACTGCCTTCGGAATCCTCCAGGCTGCTCGTCTCCGCACTTCCAAGACCGAGTACATCAGTTGTCCTGGTTGCGGCCGTACCCTCTACGACCTTCGTGAGACCATCGCCAAGATACGTGAGGCGACCAAGGGTATGAAGGGATTGAAGATAGGTATCATGGGCTGTATTGTAAACGGTCCTGGCGAGATGGCAGATGCCGACTATGGCTATGTGGGAGCCGGACCTAACAAGGTAAGCCTCTACCGCAAGCAAGTTTGCGTGGAGAAAAACATTCCGCAAGAGGTGGCTGTGGAGCATCTGCTCGCCCTCATCCACTCCGATCAGGAAGGATAAATGTGATTTTAACCTAATGATAACAAAGCGATAACACTTTGAATGAAAAAGTAGTAGTATCTTTGCAGCAGAAATCAAGTAATAATACTTTGCTTTTTTAATTATTAGGTTAGATTTATATCATATAAGGTTATATAGAAATAATCTCTCTCAACCAAAAAGGTCAAGCTCGGGCTGTGAAGCTCCAGGCTTGACCCTAATAATAAAAAGGCATATCTTGATAAAAGTGATAAAAACATAGAAGATTATGGCAGACATCAAGTTACTCTTGGTAGAAGATGATGAGAACCTCGCCTACATGGAGAAGAGCAGTTTCGAGGACATCATCGGTGGATATGAGGTGAAGACCGCCATCAACGGAAAGGACGGACTGGAGTTGTGGAAGCACTTCCAGCCCGATGTCATCGTATCCGACATCGACATGCCCATCATGGATGGCATAGAGATGGTTAAGAAAATCCGTGAGATAGACGGCGACACCATCATTCTCTTCACCACAGGTCTCACCTCGCCCAAGGACTTGAAGGCAGGTTATGCCGCTGGTGCCAACAATTACGTGAAGAAACCTTTCGTGCCGGAAGAACTGGATGCGCACATCCAAAGTTTGATGCGCCTCAAGCAAGGCAAGCGAAGCCAAGACAACAGCCATCTCATCAAGCTTGGCAAATACATCCTCCATGCCGACCACGCCACCCTCAAGAATCAAGAGGACGGCACCGAGAAGATGCTCACCGCCCGTGAGGCAAAGATATTGGAGTTGTTGGCTGTCAACAAGAACGACGTGGTGCGCCGTGAAGCCGTACTGAGCCGATTCTGGGGCGTAGAGGACAAGGACTACTTTGCCTCCCGAAGCCTCGATGTATTCATCAAGAAGATTCGCACCGCCATTGAGGATGAGCCAAGCGTAGAATTGAAGACCATCCGAGGCATTGGATTCAAACTGATAGTAGAATAAACTTTTTATACGAGAAAAGAACAAATCAAAACAACAGAGCACATGCTGAAAGCAATATTATATTACATATTATTGATTGCCGAGTTCATCATCACCATCTTCATTGGTGGACTTGGCTTAGGCTTCTTCATGACATACTATACACAGAAACATACGATAGCAGACAAGGCTACATTTATGAGTGATGTTTCCCCCATCATCATCACCTTCTCCCTTCTGAGTATGGTGATTGTATGGTTCACCTTCTACAAGGCAAAGTTCTCCAAGTTCACGTTGGGCAAGGTACGCCCTACCATCAAGTGGAAGGCGATGCTATATACCAGTCTCCCGATGTTGGGCTTCACATTGGCTTACTATGCAGCCATGAGCATCCTCCATATCCATTTCCTCCCCAAGGAGATGACGGAGCTAGGTTATCTGAGTTTCATCCCATACGCCATCGTGGGGTCTTTCTTCTCAGCCTACGTCTTCTATGGAGCCATCCAGGAAGAACTCATCAGATGTGGCAAGCAGCAATGGGTACAGCTCCTTACGCTCATCCTCATGATGCTACCAGCCTCGATAATGAGCGTATCCGAAGAAGGCAACATCAGTTGGGAGCACCTCGGCGTCCTTGGTATCCTATCCACATGCTATGGATTTTGGATTTATGGGAAGACACGCAGCACCATCATCCTCTTTGCGGTATATTTCCTTTCCAACCTGGTACCGGCAGAAATCGACTCCATGCCTCTGCCGTTTGTCATATCACTATTTGTCGTTGGCTTGGCATTGACAGTGGGAGGCGGCATCGTCTTGCACAAGAATCTACCTATAATGATAGAGAAAGATGAAAACAATCCGTACTAAAGTCTTGAGCATCATAGCACTGATAGCAGTACTATTCATGCTGTTGTTTTGGATGCTCAACACATTCGAGATGACCGTACACCAAATGGGCTACGATGACATTTGGACCTTGTCGCCAAATGTCAGAATCGAAGCCCTTCTCATCGCCTTTGAGCAAAGCAAGATTACGCTCTTCTCTTCCATCCTCACCACCATGGTCATCGTGCTTAGCATCATCGACCAGATCAACTACATCGATGAGCAAGAGCGAGTGAAACTCCTTCGCGAGGACTTTTCCTACGCCATGGTACACGACATGAAATCTCCCCTTACCTCCATCATCATGGGAACCCGATACTTGCATAGCGGAGTATTGGAGAGGAAGCCCGACATCAAGGAGAAATACTTCACCATCGTGGAAGACGAGGCGCAACATCTCCTCGCCCTCATCAACCGCCTGCTCACCATCTCGAAGTTGGAGCATGGCAAACTGACCATCCACAAGGCAGAGGTCGATTTAGCATCCATGATAACCGACGTGACGGACAAGTATGAGGCAAAGTCATCCAAACCCATCCACATTACCACTCATATCGCTTGCTCCACCGTCCCTGCAGACGAGGAATATCTGAAGGAAGCCATCAGCAACATGGTAGATAACGCCACCAAATACTCGAAGGACGAAATCAACATTCAGATTTCCACCTTCGAGGATGAGAAGCATATATATATTAAGGTATATGACGAGGGTATCGGCATCGCCAAAAGCGAGTTGAAAACCATCTTCAACCGATATGAACGTGCCACCGAGCACGAGAAGAATCCCAAAAAGACAAGAGGTGGCTTCGGCATCGGACTCAACTATGTGCTCCAGGTCATCCAGGCACATGGTGGCAAAATCAGCGTGAAGAGCGAGAAAGGCAAATACTCAGAATTTACCATCTCGCTGCCAAAATAAGGTTTCCTTAGCCAAAATTGAAACTAAATTTTATCTTCCAACCAAGGTACATCATTTAGATAAGCAACATACTCCATAATATCTTCTCCCCTATGCCTATTCATAAGCTTTTTGATGTCCTTACAAAATTGCCTTCCTTTGTCATCAGGAAGGTAAAACAAAAAATACTGAATAACGAGCAAAACTCCCCGTAAACTCGACCATAAATTTCCTTGGTCTCCTTTTAATACCGTTTTAAACTTTCCTGAACGAAGCGATTTATAGAGTTTTATATCAAAAAGAGGATGACCATGGGCACAATTATTTCTCATTTGCCTAATTATATCTATATAATTGGGAAAGCTTTTATCATCAGTTAAGCCATAGAATTGATAGATGTCTTTTCTGACTTGTGAACTTTTTAAGCTATCAATAAGTCTTATCAAGTCTCCAAACGAAATATACTCTAAAGTCTTCCACGCAGGGGCAAACTTATGATCTGGATGATTTGCATGATGCCGTCTTATTACATCATTATTTATAATTTCCTCATTATATTTGTCAACAAACGAATTTATGAATGACCTCATTACAATATTATTGTCAACAAACCAAAAAGGATTTTCTTTATACTCATTTGATATATGATATATCACCTTCGTTCTTAGATTGACTTCTATATCATGCAAATAGAAAGAAAGGATGCTACGGAGTTCTTTATCAAATTTATACAACCTAATACTTTTGTCAAAAGATGCCCCAACTTTGAACTGATGATTTCTTTTATCATTTTTGGGATATGATTTTTCCATAGGAAACCAATAGAACCCAAGCCTATAATACCCTATATCCAAAAGAATTTCCGAAGCTCGCTTTATATCACTTACAAGCATTCCTCTTTCTCTCAATTTGGCTATCTGCTCTTCTATTGTTGTTGCTGTTTTCATTCTATTATTAATAAAAACGGGAGAACACCATAAAAGTCTTCTCCCTTTTTTCCGTTTTAAAGTGCCCATACGCCTTGGTTAAACGCACATGCACTAACCTTTTGTCACCGCAAAGTTAGCTATTTTATTTTGAAAAACATCTATTTCACATATAATATTTTTCTTATACTGCTCATTTTTAACACTTTAGTAATAATTTTATACAGAATCACTGTTTTACATATGCCAACAAGCATATTTAATATCATCATCCCCTTGCTTACCAACTCAAAGTTGAAGCACAACTAGTTGACAATTTGCCAACTTTTATTTTAAAACTAACATTTTCACATTTTTCTCCGTCTTTTCATTCCCCTTTTTCCATTTATTGTCGTTACTAAAGCAAAATTGAAAGAAAAAACTTAATTTTAGCAACAATGAGAAAGTTTAGCATGTTTATCCTTGCTGTTTGTTCCGCTTGGGCATTTCAAGCATCAGCACAGCAAACAGTTACTATCAAAGGAAAAGTGAAGTTTACAGACAAGGACTTCAAAGTGTCAGTGTATCAACGCTCTGGCACCGACAAGAAAATCCTTGCAGAAGTTCCTGTAAATGCCGACAACACCTATTCCATTACCGTTCCTTTTGACAAACCAGGAGTAGCAACAGTAGATTGCGGTCATTGGCAAGATGTCAATGTTTGGCTCGAAGACGAGAATATGGACATTGATTTCCGTGGTATGGATACGGCAAGAATCAAAATTAAAAATCCACCATACGTTTACATCCGTGCAGGAAAAAAGAATGAGGTTATGAACCTCGTCAATTTTGTTGGCTATCGCGGTTACCAATCAATGATTGCCATTTCACAAAACGTATGGAGAGTAAAAATAGATGACGAAAAGACCAAAAATTCTCTTTCTTCATCACTTTATGATGCAAGCGGCGACAACAATCGTGCTTGGATGCGTTATCTTGTAGAACATTATTCTGATCAAACAAGTGTTCTTGTTCCTATCGGATGTCTTGACGCAGAGAAAAACGCCGACATTATCAATCCTGCCTTGGCTCGTCTTGAAGCTTCATCTGAAACAGCAAAGCAATTAGTTGCAGACTATCGCAAAACCAAAGTAGAAGAAAAAGAGATGCGTGAAAGAATGAAGGAAGGTAACCCTGCTCCCGATTTCACTTTCCAAACCCAGAAAGGAAAGGCTCTTAGCATCAAGAAGTTGAAGGGCAAGATGATTGTACTCGACTTCTGGGCTAGTTGGTGTGGCCCTTGCCGTAAGGAGATTCCTAATGTCAAGAAATACTACGCAGAATACAAAGACAAAGGTGTACAATTCTTGAGTGTATCTATTGATGCCAAGAAGGATGCGTGGACAAAAGCATTGAAGGAAGAGCAGATGCCATGGATGCAAGGTTGGACACCAGATGCAGGAAAGGCAGTAATGAACACATACCAATTTGGTGGAATCCCATTCATCATTTTGATTGACAAAGACGGCAATATCTATCGCAAGAATCTGAGAGGTGAAGAAATCAAGCAAGCCATTGACGATTGCCTCGCTGGCAAAAAGGTAGAGAAGAAAGTCGTAAAGTCTATCGGTGCTGCTATGATGTAGTCCTCATCGTCAGACAATCATTATCAATTTAAATATAGGAGAGAATTATCATGAGAAAAAGTCTTATTTTAGCTTTAGTAGCTTTGACGGGAGCCTCTGTTGTATCATGCTCTAGTAATGATGATGGTCCTAGCGGACCTACCGTAGGTATTACTTCCGTACAGGTAACTCCTGCCGGCAGCGCAAAGTCTTACGCTTGTGTCATTAGCCAAAGCACAATGGTCATTGAAAACACAAATGATAGTGTAGATTGGGACGTTGCCGATGCAGCACTTGCCAACACTAAGATTGAAGCTACGGGCACACTTGGTTCTACTGTATATTACAATAACGAGCCTATAGCAAATGGGGGGGTAGAAGTAGATGCCTCTTCTCCTATTACCTTGACCGCCAAGGACAACAGCGGAAATACCAGGACCTATACCTTGAAAGTCGTAAAGGCTAAGACCGCTTCTGGCGCTGATATGGTCAAGAAAGCTAGTACTTTCGCTGGCTTCCCATCAGGTTTACTCGATTATGATATGACATTCTTCAATGGCAAGTTCTATGCCATCACTACTTCACTTTCTGGTAGCGGCGATGCAGCCGTAGAAAACTATCAGTTGTTCAACTCCGAAGATGGTTTGCATTGGACAGAAGTTGATTACAAGACTGATGCCACAGGTGTTAACCTCCCAGAAGGTCAGACAGCCTATGTCATTGGTGGTGAAGGCGCACGACTGACCGTTATGAACGGCAGAATGTACGTATTGGGCGGTGCTCGCACGATGGGTGCTGACAAATACGGAAATGCAGCTGAAACAACAACTGGATGGACTGGTCCTGCAAAATCCATTGACAACTGGAGAAGCTTCTCTACATCTGACGGAGTAACATTCAAATGTGATACTGTTGGAATCACATTGAAAGATGCAGAAGGAAATGTTCAAAATCCGAAATACAATATGCCAGCCGCTTACCTCAACGTAGCAACATTGAATGGTAAGACACTGATTCAAGGTGGTTTCTATTTTGGTTTCGGTATGGCTCAAGGTTGCCGTCGCTTTGCGATGACATCTGATGGTATCAATTGGACATCTGTCACTCCAGTTTCCAGCGATCCAGACTGTGACGTAAAGAACAGAAACGGCAGTGCCTTATTCACCTTCAAGAACAAGTTCTGGTGCGTAGGCGGCTTCACCAACTTTATCGGTGGAGAAGACTTTATGCGCACAGGCGTTTATTCTTCAACTGATGGTGTAAACTGGGAGAAAGAAGGAGAGTTGACTGGTGCTCCAGCCCTATATCATGCCAAAGTTATCGCTGGTGACAACGTTGCTTTCTTAGTTGGCGGCGAATATGTCGATGCAGATGGTAGCACTCGTGTACTGTCTAATAAGATTTACCGCACTACAGATGGTGTCAATTGGGAAGAAGTGACCACAGTTCCAACCAACTACATCGGTGTTCGCAATGCAGCAGGTGTAGCACTAGGAAACGCAGTTTGGATCTTTGGTGGCAACAAGACTGTCACATCAGGTTATTATGGCTATCCTATGGGCGATTCAGACGAATTGAGTTGTGATACATGGATAAAGCTATTCAAGTAACATACGAAAGCATTTTCAGGGAAACTTTCCTTCCAAAGGTTCTTTGGAAAGGGAGGTTTCCCTTTTATTTTTCTAATTTTCTAATATATTTCGCTCATGAAAACGAAACTATATATTCTCTTGACTTTGCTCGTCTGCTCCTTGACGGCATTTGCGCAAGACCATACCATCACAGGTAAAGTCCTTGACGAGAATGGTCAACCTTTGTCTCTGATTTCCGTGTCTGTAAAAGGAACGCACAAGGCAGTAAATACCGCAGACGATGGAACTTACACCATTCAAGCTGCTCCAAACAACACATTGGTGTTTTCTTTTGTGGGTTATGACAGACAAAATATCAAAGTAGGGAATCGCAGCCAAATCAACATTGTCATGAAGGAAAGTAGCTCCATGAAAATGCAAGATTTGGTCGTTGTCGGTTATAGCAAGGTGGAACGCCGTGACCTCACGGGCTCCGTTTCATCAGTCAAGCCTAAGGACAACGTATCCTTCCAGTCGGTTGACCAGATGCTCCAAGGTAGAGTACCAGGACTTTTTATGTCCAACTCATCTGGTCAGATTGGTTCTGCCAACGTACTCACCATCCGTGGCATCAGTTCCATCATGGGCGACAACAACCCTCTATACGTCATAGATGGAGTGCCTATCTATGGTACCGATCGTAGTTCCAACTCTGTTTCTACCACTGGTGGAAGCATTGCTGGTATTGCCATAGGAGGTATGCAGACGGGAGGTGGTTCCCTCACCTATAATATAGACCTCAACAACTCGTTTGAGAAGAACCCATTATCCAACCTCAACCCAGACGATATAGAATCCATCGAAATCTTGAAAGATGCTTTTGCTACAGCCATCTATGGTTCTAGAGGAGCGGCTGGAGTTATCTTGATTACCACGAAAAAGGGATTTAAGGGCAGAACGAAAGTAAACGTAGGCTATACGCTTGGCATCGATCGCCCGCTTGGAAAATTGGATTTGTTGAATGGCGACCAATACAGCCAAATCTATTCCTTATATTATCCTAAGGGCAACTATCCTGCCGGATATAACACCGACTGGCTTGATGCTGTCACTCGTACAGCAGTGAGCTATGGTGTCAACGCCTCTGTATCTGGAGGTTCTGAAAAGACTGATTATTTCGTAAGCCTTTCTTATGATAACAACGAGTCTTATATCATCAACAATGATATGCAACGCTATTCTGCTCGTTTGAACCTCAACACTTCATTAAGTCCCAAATGGGACATGGGCATGAGCATTTCGCTCAATCGACTCAACAACAATGCCTTGTCAGCAAGTTCCATTTACTCTGCAGCCATCAAGAAGGCACCAAACTTGCCTATCTATGACGAGAATGGTGACTATTATTATGGCTATTCACCTAACACGAAAGGTAGTGCTGAATCCTACAACCCTGTAGCGATGGCATACATCAACGATGAAGGCGTGGAAGACACACGAGTCATCGGAAATGGCTATCTCGAATACAAGCCATTCAGTTGGCTCTCTTTACGCAGCGAGATTGGTACAGATATCTATAATAGTTTCTCAAGCATTCGCAAGGGTGATTTGCCAGACAATCTTACCGGAGTGGTTGGCAACCAAGCACAAGAGACGACAAAATTGAATTACAAGACCGTAGTCAACAATCTCATCAATATCAACAAGATTTTCGGTCGTGACCATTTTGTACAGGGCATCATCGGTCAAAGTTACGAATACACCAAAGAGCGCATCACCTCTGTAGCAGGAAGCAACTTCTTCAGCCCAGACTTGAATGGTGTGGGAGCTGCACAAACCAAACGTGTAACCTCTGCTTATATGCAACAGTCCGCCCTCTTCTCTGCATTTGCACGACTCAATTACCAATACAAGCACACCTATATGTTAGGTTTAACTTATCGTATAGATGGCTCTTCTCGTTACAACCGCAACCATCGTTATCTCAGCACACCTTCTGTATCTTTGGGCTGGCGATTGTCCAACGAGAAGTTTATCAAGGAAAGTATGCCTTTCATCAATGAATTGAAACTCAGAGGCTCTATGGGATTGTCTAGCAAGGATGGCAACAACAGCTACTATGGCGCACAAGCCACATACGTGCTCAACCAGTTGACTACCTATGGTGGCAAGAGTTACCTTCAGATGTCACAGCCAGGCAATGAGAATCTGCGCTGGGAAAAGACTTACACCTACGATGCTGGTCTTGACCTCGATATGTTCGACCATAGAGTGAAGATGACACTTGACTACTATTACAAAAAGACCACCAATATGCTCTTCTCGTCAGACCTTCCTCTCTATACTGGCTACAGCAAGGAGAACCAAAACATTGCCGACATGAGCAACCAAGGTCTTGACTTCCAACTCATCACAACTAATATCCTAACCAAGGATTTCCAGTGGCAAACGATTCTCAACTTATCTCGTGCTACCAATAAAATCTTGAAGCTCAATTTCGAAGGCAATCAGCTAGACCAAGCCAACAGCTCCTTCAAGTACTATGAGGAAGGGAAGCCTGTTGCCCAATGGTATCTCCACAAATGGGCAGGAGTAGACCCAGCGACGGGAGACCCTCTTTGGCAATATAAAGATGGTACATTGTCAACGACACCACCAGCTGCCGACTATACCAACTCGCAAGCCAACAAGTTTGTATGTGGCACAGCATTGCCCGACTTCTATGGTTCCATGACCAACACCTTGATGTATAAGGACTTTGAACTCGGCTTCATGTTCAACTTCTGTGTAGGTAGCAAGATGATCAATAGCACTCGTGCAACATTGCTCAATTACACCAGTGAGGATGCTTACAACCTATCAATCGACATTATGAATATGTGGCAGATAGAAGGTCAAAAGACAGATATTCCAAAGTTGAACAATAAATCTGTGATTGGCCAATATGACTATACAACAGCCGTAACCACGACACGATTCTTGGAGAATAACTCCTATTTGCGTTTAAAGACAATTACGTTGACCTACAATTTTCCACGTACATTGTTGTCACGCACCAAGTTCTTCACCCAGTTGAAAGTATTTGCCACTATGACCAATGTGTTCACGCTCACCAAGTACTCTGGTCTTGATCCTGAGGTAAGCGCATTTGGTTCTTCTGCATTGGCTGCAGGTTATGATAATATGACCATGCCACAATCACGAAGCCTACAATTCGGAGTTAGAGCAAGTTTTTAGTTAATCAAAACAAGAATGAATATGAAATCAAAGATATTACAAATAGGTCTATTGGCAGCAGCTTTGATGTCGTTTGCATCATGCAACTTGGACTATGCTCCAGAGAATACCCTTGTGGATGAGAAAGTTTATAAGACCCAAAAGACAGCAGAGGCAGCCCTTCTCGGCGCTTATGTACGTTTGGATGTTTTCCTTTCTGGAGCACCACAAGACCAAAACAATTATTCCAACACGGGTTATACCATGTTGATGGGTGATATGGCTACCGACAACATCGCAATCCGTCCATCTGCCACGGGATTTGTGGCTGTCCAGACAAGTACCTTCACATCATCCGAGCACGATGGCCTCTTGGCCAGCATGTGGTCTTGGGGCTACAATGCTATAGACTATGCCAACAATATCATTAATAAGATTACAGAATTTGGTACTTTCGATGAAAACATGAAGCGTCAATACATAGCAGAAGCAAAGTTCATCCGTGCTTATGTCAACTTCCAACTTCTCTGTCTTTATGGCGACCAAGCCCTTCTTGGTGAGAATGATAAGGAGGGTATCATTATCCGAACAGACGCTTACAATGGCTATAACCCCGATGACATCGCTTCACGATCCACCAATAAAGATTGTTGGGATTTCATCTTGAACGATTTGGAAACAGATGCGTTGCCATACCTCCCCGATGAAGTCCCTTCCATAGCCAACAGAGTACGTGCCAACAAGACGGTAGCCAAGGCTCTTCTCAGCAGAATCTATCTGTATAAAGGAACTTATACCAAGAACCAAGAAGACTTGACAAAGGCTCGTGACTATGCCAAGGAAGTGATAGATACACAAGGCTATACCTTCCCGACATCTAGCTCTGAATACACCTCTGCCCTATTCCCTAGCAATGAATATACACAGAGTGGATCATATCCGGACCCTACGACCCGAAGCAATGAGATTATCTTCTTCGAGGCTAGTCGTATCTACACAGATAACTATCCTAACGGTTTGAGCTACTATCGCAAGCAGTCATATTATATCCCAACATCCATGAAGGATTTGTATGACGAGAACGATGTGAGAAGAACAGATTTGATTTGGCAAGGCTCCAAGACAGACTATGCCAACGATGTGACAACCAAGAAATACAGCGGCGGCAACTATGACGATGTTCTTTACATTCGTATGGCAGAGATGAAACTCACTTATGCAGAGACGCTTGTCAGAACGTCAGGCTCTGTTTCTGCAGATGCTGTCCAACAGTTGAATGACGTACATCAACGCGCCTATCCTACTGGTCAAAAGCCTACACTTTATAAAGTCTCCGACTTCTCTTCTACAGATGCCTTCCTCCGTGAAGTACTGAAAGAGCGCAACCGTGAGCTGGCATACGAGGGACATTATCGTTGGGACTTGATGCGTACCAACAATATGCTGGGAGACCAAACTTTAGGAGCTATCGACAAGAGCAAGTGGAACTTGCCGATACCAGACTATGAGATAAGAATCTCGTACGGCAAACTAAAGCAAAACACAGGTTATCAAGAATAATACAAACAAAGAAGAAATATGATTAGATTGATTTTAGCATTAGCAGCTTTATGTGCTTTCGGTACAATACAAGCACAAGAGATGAAGCCTGCTACCCAAACAGCAACATTCTCAGAAGGAGTTGCTTTTGTAGAGAACAAGACATACGCCGAGGCATTGCAAGAGGCAAAGGCATCAGGCAAGATGCTATTCATCGACTGCTACACCAGTTGGTGCGGTCCTTGCAAGATGATGGCAAGCCAAGTGTTCCCACAAAAGAAAGTGGGCGATTATTTCAACCAGCATTTTGTTTCCATCAAGATAGACATGGAAAAAGGTGAAGGTCCTGATTTGAAGACAAAGTTTGGAGTCAAGGCATTCCCTACTTTTCTCTTTCTGGATGGCGATGGAAAGGAAGTGAACCGAATCGTAGGAGGCAATCGGAACGTGGATGCCTTTCTCAAGTCTGTAGATGAGGGAATCGGAAGCTTGAGCCTTTCCGCCATGACCAAGCGTTATGAGAGCGGAGAGCGAGATACCACATTCTTGCTTTCTTACCTAGGAGTGCTCGACAAGGCATACGACAGCAAGAAAAGCAGCGAGGTTGCGAATGTGCTTTTGGAAGGTCGTGACAAAGATATGCTGACCAACCATGGACTCTATGTAGCTTTCTTAAAATATAATACTTCCCCACTTTCTATACCTTTCCAATATGTATTGGCACACAAAGACGAATTTGGCAAGAAGTATGATGCTCAGCGACTTGACATGATTATGAACAGAGTGTGGATGTCTTATCCACGAGGCTTCGTAACCAAGAATACAGATGGCTCTGTCACCGTGGATGATGCTGCCATAAATGCCTACAAAGCAGAAATGAAGAAATGGAAGGTGTCCAATGCTGATGAGATCATCCTCAACTACAACACTTATGTGGCAGAATGCAAGGGCGACTGGAAAACCTACGCCTCTCTCTGTACAAAGAACATCAAGAAGTATGGTGAAAATGACATGAGCATCTACAACTGGGTATTGCGCATCAAACAGCATTGCAATGACCAAAAGGTCAAAGATGTCGCCATCAACTGGATGAGCACACGCTTGAAAAACATAGAGAAAGCAAAGGCTAAGGAAGCCCCTCTTCCAGCTGGAGTTCTACGCGCTATGCCTATGGTAAATTTTGAGAAACAATACAAGCAGTTGATCGAAGATCTAAAGAAATAATTAATTGAAACGCAATTAATGGTATGGGTGTCACAAGTTCTTCTCTCTCTTATCCTTGTGGCACCCTTTTTCGAGGCGTAAAAAACGTTAAATATCAAGGCTACATTTGCTAAAGTGCCATAATTTATCTACCTTTGTTAAAATAGACAAAAACCACCGAATGGTACAATCATTATAATGGCAACAGAGGACATCAACAAAAGAAATCAATTCAAGGAATTGTTTGAGCAAAACTATTCCAAGCTATATTATGTTGCGCTCAGCATCGTAGGCGATGAAGAGGATGCGCATGACATAGTAAGTGATTTCTTTGCCAACCTATGGGAACATTATGATATTGACACACCTATTTACAACAATACCTATCTGTATAGGGGAGTACAACGAAGAAGTTTGGATTTTATCAAGCACAGCAAAGTCAAGGATAAGTTTAACAGATACTACCAGACAGAAAACTGTCTGGTATTCTACGATGACGATACCGAGGACGAACGCCTTCAGAAAATAGAACAAGTAATCAACAATATGCCTGAACGCACCAAATTCGTAGTTGACAAATGCTATATGGAAGGTATGAAATATGTGGAAGTGGCAGAAATGATGAGCATCAGCAGGGATGGAGTTAGGAAACACATCACCAAGGCATTGACGATGCTGCGTTCAGCATTCTCTATCGAGAAAAAAAATAAATAAAACTGTTTCTATAACAATATTAACTATGGACAAAGAAGACAACCTCTTGCTAGAAGAATATAGTTACATCAGAACTAAGCAAAAAACAAAAGCACCTGATGTAAAGAAAGCTTGGCAACAATTTGAGAATGAGCACATCCTCAAAAGAAAGTTACAGAAGCCTACCAGGAGAATTACGCTCTATAGATATGCTGCTGCCATAGCCGCACTCCTCATCCTCACCATGGGAGGCATCGGCATCTGGTGGAACAGTGGTGGCGAACAAATAGTAGAAAACAACATGACCCGCAAATACATCCAGCAAGTGGAGCAGCAAGGTGATGGCTTGCTTGTCGCCTTCGAGTCCAACCATGCCCCCCAACAGATCATGCTAGGTTGTGACGACAATACGCCTAAACCTATCCAGAAGAGCGTGGCATGCAAAAGCATCAAGGCTGACACCACAAAGGCTATCGTTACAGCCGAAGCCAAAAGAATCCTCGACATTGCCACAAAGACCATTATCACTCCACGTGGAAAGACATACACCATCCTTTTAAGCGATGGAACAGAGGTCGTTCTCAACGCTGATAGCAAACTTGTTTTTCCCACCAACTTCATCGGCAAGAAAGAAAGAAAAGTGAAACTTCTGGGAGAAGCGTTTTTCAAGGTTGCTAAAGATGCCAAGCATCCATTCATTGTAGAAACGGCATCCATCAGAACTACCGTATTAGGCACCGAGTTCAACGTGAAGGCATATCCAGAAGGTTCCCCCAAAGTCACGCTGCTCAGCGGTTCCATCAAAGTCACAAAGACAAATCCAACAAAAGAAAAAGAAGAAAGCGTCATCTTGATTCCAAACCAAGAGATGACCTTGTCAGACAATGACATCCTGAAGGTTTCCTCATTAGGAGACAATGCCACACAATGCGTCAAGTGGAAAGAGGGGTTGTTCGCCTTCCACGCCACCCCATTGTTTGATGCCATCCAAGACATTGGCAGATGGTATAATGTAGACGTGGAAGTGACCGACGACTCTCTGAAGAAAGAGACCATCACCCTGACCATGCCTCGCAATATCTCTTTGGAAGATTTTGTCAACAGCATCAATGTCACCAAGAATCTTTCTGCCATACTGGATGATGGCAAGATTGTCATCTGTCCGAAAGACGCTCGACTAAGCGTAAAATTCTTCTCTCTCTGCGAGGCACAAAGAATAGATACAGAGCAAGGAAATTAGTTTTAATGATTCAAACGATATGGACTTAAAAGGAATCTACAATGCCGACAGCAATCGCTATAGCGATGCGGAGGCACTCTACCAAAGATGCGGCAAGAGCGGAGTGCTCCTGCCAAAGATAAGTTTGGGATTCTGGCACAACTTCGGAGGCGTTGACCCTTACGAGCGAAGCCGTGCCATCACCCATTATGCCTTCGACCATGGCATCACTCACTTCGACCTCGCCAACAATTATGGTCCTCCATACGGCAGCGCCGAAGAAACGATGGGCAGACTGATGCAAGACGACTTCCGTCCTTACAGAGACGAACTCTTCATTGCCACCAAGGCGGGTTACGACATGTGGGAAGGTCCGTACGGCAACTGGGGCTCTCGCAAATATCTCATGGCAAGCCTTGACCAAAGTCTCAAGCGCATGAACCTCGACTACGTGGACCTCTTCTATAGTCATCGTTACGACCCCAACACACCGCTTGAAGAGACCTTGCAGGCGATGGTTGACATCGTGAAACAAGGCAAGGCACTCTACCTGGGCATCAGTCGATGGCCTTTGGAGGCATTGAAGTTTGCCGACAAGTACCTCAAGGAGCGTGACGTTCCATTATTGATATACCAAGGTCGCCTCAACATGCTCGACCGTGCGCCACAAGAGGAGGGCATCCTCGACTATTGCGCCGAGAACGGCATCGGCTTCATCTCCTTCTCGCCTCTGGCGCAAGGCTTGCTCACCGACCGCTATCTCAACGGCATCCCTTCGGACAGCCGCATGGCGAAGGAGCATTTCTTGAAGCAGAGTGCCTTGACTCCAGAACTTCTGGAGAAACTGCAAGTATGGAACGAGCAGGCTGGCAATCGAGGCGAGACCCTTGCCGAGATGGCTCTAGCATGGATTCTCCATCAGAAAGGCGTAACCAGCGTGTTGGTGGGAGCCAGTTCCACGGCACAACTCGAAAAGAATATGAAATGTATTCATGCAGAAGCATTCTGATGGCTACTTGGCAATCGATGACATAGAGACCGGCTATGGGCAAAATATACCCTTGTGGATGTTTGGGTTAGTGGAATAGAGAATAGGAATGCATCGCCATTTCCAACGTCCATTCATATACCGGCTGGATTTTTATTTTCATTCCTTTTTCTTCCACTTCACTATATTCATGGTCAGTGAGGAGCAAAAATACTCGATAAAATAAAGAAAAGCTTTCGAGCATTACCTTATTTTACAATTATCTCTCCACTAGCACCTCCACCTCCTCATAGCCATCAAAGCCGAGACTCATGTCGGCACCATGATTCTCGAAGATGGCGAGAAGGCGCTGCTGCATCTCAGGGTCGATGAGAATCTCACCATTCCGCGCCTTGTAGAAACGACGCTGGGTATAAGGAGTGCGAGTGTAGAAATAATGGGCATTGCCCGAAGGGATGGAATTGTAGAGGCGACGGAATCCCCTCGCCCACATCTGTTTTTCGGCAACGAGGTGATAAGGGCAGCTTTCGCCCTCCAAATTCATGCGCTTCGCATTGAGCACCGCAAAGGTGTCGTCTTCAGCAAGCGACTTGACATACTGCGCATAGCGGGCGCAAGTGTTACTACGTGTGCAAGATGCCATAGGGCAAACTACACTGGATGGAATGTACTTCATTTTTTTTCTTTTTAATTATGTTCGAGTTTTAGAATGCTGGCACTGAACCAGAAGATGCTGGCACAGAATCAGAAGATGCTGGAGCTGAATCAGAAGATGCTGGAGCTGAGAATCAGAAATATTGTACTGAGCTTTAACAGACGGAACTCTCGGAGATATGTCTTCCAACATTCGGAGTTGCGATTCATAACTCTCAGAGTTCCGTCAGCGCTAGCTCAGCCATATTTTTTATCTCACCAGAGCAACTTTTTGCCCTCTGCGAGGGCAGTTTTACGCCCTAGGCAGAAAAAAATCCCTACCTAACCACGAAATCAGAAAAGCCCCATCTACCAGCCCTTTCTCCATACGGATTGCGTTTTTGAAACAAATGCAAGGATTTAGGGTTCACCCTTCACCTTTTCGCTCAGAATGCCGATAAACACTGGGGGTGCGAGGGTGAAGGCACGCCTTGCAGGGTTCACCTAGGCTTCACCTTCCCTCACCCTTCTCCCACCTATCATGCTGCCTCTAACAAGACAAGCTGATAAGCTTGCCCCACCTTGGTATGCTTGCTCTTGCATCCCATGAAACGGAGCGTCTGACCGATTTTCATCTTCGTACCGATGCTTGGCATCAACATGGGATATTGCACATGGAGCACATCGAAGATTTCCGAACAGCGCATCCACTTCGACTCCTCTTCTTCCTCTGGCACTCGGAAACAAGTCTTGAGCATCGTCTCCAAGTCATCCGTCTTAAAGAAAGGAAGATTGTGCTCCTGCAAACGAATCACATCGTCATTGGAGAACCAATAAGGAGCCTTCTTATCCATCAGCTCATACACTACTTGCGCATAGAGTTGGTCGTAATAGACGACCGAGGCGTTGTCTATATAGTGACCAGTAGGGATGTGAATACAGATGTATCGGCGACTTCCTGTAGGGTCGCAGAGCGGATGCTCATCATTGGTGGTCGCCAAGAAGGAGGCATAACGAGTACGATCTGCCTGAGCCTTGCCAAAGATGGGACGACCATTCACCTTCACCTTGGAGAGGGTTTGTTTCAGCTTGCCTTGTTGCGAAGGACCCATGTTGGCAAACTCATCTATGTTGACATAGAGGTTGTGGGTGAGAGCCATCTCTGTGTCAAACTTGTTGGCGAAGTTGATGTGGTCGAGGAAGTACTGTCGCAAATGCTCAGGCAAGAGTTGATTAGCAAAAGTACTCTTGCCACAACCCTGTTGACCGATAAGCACAGGCACCACCTCGTTGCCATGCAGCGTGTCCATCTGCAACCAGTGAGCCACCGCCGAACGAAGCCAGATGGCACACCATGCCAGTTGCTCTGTGGTCAGGCCCGGTATTCTGCCGAAGAGTTCGGCGACATAGTTCTTGCCATCCCACTTGGGCAACCCCATCAGATACGACTTGATGGGGTCGAAGTCGGGAATGGCATCCGAGCCGACGTACTCCTCGATGTCCTGTCGAGGCGACTTCTTGCCTCCCACGCCCATCTTCTTGGCGGTGCGAACGATGGAGTTGACCTTCTCCTTGGTCAACACCTCCCACTTCAGGTCGCCATCCGGAAGAGTGATTTCTCCTTTCTCGTCATCAGAAAGAGCCTCATCGTTAGGAGTCTCTTCTTCGCTCAGCAAGACAGCCATTTCAGTCTTGCCACTGAGCAAGTTACGGCGGAAGGCATAATGCTCTTCCATAAAACTCTCTACCATGTAGATAGTAGATTCATTACTTGTCATCATCAAGGATGACTTCTTTTCATTAATCATTTCTGTTTTCATAAACCTTAATTATTATATTATTAGAACAATGAATATTCTCGTCAATTTCAGCCCCTCTGGTCTTGGCAGATGAAGCTTGGGTGAAGCCTAGGTGAACCCTTGGTTTTCCTCAAAATTTCGCAACAACCTATTATCTAGCGAGTTACGAATACAAGGTGAAGGGTGAAACCTATTTGGCGCATTTCATTTAAATTTTATGCCAGCCACCTTCTGCCTCTCGTTTTGACAATGCAAAGATAGTGCAAACGAGCGCAATGAAAGTTTGCTTTCAAATTGCCGAGTGCAGATTATCTTATGCAAAGGTACAAAACAAATGGTTCGTTTTGCAAGTTTTCCCCGCTACAGGGAATGTTTCGGGGAAAAACAGGGAAAAAATCGGGGGTAATAGGGAAAATTGCGGGGAAAAAACAGAAATTAATATAATCACAGAGCACATCTCTTATTTTTAGTATCTACTTTGCAAGCCACCTATTTATGAATGAGAATTATCTTGCCTGAAGATGTTATCAAGGCATGATTATCCAAAACAAATTATCAAAAAAAGATAATTTGTTTTGGATAATAGAATAAAAGTATTATCTTTGCACCAAAAAGCATCAGAGATATGACTATCAACATCAACCCTTTCATCGTATCAGGTACGATTCCAAAGCCCTATTTCTGCGACCGTGTCAAAGAGACGGAAGTGCTCAATATGGCTATACAAAACCAAATGAACGTAGTTATTACCTCACCTCGAAGAATGGGTAAAACTGCTTTGGTTGACTTCGTATTCCACCAAGAAAGCATCGAGGACCACTACTTCACCATCAATGTAGATATTCTCCACACCACCTGTTTCAAGGAGTTCATCTACACACTTGGCACAGCCATCTATGACAAGATAGCCTCCAAGAGCGACAAGATGAGAAGGCTGTTTATCTCGACACTCCGTTCACTTTCCGCTAGCTTTGGCTATGACCCTGTACAGAACACGCCTACTTTCGACATCAAATTAGGCGATATCACCCTGCCGGAATATACCATCAAGGAGATATTCGAGTTCATCGACCAGGCCAGCAAACGATGTCTGATTGTCATAGATGAATTTCAACAGATCACCAAGTATCCTGAGAAAAACATAGAGGCTATTCTACGCTCGTACATCCAGAAGACAAGCAACGCCAACTTTGTGTTTGCAGGAAGCCAACGTACGATATTGGAGGAAATGTTTCTGTCTTCACGCCGCCCCTTCTTCCAAAGTGCGAAGTTGATGCAGTTGGAAGCCATCGAGTTACCCATCTATACGTCATTTGCCATAGGTCATTTCAAGGATGCCAACAAGGACATTCTTCCAGAAGCTATCGAGAAGGCATACACCACTTTCCATGGTGTAACCCTGTATATCCAGCGCATCTTGAAGGATGCCTATGCGCTGACTCCACAAGGCGAGACCTGCGACATGTCGCTCATCGACCAACTGATTAATGATTTTGTGGCAGAGAACGACTATCGCATCCGTGAGCTTCTAGCTTATATATCCGAGCCTCAAAAGGAGGTTTTGTATGCCATCCATGATGAAGGTGAGGTGAAGAGCATCTCTTCAGCCGCATTTACCAAGAAACATCGGCTCAAGTCACCGAGTGCCACACAGTCGGCAGTACAAAAACTGCTGGAGGATGATGTGTTGACTCGCAACGAGAAGATATATAGCATCGCCGACCCCCTACTTTCTATCTGGTTAGACAAGCACGTGAAGCTATAAAAAGGCACGGCCATCTATCCCAGATAGCCGTGCTTTTATTTTTAATAGGAATGTAGATTTATGAGGAGAAGAGCATGCGCTTTCCGAGAAACAGTTAATTTTTTATAATTTCCAACTAATTGTAAATCAAATATTTGGAATTATAGTTGAGAAAGATTATCTTTGTGAACTATAATTTAAAAATGGCAGAGATGGAGTTCAAGCAATTAATAGATAGAAAGAATGAATTTGACAGAATTACGACAGCGCTCAAAAGAGAAGATACGCAGTTTGTCGTAATCTATGGCCGACGCAGAATAGGAAAATCTACGTTGCTCAAACATATTGTCAATGCAAAGGAGAACGCTATCTATTTCTTGAGCGACTCTTCGTCAGAAACCATTCAACGAGCATCTTTCGCAAAGTCTGTAGCTGCCGTTATTGATGGGTTCGACAAGGTAATCTATCCAGACTGGGAAACTCTTTTTCGAAGCATCAATCACCAATTGACCCATCGTACAGTGATTTGTATGGATGAGTTCCCCTATCTCGTAAAGAGTTGCGAAGCATTACCTTCCATTATCCAAAAACTCTTGAATGAGAAAAACTTGAAGTTTGATTTAATCTTATGTGGCTCTTCTCAGCAACTGATGCATGGCTATGTGCTCAACAAGCAATCTCCACTCTATGGCCTTGCCAATGAAATCATCAAGATGCAACCCATTCCGTTCCGATATATAGGAATAGCAATGGAATGTGATGCCATACAAGCGGTGAAAGAGTTTGCTATATGGGGCGGTGTGCCTCGTTATTGGGAAGTACGTAAGGATTACCCGGACACAGAAACGGCTATTCGTAAAGTTTTGCTCGATCCCCAGGGTGTTTTGATAGAAGAACCCCAACGCTTGCTCAGGGATGACATGAGAGATACAATCCAAGCCACCTCGCTCTTGACAATCATTGGAAATGGAGCCAACAAACCGTCTGAAATCGCATCAAGAGTTGGAAAGGACACAAGTGCCATTTCCGAGCCACTAGCCAAACTTTGCGATTTGGGATACGTCTGTCGAGAAGTGCCATTTGGCGACAACCCAAAGAAAAGCAAGAAAGGGCTTTATCATATCAATGACTCATTGCTCCGTTTCCATTATCAATTCATCGTTCCTTATCGCTCTCTATTGGAATTGGGGAAGATTGATACCGTGATGGAGATTGTCAACAGTCAGTTGCCACAGTTCGAAGGCTATTGCTGGGAACTATTGTGTCGCAACTATGTGAGTGGAAACATCATAGATGGCATCGTTTACAACTTGGCTTCTCGCTGGTGGGGAAAGATCTTTCCCCCAGATTGCAAGGAAGGAAAAATGGTAGAATTAGACGTAGTCGCAGAGTCTATCGATAAAAAACATATCCTAATCGGAGAGTGCAAATGGACTCACGATGATGATGCCGACAGGCTGATGACCACATTGGCAGAAAAGGCAAAATATCTACCATTCATCAAAAAAGGACAAGAAGTCCATTTGGTCTTATTCTTGAAAGAATCTCCTCATAAGATGACTAAAGAAATGAAAATTATCTTGCCTGAAGATGTTATCAAGGCGTGATTAAAAAGGCACGGCCATCTATCCCAGATAGCCGTGCCACATATATTTATAAAACGCTGTTGTTTTATAATGTAGAGAGAGATTTATTATTTCTTTAAGATTCTATCAACTGCTAAAATGGTATAATCTATCTTATACTTATCAATATCAGTCTTACATAAACGCCTAGCATTCAATAACAAAGGACGAATTTTCCTCATTTTCAGAAGGACAATTGGTCCTAAGTCGGTATGAATGCCATACTTAACCTCACTAGCAGGTTCGACAGCCATTGATTCATAAAGCGCCGAACTCTTGCCAGACTTTTCTTTAGAAACTTCTGTCAAAAAACTACTGCTTGCAGTTAGATAAGACACCAAAGCAAACATATCATACATTTCATCAGAAGATGGAACTTTACCATTCTTTACAGAACGGAAGCAAAAGTCAGTCACATCATCTATCAAATCAGACTGAGTATAAGGAGTTGTAGAATGGCTTATGCTCATGTCCATATTTGGTAAACGATAAACCAAAGGTAATTGGATGGCAAATTCCTTTTTCCTTATCCATCCTCCAACATTAGCTGTTGGACCAGCAGACTGAAAATATAAAGGATTTACATCTAACCACGATGCGTCATTCAACTCATAAAGTAGCTCCTTAACAGCCTTACGTTGCAATGATTTAGGAACAGATTTCATTACCTCACTATTTTTTCCCTCCATATATTCATTTACATAGACACCACCTATATAAGGAGTCAAAGTTTGCAAAAGACTAAAATAATCATTGATGACAAACTCTGGAAATAATTGCCTATAAGTATCAGGAAGAGAACTATAATCATACCACTCTGGAGCATGCTTTGCCAAATACTTATAATGATGTAACATATTTTTGGCTGCTTGAAAAGGATCATTACTCATATCAAACTTTTGACAACGAGGATCCAATGCTTCTTTCAAACTTCGCTTACCACAGAAATATCGCACATCTCCAGCATGTCCTTTCACCCATTCTTTTAGCACATCGTCCGACACGTCAGGGGTATAAAGATACTTGATGACAAAGTCGTCATACACGCCTGGATGATTGAAAGTCAGTACAACACCTTTTTCCTTATCACCAGGCATTGCCACATAATTGTATATTTGTCCATCCATCACTGATGCCGTGATGCCATTTTCCTTGGTAAATTGTGGAGAACGTAACTGTTGTATAGAATATGCCGCAGAACCCGCTAGATTTGCTGACAAGCCCAAACTATAACCAAGTGCAGAGAGCATCTTGGCCTGCAATACCTCACAGAGCAAATCATCGGGCAAGTCATAAGACCGATACCGTTCATCCACTTCTGCCATCTTGCAGACACCATATCTGCGAACATCATCAGCCAAATTACGAGGTATCATGATACGAGTACCCAGTATTTCACCTGTACGTGGATCTACTGGTGCATCGAAACTAATAAACTGACTACTATTATTTGCCAGCTTTATCACATTCGCCATCGGATCATTAGCACTAAATGTAGAGTCCTTGGGAAAAGAATTCAACTGAATGGGCCTTCCTAATTTAGCTTTTTCAAAAGAATCGTTCCAACCCTCAACAGCCCTAGATATTGCAGCAATCCAAGTCTTGCTCAACAATGTATCTACATAAAATGTAATCGTATCACCTACATGATAATTTCTTCTTACAGCATAATAGCCATCCTTTGTATTTTCAAGATTACGATAATCTTTATACTTCACATACTTAGTTCCTACACTAGCATTAGCCGCACGAGGCATCATCTGCTGATTGGCAGAAGGTAAAAGGGAAATTAATGTTTGGACAGACACTTGCACAGAAGGCTTATTAGAAAGTTCTCCTATCATAGTACCCCCCAATGACAAAGTTCCATTAACCTCTTGCTGAAGACATACACATCTCTTATACGCAAAAACTGCCTCCATAAATGACAGCGAACTCTTAACAGAACATCCAGTTATGCTAGTACCCAAATCATAAGAAACTCCTTTCAAATCGAAAATGTCCTTATTGGAAGCACTGAGGAAATCAGTAGCCTCCACTAGCACAGCTGTAGAATCACGATTCCAAGCTTGAATGGATGCAGTTTTAAAGATAGCACCTTTTCCTGCCAAATCCAAAGCCTTTATTACAGCAGAATCATTTGGATTGACACGATAATTAGGCTTTGTTCGCCTAAAGGTAAGTAGGGTATCAGCACGTTCTACCACAAAAGTTTGGGCAGAATTTGCTTGAGCACCTACTAGAATTGGAAGGTTGGAGCTTGTGATAGTTGAAGACACAAAATATTCCTTACCAAAATTCTTGACAGGAAATTCCAAATATACCTTTTTATTATATAGGAAAATAGACATATCCGAATGTTTTGCCAACATAAGATTGTCCTTTTTCTTGAATATCTTAGGATATATTCTATCAAGAGTTTTCTTGGTAGAATCATTATTATTTACAGTTGTCACCTTTTCTTTCTTCTTATGATGTCTCGCTTGAACAGGCATCACAAGAAGAAAGGCTGACAAAAGAATGAATATCAATTGCTTCATAAAACTACCTCCTTATTTTATACTGTTGTCAATGATGCGCAACAAATATTCATAATGCGCTCTATCCTTTGATGTTCCTACGTTGCGATGAGCCAACAATAATCTACGCACTTTCTGGAGATAAGCATACATATCTGCAGGAGTCAACGATGGAGTACTAGAGAACATTTCTCTTGGCACTTGTTCAAATCCCCCAATAGGGTTCAAAGACTTATCAGAAACAGAAGGTATTGCTATGGATGGCATTTCCTCGCAATGACATATTTTGTCAAAATGAATAGAAAAGTTAGCACTCTCGCCTACCAAAGCCTGATTTGCCAAAGACTTAGGCAATGTAAGACCACTATTATTAATCATATTGACAACATACGCCTTTTGCAAAGACATCTCTGAGTCTAATAGTTTTTTGCCGCTCATCGTTGGCTTCCATACGAAACGATACACCATATCCAAAGCCTCATCTGGTTGTAAACTAGTCTTATCAATACTATTATAACAAGAAACAACCACAGGTGCACTGAGTATCAATCCACGTACATAATTCTGAATAGTCAACTTTGGCGATCCACTTAAAGCGATTTTGCTAAGCAGAGTCTTATTGTCCATCCAATCCAGGTCGCTATAAAGTGTAAAAAGATAGTTGAGAGCCTCTTTCTGACGATTTTTATTGAGTCCACGCAATCTTACTTGCCCATCACCATCTTTCACCTCGTTAAGATAATAGCCACCTACATTACTAGCTACATGAACTGCATAAAGAGCGTATTGCTGGATGATATCATCTATCAGACTGGAACGATAGCTCATATCTGAATCTTTATCTTTCAGCCATGTATCCATATTTGCCATGATATACTTTAAATTCTTCACTCCATACTTAGTTGCTTTGACTGCATCATCCCCCAAATCCTCATTCATAGAACGAGGATCGCCAAAAGGAGTTCCAAACTGTTGCTTACCATATCTATAAAGAGGACTTTTCTTAAGAGAATCAGTTATCCATTGAGTCATATATGCCTCTTCCTCTTTCAATGTTTTGTCAAAAATCGGAGTATATCCCCACTTAATGGCATATCTATCATATACGCCAAAACGTGGTGGAGTCATTTTTACCCCACGCTCCTTATCACCTGGCTGAGCTACATAATTGAAACGAGCATAATCCATAATACTTGGTGTCGTGCCATATTTCTGAGTGTAAACGGGATCACGCAATTTTTCTACTGGCACATTGTTGGATGCTCCCATATTGTGCATCAAACCTAAACAATGTCCAACTTCATGCCCCAATACATATCTGATAGCATCTCCCATAATAGCTTCGGGCATCTCATTGGTACGAACAGCCTTGTCGGCTGCTGCTGTTTGCACAAAAAGCCAATTGTTTACCAATTTGATAAAATCATGATACACATACACAGATGCCATCAAAATCTCGCCACTTCGAGGGTCAACCCAAGAAGGTCCCATCGCATTCTTGATACTAATCGGCGCATAGCGAATGCAATTATACTTAATGTTGTCAGGGTCAAACTCTAGGTCATTTGTCGGAAAGTCCTTAGCTACAACAGCCCCTCGCAACCTGCACTCTTCTTCAAAGACTTGTGCCCACATATTAACAGCCTCTTTGATATAAGGTCGCCATTTTTCAGGGAAAGTATTATCCACATAAAAAACAATGGGCTTAACGACATCAACCGTTTCTCCTCGCATATATGCAGCAGAATCCTTTGGTTGCAAATCCCAACGGTTTGTAAAATAAATAGGTTTGGAAGTTGCTGGAGAAGGATTGAGTTGTTCTCGTTCGGTAAAGAAATACCCTATACGATAATCAGCCATACGGGGGCGATAAGGCTTTTCTTTCAATAGCATTATACTACGAGTCATTTCTGCTGTAAAAGGACGTTCCTTTACGATAGACTTTCCTTGGGCAGAGACAGAGAATTCGTATGATAAGCAGCTTTTGATAGAAACATTATCTGAAAAAGCTTTGACATCTACCAAATAAGAATTTTCACTCTTATAATTCTGCGTACGCTGATAGCTGCCATAAACAGAATTTTCATCAAAAGGAGGCATCTTCTTGTTGTCGCCAACAAAAAAGTTAGTCATGTCAAATACCACAGCAGTAGAGTCTTTCGTCCAAGCCGCAATTTTAGGATTGGCAAGGATCACATCAGAATGGCTTTTAACTAAAGCACTATCCATGGAAGATTCAGAAGCGACATATTCGGTAGAGACTTCACGAAGTTGAACATTCGTTTTGTTGCGAGTGAACTTCACCAGGAGTGGAGCAGTAGGCTTCGCACCAACAATAGCATTACCATTGTCGGATACGTTCGTGACAGTAGAACCTATCAACATATCTTTACCAAAAAGACTTACTGGCAATTCAAAATAGAGTTTTCCATCCATCTGATGTAAAGTAATTAGTCCTTTTGCTATTTTGTGCTTCTTATTAAATAGTTTCTCGTACTCAGTTTTCTTGGCTACTGTATCAGCAGCAACCTCAGCCTTCTTTTTTTTCTTCCAAAAAAGCAAATGAGGGTGCCATGTCCCAGCAAAAACTGCGAGACAAAGCACCATCAATGGAAGAACAAACAAACGTCTTTTATTCATTATCAATTAGTTGTTTAATATGCGGTTGTACAGAAATCCAAGATTTTACCAAATCCAGAATAAGTCAATGCAGAAGTTGCATCCAATTTACCCGTACCAATTTGTGTCATTGGAACGACTGATATTTTTCCCTCATAAGTATCACTTTGCGTGGCTACAATCACGGCTTTCTTATTAAGAGGAAGTTCCTCTACAGTAGCTCCATCCTCAACCTTTCCTACTACACTATAGTCGTGCATATAAGCACCTTGACAGTATAACTTTGCCTTAGCAATCGTTTCACCTGCAGAAGGAGTATAGACTGGAATGTCATTTACGATAGCAGTACTTCCTGCAAAGTTGATTGAATAGATGCCATTTGCTGTAGCAACATATAGGATAGATTGATCGACAGCAAAGAAGACACTGACGGCTTTATCCAACAAAGCCTTTCCTGCCTCAGGAATCTCATAGCGCATCTTGGCAGATGCAGGAACTTCTGGAGTGATAGTTCCTATGATATTCCAATCATCATCATATTCATACTCTCCCTCTTGATATCGAGTAAAAGTATAGATGGCATAATTTCCTGTAACATTATCTTTCATTACAAAAGCTGGAGTTTCTGTTCCTGAAGTCTGACCTGCAGCAATAGCAGAAAGGTTGGGAGAATCAGCCGGATCAAAGAAAGTGTTCGAGGCCAAATCATTGGCATAAGAAATACTTCTTCCACCATTATCGCCATAAACGAAATAACCATCTTCTGCATCGTACCATATAATCATTTGAGAACCGACATTGGCTGAAGATGCCAAAGCCACAACGCCATTGTTTATTGGATATAAACTACCACCAGCATCATACCATCCAAAGTTACTAACACTAGTACTATTGACAGAGTACAACTTTTGGTTTGTATTCATAATAAGCCACTGAGCGTTCGTTGTATATATGTCAGTTACTTTCAGTCCATCAGGCTTATATGTGACGACACCACCTTCTGAAAGTTGACTAGTCTTGGAATAGTCCTTCGTATTGAACAAGACAGCATCGCCCTCATCAGTTACAGCCCATAGCGTATTCTCATGGGTAAGATTCAAATGTCCCTGTGAATTATACGTCAATTTTGTCATCAACTGATCGAAAGGCTTATGATTTGCCTTCTCCAATATTTGAGTAACTACCTTGTCCTCTCTGTTGGAGTAGTTTACAGTGAGATTCTTGCTCATAATCAAGTTGAGGTCTGAGGAAGAACCATCTTTCGTATCTGATACCACAATACCATCGAGGAAAGAACTCTGTACTACTACTTTCCAAAGTTTAGAACTTTGCAAGTCACCATGTTTAGTATCAGTTACCGTATAGCGAAGATAATAAGGCATAGTAGAAACTGCATTGTTGATGACAGTATGCAAGTCTTGCTCATCACTCAGCTCTATCCATTCTGGATTTTTGTCATTAGGCAGTTCCGATATTTCCCACTTAAAGGCAAGTCCATCTACATTCTGTTCTGTCCCACGCTTGATGGTTGGCTTCACATCCAATTCGTCAAGGTAACTTACATAGAGCGTAGAGGCATCGTCATCGGTAGAGATGGTAATGTCATCTATCTTGTTGGTAGCCAAAGTACTCTCGTCATCATAGCAAGAAGACAGAGATGTCAAAACAAATGCACTACCTAGCAAGTAGGATACTATATATTTATTTCTCATTGTCTTATCTTTTAAATTATTAATAACCACGAGCTTCAACAGGTTTTCCCTTCAAGGAGCCTGCATCATGCAATAATGGAGTTCCATTTTTCTCCTTATACTCTTGTAGCCAGTCATTCAGTTTGGCTTGATAGCCCAAGTAGGAGTTGTCTATATATATCCATGCATAGTTTGGAAGATACTTATAATTCTTATAAGCAGCAGAAACATTTGCCTGTGTTCCATGTACACTTACATCATCCCAATCATTCCATCCTGTAGCAGCTACAATAGCCTTCATAGCATTCGGACTATAGCAAGCCTTGCTGGTAGAAACCATACTAGCCATACCTTTTACCAAAAGATTGTAACTTCTTACCAAGTTATTATGAGGTGGTTCAGGTATTTGATTGTTCCAAGAAAGATGGGCATTCAAATATCCCTTTGGACCAGCAGCCAACTGCTCATTGCCCTCTATTTTAAAATCCAACTCATACGTTTGATCGCTCAATGCATCTAGGTTATACAGCTTAACACGAATATAACCATAAATAGAATCAGCAGGTATCACAGCATCGATGATTTCATAAGAACCCTCTGGAGCTGTAGATGTCTCTTCCAATGAATAGCTCACCTTTCTATCTTCGTTAGCAGGCTTTCCTATCAATGCTACTGGTATATCATATTCTTCATACGTAGCCATAGGATTATCCAAGAAAGAATAGTTTACAAACACTGCTTGGTCGACAGAACTATAAGCATTGCCACCTAGATTAGCCTCCGCTCTACAAAGAGAAGTACTCAAGAATCTTACACTAGCCTTACTTTCCTGATAGGTATCGATGTCATCCTTGCTGCAAGCAGAAAAAATCAAGATGATGCCCAATGCTAAAATACTATATATCTTTTTCATATCTCACATCCTTTTATTATTGAACACGACCTGCTGATGTCTCCATGTCTGGATATGGCAAGAGATAATCAGCATCCGTCATTTCATTAAAGTTTTGTATAGAAGTTACGCCTTTACGTTTATAATAGTAGAAGATTTCACCTTCGCCAAGGAATTCCTTGCGATATTCCTTTTTGATTTCATCTTGCACTTGTTCTATGGTCAAATCTGATAATGGAGTATAAAGACCACGCTTTTCTCTCACTACATTCAACAAGTCTTCTGCTTTCTGAGCATTTCCCTGTGATGCATAACATTCGGCTGCTATATAATAAATCTCAGGAAGACGAACTACAGGAACTCTTCCTGCATAGTAACTATTAGTCAAGTTCTTTTGATAAAGTTTGACAGGAACATATCCCATATCAGCAGCAGTTAAGTTCTGTGAAAGCAACACTGTAGCACGTACATCAACCGTTGACTCATCTTCCTCTGTAGAAGAATCATCATAAATGTCTTTCATCTACTCAGGCGATAAATACATAGCATTATAGTCTGTGGCATAATAGGTTGGATTGATAAAATCTGCCATTTTTTGGTCTAGCTTATTGATATCTATTGCAAATAATGACTCATTAATCAAACTTGCGTTCGATCTATTGAGTGTTGCTGGTGAAGAAAAATTAAGCAAGAATGTATTATCACTACTCAATTGAATATTAATACCATCAGCCAATTTAGATATCAATTCCTCACAGATAGGAAGAGCTAACTTTTTATTTTCTTCACTACCACTCCACATATATACCTGAGCCAAGATAGCTTCCACTGCATAATAATTAAGTCGTGTGTTACGAGCCGTATAGAATCCATCATCATTAACTTCCTCATAAAAAGTTGCGTCATGTACACCGCAAACAGGATCATAATCCTTCAAAAGAGCAGCAGACTCTGTCAGGTCTTTTACCAAGTAAGATATAACTTGTTCTCCCGTAGCCTGCTCTGTGATATTTTTATTCACAGTAGTCACATAAGGGATTGTTTTCTTAGCATTCAGTTCACTTTGTCTATTAGCCCAGTCTCCATACCCATAGAGTCGAAGTAACTGGAAATGCATAAGTGCACGAACAGCTAACAACTCGCCTTTGATAACATGATAATTGATGTCATTGATGCTATTCTTTCGCTCATCTATGTTAATCAAAGCTTCATTGGCATTCACGATAACACTGTAAGCTGATGCCCATACGGATTCTGTGATATCCTTAGTATAAGTAGTACTATAATTATGGGCTTGCAACTCAAAAGAAGCAGTATTAGAACTATACGCCACAAACTTTCGAGTTTCATTAGCAAGAAGGTCTGGCATATACCAAGAGAGATCTTTTCCAAACAAGTCCTCTTCACCCATTTTCAAATAACAACCAATAAGTGACTGTTTAAATCCCGAGTCCTTACTATAATGGTCTTTCTCACGTATTTCATTGCTAGACGTTACATCAAACCAATCATTACAACTGGTAGCGAATAACGAGCCAGCAAAAGCTATTGCTAATAATTTATATAATTTCATATCTCATTATTTTATTAGAAGGTTGCAGACAATGCAAATGATAATGTTCTTGCAAACGGATAACTAGTACCACGCTCAACTTTAACAGAAGAGAATGTGGCAACGTCATTCAAATATACTGCAAAACGCAATCTCTGCATATATAATTTAGCATAGATAGACTTCGGGAACTCATAATATGCACTGATAGAAGAAAGAGTCAATTCATTTCTATCTTGTACAAATCGAGTAGTAGCACGAGTCTTTGTTTTGGAGCTATATCCCTTATATTGAGCTATATCACCAGGTTTTTGCCATCTTCCTGTAAGCACTCGTCTATCCACATTGTAAATCATATCAGCATCCTCTACTCTATCTACTAACGTAGAATTATACATCTGACATCCAGCAAGATAAGTACAGGTTGCGGTGAAACCTATTCCTTTATATTCTGCATTAAAACCTATATTGCCACGATATTTAGGTGTTGCATCACCAGCAGCAATCATATCTGAAGAGTCATAAGTATAGGTATAAGTACCATCTTTCTTTATATAGATTTCCTCACCGGTCTGTGGATCAATACCAGCAGAAGGGACTGCCCAAATGGTATTCATAGAAAGACCATCTTGATACATCAAGACAGGAGTTGTTTGATTCTCACCTTCTGCTAAAGTGAGCATACGATTATTATATTCTCTCATACTCTCTGATAAGTTGACTATACGATTCTTGGTATAAACAAACGAACCATATACAGAAACAAAGCCGTCCTTATTTTGCCAAGGAGTATAATTAGCCTTGATTTCTACTCCCGAGTTTCTTACCAATCCTAAGTTGTCTTTTACGGTGTTGAATCCTGTAGAGGTCGGTATGCTAACATTGGTAAGCATATTCTTGGTGTCGGCCTTATATACATCAAATGTCAATGACAAGCCAAAAGCACGGAAATCAAAGCCAAAGTTGTAATCCTTCTTCTGCTCCCACATCAATCCAGGATTAGGCATAACGTTCAAATATGCTCCTGTCAGTCCCTCATAGTTAACGCCCGTAAAATAGCGATAAGTTGCAATGGACTCATTCGTGCTGAAGTTTTGATTACCTGTCAAACCTATACTTCCACGTAACTTAAACAACTTGAGCCACTTTACATTTTTCAGCAAAGGCTCATTATGAAGATTCCATCCCAAACCGACAGACCAACTATTAGCCCAACGCTTGTCTGAACCATAAAGAGAAGAAGCACTTTCACGCTCAGTTACATCTACTAAATAACGATCATCATAATCATAAGAAGCCGACAATAGAAAGCTCATCTCACGATTGATAGATGCATAACCTGACGGAGTCGTATTCTCTGCGTATTGATGTGCAAACGTAATATCAGCAGCTGATTCATTACCAAATCCTTCTGCTTGATGTTGATAAGCTTGATACTTTGTTTCTGAAACGAAATATCCAGCATTGGCAAACAAATGATGCTTGCCAAAAGCATGATTATAATTAATATTCAAGTCACCACTTAATTGTGTTTGCTTACCATTCTCCATAGTATAAAGTCCTCGGCGAGCCCAAAGTGAAGAACCCTTTGTATAAGATGCAAAACGAGAATGATTGGCAGGGTAAAACTCATCCACATCATTACGTTTTTGCTCAGCACCAATTCTCAAAGTCGCCTTCAAATCTGGAATAATATTCCATTCTGCATAGAAATTATCAACAAACTCCATATATGACGACTTCAAACTAGTACCAATTGTTGCATCATAAAGCGGATTAGCAACAGCACTACTTCCATAAGACAATGTATTATGAGCAGACTCAGCCCATCTTAATATATTGCCATTTTCATCTTCAGCCTGCCAATATGGATTCATCTTGACATAATCGGAGAATGTTCCATAAGGTGAATCGCTACTATGATTGGAAACAACGCTCAAAATGTTCTTGAACAAAAGATTCTTGCGACGATAAGAGAGGCTCACATCACCAGAGAAATTACGACGATTAGAACCTTTCATAACACCTGCCACATCATTATAAGTGAAATTCAAGATACCTCGGAGATTACGAGCATCACCCAACTCTATATTGATATTGTGTTTTTGTCCCACACCAGTACGAAGAGGCTTTGCCATCCAATCAGTATCAAGACCTTCGAGAGCTAACTTATAACGCTGATTGTAAAGTGTTGTCAAAGTCTGTTGTTGGCTAGCTGTTCCTCCATTATAATATGCCGAATTGATATCATACAAGCCCTCGAACTTCTCTACTTGCAACTTTTCCATTGCATTTGTCATATCATAACTTGACAAGTCAGGAATCTCCAAATCCAAACTACCATTATAAGTAATTCTAGCTTCCGTACCAGCCAAACGCTTTGTCTCGATGACAATGACACCATTGGCAGCTTTACTACCATAAAGAGCCTTAGCTGAAGCATCCTTTAAATGGTAATGCTCTCAACACGGTTCATATCAAGATCTTTGATACGCTCTGCTGATGTTTCAAAGCCATCAAGAATGAATAAAGGTTCATTAGGCTGATTCTGATAAGTACTCTTTAAGGAAGAAGTTTCTACAGGAAAACTCGAAGTACCACGCATAGAAATAGACATAGTACCATTAGGATCTGATCCTGATGTAAGATTATCTGCGATGTAAACAGTAGGATCTAGGTTCTTCAAACTCTGAAGAACATTTTGATTGCTTACACGGCGAAGATCATTGCCAGAAACCGTAGTCGCTGAACCCGTAAAACTCTCTGCCTTTCTGGTATAAATACCAGTAACAACAACATCATCAAGTACTTGTTTATCTTCTTCCAGTTTTATGACGATATTATCAATATCCTTTCGGCAGTTAACAAAATATGAAGTTGTTTTCATACCTAAATATGAAACTACCAAAGTTTCCCCTTTTCCCTGATTAAGATTCAAGGAAAATCGACCATTGGCATCTGTTACTACACCTAAATCAGGATTTCCTGCTACTTGTATTGTTGCAGAAGGTATTGTCTCACCTTTACTATCTATTACTTTTCCAATAATAGATACTGTAGCTTGCCCATTGGTCGATACATTCTGAGAAGTTTCATTTTTCAACTTTACAGAAATAAAGCCATTATGCTGCGTATAAATCACAGGAAGCCCTTTGAGTACTTGCTTCAAAGCATCTGTGACATTTGTTGCTTTGACACTAGCATTTACTCTGTACTTATCCAAGTCTTCGTATGAAAAAATAATTTTCGTACCAAATTTTTCCTCAATTTTTTTCAAAATTGAAGTCAAAGGCTTAGAATTGATTACTTGCTCATACTTTGTTTGATGATTTTGAGCAACAATATAATTGCCCTCCGAAATATTCGGCGTCATTAATGCAAAGCACGTCAAAAAAAGAAGTTTCTTCTCTCTCATATCTGCACTTTTAGAATATTACTACTATGGAACAATCCTAGTTCCGTTTATTAAAAATATGCAAATATGACGTACCATCCAACAAACAGGGCACCCCTAATTGATACTATTTTCTAGAAAAAACTTACAAAAAGTAAGATTTTCAAAGAAAACCACAATAATTTCATACTCCTTTCAAACGTTTCAACAAAATATTGTTTATCACATTATACTATACCTTCACATTTAATATCTACAAGAGCCTCTAGCAGCCTTCTAGTTTCCTCCCTAAGCCTTCGTTCATACATTTCAGCCCGACATTGATATAAAATAATTTAAATATGTTTCATATTTTATCCAAAAACAACTATTTTTACATATCTTTGCGTCAAAAAAGAAACATGTCTGACATATTAAATATATTATACAAACTAAAGATTTGATCAAGGGGTCACTCTATTACTATCGTATTATCTTTCACCTTCACATTGATATCTGAAGAGGCATTGAGAATTTTCAAGGCTTCATCCAAGCTACCCTTCATATTGCACATATAATGGAAATGCTTGTTGAGCAACTGCTCGTCACGACATACCACATTCACATTATATACCCTACCCAACTGCTGCAAGATCGTGCGAAGAGAGGCATTGTCGAAATACAAGATGCCATCCTTCCAACTGGTGAAATCCTTGGGATTCACATTCTGTACCATCACATTGCCATGGTCGATATAAGCATCTTGGTTTGGAGCTATCTTTACCTTATTATTATTTAAGGAAACCTCCACTGATCCTCTTACCAAGGTGACATGCACATCCTCATTGTCATAACAACGCAAGTTGAACTCTGTACCCAGCACCTTGGTGGCTACAGAATGGGTCTTGATGACAAAAGGCAACGACGCATCATGATGTACCTTGAAATAGCCCTCGCCACAAAACTCTACATTGCGATTGTCCTTGCCAAAATTCTCGGCATACTTCAACACACTCTTTGCATTGAGATATACTTCCGTGCCATCAGGCAAGGTGACGTTCTTCTGCTCTCCAGCCGCTATCGTTATCATATTATAAACGATATGGGTACGACAGTCTTTCTCTTTGACAACTATTGGTGCTTCTACATTCGTAGAAACGGAATCCCCGGCAACAGCAACCTGCTGTCGGCTTGCCCTCTTAGACTCTTGACCCGTCCATAAGAACAATAGCAAGGTTACTGCGGCAGCTCCAGCCATCACATACTTGAGGATAGAATACCACCGAGCATGAGACTCATTGTCGTCCTCCTCACTAGCAATTCTTGCAGATGGCTGAGTATCTCCAAAGAGATGCGTTTGCTCAAATTGGCTCCAAGCTGCATCTACATCTGGGGCTAATCCAGCCTTTCGATTGATGGCTTCATCCAGATCATTGATATCGCACAAGAAATCCATGCCCTCCTCATCTCTGAGCAGTGCTTCCAAACAATCTTCCTGGCACATGGGACCTTCGAGATTGTCTAAGACTTGTTGTTGAATATTCTGATCTTTCATCGTTTCTTTTTAGTATTAATAAAACGAACTTACTTGAAAATACGACACCTTATTTTCTTTATAATTAGTTACAATACGTTAAGTTTGGTAAAACTAATACCCCACTTCGGGATAGTGCAAACAGCTAATCCAGGTTGTTTGCACTATTTTTA